>Ga0209946_1000260_pt1 | contig 22133 bp, 19 predicted proteins | sample SalPon2_A_H2O_MG_FD_185704 | JGI IMG/M metagenome (GOLD analysis project Ga0209946, IMG submission 185704) | Salt pond water microbial communities from South San Francisco under conditions of wetland restoration - Salt Pond MetaG R2_A_H2O_MG... | ecosystem: Environmental > Aquatic > Non-marine... | reverse complement strand
GTCGAAACGGCCTCGCCGACACCGCCCTCACGGTCACGGAGGCTCGCGACGAACTCACGGACGAGTTGTCCGAACGGCTGGCTATCGGCCGGCTGCCGAGCCTCTGGCTCGGGTGATGTGAGCGTCACCGTCGTCGACGTGGTTCGATTCTGTGCTGTCGCGGTGACAACAACGTCAACCGGCTCGGCAGCCGGTGGGAGCCCGACCGTGCCGTTTGCGTCGGTCGTGTACGTCCCCGTGCCGGCGTACGACACGTTCGATGCGTCCGCGAGGGAAACGGTCACCGTCGCATTCGCGACCGCGGTATCATTCTCGGTCACCGTGACCGTCGGTTCACCTGTCACTCCGTCGATATTCACACCGAGGTCGCCCTCGGCGGCCGCGGCGCCGGTCACCGCGCCGAGCGCGACGACCGTGACCAGCACCGCGATACCGATGTGTTCGTTCATCTGCACTCGAGGCGAACTGAGGAACAGTCATAAACGGGGGATGCCGACAATCCCAGTTACCGCGATTTACGGCCGATTATCGTCGGATTGGCATCGAATTGGGCGCCAAGTGGGCGGTCGACTCACGACGGTAGCCGTTCGTGGTCGCTGATGCACCCACGGGACCAAGCGGGGCGACTCGCGCGCGCCAATATCGGAGCGGGGTGACACTACCGTGCACCAACACCGACTCAGGTCGGATCCGATCGGTACTGACCCTACTCGCCCGCCTCCGCGCGATCGACGAGGTCGTGGGCGGCCGCCGTAGCGCGCTCACGGATCGATTCGGCGTCGAGTGTCAGCACCTCCCGGTCGCGCATGAGGACCTGCCCGTCACAGACCGTGTGTCGAACGTCACTGCCGCGGGCCGCGTACACCAGCTGTGAGACCGGGTCGTGGACCGGGGTCAGGTGCGGTGCCTCCAGGTCGACGACCGCAAGATCGGCGGCCCCACCGGGGGCGATCCGGCCGCCGGGAAGGCCGAGTGCGTCCGCACCCGCAGCAGTGGCCATTTCGACGACCGCCTCGGCGGGCACCGCACTCGCGTCCCCGGCCGCGAGCTTTCCGACCATCGCCGCGTCGCGCATCTCGTCGAACAGGTCGAGGTCGTTGTTCGAGGCCGCGCCGTCGGTGCCGAGCGCGACCGTGACACCCGCCTCGTGGAGACGCTGGACCGGCGCCATCCCGCTGGCGAGTTTCATGTTCGAGGCAGGACAGTGGACGGCAGCCGTATCCGTCTCTGCGAGGAGTTGTATCTCCGAGTCGTCGACGTGAACACAGTGAGCGAGGAACGCGTCCGAGCCGAGCGCACCGACCGAGTCGGCGTACGCCAGCGGTCGCTCCCCGCGCTCGTCGACGATCGGTTCGACCTCGTCGCGCGTCTCGTTCGCGTGAAGGTGCACCGGCACGCCGGCGGCGGTCGCCTGCTCGATTCCCTCACGAAGGTGTGACTCACCGACCGTCGTCAGCGAGTGGGGCATGAACGCCGTCCGAATCCGGCCGTCGGCCCCGCCGTCGAACTTCGTCGCAAACGACAGGCTCTCCTCGACGTCAGCGGCCGCCTCCGCGTCTGATTTGGTGACGGTCACGACGCCACGGCCGAGGCGGGCACGTACACCAGCTCGTTCGACGACTGTGGCGACCCGGTCCATCGAGAAGTACATATCGGCGAACGCGGTCGTCCCCGAGCGGATCATCTCGAGGATGCCGAGTTCGGCGCCGACGGCGATGTCGTCGTCGGTGAGTGCGGCCTCCACCGGCCAGATATCCTCACGAAGCCACGCGTCGAGGGGCTTATCGTCGGCATAGCCGCGAAGCAGCGTCATTGAGACGTGCGTGTGGGCGTTGATGAGTCCGGGAATCACCAGCCCGTTCGTCGCATCGAGCACCTCGGTGGCGTCGTCGACGGCGGCAGCGACGTCGCCGCTGTCGTCTTCGTCCGTGCCGACCGCGAGTATCGTGCCGTCGTCGCGGTCGACGACGACGTCCCCTGCCCGCACCCGTCCGTCGGGGTGAAGCACCTGCCCACCCGTGAGACACAGCGTATCCATGCGCACCGATTCTGCCCGACCGGCCTAACCGCTTCGGGTCCCCCCGCCGACGACAGCGTAGAGGACAACCGCGAGAACCGCGCCGGTCGCGGGGACAACCGCGAGGAGCAAGAACGCCTGCGATACCGTCGTTATCCCGAGCAGGTAGCCAGCGATTGCCGCCCCCGCCGCCCCGACGCCAAAGTTGGCGAGGTAGGTGTAGCCGTACGAGAGCCCACGGCCGTCCGGCGGGCTGTAGGCGGCGATAGCGGCCTGGTACAGCGGCTGGATAGAAAAGAGCACGAAGCCGAACACCGCGCTGATCGCGACGAGCGGAACGAGTCCCCGTGACGCGACCGGCACGAACGCCACCGCCAGTGCCACGAGCGTGGTGAACACGGCCGCGAGCCCTGCGGCAACCGGGATCCGGTCGGTGAGCTTCCCTCCAGTGTACTGGCCGGCGATCCCGACCGTCAACAACCCGGCGTACAGGTACGAGGCGAGGTCAAACTCGGCAGCGAGCGCCGAGTCGGGGGCGATGTGGCTGAACGGCCCCGGCACGTCCGCGACGAATCCGCCCAGCACGTCCGGAAGGAAGGTCAACGTTCCGCGGTAAAAGAGGCCGTTCATCACCACGACCGTGAGCACAAGCGTGAAGCCGACGGTGAACAGCGCCCGCGTATCGGCGAGGAAGCCAACGACACCGCTCGTGGCGCCGTCGGTGCCAGCGTCTGTGCGGCCGGCAGCAACGTCGTCTGTGTCGTCGACGTCAACGGCGGCCATCTCATCGAACTCCGCAGAGAGCGCGTACACGACCGCGACGGCCGCGGGAACGACGAGCAGCGCCGCGACGACTCGCCAGTCAAAGACGACGAGCAGCGAGGCGGTGAGGAAGGGGCCAAACGCAATGCCGAGGTTGCCAGCCATGCCGTGGTACGCGAATCCCGTCCCGCTCTCGTCAACGCCCGTAGAGATGAGCGAGAGCGACGCCGGATGGTGGATGCTCGCGAACACGCCCCAGAGCGCGAGTGCGAGCGCGATAGTCGCGGTTCCCGGAGCAAGACTCAACAACAGGAACGACGCCCCCATACCCGCGAGCCCGACGAGCACCAACCACTTCGTGCTGTACCGGTCAGCGAGGACACCGCTTGGCAGCGCCCCGACTCCGAACAGCGCGTAGCCCACTGCGACGACCGTCCCGATCGCTGCGGTCGTGATCGAGAACTCCGAGAGCCAGATGACGACAAGGATCGGAATCGAGAGCTCGTACGTGTGGACGATCGCGTGAGAAACCATGGTGAAGCTGACGATCGACCGACTGTTCTGATTCATCGACAGCGGTGCTCCTCAGCCGGTCGGTAAAACCCTTCTGAGCGACGCCGGAGATATGTCTGTCCGCACCCAACCACCGTTGTGACCGAGGACGCACACGCACACACCTCGTACTCCGACGGCGCCGGTCTCCCGCGAATGGTCGACGCCGCCGCGAACGCTGGACTCGACGCGATCGGCTTCACCGACCACTGCGGCGTCGGCAGGGCGCGTCGTGAGGAGCGACTGCTATGGAATCGAAACTTCGATCAAACGTACGAGCGACGACGCGAGGCGCTCGCCGTTGCCGCCGACCGGGCGCCTGAGTTGACCGTGTACGACGGCGTCGAGATGGACTACGCGCCCGAGGCGGCTGCGACCATCGAGTCATTTCTCGAGACGGCGGGATTCGACTACGCGATCGGGAGCATTCACTACGTCGACGGGCGACACGCCTTCCCGTTCGAGGACTTCGGCGACGCGAGCAACGAGGAGCGCGACGCGTTCGTCGACGCGTACTACGACGCCGTGGTGTCACTCGCCGAGTCCGAGCTGTTCGACGTGCTCGGTCACGTCGACCTGATCGAAGATCACCCAGCGCTCCGCGGACGCACGACCGAATCCCACCGACGCCGGGTCGCCGCCGCCTGCGCCGAGACGGGAACGGTCCCCGAGATCAACGCCGGACGAACCGGTGACCGCGGGGAGTTCGACGACCTCCACCCGGCTCTCCCGTTCGTCGAGACGTTTCGGGATCACGGCGTGGGGTTCGTCGTTGGGACCGACGCCCACGCCCCCGACGACTTCACCGGACGCCTCGACCGGCTCGACCGGTTCCTCGAGACGACCGGGATCGAGCCACTTCCGCTCGTGGCGGTCGTCGGTGAGGCGGCGTCTCAGTGAGGTCGGCTCCGAAGCTTCTTGTCTCGAGGGCGTCGCGTACGGGTATGGCAACCGACGCCCAGCAGGCGTGTTTCGAAGCCGGGATCAAGTTCGGCTCGCTGTATCACCAGTTTGCCGGGACGCCCGTGAGTCCGACGAGCACCCGGAGTCTCGAGACGGCGATGGCGGAGTCAATCGAGAACCAGCCGTGTTGTCGATCCGTATCCGTCGAGATCCACGACGACCGCGTCGCCGACGCGATCGACCACGAGAACGGCTACACCGAACTCACCGGGACGCTCATGGACGTCGAGATGCGGATCAAACACGAGGATGTCGTCGTCGACACGCGGATGCAGATGGAAGACGGCTACCCACTGATGAAGCTGGTCGAGATCCACGACGAGGGAGTAGACGCCTGAAGACTGCGACAGGCCATGTCATCGACGAACCGCCGCGACGACGCGGACCGAACCGGCTTCGACGACACGCGAAACTACCTGGGTGCCGCATTCGGGCGGATCCTTCCGGCCACGCTTGCACACCGAGCGGTGACGGTCTCGGTGACGACAGACGCGGCTACCTACGCCGTCTGTGAGCCCGTCGAAATCACCGTACAGCTTCGAAACCGCCTGCCAGTCCCTGTCGAGGTCGTCACCCGGACGCGTCGGCCGTGGGGGTGGCGCGTCGACGGCGTCCTCGAGGCGAGCGACGAGCGTCGATACGTCCGGGCGGCACCGACCACGGTCGGATTTCGGGCCGGCGAGACGAAACGCACGACTGTGCAGTGGGACGGTCGGGTGCGACGCGGTACCGAAGACGGCCTCGACCGGTCGGTCCCCGCGGCCCCCGGCGAACACGTCATCTCGGCGTTTCTTCCGGTCGAGGACCCGGCGCCGCGGCACGAAGCCGAGACACGCATCCGCATCCGGTGACCGCGAGCCGGCCGGTCAGTCGTCGGCGTCGGCCGCGGGCTGGCCGGGGCGATCTGGGTCGCGTGCGCTCACGTCGGCCGGTGAGGCGTCCGCACCCGTCGCCACCGCGTCCTCGCGCGCGAGATGACACGCCGTGTAGTGTCGGTCGTCACCGATCAACGGGGCCACCTCGTAGGCCGGCTCGTCCGTCGCACAGATGCTGCGGTCCGCAAACGACTCGGTGAGCAGCGTCGCCGCCGAATCCCACGCATCGTCGGCGAGATGGTCGATCGCCGTGTCGATCACGTCGCCGGCCGCACCGCTCGGGGCGTCGCCCGCGAAGAACTGCTCGCGAACCGCCTTCGGGTCGGTTGTCTCGAACGTTCGACGGCGCACCGCCCGCTGAAACGCGAGCGTGTTCGACCACGCCGCCGCGGTGAGGTCGTACGCCGCGGGCTGAATGAGCGACGGACACCGCGTCCGGAACCGGCAGCCGGAGGGCGGGTCGATCGGCGAGGGAACGTCGCCCGACAGCGTCGCCTTCCGGCTGTCACTTCGCGGGTCGGGGACAGGGATCGCATCGAGGAGTGCACGGGTGTACGGATGTTGTGGATTCTCGAACAGCTCTTCTTTGTCAGCGAGCTCGACCAGCTGGCCGAGGTACATGACCGCGACCCGGTCGGAGATGTGACGGATGACACTGAGGTCGTGAGCGATAAACAGGTACGTCAGGTCGAACTCTGCTTGTAGCTCCCGCATCGTGTTGAGTACCTGCGCCTGGATCGAGACGTCGAGCGCGGAGACGGGCTCATCACAAACGATGAAATCGGGATTGACCGAGAGCGCCCGCGCGAGGTTCACCCGCTGGCGCTGGCCGCCGGAGAAGGCGTGCGGATAACGGTTATAGTGTTGTGGATCGAGCCCGACTTTCTCGAGCAACTCCTTTGCGCGCGCCTCGCGCCCGTCGGCGTCGAGCATGCCGTGGGCCGCCATCGGCTCCTCGACGATAGGACCGACTTTCATCCGCGGGTCGAGCGAGGACTGGGGGTCCTGGAAGATCAGCTGCATGTCTTGACGGGTTCGCCGGAGGGGCTCACCGGAGAGCGACGCGAGGTCCGTCCCTTGGAAGTAAACGCTGCCGGCCGTCGGCTCGACGAGCCGGAGGATCGTCCGGGCGAGCGTCGATTTTCCACAGCCCGACTCGCCGACGAGCCCAAGCGTCTCGCCGCGTTTCACGTCGAAGCTGACGCCTTCAACGGCGCGAACCGGCTCGGCGTCCCGGTGGACGAACGGGAATTCGCGGTCGAGACGGACCCCGCCGAACAAGCCGCTATCGGACTGAAACTGCGTCGTGAGGTCGCGAACCGAGAGCAGAACGTCGTCGGAGCGTTCGCCGCTCATCAGTCGTCACGCTCCGTGCGTCCGACGTCGAAACCGCCGGTAGCGTCGATGTCTATCGGTCGGCTCTCGTCGTATCCGACGTCGAATGCGTCGTGTTTCACACACGCTGCCGTGTGGGGGTCGCCTGCATCCGCAGACGAGTCGACCGGATGTGGCTCAGAGCCGACCGGCCGCGGTTCAGGGTGGACCGTCCGGCACACCTCGCGGGCATCCGGACACCGTGGGTGGAACCGACAGCCAGAGGGAGGGTCGATAGCCTCCGGCATCACCCCCTGGATCGGATCGAGCGACTCGACCGTCTCGTCTGGGCGTGGCATCGAGCGCAACAACGCCTGAGTGTACGGGTGTTTGGTGTCATAAAAGAGGTCGTCGACGGCGGCGTGCTCGACTATCTCACCGAGGTACATGACGTTCACCCGGTCGCAGATCTCCGCGACGACGCTCATGTCGTGTGTGACCCACACGAATGCGGTGTTATACGTCTCTTGGAGCTCCTCGACGAGCTCGAGTATCTGTCCTTCGACCGTGACGTCGAGGGCGGTCGTCGGCTCATCGGCGATGATAAGATCGGGCTCACAGGCGAGGGCCATCGCGATCAGCACCCGCTGGCGCATCCCACCAGAGAACTGATGCGGATACTCCTCGTACCGCGTAGTCGGGTCCGGGATACCGACCTCGCGGAGCATCGAGATTGCCTCGGCTTTCGCCGCGGTCGACGAGAGGTCACGGTTGAGTTCGATGAACTCCCGGAGTTGCCCCCCGACGGTGAAGACGGGGTTCAACGACTCCATCGGGTCCTGAAAGATGATCGCGATACGGCGCCCGCGGATCTGTTCGCGCATCTCGGACTCCGAGAGCATCTCCTCGTGTGGACGGATCTCCCCGTCTGGGCCCTCTTCGAGTCCAAAGAGCGTCTCACCGTCGAAGACAATCTCGCCGCCGACGATCTCACCGGGGCTGTCGACGAGCCGAAGGATACTCGCGGTAGCGACCGATTTGCCGGCGCCAGACTCGCCGACGAGACCGACTATCTCACCGGGCTCTACGTCGAACGAGATGCCGTCCACCGCGCGGACGGTGCCATCTTCGGTGAAAAACTGGGTCTTGAGGTCACGAACGCTGAGGAGTGGGTCAGACATGTCAGTTGTTGATGCGTGGGTCGAGGGCGTCTTGAAGCCCGTCGCCGAGGATGTTGAAGCCGATAACGGTGATCAGGATGGCGAATCCGGGCCAGAGGCTGAACGTCGGTGCCGGAAGCATGTACCCGCGCGAGGCAGAGAGCATCTGTCCCCACGAGGGCGTCGGCGGCTGCGCGCCGAATCCGAGAAACGAGAGCCCGGCGACGATGAGGATACTCACGCCGACCTGCAGGGTCGCCTGAACGAGGACCGGCGCGAAGCTGTTGGGAATGATGTGTCGGAGGATGATGTTCCGGTCTTTCACCCCGGCCGCCCGCGCGGCCTCGACGTAATCCTCCTCGCGGATCGAGACGACCCGAGACCGAATAAGCCGGTTGAACACCGGGATTGCGGTGATACCGACGCCGATCATCGCGAACGTGAGATCCCGACCGAACGCGGTCATGAACGCGATGACCAACACGAGAAACGGAATGGCGTAGATGGTCTCTGTGATCCGCTGGAGCACGTCGTCGACGCGTCCTCCGTAGTAGCCGGAGACCGCACCGACGAGTGTCCCGCCGACGAGTCCGATACCCGTCGCCATGAACCCGACCGTCATCGCCACCCGCGTGCCATACACCACCCGAGTGAGTAGGTCCCGGCCACGGTGGTCGGTGCCGAGTGGATGCTCGATCACTCCCGGGCCGAACTGGTTTTCCATCCCGACCGGCGGGAGCAGCCGCCGGACGGTTTCTGGGTCGGTCTCGGGGTTGTACAGGACCGTCTCTGCGATCGCGTACTGTAATAGATAGTAGTCGAGCGCGGCGATCACAGCAACGAGCGTCATCACGCCAACGATCAGCGTGCCGATGCGTGCGGTCGTGTCGCGGCGGACCTGCCGGAGCGTGTAGCGGAGCCCGACACGGGCTTCGACGTCGGCCGGTCCCCCGGTCGATTCTTCAGTGTCGTCCGTCGGAGACGGTGTCTGTGCCATATCAATCATCACCGTAGGTGACCCGCGGGTCTAAGTAGCTGTATGCGACGTCGGTCACGATGACGCCGACCACGTACACGAACCCGAACACGAGTGTCGTCCCCATGATCAGCTCGTAATCTTGGTTGTTGATCGCCGTGATGATCAGCCGGCCCATCCCCTGGATCTCGAAGACCGTCTCCGTGAGGACTGCACCGCCGAGTGCAGTCGACAGTCCGAGCCCAACGATGGTGATGACGGGGAGTTGTGCCACCTGAAACGCGTGCTTGCGGACGATCGTCGACTCGGGGACGCCGTACGCCCGCGCGAGCGTCACGTACTCGCCCTGTAGGGAGTCGACCATCGACGAGCGCTCGATACGAGCTATCTGTGCCATCTGCAGCGTGCCGAGTGCGATCATCGGCAAGAAGAGATGGTGAGCCGACTGCCGGAGCACCGCCAGGCGTGTCGCCGCCCCGCGAACGTCCGCGGGATCGGCCCACGGCAACACCAACCCGCGAGCGGGGAACCACCCGAGATAAAACGCGAAGACGATGATCAACACCAGCCCGATCCAGAACGACGGCGTCGAGACGCCCACGAGCGAGACGACACGCGACACGTGGTCCGCCGGCTCGTTCCGTCGCTTCGCCGAGAGCACCCCGAGCGGGATGGCCGTGACGATGGCAAACGCGAACGCCGAGACCATGAGTAACAACGTCACTGGAAGCCGCAACAGGATCATCTCGGCCACAGGTCGATCGAAGTAGATACTTTGTCCGAGGTCGCCGGTGGCGACGCCCGCGAGGTAGGTGAGGTACCGTTCATACAAGGGACGGTCGAGTCCGTAGCGGGCTCGGATCGCCTCAACCTGTTCTTGTGCCGGCGTCGGACCGAGCATGATCTCGACCGGGTCGCCGGGGATCTGGTTGGCGAGGAAAAACGTGATCGTCACGATACCGACCAGGACGGGGATCGCCTGGGCGAACCGCCAAAGGGTGTATCGGAGGAGCCCCACGAGTTGTGCGGAGTTATCGTGAGACCGAGACGGTGGTGTGGTCGGTCGCCACCTGGACCTCGGTTGCGATCGGGTGTGCACTGAAGCCGTCGACGGCGTCGTTGACCCCGTACGAGTTGTTCAGGTTGTACGCCGGGAGGTGCACGCGCGCTTCGAGCAGCTGGGTCGTCGCATCGATGTAGCGCTCGCGTCGCGTCTCGTAGTCGGCGGACTCACGCGCCTGCGTGAGCATCGCCGAGGCCTCGTCGTACCCGTGGAAGGTCCCGTTGGTGACCCCGTTGGTCTGCTGGCTGAGCAGGTAGTACGCGAACGCGTCCGGGTCGGGCGAGCCGGACCAGCCGAGGGTGTACATGTTGTACGCGTCCTCGCTGTTCGGTCCCTCGTCGCTCTGGTACGTCTGGATGAACGTTCCCCAGTCGAGCCGCTGGACTTCGACGTTCTCGAAGCCGGCGTTCTGTAGCCCGTCGCCGATGGTGATACCGATCTGCTCGCGCATGTCGTCCGGAGGCACGATGATCCGCCACTCGTAGTCGGTCGAAACACCTGCCTCCTCGAACAACGAGGTCGCCGCATCGATATCCTGGTCGTGTGGAATGGCCGACCACTCCTCGACCGGGAACTCCCATTCAGCAGAAATTGAGGCCGGGTATGGGCTGTACTGGCGCACACCGGATGGCTCGACGAAGTTCTCGATAGCCTGGTCCATCGAGAAGCAGTAGTCGACCGCTTCGCGGACGCGCGGATCGCTCGTCGGGCCGTTGGCGCAGTTGAACGCCAGGTAGTAGTAGCCGACGCCTGGCGACTCGGTGACGCGTGCGCTCTGGTTGCTCTCGACCGTCTCGTACAGCTGTGGGGGGATCGTCTCGATGATGTCGACGTTGCCGGTCTCGAGTTCGGTGACCCGGGTGGTTTGTTCTTCTATCGGATCGAACTCGATCCCTGCGACAGCCGGCTGACCAGCGGTGTCCCAGTAGTCGTCGACGCGCTCGACGGTCGCGTAGTTCTCCGGCTCCCACTCGACGAGGCGGAACGGACCAGATCCGATCGGCTCTTGATTGTACGCTTCTGGGTCCTCGCGCCGGACGCTCGCGTTGACCACGCTTCGCACCATCGCCGTGGTAAACGCGCCGTACGGGTATTTGAGGTCGAACTGAACGGTTGTCTCATCGACCACCTCGGCGGTGTCGATCATGTTGACCTCGGATGCGTTCGCGGTCTGTTCGTCGACTGGAGCGGTCATCGTGTGGACGACGTCGTCGGCGGTGACCGGGTCGCCGTTGTGGAAGGTCGCTCCCTCGCGGAGGGGGACGATGTACCGGGTGCCGTCGCGCTCGACGGTCGGCATGTCGGCGGCAATCTTCGGCTGGATGCGCACGTCCTCGCCGTACTCGTAGAGGCCGTCGAAGATCTGGCCGGCGATCTGTCCCGAAGGGACGTCGTTGATCACGACCGGGTCCATATCGATAGGACCCTTGACTTGTGCCACGTACAGTGTCGGATCCGGACCGCTCGAGTCGCCGTCGTCCGTGGTGTCACTACTGCCGTCCGTGGAGCCGGAGCCCGACTCCCCACCGCCAGTACAGCCGGCGAGGAGGAGCGATGTGCTCGCCGCGCCGCCGGCGAGGATCTGCCGTCGAGAGAGTCGGGTCGTTCGGGGCCGAGACATACACACACGTTACCGGTAGTATACTAAAACGTTGGCTTCATCACAGCGAGCCGCCGCAAAAGCATCGCCTTCACCACGAAGGTCGAGAGATGGCTACCAGATCCGGTTCCCGCGACGGGACACTGGTCGTGTTCACACGCAAACGCGCTGTTGGATTAATCTTTGATCAGCGTTCGCGGCGTATACAGTCCATACCACCGTCTATGGGCGCAATTATTCGGCAAACGCCGCCGAGAGTGCCAGTAGATTTATGGTCGTGTTGCCGTTGTCACCAACAGACACCGAATGACCGACACAGACTCCGACGGTCTCACACACCTGTACAGCGAGACCGTTCGCGCGACGATGGACGGAGGAACGTACGGCGCGTGGCGATCGATAGCAGGCGCCGACGCCGTGCCGTTGAGCTTCGGCTTTCCGTACCCCGACTCGTTCCCGAACGACGCACTCGTCGAGTCAGCCGAGGCGCTCTTCGAGGCGGAGGGTGACTGCGCGCTCCAGTACGGCGGCGGCGAGTACGCGGATGCGCTGCCCGAGCTGATCGCATCGCGGGCACGGGACCGTGGCATCGCATGTACGGCCGACGAGGTACACCTAACCAACGGGGCGACGAACGCGATCGACACCGTCTGTCAAACGTTCCTCGACCCCGGCGATGCGGTGTTCGTCGAGGGGCCGACGTTCATGGGCGCCCTGCGGCTGTTCCGCAACTACGACGTCGAGATCGCCGCGTTCGACGTCGACGAGGACGGTCTCGACGTCGAGGCGGTCGCCGCGGCGCTCGAGGCGCGTGCCGCGGCCGGCGAGACGCTGCCGACGCTTTTGTACACCATCCCCACGTTCCACAACCCGACCGGGGTGACGCTCACCGCGGACCGACGGGCCCGGCTGCTCGAGCTCGCCGAGACGTACGACTTCGTGATCCTCGAAGACGACCCGTACGGCCAGCTGCGGTTCGACGGCACGGAGCCCACACCGATCAAGGCACTCGACGAGACCGGGCGCGTGGTTCGGGTCAACACGTTTTCGAAGACGATCGCGCCCGGCGTCCGGACGGGGTGGACGATCGCCGACGAGGCGATCACGGCACAGTTCGACCGGATAAACGCCGGCGGCGAGCCCAGCTTCACCCGCGGACTGATAACCAAGTACGCCGAAGACGGCCGACTCAACCGCGCTATCGAGGCGCTGTGTGCCGGCTACGAGCCTCGTCGTGACCAGCTCCTCGAGAGCCTCGAAACCAGGATGCCGCCGGGAACAACGTGGAGTGAGCCCAACGGCGGGTTCTTCGTTTGGGTCGGGTTTCCCGACGGGGTCGACGGCGAGACGATGCTCGACGACGCCATCGACCGCGGCGTGACCTACCTCCCGGGGACGTTCTTTTACCCCGACGACCGTGGGGCAGGACACGCCCGCGTCTCGTTCAGTCACACGACCCCAGAAGAGATAGATGAGGGGATCACCGCGCTCGCCGCCGCCGTCGAGGCGGCGATGCCGACGGCCGAGGCCGACGACTGATCGGGCTCAAACGACGCGGTTCTGGAACTGTTCGGGCTCTCCGGCGGCGTAGTGGGCGTAGTTCTCGCCGACGAGCGACGCGATCCGGTCGGCGTACCGCGGTGTCGACCCTGCCATGTGTGGAGTGATCACGACGTTTGGGAGGTCCCAAAGCACCGACGATGGCGGAAGCGGCTCCGATTCGAAGACATCGAGGGCTGCCCCCCGAATACGCCCCTGTTGGAGGGCGTCTTCGAGTGCCGACTCGTCGACGACAGGACCACGTGCAATATTCACGAGGACCGCGTTCGACCGCATCGACATCAGCGCCTCAGCGTCGATCAGGCCGCGCGTCTCCTCGACAAGCGGGCAGGCGAGCACGACGTAGTCGGACCGTGCAAGCAGCTCGGGGAGCCCCTCAGGTGGGTGTACCTCGTCGACGGTGGACGGGGCCGTCTCGGGAGTGCGTTTCGTGCCGATCACCTCCATCTCGAAGGCGGCCGCAAGCTCGGCGACGCGCGTGCCGATGGCACCGACTCCGACAATACCGAGCGTCTTGTCACGGAGCTCGCCCGCCGAGTATCGCTGCCAGAGACCGTCGCGCTCTTGTTGACGAATGCCGGTGTGAATCCGTCTCTCGAAGGTCAGGAGGTAGCCGAGGACCTGTTCGGCGATCGGATTCGCCGCGATCCCGGCCGCGTTCGTGACGGCGACACCGCGGTCGGCCAGCGCGTCGAGCGCGTACGCATCAACACCGGAGTTCAGCGTCTGGACCCAGTCCGGGGCGGTGTCAGCCGGCAGTGTGTCAGCTATCGGCCGAATTGTCAGTACGACGTCTGCGGTCTCGAGTGCCGCCGCCGACTCGGGCGCGGTCGTCGCCGCGTCGACGACCACTGTCGGCGGTAACACGTCCTCAAGTTGGGTGTGGAGTGACGCACAGACGTCGCTGCCGAACACGGCCGAGACGCTGTGATGGATCAAGACCTCAGTCGCAGTCGGTGCCTCGTCCGATGACGGCGCTACGGTGTCACTTTGCATACACGCTCACGGCCTCCGGGTTGAGCTCGATGGACACGTCGTCAGAATCGGGGATGCCAGCGCGTCCCTGCACAGAGACGTCCAAGTCGGGGATCGACTCATCGTGGGGTTCGACAACCAAGTTTGTCCGCTCGCCGTGGAAGTACTGGTTCACGATCGTGCCGTCGATGACGCCGGCGCCCGGGTCGGTGAGCGTGACTTCTTCGGGGCGGATGGCAGCGACGACGTCACCGTTTACCGGCGACTCTCCGAGCTCGACAACCACGTCGGTGCCGCCGTCGATCGAGAGTCGTGGCGGGTGCGTGGTGTTCTCCACGACGCCGTCGAGGAGGTTGGTGTCGCCGATGAAGTCGGCGACGAACGCGCTGGCAGGCTCGCGGTATATCTCACGAGGAGTCCCAACCTGTTCGATCTGACCGTTGTTCATTACGGCCAGTCGGTCTGACATGCTCATCGCGACGTCTTGATCGTGGGTGACATAAAAGAACGTACTCTCGACGCGGTCGTGGATTTCTTGCAGTTCGACTTGCATCCGCTGGCGAAGCTTTCGGTCGAGACTCGAAAGCGGCTCGTCGAGCAGGAGGATGTCGGGCTCGTTCACGAGCGCCCTGGCGATCGCGACGCGCTGTTGTTGGCCGCCGGAGAGATCCTGTGTCGAGCGCCGCTTGTAGCCAGAGAGTCCGACGATAGCGAGATACTTCTCGACGAGCCGCTCGCGTTCGCCGGGGTTTACACCGTCTTTTTTCAGCCCGTAGCCGATATTCTCGGCGACCGTCATGTGTGGGAACAACGAGAGGCTTTGAAACACCAGGTTCGTGTTCCGCTTGTTTGGAGGGCGGTGAACAACGTCTTCGCCTTCGATGCGGATCGCTCCGTCGGTCGGCGTCTCGAAGCCGCTTATCATGCGGAGCGTGGTGGTCTTCCCGCAGCCGGAGGGACCGAGCAGCGAGAAGAACTCGCCACGTCGGAGGTCGATGTCGATACCGTCGACGGCGACGGTGTCCCCAAACTCCTTGCAAACCCCGTCGAGCTGTACCGCCGTGTGCGATGTCGTCATACGTATCGGCAGTTTGTACGATGTGTATTGAATTTTATCCCGAAGAACACAGCGTATACACAGGAATACATAGAATATAATGACGTTATGCGCTACACACTCGTCAAACGGGTTTCGTGTTCGGTCAACCCGGCGTTTGAGGCGCGCTACGTTCCATCATTTGTAGTAGACGATTAGACGATAATAGCCAAAAATAGCGTACAATCGTAGGTGTATAAGGACACTATGTTGATGAACAACTCATATGTGGGATACACTTATTAGGAATGACCAAATCGCTCGGGACACACATGGTAGACAGACGGCAATTCATCAAGACGGCCGGGGCGGCCGGCGTCGCCGGCATGGCGGGCGTATCTGGGTGTATGGGCGGTGGAAGTGGGACTACGGTATCGATCCTCACGTGGACGGGGTACGACGACGTCAACGACCAAGTCGAAGAAACACTTGGCGACGTTACCCTCGACGTTTCGATCGCCGACGGCTCGGCGAACATGTTCTCGACGGTGAACGCAGGCGGCGGCGAGGAGTACGACATCGTCATCCCGAACAACGAGTATGTGCCGCGGTTCATCGAGGCCGACCTCGCGGCGCCCGTCGACATGGACGTTGTGAGTAACTTCGACACGTTATACCCCACGTTCCAGAGCGCGGCGGAGGGACAGTTCGCCGACGGCGGTGACGTGTACGGCCTCCCCGTCCAATTCGGGTGGTACGCGTACGGATATGACACCTCCGTGCTGCCAGAAGACCACGAGCACTCTTACGACGTGCTATTCAGCGAAGAGTACGAGGGCGTGGACCTCACCGGCGGTATCACCCTGTACGACGGCTACTACAAGTCGATTATGGCCGCCGGGCTCGCGCTCGGGTACACCGACGCCTTCGAGGGTGACACCGTCTCGTTCACCGACGAGCAGCTCACGTCGATCGAAGAGACACTGATCGACTTCAAACCAAATCTCCTCGGGTTCGTCCATGACGAGGAGACGCTCACTCAGGACTATCAAAACGGCAACGTGGTCGTTTCCTACGCCAACCGGAGCACCCACGTCGGGATCATGAACGACGTCGAAAACGTGGCGTTCTCCCAGCCGGCCGAAGAAGAGCTCACCTGGTTCGAGGGCGCTGTCGTTACCGCCGGCTCCTCAAACAAGGAGGCTGCCTTCCGTGTGCTCAACGAGTATCTCGACCCCGAGATTGGCGCCGCGCTCTCGGAGACGCGGAACATCATGAACACCTCACAGGCCGCGATGGACACAATAGAGACCCCATCGCTCCAGATCGAGCCGGGCGTCCTTGAGGGGATGATCCCGTTCAAGCCCGCCGAACAGGACGCCGCCTGGATCGAGATGTTCGAGCGGGTCAAAAACGCGTGATCGCGGTATGAAGACGATCGACAGACTCGGCGACGCGTTCGAGAAACAAGGTCAACGGGCGAAGCTCACGCTCATGGCGGGACCGGGGGTCGGATGGCTACTCACGCTGATCCTGCTCCCGACGGCTTTTCTGGTGGCAGTGAGCTTCGCAGAGATCAACAGCTCGTACGATGTCGTGTGGTCGGTGTCGGTGTCGAACTACCAGGAGCTGTTCATCGGGCAGGACGGCTGGTTCCAGACGCCGTTCGTCGACTCGTTTTTGCTTTCACTGCGCATCTCGGCGGCGACCACGCTGGCCACCGTCGTGCTCGCGTACCCGGTCGCGTACCTGCTCACGCGGCTCTCTGGTCGTCGGTTCAAGCTCCTGTTGTTCGCGGTGCTTGTCCCCTTTTTCACCATCTTCATCGTGCGTATCTACTCGTGGCTCTCGCTGTTCGGCAGCCAGGGGCTGATTAACTCGGCGCTCGTCGCGACCCCATTCGTCGCCGAGCCGCTCGGGATCTTCGAGTACGGGGTCGCCGCCGTGGTGATCTCGCTCACTCACGCCTTCTTCCCGTACATGCTGTTGACGCTGTACTCGAGTCTCGAAGGGATCGACTACGGGGTGATCGAAGCGTCGCGCGACCTCGGGGCGTCGCGGCTCGAGATCGCCAAAGACGTCGTCGTCCCCCTGTCAGTACAAGGGCTCATCACCGGCTGCGTCTTCGTGTTCGTCCCGGCGCTCGGGACGTTCATCACGCCACAGTTCCTCGCGCGGGGGCAGTTCACCATGATCGCCGAAGTGCTCACCGCCCGGATCACCGAGTTGTACGCGCTCAACTACGGGGCGGCGGGGTCGTTGTTCCTCATCGTGCCGACCCTGATCGCGTTCGCGATCGTCATGCGCACCACCAGCCTGGAGGCGATGGGGTGACCGATGGCCGATAGCGAGCGACACAGTCGGCTCTCGCGGCTCGTCGGTGAACCCGGCCTCACGGAGACCGTCTCCGTCGACCGCATCGTGAGCGCGGTCGCCACCTACGGCATGTGGGGATTGACGATCGGCATCGTCGTCTTCCTCTGGCTCCCGCTGACACAGATCGTCGTGCTCTCGTTCATGGAGAACTCGGCGGTCTTGTTCCCGTTCGAGGGAGTCACACTTGACAACTACGTCGCGCTGTTCACCAACGACGGGCTCCTCTTAGCAGCCAGACAGAGCGCATTCGTGGCGACGACCGCCGCCACGGTGGCGACACTGCTTGGCGTCCCGCTGGGATTCGCTATTGCCCGGCACGACTTTCGCGGCCGGGGCGTGCTCAGAGGGCTCGTCATCGTCCCATTGTTGATGCCCGGAATCATCATGGGGATCTCACTTCTGATCTTGTTTCGGGTAGTCGACCTCTCGCCCGGTTTCATCGGCACCGTCCTCGCACACTCGGTGTACGGGCTCCCGTTCATCGTACTCCCGGTGGTCGCCAGACTCGCCGTCTTCGACCGGAAGCTCGAGGAGGGCGCCCGCGACCTCGGCGCGACCGGGTGGGGCGTCGTCCGGGACGTCACGCTTCCGATCATCTCACCGGCGATCGCAGCAGGCTTCGTGTTCGCGTGGCTCCGCTCGTTCGAGGACTTCATTCGCGTCTTTTTCGTCGGCGGGACGATGGACGCGCTCACCAAGGAGATGTACGGCATGGTCGTCTACTCACAGGGGACAGAAGCGATGGACCCGATGGCGACGCTCATCGTCGTGGTCGTCAGTGCCGCGTTGGCGATCGCGATCAACCTTCGGGATATCCTCGAGTACGTCTAGTTGCCGGGGACACCTCGGTTGCCGGGGACGCTTCGGTCCCCGAGGCTCACTCCGTCCCGGTCTCAGCGGGCCCGCTCACTCGGTCGGCTCGACGGCCCGGACCGTCCCGACGCCCTTACTGGATCCCTCCCGGAAGACGAACCGCTGACCCGCCTCGATAAGGTACGGTCGGAACTTGAACCGGACACGGGTGCGGCCGGTGTCGCCCGGAAGAAGCCGTCCCTCGGCCGGTGAGAACACGGCCGCCTCCGAGAGGGTCTCTAAGTGGACCACCGGCTCGTACCCGGGCTGAATCCGCGTCGGGTGGTTGAGCACCATCACCTCCGCCTCGAACGACCGTACCGGCCTCGGGTCGGCATCGCGGGGGACGAGCGCCATGCCGCGTTCGATGTCTTCCTCGTCGACGCCTTTCAGCGCGATACCGACGATCCGGCCGGCCGTCGCCCGGTCGACCCGGTGGTAGTGCATCTCGATGGACCGGACCTCGACCTCGCGGAAAGAGCCGTCGGCCATCGGCCCTAAGAGGAGCTCGTCGCCCGCCTCAACGACGCCTGAGTTTACCGTCCCGGAGGCGACCGCACCGACGCCGGTTACCTTGTAGCTCCGGTCGATATACATCCGAAACGCCTCGCGCTCGGGTGTCGCCCGCTTTGGGAGTGTTTCGAAGAGCCGGTCGAGCGTGTCGAGACCGGTCTGTTCGACCGCGCTGGTGTGAAGCACGGGAACGACGCCGTCACCCACCTCGGCGACAGCGGTGTCGACGCCGTATCGATCCACCGGGAGCGGGGTCTCACCAACGTCTCGCAGCGTCGACTCCACCTCGCGCTCGACGGTCGCGAGCCGGTCGTCAGTGACGGCATCGGCTTTGGTTATCGCGACGATGGTCGGAAGCTCGGTCGCGAGCAGGATGCCGAGGTGTTCACGCGTCGTCGCGGTTGGCCCGTCGTCGGCGGCGACGACGAGCAGGCCGTAGTCGAGCTTCTGGCCGACGAGCCCGCGGATGGTCGTGCGGAGCCACGGCTCGTGGCCGACCGTGTCGACGAACGACACCAGCCGGTCGGCCTCCTCGACGATCCGAGCCCGGTCGGATTTGCGATGTGGATTGTCCATACGGACCGGATCGGCCGCGTCCTCAGCGAAGCCGTACACTGCGTACGAGAGGTCAGCGGAGAGCCCCCGCTCGACCTCGTGTGGCTGGACGTCGAGGAAGCCGCGGGTCCCGCCCTGGCCATCGTCGGCCTGTCCGGTGACGAGACTGCCCACAAGCGTCGACTTGCCGTGGTCGACATGGCCGGCCGTGCCGACCACCAGATGGTCGTCGTCCGTCGCGAACATCCCGCCCTCGCGGACGGTCGCGAGCCCAACGAGCCCGGCCGCGTCGCCCTCACCGTCCGCTCCGGCGCTCCAGGTCTCCACGTCGGCGATGTGGGCGTCCGCTTCCTCGGCCAGAAGCGAGAGCACGTCCATCGTCTCGGAGAACGCCTCTGGTGCGATGCCGGCGAGTCCGCCATCGTCGGTGACGCCGACCACGTACGTCGCCTCACCGTCACCGGAGAGCACACGATGTCGGAGCTGTGCGACAAGTGACTCCATCCGGCCGTCGGTGAGGTGAACCTCGCGGGTGAGCCGTTCTTTGAACTCGATCGCACCACCGTCTCGCTCACCGCGCTCTAAGGCCCGGCGTAACGCGGACCGGTCAGCGCTCATGATACTCGGTACGTGATAGCACGGCTTAACGGTTTTCGTGCGTGTGGTCCCGAGCGGTCCTGAGCGGACAAGAGCCGGCCTGAACAGTCCGTTCTGCTCGTGAGTCGTCACGGATATGCGGGAGGTGCGCTGTATTCAGGCGTTATCACCCCGCGTCAGATCGAGGTAGGTGCGCCGGACCGTCACCGGTGTGACGTCGGCAGCCATAGCCACGGCCGCCTGAGTGCAGTCGCCCCCGCGCTGTCTGGCGGCCGTGTACACACAGGCGGCCGCGACACCGACCGGGTTGCGACCGTTCGCAATTCCCTCGGAGACGGCCCGGTCGGCGAGGTCGCGGGCGCGGGCCTCGGTTTCGGCCGAACAGTCGAGGTCGCTCGCGAGCCGCGGGAGGTACTCGGCGGGGGCGGTCGGCCCGATCGGAAGGCCGAGCTCGCGGTTCATCGCGTCGAAGGCGGCGCGGTGTTCCGCCTCCGTTGCTTTCGCGGCCGTACACACTTCGGTGACCGTCCGTGGGACGCCGGCGGTTCGGCAGGCAACGTAGATGCACGCCGCCGCAAACCCCTCAATAGACCGACCACGGAGTAGCCGAGCATCCTGTGCGGAATCGAACAGCGCGCAGGCGGTCTCTCGGAGGCTCGTCGGGAGCTCTAACGCACCGACGAGCCGCCGGATCTCGGTGTACGCGTACACGCGATTTCGGTCGCGTTTGGTGGCGATCTGCGCGCGGTTGTGTTGGGTTCGCATGCGGGCCAACCGGCGGCGCTTGCGTCCGGTGACGTGGGTCGACCGGCCGATCTCCGTCGAGAGGCCGCGGTCGTGACGCGAACGCGTGAGCGGTGCCCCCGTCCGTTTCGGGTCCGTCTCGTCGTCGTCGAACGACCGCCACTCCGGGCCGTGGTCGATCCGGTCGGCCTCGACGACGAGGCCGCACTCGCCACACACGCGTTCCCCGCTCGTCGTCTCGATGTGGCCGTCACACTCGGGACAGGCGTCGGTGTGACGGTGCTCAAGGGCCGACGACGAGGAGACGGGAGACCGGGTCGTTCGCGGACGACTCGGACGAGTCGCCGACGTCCGGTCGTCGTGCGGTCGGTCCGTTGGAACCCGATCGTTGGTCAGCCGGTCGTCGGTCGGGTCTGCGGTGCTCACATCGGAGCGGATCGAGGGTGCCTCACTCATCACATCTAAACGTCGGTCCCGATCGTTTACTTAAACCCGGGGTGATCCGTCGGATTTCCGGCGGTCGGCCGACCAACTACCGACCGGTTACCGGTCGGTGTATTCGACGGCGACCGGGGCACCGATCGGGTCACAGGCGGTGGATTTATGCTTCGATCCGCGACAGTGACGCACATGACGCTGTCGGAGATCGCCGAGGGGCTCGAGATAACCCTCGACCAGCGTGACCGGGGAGTTGCCGTCGCCGACGACACCGACGTACCGCTCGTCGATCGGCTCCGCGAGCACGCCGACGCCCTCCCGTGTACGCCCGAGGCGACCGCAACGCTGGTGGACGCTTACACTGCTGGCCGAAGCGTCGGCGACACCGCAGCGGCTGCCGGCGTGACACCGATGACCGCCGCGAAGACGCTGCATCGCTGTGGCGTCGACGGGGTGTGTCCGCTCGCGCCCACCCGCCGCGAGGTGGTTCGTGAGTGGCTCGACGGGGCAGTTGCGCGCAGCGAGGCGCTCGCGCTCACGGGTGGCGACGAGGCGGACTTTGCACTCACGGCGTACGTCGAGACGCACGACCCGCTGCCTGCCGTCGCCGACGTCGTCGCCGCGAACCTGTCCGGCTCCTCGCCGCTCGGGGCCGGACTCGGCACGGCTGACCCCCTTGGCGACGCGGTCAGTGCACCCGAGCAGCTCCGATAACGCGGTCGCTATCGCGTGAGTCGGTCGAACATCCCCGGATGGTCCAACGCGAGATCCAGTTGGGTATCGAACAGCGTCTCGTAGGCGTCGACGACCGCACCAGTGTACGCGTCGGTCGCCGTTGCCGCGGTCGGTGCTGCCGCGATGGATGCGTCTGTCGTCCCGATCGAGGCATCGACCGCCCCGTCCGTTAGCTCGTCCACGTCGGGGGTGGTCGTCCCCGTACGCGTCACCGCAACTGTCGCGTCAACGCTCCCACCAACGTCGGCGACCCGGCCGTGGAGCCGGGCGAGCGCATCGCGGCCGTGTGGCGTGGCCGGCCGAACCGCAGCGACACAGTCGACTGTCGTGACGACGGCGACGGCCTGATTTGAGGCGACGGGCGGCGTGTCGACGATCACCGCGTCGTACGCGGCCGCCGCCTCGTCGATGCGGCGTTCGAGTGCGCGCGCGGCCTCGGCGGTCTTGGCGCGAGCGACACGCTCGAACGG
>Ga0209946_1000253_pt1 | contig 22427 bp, 20 predicted proteins | sample SalPon2_A_H2O_MG_FD_185704 | JGI IMG/M metagenome (GOLD analysis project Ga0209946, IMG submission 185704) | Salt pond water microbial communities from South San Francisco under conditions of wetland restoration - Salt Pond MetaG R2_A_H2O_MG... | ecosystem: Environmental > Aquatic > Non-marine... | reverse complement strand
CCGAGACCGGTCGGATACCCGGTCTAAGGGAGCGACCTGATCCCACCGGTCGTCGAGACGAGCCGTGTGCCAGGACATAATGACGACCGTCGGTCCATCCAGCGGCGACGATGCGTCGGTATCAGTCGACTGTTGTTCGTAGAGGAACCGCCAGATGGGGCTGTCCGCCCATTCGCGCTCCCCAGTGAGGTCGAGGTCCGTTGCCGATGGTGGATAGTGGTCGCGACCGCGGACGTCCCGGAATACGTGATCGCCCGCTGTGTCCCGGTCGAATCGGACAGCGTTGATGTTGAACTTCTCCCAGAGCTCTTCCTGCCACTGCCGCTGCAGACTCGCCGGAACCAGCAACAGCCCGGTTTCAAGCTCGCCGGTAAGCCCAAGCCGGGAGAGTGTAAGACCGGCCTCGATCGTCTTCCCGAGTCCCACCTCGTCACACAGCAAGAAGCTCTGTGGATATGTATTGACGAGTGTGTCAGAGACAACTCGTTGATGTGGCCACGGCGTGATCGTGCTCGCTTCCTCGGCCAGTGCGAGCCCACCCGGCGAGAGCGGTCCATCCTGTATGATGTTCGCTTTGTCTCGCTCCGTCGGCGGAGCTGTACCGTTCGCGATCTGAATCGCTTCCTGGAGATCGCTCTCGGTGTCTGGGGCTTTCCAGTCGATGATGTCCTCTTCGATCGCTTCGGGGAGGTCATACACTTCGACGAAGGGGTGTTCATCACTCCACAGTCGCTCGAAGGTTTCCTCGTCGCCGGCGACGTAGTCCGCCTGTTCAGGAACCCACGACCGATGAACTTTGAACCGCTCATAGTTGCGAGCCCAGCCGCCGACCGTCTCGTTGACGCTGCCCTCGAACGAAATCGTGTTTCCGTCGCTATCGTGGAAGAGTCCAACTTTCGGATGGAAGATCTCCCAATCGTGAGAGGGAGAGCGTGGATAGGCGACCTTGATGTGGATCCGCCCCTCACGGAGGAGACGCGCGAGAATACGGAGATTCGCGTCCAGGCGTTCGTCATCGAGGTCCTCGAGGTTTTCCTCGAGGCGGTCGGTGAGCGTCTCTAGAACCGGACGGTCTGACTCGTAGAGTTCGGTGCCGACGATGAGACGCATTTCACCATCGTTCTCGACGAGGGCGTGAATGCCGTTGGCAGCAGCCGCGAGTGCCGTACTCGAGAAGTAGCCCGCGATCCGGTCGTATTGCTGACTGCGTTCCAATGCGGGCTCGTAGAAGTCCTTGACGAGATGGGCTCGCCCCTGCTCGGGCTTGCTCTCGTAGATCGACTGCCACTCGCGATCACGTAGATTAGTCATACTGGAGGGGTTTCGAGTTAGGCGTGGTCACCGAGTTCGGTCTGTTCGGCCCTGTCTTCTGAGACGTCAGTGAAATCAGTAGGGGTGAATTCGAGACCGAGTGCGTCGTGGGTCCGACCTAAGGCGAGGTCGCGAGCAGCCTCCCATTCAGGATGATCCTGGGGGAGTACCTGCAAGAGTGCTTTTAGAGTGGCTTTGAATGGCGCATCCGTATCGAAATTCCGTTCTTTGAGCCAATCAATTGCAACGTCTTCACCTTGCTTCGCGTAAACATGCATCGCTGCGTGGACCGCATCCAGTGCAATTGTGAAGGAAATAGCATCTGGATCGACTGGTTTCCGGTTAGAACGTTCCTCTTTGGGGAGAGTAATATCTTGTACCCTATCGTCATAGCCACGCAATTTGATGTCACCTCGGCGCTTTCGCCAAAGTTTGGTGGAACGCTTGATTTCGTCGATATCGACCCCAATACCGAGTCCTAATTGGTGACCCTCGTCGTAATTGAATGTATCTGACTCGTGAACAAGCCACGAGAGGACATACCATTCTGTTATGTCGTCCAATTCACCCAGACCTCCCCCCTCCAGATACTCATCGACAAGAATCTGTGTCACAGCTTCGCGGGCTTCCTCTAATGCGCGCCGCGGCGGCACTGGTTCATCTTGATCATCGACAACTGGATAGGCATCAGCGTATACTTTTAGAGTTGGGCCGAATGCGGAAATGATAACATCAGTCTTCGTGAGAGAAAGGCCCGAATCAAGAAGATCCCGTGCAGCGTCTTTCGCGGCAAGCCGTGTGTCGGCACGCACATCACTCCAAAGAGTTGGTACATCACTATCGATCGGAGATGAGCCTTCGGTGGTCTTCCGCCCAGTAAGTAAGAGAGTGCTATCAGCAGACCCACTATCCTGAGTGTCGATTCTAGCAGGCATCTCACTAGAAATCGGGTGTGTTGATGTTATCGTAAAGCCAGAGTTGATCAGGGATTTGGTAAGAGTATCCCAAGCATCTGTTTCTTTGTGTGTGAACATTACAGTCATCACTCCACCAGGCTTGAGAACGCGGTATAATTCTGAGAAGATCTCGCTCATTTTCTGCTCATATTCATTATTTGCTAATTCTCGCTTAGAATCAGATCCGCCTGCAATACCTTCAAATCGGCTGGGATTTGCAACCGCTTCATCATCCTTGTTCGTGAGATCCGGCTGGAACTGGTCAGGATAGACGTCGTCTAAATATTCCTTCATCCACACATAGAACATATCAGATAGTTCTGCATACATAATACTGCTATAGTATGGAGGATCGATCACAACGGCCTCAATTTCGTTATCCGAATATGGTAGACTCGCAGCATCTCCCGTAGATAGTTCCGCAGGGGAAGCATCGTCGGGAAGATAAGATACCAGTTCTTCATAAGATTCAATTATTTTTCTAATGGCAGATTGGTAACTACCCATTCCACCGACCGACATATTGATATCGGCAAATGATTTTGCAAGAGACAGGTGTTTACCCCCCATCGCGTTCGAAGGATATCCTTTCCCTGTATGCCATGGTGAGAATCGAGAATTATAATCAACAAGTTTGCCCGGAACTAAAGAAAGAACTGTCAGAAGTGCTTCTGCCTCACCTTCCGGATATTCTTCTTTGATTTCATCCTTCTTATCCTCAAAAGACCTGTAATACTCGTAGTGAGAGACCAGCTGGCGGGGAGTAAACATATCCCTCCATTCATTAATTCCATGTTCCCGTGGTTCCCGGGTCTTTTGTCCTTCTGGTAGAGGAGTAGTCAAGAACGATGCAAGATCAAAATCAGACTCAATACGTTGTTCAGCACTCGTTAATGCCTCATAATCAGCTTCATTGGGAGCCCGGAAACTGTAATTTCCAGAGGAGTTCATATAGCGGACGCAGATGATGTCATAACTGAAATCCCCCTCCTGATGCATTTCTACGATATCCTCAGATTCAGTCACGATACCACAATTCAAACACTCAGCGTCACCACCGCGAGAGACCGTCCCCTGTTTGTGATCAAATTCGTCTAGTTCTTCCTCAGTTGGCTCAATCAGACAATCGTACCCAATCGAGCCATCTTCAGCCACTTCTGGGACAGAGATAACGGTATCTGCACTCCGTCGTGTACGGATAGACCATTTCGAAACTAACGGTATATCTGTTCCACAGTCGGGACAAGTAACAACATGTGCGCAGACGTAAGAATCGACGGAGTCATGCTCTCCTTCTGAGGGGAAGTATTGTTCCAGTCGCTCTTCCGCAAGGTCATCAATACGTTGGCTCCATTGCTCCAAGTCGTCCTTGAGTGACCCAACTCTTGGTGCGTAATTCAATAATACCTGTAGGATTACCGAAGGAACCGGGTTTAGCTCGTTAGCCTTAGTCGGTAAACCATATCTGATAGCCTCGTATGGAATTACGCCCCCACCCGCACACGGGTCTAATACGGTTGGAAGTTCACCATCCCATGTCTCTTCCAGTATTTCATGGATATCACGTCTCTCTTTTTTATTCGGTGATTGTGTAAATGGGCGAGGATAGCCATAATGTTCACCCAGAGAACCACTTCTATCCCCCTCACTAGCTTTCTTTTTCTCAACGTATTCTGAGATGTCTCCTTCAATCCCCTCTTTGGGGCCGATTTGTATCCAACTGAGTATTTGGTCAGAATCTACACCCTCAGGGAGGATAGAGGCCAAAGTCGCTAACCTAGCTGCAGGAGTAGGACGGCGAGCGAACCAAGGGTGAAGGTACCGATGAGGAGGCATATGTTTGGGATTTGCCTCCTTCAAATTCTCTATCCCTACGGCTTTTAGTGGTAGTTTTCCCTCTATTGCAAGATTCTGTCCCTCAATACCGTCTGAATTAGAATTATTCTCAGTCATTTTTCTATTTGACATGGTCCGTCAGCAACACTCGAAGGGCCTTTTCGCCGTTCGGACTCGACGGAGACCGACACTTTGCGTACCAGTAGTAACACTCCTCATCGCTCATCCGTGCAACGCCTCGAGCCAGCGACCGCATCCGGTCGATACGTTGGATCGGCTTCACGCCACGGAAGGCAACAGCAAGGCGGACGCCTGCCGTTTCGGGTAGGAACACGAACCCAGCCCCGCCAGTGAGAACTTCTGATGAATCTCCTGGCGTGCCCTCAATCGCCTCCCTGACGACGTCCTGGAGCGCACGGACGCGGGTCGGGTCAAGCCGTGCGACCTTTGCGCCGGCCCACTCATCCCACGTCCAGCCATCGAGCTTGGAAAGGAGGTCGTCCCCAGCAATGTCCGAGACGAGATCCTCGACTGGTGTGATACTCAGCGAACGACCATCTCGCTCCAGGCGATCACGGCGGGCTTCAGCCTGTTCACGAGGGAGTAGTTCGTGGAGCGTCCACTCGCCGCCACCGTCTGTCTCTCGTCGGACGAGCGTGAACGTCGGGCGGCCACCGAACATACTCGTCCCGTAGCGAACCAGCCGATCCTCCTCTGTTCCCTCAGCGGGTGAGGTCTCAAATTCCGAACCGCGACTCGCCATCAGACCGTCACCTCCGAGCTCGCCTGAATCGGGCCACGCCCTTCGACCCTGACGTCGATGTTGCCCGCATCAAGGTCGTTATCGAGGGCAGCGAGGAGGTCGTCACCCTCGTCAGTAATCGGTTCGGGCTCGTCAAACTGGAAGCGGAACTGGATGGTCTCTCGATCATCGCCGAACGAGCCGGGCTGGTCAATCACGTCCCGGAATCGGCTCGGTGACCCCGTGAATTCTGCGCTGTACGTCCCGTCGTCAGTCCGGGTTTCGTACTGCATTCGGACCGTCACCGCGTCCTCACGGGCTTTGAATCCGGGACGCTGGCTGACGAACTTGGCCGCCTGGAAGGGATCCTCTCCACCGACTTGGATTGTCACTTCTTCGATCAGCGGCGTCCGGTCAGTCCCGGCCTTCGACTCCGCATCGCGACGAACCTCTGAGAACGCCCGCGAAGCGGACATCATCTTCTTGCTCGCCTCCCAGGATTCGTCTGGCTGACATTCCTCGCAGCGTCCGCGTGCGTCCAGCAGCTGCTCGCTAGCGACCTCTTTTCCGCAGGAGCTACAGGTCGTATCGGACTGGTGTTCCTCACAGTAGTAGGGTTCGCTTCCTTCTGGGTTTTCAACCTCCGCCCCACACTCGGCACAGGTAGCAACCGTCTGTTCTGGCCGGTCGATTTCGTCGAGGTGGTCGTCGACGAGCGCGTCGATATCCAGATAGACGTGGAACGCCCCGCCAATCTGGACATCACTGTCACGAATCGAGGTCTCGACATCCGGGGAGTCTGCCATCGGCTCCGGGTGGGGCCACGAGTCAGGGTCCGTGGACCCTGTCCAGTAGACCGTTCCAGACTCACCATCCCAGTATGCGTATCCGTGATCCGTAACGAGAGACTCGACAGTCTCGCGAATCGGCTTCGTGCTGAAGAGATAGTCCAGACCAGGTTTCTTCGCGTATTGGTTGACCAGTGCCTCGGTGGACATTGAGTCCTGCGTCTGCTGCCACAGCTTCTGTTTAATGTGGTGGACTCCCCGAGCGCCGGCGTCTCGCTTGATCACCTTACCTTCGAGAGTCGTCTGGACGGCATCGACTAACGTGGTCCCGCCGTTGGACTCGGTCGCGCTTATTGTGAGGTGGGTGAGCCCATCTTCATCTGGGTAGTATAGATGGCGGTAAACGTTCCGTACGAGTTCTCCCAACATCAGCTGGGCCTCATCGCTCCGCTCCCGAAGCTCCTCAATCTGTTCTGATGAGAGGTCGGCCTTCTGTTCGGGGCTATCAAGTAGGGCTTCAATAGCTTCGAGACGACGAGCCTCGTCGATCGCCGCATCCATTCGATCAGCGTCAGGGGCGAGGAACAGAGCGTAGTTTTTGTAGATTCGCGTCTCTGTCTCTCCGTCGTGTTTTGCGGCCTGCTGCTCGTAGAGCGGGGTCACGCGGCTTGGCGGCGTATCACCGCCGTCCTCGACAGCAGCGGTGTCCGGATGCATCACCGCGAGCTTCGGCGTATCCGGTGTATCCGGTAAGTCCGCCGGCGATTCAGGGAACTCCACCGGCTGGAAGCCACCATCCCCAATTTCCTTCGAGGTGAGACGGTTCTCGAAACGCGAATGAGCGCTCGCTTCGGGGGTAGACTCGATACGCTGATCGATGATTCGGATCAGGTTTGGTTCTTGCTTGAACCGAATCCGCTCTTCCTCGTAGAGGAAGTAACATGCGACGTCCATATCGTCGCCCCTGAGCGCGGATAGTGCGGCATCGTAATCGTCGAAATTCAGGTCCGGGTGGCCAATAGCGAGGTTCAAATCGGCGTGTGTCAGGCCAGCGGCCTGCTCACCATACGCGAGACTGTGCCAGAGAACCGTCGTTGTCAGGTGGGTGCCGAGCGGCGGGAGGCCGTTTTCGGTCCATTTACGATCCTCAAGTTGGGCGTGAGCGGTCCCGTCGTCATCGTAGATGTCGGCAGTGACTGCAGGGCCGAGGTCGACGAAGTCGAATAGGCGCTCACGAAGGATCGTCTGAATCCCTCCGCCAGGGTCGTCATCAGCGACTGTGAGGTCGTAAATCCGAATCCAGTGACGGTCGTAACTGTCGGGCTGGTGATTCCAGAGGTAGTAGACGGCTCGAGCAAGCAAGCGGAGGGCGTCACGCGTGCGCTGGAATCGAGGTATCGTATCGATCTTGTCCGTGAGAGCGTCGATTAAGGAGGGATGGAAGGGGTATTCGCGAGCGAGGACATCCACGTAGCCAGCGTCGGTGGCTTCCTGTGGATACTGCCGGTCTTCCTGGTTATAGAATTGGAAGTATGAGTCAGCAGCTTCGTTCGCGGCGTTTTCTGGAACTTCTGAGAAGAGTCGATGCTGGAGGACCTGTCCGATCTCGCTTTCGTCTGTCGGCGTGACCGTCTTGTGCTGTCGCCGGCCAATCTCGTTGACCTCCTCTATGTGATCACGGACGCCATCGCGGACCCGGTCAGCCTGCTCACCAAACGCCGTATCTGCAATAGAGTAGACGACAGTGACGTGCTCCGATTCAGCAGCTGCTTCGAGGAGCGCCATTACGAACGAAAGCGTCTGATCGGCGAGCGTCTTGTCGCCGACAGGCGTACCCGCAGCTTTGTTCATGTAGTCGGCGATTTCGTCAATCAGGATGAGAGCCGGCTGGTCGTGCCGGGCAAAGAGTTTCGAAAGCGTCCCTTCACCGGGTGCGTCCCGGTCTTGGTCGTAGTCCTTGAGGTACTTGTAGCCATCGAATCCGTAGAGCTGGTACGCGAGCTCGCCCCACATCGTCCGGGTATTCGGGGCATCCGGATCGTCGTTGGCGTGTCGGGCATCCTTGCTATCCGCTTTTGTCCCGATGAAGACGCCCGTCGCGATGTCGAGACCCTCTGTCACCGCATTCTGGTAGTCAGCCGCAAGTTCCTCATCACCGTCCAGCAGGTAGTGCGAGAGGTCGTCAATATCGGCAGGGTTCTCAGCAAGATGGTACGAAGCGATGAGGTCGTGCGTTTTCCCACCACCAAAACGCGTATCGAGGCAAAGGATACTCGACGTGTAGGATCCAGGGTTGTATTCTGTCGTCGTCAAGAAACGCCCAGTGAGGTTGGAGAGCAGCGTACGGAGCCCCTCCGTGGGATAGGTCATATCATAGAATGAGTCTGGATCTCGGTAGACCGGTGCCGCCTTCTTGGGGTTGTGAACGACGGTCGAGAGTTTCGCAGCGAACTCTTCTTCTTGAAGTGATCCGTCCAAGACGTCGTCACGTGGTTGACAGCTTTCGAGGAGAGGCGGCTGATTGCTACTCATTAGATTCTCCCGTGGCTGGTTTGGAGACAATCACGAACTCTTCCTCCGAACTGTTCTCTATGATCGCTTTGGCGATCCCTTTCGACTCAGCAATATCCACCTTGATTGGATCTCCAACCTCCGCACGGAATTGATCAAGCTCGGGACCGGATAGATTCACTCGGCCTGATTGACCGGTATTCTGTCCAATTGTCTTCTGAGTCATCTGATACCTACAGCACATGATGGGAACAATATAACCTTTACTTAGTCTAAGCTATGGTAGTAGCGTTTGGTCTGGCTGGCATCTCACTCCTCCACTAACCACCAGAGGAAAAACTGATCGCAGTAGTTGTTTTTCTTATAGATACGCGATGTGGATTCCGTTGGACACTGAGCAATTATTTGACCCTAGAAAATAAATTCTCAAAAAATATGACCGGAATCGTGATCCTCCCCGCTGGTCGCGACGACGCGTTCGAGGACTACAAACAGTTCATCCGAGATGGTCACCCAATTGAGGATATTGAGTCCTACCTCAATGACGAGGATCTCGAACTGTTTCGGACGACATCTGACGACGATCTCGTTCACGTCTGGGGGACCTCAGTAGACGGGACATGGCGGAACGTCGAGCGTAACGACATCGCGCTCGTCTACCACGATGGCGCGTTCGTTGCAAGAGGTCAAGTCCTCCACCTCCGACACGACCCTGACCTTGCGGAGTATCTCTGGAGAGAGAACGTTGAACACGGTCGCTGGAACGAAGAAAGCCCCTGGGAGTACATGACCTTCCTCACCGATGTTGAGGAAGTCGATGTCGACATCGAGGAATTCAACGAGCTCGTTGGCTATGACGAGACCTACCGCCCCCAAGGATTTACACGAGTCGCAGACAAGCGTCTCAACCAACTCGCTGGAGAGGAATCAGTCGAAACCGCCATTGCCGACCTGACCGATGCCGGCGAGCGTGTTCACCCCGTCGACAATGAAGATGACGAACCAGCTCCCGACCTTGCTGACCAACTCCGGGCAGCCAGCACAGATGGGAACGCCCACGAGGAGTTCGAGAAACTCGTTGCGAAGGCCTTCTCTCGGCTAGGCTGTGCCGCCGACTGGATCGAGGGCGGCGGTGACACTGACGTAGAGATCCGATCCCCCGAACACGTCGTTGTCGAAGTGAAGGCCCGAGGGAACGGGCGAGTCAACTCGCTAGAAGTCACTAACGTAGACAAACACCGACGCCAGCGTGGAGCCGATCACGCAATCGTAGTCGCTCCAGGCTTCGCCCCGAAGGTGATCGATAACGCCGAGACGACCGAGTTGACAACCATTGCCGTCGACGACCTCGTCGAACTCCTCGATCGCCGGGACGAGTATGCTGTCCCACCCGAGGAGATACTGGCCCTCTTGACACGCTCAGGAGCCTTCCAAGACGACAGACTCGATCTCCTTGATGAGTACATCCAGGACCGCATCGATGCTGGGGAAACCTTGCTTGCGGTCATTCGGGCTCTCGAGCGTGCCGACGGAGCCGTGGAAACAGCGGAGGACGTGCGGTGGATCGTCGTAGGCATGGAGGACTCGAACGATATCCCAACCACCGAAGAGGTTCGATCCGCCCTCCAACTGCTCGCGCATCCCAGCGTAGGGGCGGTTGAGCAGGACGAAGAAGGGTACCGAGTAACGACTGACTACGAGAACGGAATCCAATTGGTCCGATCCCTCGGAGATATCGTTCAACCACCGGGAAAAGAAGAGTAGATTTAGAACTACACGCTCGAAGGCTTCGGGGAGCCTCTATCTGCTGGTATCAATTCCTTCCCATTTCTCGTACATCTCTTGGGCGTAGTGCTGTGACCCGTCAGGATCTGGGACCACATCTCCCATAGTTGATTCTCGGCTCCCCCAGACCAATCCAAGGGCGTTTAAATGTCGAAAATACGTTCTAGCATTATCGCTACGTTCCGCCCAAAAGGCCTCATCTCCTATCGGGTACTCATTTGGGTCATTGAATCCCTGTTTTTCAAGATCAAATTCCTCCTCAGCTTCTTCGACGGTCTCGAATATTCCGACTGCTAGTAGGATGGCTCTCGTCTCATTCTCGCTAAGAAAAACGGCGTCAAGTTCCCCGCTATCTCTTTTTTTCCACCCATCTGGAAAGTCCCCGACTTCTAGAAGCATTTCATCCTTGTCGCCCTCCTCGTAGAGTGTCGGTTGAGGGGTCGGTGTCGGTGTTTTTGTTTCGGTCGGGGTTGGGGGGTCGGATGGGGTGGCTTCCCCGCCCCCCTGGCTGGCACACCCAGCGATTCCCACACTCCCGACGGCGCTCGTCTTGAGTAACCCCCTCCGTGAAATCTTCATGTCTCTATATCTATCTGATTTGGAATAAAACAGGCGGTGGTACGATCGTGGACCCCCGCTGACGACATCCGGGATATGGCGAAGTCGTTGGTCCAATTAGATGAGGAGACGACTCTACTTCGCTATACTTGGGAGAATACTTATTTCAACACGCCGTAAGCGGCCCCTCACAGGCCTACAAGCGACAATCATAGGCACCCAACGTTTGTGTGTTAGCACATAGTAATAACTAGATCGGTCCTTAGACACCGTTTCTTAGGCTGATACTGAGACATATAGAGTTATAGATATCTTGGATTCGGTCAGTAAACTTATTTTTATAGCGTAAGAGGGTTCCTCCATGAAACGTGGGGATGCAATAACTAACTCCGATGAAAAAACTCGTGCCGTCTATTTGACAGCACTCATGCTTTTATCGCTAGGTGCAGGGACAGTAGCATTTGCTGGAGGGGCAACAGCACAATCTAGTGGAAACATATCCTATGAGTTCCAAGGTAGCTTCGTTTATCAAGGTCAAGATGTTGTGGTTACTGGTGAAGGTATTGACTCTAGCAACAATTACGGCCTTCGCAAAGTCGACAGTTTCAACGATGGCACTGTCGCTGACAGTTCTTTCGCCGAAGAGCTCAGAGTCTTCAATACTGATGACGATACCGATGAGATCCCGGCGTTCTCGGAACTAGAAGCCGGTGATAATATCGACTTTCTCGTGATTGAGACTGACGATCTTGATGCAGGAAACTTCTTCATTCGCGGTGGCGACCTCCCAACCAATCCCGACGCAGATGATACATTTGAGGTCGGCTTACAGGAGATCAACGCCGGGTTCAGCGGTGTTAGTGACGCGGGCGGAGAAGTAAATATTGACTCCAACCGCGGCCAGTACTCGCTCAATGTGAGTGCCAACGGTGACCTCACCTCAGAAGAACTATTCAGTATATTCGCCCCTGAGGCAGATCTCCAAACAGCAGTAGATAATCGGGTCGATACGGGGGTAGACGATTCAAGTGCTGGTTTTGGTCCATTCAACGCAGCAATATACACCACAGAAAATAGTGGAAGCGATAGCAAAATTGTTCTCATAAACATCCAAGACCCAGAGAACGACGTTGATTTCACTGATATTCCATCGGGGGACTACGAGTTCAATTTCGACGCGACAGATACCGAGGCGCAAGCAAGCGATACTGTCACCGTATTTGAGAATATTGATCAATCGGATCTGACGTACACATTCGAAATCCCCAACGATGGGGAGATGTACTCGCTTGGTATTCCCGGCGAAACGGAAGGAACACTTGCAGATATCGTCGATCCAACAGCGGAAGGATATACCGTATTTCGATTCGTTGATGGGGAGTGGACACCCGTCACCGATTTTGAGAGCACCACACTCAACGCACTTGATGCGATTGCTATCGCAACAGAGGGGGCCAGCGGCCAACCAGACACCTTCTCGTTGGAAATTGAATTGGCTACGCAATCAGCTACCACAGTCCCACCACAAGCATCGCTAACAGAGGGATGGAATTTTGTTGCAGCTCCCCAACGCGGTGATGCTGACACGGTGCTTGCAGTACAACATTCGTTCTTAGTTCTTGATCGGTTCAATCAGCCGTCGTCAGAGTATCTGCGAGGGGTTGGTAAGTTCAACACGCATTATATCGGCACTGATTCACAGACCGTCTCTCCATTCAAAGGATACTACGTGTACGCTGAAGACGACACAACGCTTCCGGGGGTACTGACCGGCGTCGAAACCAGAACTGACGTTGACGAGCAACTGAATCTGGATACATTCTCGAACCCTCAGAATACTCAAGACGAACTGGCCGAGACACAAGCACGAATCAACGAGTTGGAGGGTGACATCTCGGCACTCGAAAGCGAAAACGCGGACCTCGAAAGTGACATAGACAATCTCGAAGCTGAACTCGAACAGTGTCGAGCGGAGGGGTCGTGAGTGACACCTAATCCGACATGTCCCCAGGGGGCACCGAGCGCTCCGAAGATCCCTGCAAGGAACTACTGGCAGCCGTCTTTGAAATCGGTCAGCAGGCGAAGAAGGCGGTGTTCTTGCACATCTTGGACGCAAAATTGGCCTTCGCCCTCCGGGTGGTCCTCCAGCTCGTGCCGGTCGAGAACGGTTGGGGAACGGGCGTTTCGGTACTCGACCGTGAGGAACGCGTGGAGGTTGAGGGACGAAATCGGCGGCCTCAAAACCGAACGGAGACTGTGTGGGGCGGACGAATGACTGATTGGCGTCCTATCAGCGTGACGTCGTTTGGGATCATTGTGGTTGTTGCTATGCTGGGGTTCGCCGGAGGGGGAGGAGCTATACCAACGGGGACAGCCCAACCGGTACAGCAGACCGATCAGCCGACAGTCCCTGCAAGCTTCTACGGGAAAGTACTGATTAATGGAGAGCCAGCCCCGTCTGGGACTACGATTGAAGCACGTATCGAAAACGACACCCGCGGTACGATCACGGTGGATTCAGAGAGTACGTATGGCGGCCCAGCTGCCGGAGATCAGAAGCTCACTATTGATGGCGATGCCAACGATACTGGAAAAGAGATTGCCTTTTATATTGACGCAGATGGGTTTGAGACCGGTGAAGCAAACCAAACAAGCACGTGGGAGCAGGGATCGATCACTGAGCTCAACCTGACCACAACGCTTGTTGAATCATCTTCCAACGGTGGCAGTAGTGGGAGCAGTGGGGGATCATCGTCAGCTGAGGATGGAGACGGGGACGATGGGGGACAGAATCCATCCGATACCGAACTTGAAAGTGAGCGTGTTGAACTTCCAGCCCCGGACGAAAACGGGGTCCAACAAGTAACGGTTGATCGAACAAGTGTCTCACAGCTCAGTTTTTTCGCCGGGGATAATTTGGAGGAGAGCAATACTGGACGACTGTCAGAGGTAACAGTCACAGAAAGCCCCGCAACGGTTGAATCAGCGGCGAATACATACGCTGCTGTCGACATCGATACTGGTGATATTGATACGTCTCAGGTTAGCGGAACTGTAACGATGGAGATCGATGTGGGCGATGTCTCAGATGATATAGACGATCTGCAAATGTATCGAAAAGCAACTGAAGATAGTGGCTGGGACCCGTTAGAAACAACAGTTGAGGTTGGTGAAGGGGTGTATCAGGTGACCGGTGAGACGCCTGGGTACTCGACGTTCGCAGTCGCCGAAGCCGTTGAGCAGGACCCATCTGGTGAAACTGGTACGAGTAATGTCGGAGATGAGCAATCACCGGATAGTACTGAGAGTTCAGGTGGAGATGAGTCGTTTCTAGAGGATCAGGCTGGTCTGACGATTACTAGTGGCGTGCTTGCGCTCCTGTTGAGCTATCTCGCAGTCGCGATAACGAAACGATACTCTCTTCGCTAATTTAGCGGAGCACATTGAGTGCGATACGATTAACCAGCCCGTGAATCGGTGCGCCCGTAAGATTCAGTGAGTGAAGAAACCGGGGGTGCAGCGGCCCCTGATGCATAAGAGAGCGGACTTGAATCAAACCTATGTCCTTCTACGAGTGTGGTAATTATGATTATCACGCCAACCGTGATCTGAAACACAAATTATAGCGCTGCGAACGTACTGAGAAATTGTTGATGAACCGTTACTTCCGGTCGAGTTCCGTTATTTAACTTTGTTCCTAAGTCTGGCAGATTCTCAAGTACCCGAATTCTTACTTGTTATGACTAAGTACTAACTCTATGACGAACCAGATCAAGGCCTCCGGCGCGGACGGGGTGGCCCTCCAAGTGACGACCCCGGCTCGAGCAGCCGGTCTTGTGGAGGAAGACAACGATGGAGAGGCAACGTATCTGGCTGACGTCCGCGTCTACGCCTTTGATCATCTTCTCCTCGTTGTCGACCTCGAGGCGGTCACAACAGCGCACACGACGGAACTGGTCGTTGCTGCCGCTCGGGATACGAACAGCATCTACCGAGCAATGGATGCGTCTGTCCAAATCGCCGGTAACGGGTATCAGGTGCAACTCCCGCCGGCGGAAGATGCTGGATTCCGCGGAAGTGACGCAGCCCCGTGTCAGTCGGCCCGCGGGATGCTCGTAGTCTCTAAGGACGACGGGACTCGAGCAGAGATTGATACTGCTCGCCTCGCAGCGGACCTCATCACTATCCGAAACGAACAACTCGCCTAGCCCAGTAAGAACGGGCTTTGCTCTTTGGCGACGTGCTTCGCCGACGATATAGCGCTGATTGAATTGCTGAATAGAGAGCTCGAACCGGTCAATGGGTGGCCCGAAGTTGGTTGCTGGAGAAACCGCTACGTTCATTTCGTGTATTTAGCGGGGGTTGTCTCTCAACCAATAGCGGGAAATGAAGCGAAATTATGAGTTGGATTGTTTAATACTTCAGTTAGCGGTGACCGAGTCGGGCAGATTGCCTACCACTGGCAGAATAACCAGTGACCTGGCTTCCGGTCAGCATACTGTTTAATGTTTTAACAGTCAATACTGCCGTTAATGCCATCAGATCCTCCACTTGACGACGAAGCGTCGCTACAAGGGTTAATCGAGGAACGGCTCGAGGAGCTCTCTGAAGAGATCGGCGACGAAGACGAACTTTCTGAAGCAGTTAGCGAATTCTTCGATGACCTAGCTGACGCGAATTATGATGGGTTGATGGATCATATGGATAATACCTTAGAAGATCGTCGGGAGACGATTGACGGGTTCCGAGACCGGTTGTACGATACATGGAAGGAGCCAATCGACTTATTTGAAGCGTACACGATTTTCTGTCAGGAACTCGGGCAGAGATACAGTCATGACCGACGCGAAGCAGCCATGGCAGATGAAGACCTAGTACAGTTAGCTCTCGTGAAACTTCACGGGCGGGCATGCCTACTCTCCCGGGAAATCCTCACACTAATCAAGAACGGATTCGCCGACGCAGCACACGCTCGCTGGAGATCAATCCATGAAGTCGCCGTCGTGGCTGAATTCATCCGTCAATCCGGGCAAGAAACAGCGAAACGCTTCTTGCTGCATAAAACGATAGACGACTACTACCACGCCTCAGCGATCCGGGATCATCAAGACGACTTGGACGTGGAACCGATCACAGACGAGGAGTTCGAGGAAATAAAATCGCTCCGCGAGAAGTTGCTGGATCAATTTGGGCAGTCATACGATGGAACATGGGGTTGGGCTGCCCACGAACTTGATTCAGGGAGATTCCGAGAACTACAGGAAAAAGCCGGGTTAGAGCACCACCGACCGTACTACGTGTACGCATCGAAAGCCAACATTCACTCCGGGGCGATGGGGACGTTCGACCAGTTAAACACCGTGAGAAATAGCCCCGTGCAAGGGACCGTCGCAGGTCCTTCGAACTACGGGTTCACTCTCCCAGCGACACACACCGCTCGTGCGCTGTCTCTCTGTACGATGTCGTTAATTATGCACCGGCCAAATGAAGAGTACATCGTTCAGAAGCTCACATCAGATAAGTTCCTTCGAGACATCGAGAAGGCTTTTCCGAAGGTACGAACTGAAATCCAGGAACGGGATGAGGAAATGTGGGACGAGTACTTGCAGGAACGGTTAGCAGAGATTGAAGAAAATCTGGACGAATTTATGGATGATCTTGAAGACTTTACTCCGCCGTTTGTGGAGATTGACACGGACGATTTTGACGTGCACGTAGGGGGGAAAGGATCTCAAGACGAGGACTCGTGACTATCAGGACCACAAAAAATCACCGTATCAAGCCAGATCTAATGTGCAGAAAAACACTATTTCAGCACCGTTATTCATCATAATTCAATACAAACTATGTGCATTCATTCAAAGATCTGTTCTCATCGCTGTGAACACGGGACGAATGGTCCCCGGTTGATAAATACACACCTCTGTATCTTGCGCTAACCGATCTACTTATTCATGGGCAAATACCGCTGATTCGATGAGTCCGGTGAGTGCCTCTGGGCTTAGCGAGTCTCGTCGACGAGCGCTTCAAATTGGTCGGTATCGACATGTTCGTATTGCTCTCGATAGGTAATAGCGGCTCGCCCCCGATCAGTGAGTTCATACAGACCCGAGTTGTCAGCGGGCCCGATTTTCTCGACAAGCCCGTGGTCGTGAAGTTGCGGCAATCGGGTGTTGATATACGCGCGATCGTGTTCGAGCTCGGCTGCGACGTTCGGCGCGACATTCCGGCCTTCATCGAGGAGCTCTAGGACGTCAAAGTCCGTCGGATGGACGAGTTTCATAGCTAACGATGCTGGGACCTGCGAATAAATACTATTGGTATATTTAACCATATGAATCCGAATCGACCTGCCACCTGCCAAGGACACGAAAGTACTGAGAAGCCGCTTTGAGACAGCGTTGCTACTCGGCGTCTGTCTCTGTGAGGTACTCCTGTTCCCACTCGCGACGGGCATCGATTTCACGCTGGCCGCGCCGCGTCACCGTATAAATGTTCGTCCGTCTGTCTTTTTCACCTTTCTCGACGAGCCCCTTCTCGACGAGCTTATCGAGGTTCGGATAGAGCCGTCCGTGGTGAATCTCTGACTCATAATAGTCCTCAAGTTCGTCTTTGATCGCAAGTCCGTGGGGCTCATCTCGTCCCGCGACGACGTACAACAGATCTCGCTGAAAGCCTGTCAGGTCGTACATACCACGCAAAATACATATCCGAAATATAAATCCATCGACTACTATATCACTCCGAGAACCACTATACGCAAACGGAATCCGCACCTACTTGTCGTAGGCTCTCGTCGGTTGCTATGGAGGGAGGAGTCCTCACACGCTCCATCCCCTCCCCGCTGGTAATACTGTTTGTTTCTAACCTACGCATCGGTCTGACATGTGGCTGACAAAGATTTAGTATCATGCGACCAATTGGTTTGCATAACAGCCGCACCCAGTGGTTCATGAGCGATCCAGACACCATCCTTGGCGCGTGCCCCTCCTGCGAGTATGATCTCCGGCGGGGTCATGTGCTGATTGATTACGAGACAGAGAGTGGTGAACCAGGTGTTTGGGCTGACTGTCCGGAGTGTGGCAAGGTCGTTGACCCGACTAACTGAGTCACGCCGACTCGATTCTACTGCACTCGTGAAGACATCTCAGCTTCGGGTAGCCCCCACTAAATCGATAGCGGATGTTTCTATAGCACGCTGATCACAGGTGTCCGAACCGATAGATTACGGCATAGTGAGGGTGTCATAGAAGTGTTCTCACACCTAGATCGAGAATCGTTTAGTACAAATGAAAGCGTTACCGGAGCAACAAAATACTCTCCAGCCATCTCTGTTTAGTTATCCGATACTGGGCTGACCTCGCGTTTTATACGTGGTTGATACGATTGTACCGTGATGCCCGTTCTCAAGAAATACTCCGACTCCTACGAAAAAAATGGATACTACGTCCATGCTCCAATCTCCGATCTAGACTTCCCGCTACCACTCCAGACTCCGACTATTACCGCGAATATCTACAGGGAACTCGGCTACGGGCACCTAGACAACGTCCCGAACGAGCTAACTTGGAAGATGTACGACGTCGGCCTCCACTGGACAGAGAACTCAGGGCCTCGTGATACTCCGGATGAACTCTCTGTTGATGACCTTGTTGACGACGGCCCTGCACTAACTGGAAGTGGCGTTGAGAAGATTGATTCTTTGATTAACGGGTATGAGGGTGAACATCAAGAACGGGTCAAGAACCTCCAAGAGCAACTTGAACCGGACTCCAACGGCAATAACCCGACTTCTTCACCGACTCCGCAGCAATCGTTCGAAGGTCTGTCTGAAGAGACTCGTAGGTTGATTGATGAGTGGGAGCCGTCGACCGTGGCTGCGGAGGGTAAAGGCGGAAGCCTGTTTTCCATAAATCGTCATGAGTTCCGTAAGGATATCGCTTCCGTCTCTGAGCTTGCTACCACGCTTCAGGATTTCGACGAGCACCCGATGGCGGTGTCGCATATTACGACCACCACGGTTAGTGATGATAATGAGGACGTGATTCGTGTAGAGTTTGAAACGGATTCTCTGCAGGATATCCGGAATTGGACTGTAGCCGATACCCGACCTGCGTCGATTCCGCAGGATTTCCAGGTGCGCCTGCGGATGAAAGGAGACAGATCGTACTCGTTCAACATTATAGACGGCTACATCGGGGAGTTCAATGTGGGGATGGGATATGGTGACGTTGGTAAGTTCGACCTCCCTGATCGGTCGAACTGGATCTACGAAGTTGAAGACCTAAACAAGGATGAAGTCCACCACGCTCTCTTATCCGACTTTATCATGGTAGTCCCTCAGGTTAGCCAATTCTTCGTTGAGGCCCCATTCTATGCGTTTGAGCCGGTTGACTCGGATAAGCACTTAGTAAAAATACCAATTATCTAATAGAACAACCCCCCACGATACGGTTGTGAAATAAACCCGTGTCAAGGGTTCTATGACATCCTCACATAGTACTCCCGAAGTTGGGCTCCGACTAGTTAGAAACACCCGGCACGCCCGCGTCAAGAACCCTACAGATGCAGAATCAGGCGTCTGGCGGGGCGAGATTCTTCATCGAGAAATCTGATTTCGGGATGAAACGGCCAGCGAGGTCGGCCAACTCGCGCGTCCGCTGAATATCGGCTAAATTATGCTTAAGCAGCGGCAGCCAGTCGCCCGCCTCGAAAGCATCGACGGCTTCGACACTATCTTCGAACGGATCGCACGTCTCCTCACCAACCAATATGTCGTAGACGCCAACCAAGTCATTAGTATCGTTAGTGTCGAAGCGATCGACGATCTGCATCATATCAGCATAGGCAACATCGCCGAAGGGCCACTCCATTCCATGCCGGAGATATCGAGTCCGACAGAACGGCAAATCGAAGCCGCCAGACCACGTCTCACCGTTGAACGCTGTGAGATAGTGGCGATCCCCATCGAGTCGCTGCGTCACAAACGAAGTGAGCGCCTCAAGCAACGCCGCCTCGTCAGCAACAAGAGTAACCGTTACAGGGTGACTCGAATGGGTCTCGAGTACATTCTCAAGCCGAGATTGGTCGACATCGGCACGTCCATCAGTATTGAGGATCAGCGATGTACCGAGCTGATGACTGAACCCTGCAACCGTGATCACAGCTGCCTCCTTGAACCCCGAGGTCTCAATGTCGAAGGCGACTGGCGTTAGTTGTGAATCACTCATTTGTAAGCTCAATACAGTCAGCCTTTTCGAGCCGAGATCGCAACGCACCTAACCGCTTCAATAGCAGTCGCCACGACCCCGACGAGCTCTTTTCATTGCCCATTGTCACGTGCTCTTTGCTTGACCAGCCCGGATAGTACTGAGCCACTAGTCCGGAGATATCCGCTGTTGAGTTACTTCTGCCCCCGTTTCTCGAATGCGGACAGTCTGATTCTCTACCATCTGGAAGAGTCGGTTGTATGTTGTTGATGCTCACGGGTAACCAGGCATTTGTCATCTACGTATAAAAATCTCATTAATCCGTGTTTTAAAGCGCATTATCTGGATACCGTATCTGATATATCATAGGATGCAGATAGCTGAGACAAGTGACAGACAGCGTGAGGCAACCAGCCTCGTGGATGCAGATTCCGATCGACGAGCGAATTCTGGAGGCATTAGATACATCTGGTATGATCCTCTCGCCCGCTGTTATTGCAATCAATATCGACAAGACACGAAGCGAAGTCAACCGCCGGCTCTCCTCGCTCGTCGACCATGGATTAGTCACCCGTGTGAAACGCGGATACTATGAGATCACTACCGACGGACAGGCATATCTTACAGGTGAGTTGGATGCCTCCGACCTCAACGCCAGCAACGAGTAATTCAAGCCGTCTGCGGGCACTCAACGACCTACGGAGAGAGTTGGAACGTACAGTCGGGTGCAGTCAAGTGATTGATGGTATCCGTTCCAGTCGAGTTTGAGTCACTGTCTTCGACGCGTGTCGGCCTCGTGGTGAGGCGAACGGTAAGTCTCGGTGGAGGAGTGTCACTATTGGTGGCGGACTACCGCCGACACGAAGGCGTCCCACCGGGTATCTTCGGTTGGCATTGAGGCAGCACTCAAGGCCACTGATGAAACAAGCCGAACTTATTCATCTTCACAGACGATTTCCTGTAGTTCATCGAGGAGACCACCATGTTTCTCAAGCGCTTCGAGATCTCCATCGAGCTCTTCGAGTTTATTTCGGACGCGACTAACAATGGTATAGTAGTAATTCTCTGAGACCTCTTTATTTCCTAATAAAACAGCTCGTTCGGTGTCAGTTAGAAGCCCACGCCGGCGGTCATCGCTCATACAGAACGATACTCCCACATTATTGTTACTACTTCTGGTGATATCTTGACTTAGTACAGAATATGGTAACATTACAACTTGCGGTACCTTTATCAATAAGAGTACCATATATGGTACTAAGCAGGAGGGAAACTTAGAGCCGTAGCGACGAGGCGCTGCACAGGATTCCAAGCTAAATCGATTGTCAAGCCTGACGAAATATGATACAAGACAATCCTGACGACGAAACCACAAAGAAACTGTACCGCTGTCCACACTGCAGAACAACATACAGTGACGAGCGATTCGTACGCGTGCACATCACTCGTGCAGAGGATGACCTCCATCAAAATCGAAACGGGGCGATGCCGGAGGAATCCATCGAGGTCGTTAATGACGCAGGTGATGTTGTTGATACGATCTCTCGGCGGCCCAAGGATATCGACCTCACAGACGTAACCTGTGCAGACTTCCCTGACGATCTATCAAAGAAACGAGTACATACACTCGTCGTCGCTGCACACAATCCAACAGTCACAACTCGTCGACGGATCACTGAGCTGGTCCAAGATCGGCTTGATGCTAATGAGTATGAGACGGAGGCCCCAACGGAGCGGACCGTCGGACGAGCATTAGATGACTTTTACCATCCGCACGAGGATGGTGACGACGAAACGGGAACGGAGTTGGCTGAGTTAACGACACTGCAACAGGCGATCATCATCACTCACCTGGATGGTCCTGACCGCTCGAACGGAGCCATCGCTGATCATGTTCGGTGCGCTAAATCGTACCCCGGGCAGGTGCTTGACAAGCGGGCTGGCATTGTGGAGCGACTTGCAGCACGACGCACTGCTGGTGAGTCCCTCGACGCTGTGATCAAAGACACTCTGTCAGCAACGGACCTGAAATCAATTAGCAAACAACTCGCATCAGAGTTGTCGGTCGATCTCACCGCGCTGCGCGCTGAGATGACCACCAGTATGGATGACACGACTGCTGACACTCCTGACGCCGCCGCCGACGGAGCCGGGACTGACTGGGGAACACCACGGAGCCACCACGGGGTTGTGACAGCAGCTCCGGAGGACCATCTCGAGGACGACTCAGATGATGCCCCACCTACGAGCAATAGGTCTGATCAAAGGACGCTAATCGGCGCGACCCCAGTCGATAACAGATCGACTGATGCCGACAACAACACGGGAGTGAACACTGAAGAGTCGGATACCCCCATCAGTAGCAGTGGGCCAGTGAACAGCTCTCACCGTACTGATGCTCAGTCTGGTAACAAAGTTAGCGCTGGACAGTCAGTCGTTGACCCGGGGGCAGACCTTATTACTCAAGTGGAAGAAATGCAGCGTAGCGTTCGGTTTTTCGCTGAGCTGTTCGGCGAGGGGGTTGATGATCAGAGCTTAGCGCTATCGTTAGCGAAGCAAGTCGATAAGCAGTGCGAAGTGATGCTCCGGAGTGCGGATCAGTCCTGATATGATCATCGCCATTGATACCACCGCTGGCACTGCAGTCTCGGCAGGCGAAGCTAGTACAACCAGCGAGTCGTGCAACAGAGAACAGGACAAGTATCAATGTCCATTCTGCGACAGCCCAGTT
>Ga0209946_1000252_pt1 | contig 22453 bp, 22 predicted proteins | sample SalPon2_A_H2O_MG_FD_185704 | JGI IMG/M metagenome (GOLD analysis project Ga0209946, IMG submission 185704) | Salt pond water microbial communities from South San Francisco under conditions of wetland restoration - Salt Pond MetaG R2_A_H2O_MG... | ecosystem: Environmental > Aquatic > Non-marine... | reverse complement strand
CCTCGGCCCCGACGCAGTATCGAATTCTTGGAGACCCTGTTCACCTTCCAGCTTGAGGGTGGCCGCCTCCGCTGTGGTGAGAAAGCCCGCGTTCGTCCACCAGTCGGAGTCACGTTCGTATAGGACCCGGTCAAGCGTCTCCGCTAGGCTTTTCTCACCGCATTTGTGCGGTTGTAAGCGCTTGACACCAGTAGTCTCAGCGTGGGGGAGCAATCCCTTGCTTAGAGGCCACGGTTCAAAAATACGGAGTCAAGAGCGCATTGAGTTCTGCACCGATGACGAGTGCGCTCGATGTCGAGAGTGTCCCTAGTGCTAGCAGTCCGTAGTTCCCGATCACGCTATCGGCGTTCCAGAGGTCGTATGAGTAGTGCCGATCATCGCCGAACGGGGTGACTCCCATCGGTGTAAGTGCGTCCGCAGCGATATGTGAGCTGATAGTGAGTCCACCGACGAGAGCGAGATAGCAGGCCGACCCAATGGTCAAGAGCCACTGGGAGGTGGCAGCGTGGCCGAGCAAGCCTCCAAGAACACCAGTTACGGCAGCGACAACAAGCGCAAACTGGACTGTGTGTGTTGGGCCGCGATGAGAGACAGTTGGAAGGTTCATGTCGATGTCTGGGAACATTGCCAACCCGATGGCAAGGAGACCACCCCCGACAGCGGCAACGTCAAACCCCCCAGCAAGCGCTCCCATACCAATTGGGGCATACGCTGTCAGCGCAGCCCCGTAGTGACCCTTCTTATGCATCCCGTACGCAATTGTTGAATAGTCACTAAGGTATAATCGATTGGTTCCTTTCGCCTCTGGTCTCTGTCGCCGGTGAGAGTAACCAATCTTGTATATAGTTGTATAGCTGACCGCTACCCGGTCAGGTGTCGTACAATCTCTAGACAAACGCTGTGTGAACTAGAGTAGCGTTTGCACGTAATTGCTCACGTGCTTTGCTGCCGTACTGATTTAATAATCTCTACAGCCTACACACCGGATCGATTCGTGAACCCAGTTGCAAACACTACTATAGTCAGGCTCAGCAGCTATTCGTTTCGCTTCGACGTCCTACGTGGAGTACTCAAGCAGTGATGGCGTAGTCTCGACGGGACCCCCGTCGTAATCGTCTCACTGTGACACTCAATCTGGAGCTGTCGTCGCCGCCAATCAGCAGCTGATTTTCCATTCCAGATAGGATATATCCTGGCCTTTGGCAGCAAGATAAACCACACTTAATTGTCTGGCGTGTTATTGTATAGTGTTGTCAATAGACACCAATACAATGTCTGTGCTCATAACCTCGAACTTTTCAGAAGATGGGATCGAGAAGTTAGGTGAACTCGGGTTCGATGTGGAGTTTGATCCGATCGAAACCCGTGATGGACGGATGCCTGTTGAGAAACTCAAAAAGCGACTCGCAGGTGTCGAAATATTCATCTCTGGCTTCGAGGGTGTACCAGCCGAAGTTATGGATGCCGCCGAGGACCTGAAATTGATCGCGTGTCCTCGTGGCGGGCCGGAAGCCAGTGTCGACATCACTGCAGCGACAGAGCGTGGTATCCCCGTACTGTATGCCCCAGGCCGTAACGCCGAGACAGTTGCTGATCACACGATGGGACTACTGCTTGCGGCGACACGGAACATCGCCCGTGCCCACCACCGCCTTCGGATGGGCAAAGACACCGGCGATCCTAAAGCAGACGCGGCTGCGGGCGGTGAGCGCGAGGACGTGACATGGGGAATCGGCTCGGAGTCACCGTACACCATGCTTCGTGGGCCAGAACTCAGTGGTCGGACGCTCGGACTCGTCGGTTTCAGTCGCATCGGTCGACGCGTAGCCAAGCGCGCGCGTGACGGGTTCGGTATGGATGTCATCGCTTACGACCCATTTGTCGACCACGTCGAGATGGAGCCGTTCGGCGTTGAGAAGACGACCGATCTTCAAGAGCTTTGTTCACGGAGCGACGTAGTCAGCCTCCATGCCGCGGTAGCACCGGGCTCACGTGGGATGATTGGTCCTGAAGAGTTCGCTGCCATGCCCGATGATGCCTACTTCGTCAACACGGCCCGAGCCGCGCTGCTTGAAGATGGTGCGCTGCTTTCAGCGCTTAGAAACGACGAAATTAGTGGTGCGGCCCTGGATGTATATCCCGAAGAGCCAATTGCTGAAAACGATCCGTTACTTCAGATGGACAATGTCGTCACGACACCACACATCGCTTCAGCGTCACAAGATGTCATTGACCGTCACAGCAAACTCACAGTGGACGATATTGAGGCTCTGAGCAAGGGCGAGCAGCCGATGCACGTGGTAAACCCCGAGACGCTCGACGGTCTTAGTCTATGATAGCTCTCCCAGATAAAATCCATTAACCGGCCGGTGTCAAATAAGTCATTTTTCCACGTTCTATACGGACAGCAGACTCGACCTGCAGACGCACTAACGGCTCCCCGCTAACGATATATGGCGCCTTATTACCCTTCTTCGTCGAGCGTGTCGCGCCATCGCAGTGAGTTTTGATTTAGTTCTTCTACAGCCGGTCTCCCCCGTTCAAGCATCCTGTCAGCAATCTCGATGGCCTGTTGTAATTCACCCTGAGACAGATGCGTGTACGCAGGGCGACCGTCAACATGGCTGTACCATTCGTCTTCGAACAGGTTGTCAAGTACGACACGACCAAAACAGTGGTCAAGATGAATCGGCCAGTCCTCGCTGCGCTGTGCTTTTTCTGGCAGTTTTTCGTTCACCTTCCGGTCGTACTCAGCACGCAATTGAGAGAAATCGTCACCGCTGAGTGTTTCCTGTCCCATGGTAGAGAGTAGTTGGGCTGAACAAATTTGAGCCGTTTGCTTTTGTTCGGTCTGATTTGACAGGCGCGTTTGTCTGATCGATGCAGGTGGTATCCTCAGCACGATGAAAAACCATCTCACCGCGTACGTGTATTAACAAAGTCATGTCATCGGATACTTGTACGCGAGAACGCTATCGAGCACCGTGACAGACGACCACGGCGGGTTTGAGCACGTTCGGGAGAACGTTGACGGACACCCGATGGTGAGTTTGCTCGGCTACGCCAAACGCTACTGGCCAACCCTCACGCTCGGTGTGCTTGCGGCGTTCCTCACCCGGTTCGCCCGACTGGTCCCCCCGATTGTCGTCGCGGCTGCCATTGATCGAGCGATCCGTGGGTCGGCCGACGCGGGACTGCTGACCGACGTGGGCTTGCTGCCGCAGGGTGAGATCACCGGCGAAGCGGCTCGCCTCGCGTTACTTGAACAGCTTGTGCTCATCGCGGTGCTGGCGTACCTAGTCCGATCGGTCACTCGGTTTATCTCCCGGTATCTACTTCAAGCGACTGCACAGAAGGTCCAGCGTGATCTGCGAAACGACACGTACGGCCATCTTCAGCGGCTCTCTATGGATTTCTTCGCGGATCACCAGACTGGCGGAATGATGTCGATCCTCAACAGCGATATCAATCGGCTTGAGCAGTTCCTCAACACAGAGTTCCGACAGCTCATTCGTGTGGTCGCAACGGTCGGTGGGATTGCGATCATCCTTTGGACGTACTCGCCGAAGCTAGCGCTCATTGCACTAGCACCGGTCCCGATCATCGGACTGGCGAGCGGCCAGTTTCTCACCTGGATCGAGCCTCGATATAAGTCGATTCGCGAGACCGTTGCTCGATTGAACACGCGGCTTGAGAACAACCTCGGTGGCGCTGCGGTGATTAAGGCGTTTGACCGGTATGGCTTTGAGCAGCGTCGGGTCGCCGAGCAGAGCGAGGCGTACCACGATGAGAAGATTGGGGCGCTGCGAATCCGACGTGGATTCTTTGCTACCCTGCGGCTGCTAACCGGCATCGTGTTCGTCCTCGTTCTCTACATCGGTGGGAGTGATATCATCACCGGCGTGCCTGGTGAGGCGGGGGCGCTAACCCTCGGCGGGTTCGCGCTCTTTTTCCTCCTGTTGCGGCGGCTGTACTCGCCGATGCGCCGTGTTGGTAAGTCAGCGAACAAGTACCAGCTTGCAAAGTCCAGTGCCGAGCGCGTGTTTGGGTTGCTCGGCCGTGAGCCGACAATTACCAGCCCCGAATCGGCGCATGTCCCCGAGTCAATCGACGGGGGAGTCACCTTTGAAGACGTTACATTCGCCTACGGGGACCGCGAGCCTGTCCTTCATGATGTCTCGCTTGATGTTCCGTCGGGGACGACCATCGGGCTTGCCGGGGCGACCGGGGCCGGTAAGTCAACCCTCCTGAAACTCATTCCTCGGTTCCACGATGTCAATGAAGGCGGAGTCCAGGTTGACGGGACTGACGTTCGAGAGTACGATCTACAGTCGTTACGCGACGCCATCGCCATTGTCGAGCAGAATCCGTACCTGTTCTCGGGGACCGTCGCGGAGAATATTGCGTACGGCGACCGCGAGACACTTGAATCTGAGTGGCTGGACGGATCCAATGAGAGCGCACGCGCCCGGGTTGAGCAGGCGGCCGCAGCCGCCGCGGCGGATGAGTTCATCACAGACCTCCCCAACGGATACGACACGCAAGTTGGCGAGCGAGGCATCAAACTCTCGGGCGGCCAGCGGCAGCGCCTCGCTATCGCCCGGGCACTGCTCAATGACCCCGAGATCATCGTCTTTGATGAGGCCACATCGGACGTTGACACGGAAACTGAGGAACTGATTCAACAGAGCCTTGAGCGGCTAGTCGAGGAGCGGACCGCGTTCATCATTGCCCACCGGCTTTCAACGATTCAGAACGCTGATGAGATTGTGGTGATGGATCAGGGCCAGATCGTCGAGCAGGGGGTTCACGAGGAACTGATTGCGGGTGGAGACACATATGCGAACCTCTGGCAGGGACAGTCTGAGGCGTCTCCTGCTGACGACTAACTCTCGGTTGCGGTTCCGTTAGCACGCGGGATTGGCTCCCCGCTGGTCGGTGAGTTGAATGGCTAGCCCCGCCCACTGACGTGGGTGTGAAGGCTGGATCTGGCGAGAAGCCGACCCCACCGGTGGCAGTCGTGGCCTGAACCCGGACTCGTGACCGCACCACTGATACTGACCAGACTGATGGGTGGTAGTTGACGCACGAGGGGTACGTCGGCGCACTACCACCTGCACTGGATGCATCTTGCTTTGAGGCAGGCGCTGGTTCGTGAGGACACGGCAGACAACCTTTCAGCCGTAGAGACCTTCGCTCAACATACACTAATGCCACCCGATACTCCGGAGTCATCGGTTACATATCATTCACCGACTCACGAATACTTGCGCCAGCGACTCCAGCAGATGGATCCCGAGGCGTTCGAGTGTTTTGTAAGCGATGTGTGGGAGTATCTCGGCTGGCAGACACGCGTCGTCGGCAAGCCTGGGGATCGCGGTATCGACGTTGTCGCCGTGGACGGAGAAGAAAAACAGCTTATCCAGGCGAAGCGGTACGGTCCATCGACCACGGTTGGAAGTCCTGAAGTGCAACAGTACGCGAGTCTCCGAATCCAAGAGGACAACGTGAACCAGGTGACAATCGTCACGACAGGTGAGTTCTCCCAGCAGGCGCGTGATCTTGCTCCGGAGCTTGATGTGATAGTAGTGAACGGCCAACATCTAATTGAGATGATTGACGAATTAGAGGCATTTGCGGTGTTCGATGACCACTTCGCGGATATCCAGCTCACAAATGATCTTGACGGAGACCCAACTACGTCGCCGGGTCGATTACGCCAGCTCTCTCGATGGCTCCGTTCGCTCATCTCGTGAGTGGAAGTCAGAAACATTTAGAAACGGAGTGATAAAATTGAGTCTCGATTAGTACCACTTTCACCGTGGTTTCCGTGGCTTTTAGCATAGTCCCGTCACATTTATAGGTGGAATCCCAAAGTATGTCACACACTCTGTGGGATTCCCCCTCTCCCCCTATGGCCGATGCGCTACCCGATCATGGTCGGTGCCCGTTCTGTGAGAGCGATCTGAGCGGTGGAGTCATCCTCATCGCCTACGAGGTAGACGATGAGCGGCGCGTGTTCATCGAGTGTCCTACCTGTGAGCAACCTGTCGCACCGCGATGAGCGTCGTGGGTTGTCCATCCTGCATGGTGATGAAACAAGGGGTGCCAGTGATGACACCCAGCCCTCCCTTGCTTCATTGCTACTCATCAGGGGTACATGGTATCGTCATACCTGTGTCGCAGTGCTGTCTGGCATCCTCGCTGTTGCTGTTTTGCTGTACAACAGATGAGTCGTCGCTGGAATCGACTGTGTTACGGAGAACGAAGAAGAACGCCTCGCGCCTCAGCGCGGGACGGATATCAACAGGAGCGTGAATCCGACACCGACTCCTGCGCGCTTGCGGTGGAGGCCTAGCGAGCACACGAGAATGGTCTCAGAGGGCTTAGACAAAGAGACTCGCAAGTGAGAGTAGCGCGAAGATACAGAACGTATACGCGGCAACAGGAATGATATTCATCCTGATCACCGTTCCTTCCTTGCCGATGAGGCCAACCGTAGCCAATGCAGCGATCACATTGTGAATCGAGATTGCATTCCCAATCGCGCCTGCAGCGGCTTGGGCGGCGACGACATGCGCCTGATTATACCCCAACTTGCCAGCCAGTTCATACTGCATGGGGCTGAACGTGACATTTGAGACCATCACGGAACCGGTTACGAACGTCCCAACGACACCGATGGGGGCAACGACGGCGGTATACACCCCGCCAAATGTCCCGCCGACCCCATCAGCGATGGCAAGCATCATGCTCTGCGATCCGGGAGCGCCTCCATACTGCCCAGAATGAAGAAGGATCCCAACCGTCCCAATAATGAACGTGAGTGCAACAGCGGGGGCGACCGCTGTCTCTCCTGCTTCTTGCCACGCCTGTTTGATCTCAGTTCCTGAAAGCCCGTACAGCGGAATGGCTATGAGTGCAGTTGCGACGAGCCACGTGCCTGGCGCGTATGCCCATGCGATACTGTTTGTGATAGTCGTGTCAAAGATTCCTGTCCAAGACAGCGTGAACATATCAAGCTGTGTGAGCGCACTTCCAACCGGTGTGAAATCTCGGGTGCTAATGAGGAGTACGACAAGCAGGATATACGGCGTCCACGCTCGCCCAAGTGACAATGGCTGTCCACCATCTGTCACGGTGTTTTGTTGATCCGTAGGTCGATCAGAGTGCTTTCCAGGGGTTGATCCAGTCCAGGCCTCTGGCCAGGTATGGTTATCTGGGAGGTGCCACTGGCTGTCGGGGAGCAACCACCCTCGATTGAGTACCCAAACGGTGAGTCCCCCACCAACGATTGGGGCGATGATCGAGGGTAGTTCCGGACCCATAAACACGGCCGTAAGGGTGAATGGGAGGATGAATGCTACTCCAGCGAACAGCGCAAGCGGGACGACAGGACGTACTGCTGCAAGTGACCGCTGCGGTACGTCGCCGAAGAAGTAAACGAGCATTGACACTGTAACAAGCGGCATAGCCAAGCCGGGGAGAACGTGGTAGGTGGCTGTAAGTCCACTAACATCACCAGCAAATACCGCGGCCTCAGCAGTAGAGACTGTCTCGAGTGAACCGACTGCATCCGCGATACCTGGATTGATTGGGACACCGACTGCGCCGTACGTGGTTGCAATTGCATGGCCCACGAGAGCCACGACAACTGCAGCAAGTGCTGGGAACCCAAGACTAACCAGTAGTGGGGCAACGATTGCGGCCGGAGTCCCAAAGCCCGCGACCCCGGTGAGAAAGGCCGTCAAAAAGAATCCAATGAGGATTGTCTGAACACGGTGATCGCTACTAATTGACGCAAATCCTGACGCAATGCGTTCGATCGCGCCTGCTTGCTGGAGTGTATACAGCAACACGAGCGCACCGAAGACGATCCAGAGTATTTCGATAGCGAGCATCACGCCCCAGGTGGTCGCCGCTGCGATCCAGCGAACCGGGAGCTGCCAGACAGTTGCAGCCACGAGTACGGCAGTGCCCCATGCAACGGGCATGGCCTTTGTTGCAGGCCAGAGAGCACCGACAAGCAACACTGCAGCAGTCACGAGCGGAAGTGCTGCGGCGGCAGCGAGGAATATATCGCTCATGGCTGTACACCTACTCGCGTCGACTGGCTGGATGGTCGGTGAGGTATCGATCGATCGATTCGGTAAGTGAAACGAAAAACAATTACTATAACTGTTTTTGTGGGTACTACAGAACTACTCATAGTTACATAACGGCTGCAGCGCTCAAGTATATTTCTGTAATATTTTATCGTAATTTAAACAACGATCGGGATATATCCTGTTTATTAATTGAGCGATCAAGCAAGCAAACGACGGGATGTTCTCCTCGGTTCTCCGTAACCAATGGAGCTGATTACTACTAGCTAGAGTTTGACCGCGTGTCCTACGCGCTCGGTGATCTGTGTCTCCCACGTTGCATTTTGCACCGAAATGCGCCCGGTAACCGTTGGATCGATTGGTGAGTTGGCTTCTATCTGCCGTGTAATGAGGCTGGACAAGACTGGACCATTTCCAGGGGTCAATACTCGTGGCACGTTGGTGAGCATCTCATATTCGTCTCCTCCATCTGCAATGAAATTGTTTGTAGCCATGGTGTAGGTCCCCTCCGAGTCGATTGGCTCTCCGTTAAGACTGGCTTCAACAACTCGACTCCCAACTTCATTTGATGCGTCGTACGTGTATTGAAGCCCTGCAACTTGTGGGAATCGACCAGAGAGACGTTCTACTTCACTCACGCCATTTTCGAGGACTGCTCGCAACGTCTCACCGGAGACCTCGAGAACGGTCACCTCATTTCCGAATGGCAGGATGTTTATGATGTCCCGCTGGGTGAGCGTGCCTGGTTCGTACTGCGTATCCGTACGAATACTTCCTCCATTTTGGATAGCAACATCCGCGTCAGTGTAGTCACGCATCGTTTCAGCGATGAAGTTGCCCATGTTCGACTCCTCCCGACGGACCACTGTTTCGCGACAGTCAAGCGTCGTCTCCGTTTCGCCGACGTTCTGACCAACCTCAGTATCGAGACGACTCTGATACTCCTCTACGAGTTGGACAACCTGACTGTTGGGTTCGACTCCTCGTCCGACCGCTTCGGCTGTCGCATGACGCGTGAATTCGTGGCCTACCACTTCACCGGCTTCAACCTGCAGGTGGAGTTCAGCAAGGTGTTCGAATTCATCTCCAACAACGGAGACGAGACTCCCGTTAACCATTTTGGGCGTCTCATACGTGCGGGCGGCGTGGTCTCCTACGTACGCGTCCACACCGTCGACGTTTGGTGCAACCTCAGACTCAACGACTGGACTCGCGACGTGAGAGAGGACAACGACGACATCTGCCCCTTCGTCTCGCATCTGTGGGACAACATCTTGTAGGGCTGTAGCGGGATCTTGCACCTCGGCGTTCTCACCGAGCGACGCGACGTTTGGTGCTTCTTCGGTGAGGATTCCGGTGAGCCCGACCGTGACGCCATTCACTTCGGGAAGTGCGTATCGCATGGCTCCCTGTTCGCTCGCGAACACCTCGTCGGTGCGACGGTCAATACAGTTCGCACTCAGCCAAGGAAACTCACTGTTAGCAACTTGCTCTCGGAAGACCTCAGGACCCATATCAAAGTCGTGGTTGCCGAAGCCATCATAATCGAGCTTCCCAGCATTCAGTGCATCGACGATATGTGCACCGTCAAATACCGAGGATAGAACTGAGGACGCGAGGTCATCGCCGACGCCCACACGCAGGGCAGTAGGATATTCGGCAGCCAGCTGGTCCATCAATCCAATGTAATTAGCAATGTTCGCTGATTCCTCAAGGTCACCGTATCGCCCCTGCAGATGCGTATCGTGAATAATCGTTACTGTACGACTGTCAGGTACCGTTTCTGACTCGCTCTCACCGGTTGTATTCGTCTGGTTTGATATTGAGCCAGTCGTGGCTTCACTTTGTGTATTACAGCCAGCTAATCCGACAGTGAGACCACTTACCCCAACTCCCCGTAGTAAGCGACGACGTGATAATTCAGATTTTTCGTCTCGCACAATTTAATGTGTGACTAATGGACCATATGTATTCGGCTTTGAGGGCTTTGTTGAAATCCTCAGAGAGTTACGTGTTCATCCTATAAGATATGCGTATAAATGGTGTACGGCAGGAAGAGCCTAGGCCGGGATTTGAACCCGGGCTCTCGTCCTTACCAAGGACGCGCTTTACCGCTAAGCTACCCAGGCGCGTGCGGTCAGTGTCCGTCGATCGGAGTACTGCACCCGATGCTACTGGGCAGCCGTATATGAATGTGATGAAAGCCACCGGCCGTGCCGCAGTGTCGCAATCGTCGGTCACTCGACCGCATCACTGGCCAACCACATCACCACCGGCAATACTCACCGGTCGACAACACTCATCGATCGGTCGCACTCACTGCTCGCTCGGATATCGCCGCAATCTGGTCAGCAGTCGTCTCAGGGAGTGCACGCCCTGGCGGGGGAAATTCCCCATCGTAATCTGCGGCGAGCTCTCTGGCGTACGCGAGCAGTTCTGCTGGCGGATCGCCACCGACCGCGGTCGTCCCGGCGACGACCGCGAGCTCCAGTGCGTCGACCTCGAGATTCCGGTCGAGTGACGTCGCCTCCGGCGGCTCGACGGCCGGATTCGCTCGGCGCGTCTGGTCGCGACCGAACGCGCGCACGACCTCGACAGCAGCCGATGAGGCGTCGGTGTGTGCGAGAAGCGAGAAGCCGCGGGAGACGAGTACGTCGGCCGCAAGCACGTCGAGGTCGGCGTCTATCTCCGCTTCTGGCGTCGAGACGGCTGTCCACGGCTCTTCGTGTGCGAGGCGGCGGGTGAGCCTGAGTCCCTCATAGATGAGCTGCACGCCTGCAGCCTGGTCGACGACGGCTTCGGGGTCGACGTCGGGGTCGAGCGCACGGGCGGTAATGATCGAAAGAACACCGGGCGTGACGGCCGCCGTAGCGAGTCTCCCGTCGAGCGTCTGGCGGAGCCGGTCGGGCTCGACGTTCGCGAGCGCCTCGCGTGCGGCACCACGCGCTCGCGCGACATCGTCCATTACAACGACGTTCGACAGGCAAGGGCAAAGACCTTTGGAAACGACACCCGGCGGCCGGGCGAGACCGGCAGGCGCCTCCCGGATCGACCGTGATAGTGTGGAGACGCACCTGGCCCCCACCGCCGCCTTGAGGTGACAGAGTTAAGTATCCGACCAACGCACTACGAGGTACGAAGCTCGCACCGGTAGTGTAGTGGTATCACGCAACCTTGCCATGGTTGCAACCCGCGTTCAAATCGCGGCCGGTGCATGGTACAACCAAAGTGAGTGACGTCTCTGAGACCGACGACACTGATCAAGAGTGAGAGTGGCAGCTGGCTGCGGTGGCGCGCGCCTCGTGGACCGCGACAGCGTGTCCACGAGCGCGTGCGAGGGATGAGCGAGTCGCCCGTGGGCGACGACGCGAATCGGCTGGGGAGGGTGTGGTTGAAAATTGTGCCCGTGTGTCGCAGAGTCGTGTCGATCATACAACCACAGTCACAGACGTACAGAATCGGTTGGGGAGGGTGTGGCGAAGTGGCGTCCGTGTGTCGCGTGGTCGACTTGTGTACACAGCTACCGACAAGTGTGTATTGGGGAGGGTGTGGCTGAAACTGGTGTCCGTGTGACACGCGGCCGTGTTGATCACAGAGCCACTGTCACTCCTGTATGATGTACTATCGGCTTCACCAACTGAACACCGGTTATCGCCCGAACCGTCGCTGCCGGTCTTGAAAGTCAAGGACGGCCCGAAGATAGTCGCGTCGCCTGAAGTCACGCCAGTTGACGTCGGTAAAGTACAGCTCCGCGTACGCCGACTGCCAGATGGCGAAGTCCGAGAGGCGCTCTTCACCGGTTTTTATCACGAGATCAGGCTCGGTCGGAAAGACGAGCCGGTCGGTGACGGCCGCCTCATCGATGGCATCCGGCGTCAACTCACCGGCGGCGACGTCAGCGGCGAGGTCACGGACGGCGGCCGCAAACTCGGCTTTCCCGCCCAAGCCGACGTTCACGTGAATCGGCGCGTCCGCAGATTCGGTGTCATCTGGCCCCCGAATCGATATCGGCGCGGGCGTCTGGAGCGCTGAAAATTCACGCGTGAGCGCGGGAACGACCGCGGCGTCAAGGACCGAAACCGAGACCGTCACCCGGTCGGCGCCGTAATCGAACGCCCACCTGAGTGCCGAAGCGAGCGTCTCAAATGCGCCGTCGACGAGCAGGTCGCGCTCAGTCATCACGATCGCGACGTGGTCCGGCGGCGCTCCGTCGTGGAGGCGGTGGCGAACACCGAGGTACACGTCGTACAAACCCACGGGTGACGGTCATCGTCGAACGGCTAAAACCTCGCGGACGACGAACGCCCAGCGGACGAGAGGTTTAATCGATTGACGGCCGTACCGGGTTCAATGACAGACAGCTACCGGGGCGTCCTCGGGGCGATCCCGTACGCGATCCGCCACACCGACTCCTGGGTGATGCGAGCCTACGGGGTGATCGGCGGACTCGCCGCCGCTGCGATCGCAGCCGTCGTGACGCTCGCGCTCGTCGTCTGGATGGGCGAGACCGTCGGCGTGCCAAGCGGGACGTACCTGTTCACGCGCACACTGTACGTGATACTTGGTTTCGCTGCGGTCGCGCCGCTTTTGGCCCCGCTGCTCTTCGTCGCGCGCCGCCACCGCCGGAGCGACCCCGTCGCAGTCGGGTACGACCGTGCGCTCGCCGCTACCGGCTTCGCCTTCCTCGCCTCGTTGTACCTCGGGCTCATCATCACCGTCCCCGAGTCGCTTCAGAACACCGATTCCGTGCTGCTCGATGTGTTGTATGCGCTCCCGCGGCCGCTCGGTGCCGTGCCGCCAGTAGCAACCGCAGCAGGGATATTCTGGACACATTATCGACTCCGCCGCCCCAGCGCGGATACGTCGACGCACGCTGCCGAGCCGCAAACGGAGGGCTAACAATGGGCGATCAGAAGACGAGCACGTTTCTCGTTACGCACGTCGAGTCCGGATCAGCGATCCTCAAAGACGTCCACGACGGGCAGGTCCACACACTGGATGCGACCGACGAGTTCGCCGTCGACGACGCCGTCGAGGCGACGATCGCACCGGAGCCACCATTAGAGCTCACATACCGCGTGGTCGAGCTCGAAGAGCGGTGGCCGCTCTCGATCGAGCACAGCGAGGAGCCGCCGACTGCACACGAACGGGCGATCGCCGCCGACCAGCCGACCGGTGAGTTGACACAAGAGCCACGGGCCGGTATCGGCGAGATTCACGTCCTGTCGCCGCCCGAAGACGCCACTGACGCCGCCGCAGACGACCTGCTGAAAGACCGGGAGTCGACGCTCTCGCGGGCCGCCAGACTCGGGGTAAATCGGGTCGAGATCCGCACCGATCCGGGCGTGCTCAGCGTTCGGTATCTGCCGTGAGTTACACGGCGGCGACGAGCGGTCGCGTCTATGCGTCGCCGCGGATATAAGAAGGCTTATTCGGCATCACGGACGAACCGGTCTCATGACAGGGATCGAGGTACCGGACGTCGATTACACCGCATACTCGAACCGGCAGCTCGTGCTCGTGCCGCTCGCCGTGCTCGCGCTCGCGGTCGTCGTGATCGGTGGGTGGTACGTCGTTACTGGCGCGCCGGCGACGCCCGGACTCGAGTTCACCGGAGGCGTCGAACTCCGCGTAATCGACGACGGTGATGACGTCCGCGGACAGATCGAGACAGCGTTCGACAGACAGCCGGACGCGATCCAGTCGATCCCCGCCGACAACGTCTACGTGGTGACGTTCCGTGCTGCTGAAGGCGACCCCGAAGACCTCGCCGGGCGCCTCGATGACCAAGCGGCAGCGGCAAACCTCGAGACGACCGGTATCGACCAAGTATCGCCGAACTTCGCCGCCGATACCGTCCGCACCGCGATCTTTGGACTGGCGCTCGCCTTTTTGGGGATGAGCGTACTCGTGTTCGCGCTGTTCCGCACGGTGGTTCCGTCCGTGGCCGTCGTCGCCTCGGCGTTCTCCGATCTCGTGATTCCGGTCGCCGCGATGAACCTCCTCGGGATCGAGATGACGCTCGGTATCGTGGCCGCGCTGCTCATGATCATCGGGTACAGCGTCGACTCTGACATCCTGTTGAACAACTCGGTGTTACGCCGGACCGGCGGGTTCTACGAGTCGGTGAGCCGGGCGATGCGGACCGGGGTGACGATGACGATTACCTCGATGGCGGCGATGATCGTCATGGCAATCGTCGCCACGCTGTTCGGCATCGACTTGCTCCGTGACATCGGCATCATTCTCGCGATCGGGCTCTGTGCGGACCTGATGAACACGTACCTGTTGAACGTGGCGCTGCTTCGCTGGTACAAATTCGAGGGGGTGAGCCGCTGATGCTCGAGCCGATCAAAAAGAACTGGCGGGTCCTCCTGCTCGTCGTCGTCGTGCTCGGCTCGTCGGTCGCGTTGTTCGCCCCGCAGTTCGCACCCGAGACTGCAGCCGGAACCACGGGCGACACAGCACAAGGCGCGACAAATCTCCAGTACGGCCTCGACCTCGCCGGAGGGACGCGGGTCCGTGCCCCGTTACTCGGGTACACCGCGACCGACGTCGCCTTCGACGACACCCAACCCACCCAGGTGGCGAGTGACGTCGCCGCCGAGCTCCCGAACGTCTCCACGCGCGACGTGAACGCCGTGGTGGCAGACAGCACCACGAGCGCCACCGGGAGTCCAACCGGCGCGGTCGACGTCACCGATCCGACGGTCGACGAGGCGCAGTTCCGGGCGGCAATGGACGCCTCCGGCTACGCGTACGAGTCGATTCGGTCCGGCGTGACAGACGAGACGCGGGGCGTCGCCGAGGAGATCATCCGCGGGAAGATCAACGAGGCGGGGCTCTCCGGCGGCAGCGTCCAGCAGGTGCAGTCGATAACCGGCGAGTACTTCCTGCTCGTCGAGGTGCCTGGTGAGGGCCGTGAGGACGTGATCGAGCTGCTCGAAGAGCGCGGGACCGTCCAGATAGCTATCGCGTACCCAGATCCCGACGCGCCGGACGGCACGGCGGTCGAAGAGAACGTCCTCATTCAAGACGACTTCGAGAACATCGGGACGGCGAGCCAACGCGAGCGAGGGACCGGCGCGTACGTCCCAGTATCGGTCGTAAACGAGGCCCCAGCGGGCGAGCAGTCTCCCGCAGAACGGTTCCAGTCCGCAGCGGTCGACCGTGGCGTTGCGGGCACTGCCGGCGGCGCGACGTGCAATTACGACATGTCGGCGGACGCGCTCGCCGAGAACAGCGATCCGTGTCTACTGCTCATGGTCAACGGCGAGGTCGTCAACGCCTTCGGGATGGTTGACGACCTGGCGGTGAGCATGGCGCGCGGCAGCTGGGCCGAGAGCGGCAACTTCCGGCTGACGACGACGAACTTCAGCGACGCCCAGACGATCTCGATCAACCTTCGAGCCGGTGCGCTCCCGGCCGAACTCGATATCGGTGGCCAGGGAACCTCCTCGACCATCTCGGCGAGCCAGGGGGAGAACTTCCGGTTCTACTCGGCTATCACCGGAATCCTCGCGGTCTTCGCGGTGGCGGGAATGGTGTTCGTCCGCTATCGCGAGCCGCGCGTCGCACTGCCGATGATCCTCACCGCGCTCGCGGAGGTGTACGCGCTCCTTGGGTTTGCCGCGCTCGTGGGGTACCCGCTTGAGTTGGCAGTCATCGCCGGGTTCATCGCCGTGGTCGGTACCGGCGTCGACGACCTCGTGATCATCGCCGATGAGGTGATGAGCGAAGGTGATGTGAACTCCCGGACGGTATTCGACTCGCGGTTCCGCCGGGCGTTCTGGGTCATCGGGGCTGCCGCGGCCACAACGATCGTGGCGATGTCACCCCTCATGGTGTTGAGTCTCGGCGACTTATCCGGGTTTGCCATCTTCACCATCCTCGGTGTGCTCGTCGGTGTGTTAATCACCCGGCCCGCCTACGGCGACATTCTTCGCCGGCTGTTGACGGTCCGGTAAGACGCCCCGGCCGCCGCGTTTAACCACTGGCCCGCGCAACTGCGCCTATGCTTACCGTACTCTCAGACACGCACAGCGTGGACGACACCCGGCTGCAGGGCCGAACGCGGACGGCCGTCGACGAGGCCGACCTCGTCGTTCACGCAGGCGACTTCTATCAGCCATCGGTGCTCGACGGGTTCGAGCGGGCCGCGGGGTCACTGCGGGCGGTGTACGGAAACAACGATGGGCCGGCAATTCGCGACCGACTCCCCGCAGTATGTACCGTCGAGTACGGTGGTGTGCGCTTTGTGGTGACACACCGACACCGGAGCGGCGACACCGGGCTCGTCATGCTCGGACGCGACCGCGACGCTGACGCCGTGATCTGCGGTCACAGCCACCGACCGCGGTTCGACGACGGGCCCGATCTGCCGATCGTGAACCCAGGGAGCCACGCGCAGCCCCGCGGGAACCGACCGGCACACGCGGAGCTTGAGTCGGACGGTGACGGGAATCTCGACGGACGGCTCGTCACGCCTGACGGCGAGGTGTTTGAGCGGTTCCGAATCGAGCCGTGAGCGTGCACGCAGCCGGGTCGAAACGACTAACACCGTTCCGACGGATACGCGGATATGTTCTCGGTTGAGCCATTGTTCGTGCTGGTTCTCATCGGCCTGCTCGGGCTGTTCTTTTTCGGCTTCCTCCTCGTCCGGCGGACGCTGCTCGGATTGCGTGAGGGCTACAACGACGGGCGGCGGTGACGATGGCGGTCGCCACGGTTGCCACTCTCGTCGTCGCCGGCGTCGCCAGTCTCTTTATGGCGTGGTCGATCGGTGCCGGCTCCTCAGGGTCGACCCCGTTCGCCCCGGCGGTCGGTGCCAACGCCATTTCCGTGATGCGCGCAGGGCTCGTCGTCGGCGTACTCGGCCTTCTCGGAGCGGTACTACAAGGAGCGAACGTCACGGAGGCAGTGGGGACCGAGCTGATCGGCGGAGTCACGCTCACCGCGACCGCGGCCATCGTCGCGCTGGTCGTCGCCGCGGTGCTCGTCGCTGCTGGGGTCTTCGCGGGCTACCCGATCGCGACCGCGTTCACCGTGACCGGGGCCGTCGTTGGCGTTGGACTGGCGATGGGTGGAGATCCGGCCTGGCCGAAGTACGCCGAGATACTCACGCTTTGGGTGAGCACTCCGTTCGTCGGCGGGGGTGCTGCTTACCTCGTCGCGCGAGCGCTCACCGGTACCCGGCTGCCGGAGCGGGCGCTCACCGCCGTGCTCGCCGGTGTCGTCGGCGCGATACTCGCAAACGTTGGGTTCGCGCTGTTGGGACCAGCCGGCGAGCAGGCGTCAGTAGCCGTCGTGCTCGCCGAGCGTGGAGGGCTGACACCGGGCATCGTGACGGTTGCTATCGCTGCGGTGGTTGCCGGAGCGGAGTACGTCGACGTCACACGGGATCGGACCGGTGCACAGCGTCGCTTCCTGCTCTCGATGGGCGGGCTGGTGGCGTTTTCAGCCGGTGGGTCACAGGTCGGGCTCGCGATCGGCCCGCTGGTCCCGATATTCAGTACTGTCGGCGTTTCACTCGTCGCGCTGCTCGTAGGCGGTGGTATCGGTCTCCTTGCAGGGTCGTGGACGGGCGCGCCACGGATGATCAAAGCGCTGGCACAGGACTACGCTTCGATGGGGCCGCGGCGGTCGATCGCAGCGCTCATCCCGTCGTTCGCGATCGCACAGACCGCCGTCGCGTTCGGGATCCCGGTGTCGTTCAACGAGATCATTGTCTCGGCGATCGTGGGCGCGGGCTACGCCGTCGGCAACGCGGGCGTGAGCCGGAGAAAAATGGGGTTCACCGTCCTCGCGTGGATCGGATCGCTCGTCGGCGCGTTCGTGCTCGGATTCGGCGTGTACAGTGCGGTCACGTGGATAGTTTGAGCGTCACCCATGAACGATTGGTGTTAAATCCCTACGAATCGACTGCATCCGGATACTGCGGCAGGCGCGCGGACTGGGCACTCCCCTCGATGAACGGGAGTGATTCGAGCGTCGCCACCCTCTCGTCGCCGTCGACGCGAACGGTGACAGAGCCGGCTGCCGGGTCGGCAGTCGCATCGACGAGGGCGAGCGCGAGTGGTACTTCGGTCGCAGGGCCGACCCCGGCGCGGGTCACCGCTCCGATCGCCTCGTCGCCGTCGAACACCGCAGCCCCGGCGGCCGGTAGTACCTCGCTGACCGCGTCTGGATTCACATCACCGTCGATCTCGGCGACAGCGTCCGCGAGCCCGGCGAGCGAGAGCCCGGCGAGCCGTCGGCTGGGCCGTCCCTGGTTCTCGACGCGTGAGACGACCTCCTGGCCGACGTAACACCCCTTCTCGAAGTCAAGCGCGTTACGGATCCCGAGGACGTTTGGGATCTCTCCGGAGAGTTCGTGCTCGAACTGTGGCGTTCCCGCCTCGATCGTCAACGCGTCCCACGTGCGGTAGCCGAATGGGGCGGCGTTAAGTCCCCGATTGACGAGCGTGTCGAAGACGTCGGACGCGTCGTCGGCCGCACAGACGACCTCGTATCCCTCCTCGCCGAGCGGCGCGTCCGTCGCGATCACGGTGACACCGGCGTCAACCATCGTGCCACGGACGAACGTGAGCGGCGGTTCAGGCGCACCGGGACCGGCGAGCACCGAGGCGATCTTCTCCGTGGATTTGGGTCCGTGAACGCCGAAGACGCCGAGTTCGTCGGAGATATCCGCGATCGCGACGTCTTGGATGAATACCTTACTCGCCCAGTCTTCGCGGACCGGATCGGTGCGCTCAGGCGGGAGGAAGACGAGCAGGCGCTCGTCGGCGTTGTACACGTACATATCGGTCTCGATCCCGCCTTGGGGGTCACACAACAACGCGTAGACGCCGTGACCGTCGGCCGTCGGCACGCGGTTGCTGATAGCGTTGTCGACGAACGCGACGCGGTCGCTGCCAGTCACCGCGAGCACGCCGTATCCCATCTCGATCGTCCCGACGACGTTTCTGACAGCCTTCCCGACGCGGGCAGGCTTGCCGTAGTGGTCGACGACCTCGCTGCCGCCGCGGTCGCGGGTGATCGCCCCGTGGTCGGCGTGGGCCGAAGCGACGAGCGTCATACGTATGTACAGTCGTGGTGGAAACAAAAGCTCGCGGGTCGGCGTCGCTGTCTCGGCTTACAGCCCGAGCCGACGGCGAATGGCGTCGACGACGCCGCGGTCCTCGTCCGTGGTGGCATCCGGGTCGGGAACGACGCGGTCGTGCGGGTAGACGCGAACGCGATCGTCGGTTTCGACGGTGATGAGCGAATCGGCTTTCAACGAGGCAAGGGCGTCTTCGATCGCGTCGATATCGGCGTCGACGGCCGCTCGAAGCTCGAGCACGGTCATCCCCTCGTCACCGCGGTCGACGAGAGCATCAAGCAGCGCGACCTCAACGTCGGGGCGATCGCGGTACTCCGGCTTTGCGGCCATGGATTGATTCTGGGTTCGGACGGGGTTTAGTGTACCGGCGTCGCTCACCGCACGAGCCGCGAGCAGGTGCCACAGAGGTGTTCTTCTTTCACGTCGACTTCGCGGACGGTTGGGGAAAACGACATCACACACTTGCTGTTATCACAGTGTTCGAGCCCGAGCGTGTGGCCGACCTCGTGAACGACCTCCTTGCGAACCCGGTCGGCAAAGACGTCGACAGCGGGTTTCATCGATACGCCGCCATCAGAGGACGTCCGGAGCCGGTGTGTCGAGATGACCGAGCCGCTCCCGTTGAGATACGCGAGTCCGAAGACGTAGTTTCGGCGGCGGTAGTAAAGATCCTGTGGGGTGATACCAATGTTCTTCTCGCCGCTGCCGACGCGGCTCACGACCTCGATGAGGTCTTCGGCGCGATGCTGGTCTCGGGTGTCGTCGTACGCGTTTGCGGGGACCGGCTGGTCGTCGTGGACCGTCACGTCACACTCGTATACCGACCGAAGCACGGTGGAGGCTTCCCGCTTCACGCGCGGGGTGACCTCCCCGACGGGCACGATGTCCACGAGCATAGAAGCGGTTTTGACCGCCCCAGGCATAAACCCCCCGCCGTGGGATCTCCCGGACACGACGGACTCGTCGATGCACTCGATCGATACGACCGGCTGCTCGAGGTCGGCGTCGGCAACCGGCCCGGCGTCGCGCGCGAGCTCGCCGCACGTGGGTGTGCCGTGCTCGCGATCGACATTGATCCGCCCGCGTGGGACGATGAGTGGCTTGTCGATGAGGCCACCAACCACGTCGACGGCGATGGTGCCGGTGACGGGACCGTCACGAGCGATGGGAGCCTCACTATCCGTCACGGAGATGTCGTCGAGCTCGCGGCCGCCAACTCGGCCACGCAACCCGACCCGGCCATCAGTCAGGCCACGGTCGACGCGGTCTACGCCAGACGGCTGCCGGCAGAGCTCCAGCGGCCGACCGCTGAACTCGCTCGACGGCTCGACGCGGCGTGTGTGTTCACTACGCTCGGCTTCGAGGAGCCGGTCGTGCCCGTCGAGCGACGCGCGCTAGCACGGAAAACGATGTACGTCGTCGACGACGGCACAAGGCGGTGATCGACGCGCTAGACGGGGCACGTACCAGATCCGAACGTTCAACTCTTCGCCGGCCAGCCTATCGGTATGCAGGTTGACGCCCTCGTGTTGGACATTGACGGCGTGGTCGTCGACGTCGCCGACTCCTACCGCAAAGCGATTCGTGAGTCGATCGATCGCGTGTACGGCGAGACGATCGACCGCGACGCGATACAGGCGTTCAAAGACGCCGGCGGATTCAACAACGACTGGGCGCTCACGGACGCGGCCGCGCTGTTCGTGCTCGCTCGGCGGGCTGGCCTCCCCCTCGACGTCGAGGCGTTCACGGATCGAATCGCTGCCGGTGGTGGCGGGGTCGAGGCGGCAAAACGCGTCGTCGAGACGGCAGACGGCGTGGCGACCGCACGCGTCTTCGAGGCGTGGGACCCGGCACGACTCCGTGCCGTCTTCCAGGCGCTGTACCTCGGCGAGACGCTGTATCGGGAGCTCGAAGGCGGCGACCCACCGGTGACGACAGCCGGGTACATCCACGATGAGCCCACGCTCATCGAGCCGGCGACGATCGAGACGCTGACCGAGCGGTTCGACGTCGGCGTGTTGACCGGGCGGCCGGCCGCGGAGGCGGCGATCGCGCTCGAACGCGTTGGACTCGACGTCCCCGAGGCCCACCGGTTCACGATGGACGACTGGGAGGAAGGAAAGCCACACCCACGGGCGCTCATCACACTCGCAGAGCGGTTCGACGCCGATCGGGTGGCGTTTGCTGGGGATACGCTCGACGACGTCCGTACCGCTCGAAACGCCGACGAGGCAGATCCGGACCGAGCGTACGACGCCATCGGCGTGTTGACCGGCGGGCTGACGGGCGAGGCGGGGCGCCAGGCGTTCTTCGAGGCGGGAGCGGACGCGGTGGTCGCGGACGTGAACGCGCTCACCGACTCGCTCTCATAGCAGGTCGATCAGCGTTCACGATCCCAGCACCCTTTTCGCCCGCCGCCGAGTACAACACTATCATGAACGCAGTCACGCTCGGTCCGGCCGGCACGTACTCACACCGCGCTGCGCGGGCCGTCGCCGCCGAGGTGTCGTTCCGCGAGTCGGTCACCGCCATCGTCGATGCGGTCGCGGCCGGCGCGTTCGAGCGCGGGGTCGTCCCCATCGAGAACAGCATCGAAGGGTCGGTCTCAGAGAGCCTCGACGCGCTGGCTGACCACGACGTCGCCGTCACCCGCGAGGTCGTCACCCCGATCCGCCACGCACTGCTCGCACAGTCGCCGAGCTTCGAACTTGTCGCCAGTCACTCGCAGGCACTCGCACAGTGTCGCAACTGGTTAGAGACGACACACCCGGAAGCAGGCCTCGAGGCGGTTGCCTCTACCGCACGTGGAGTCGAGCGCGCCCGCGAGGACGCCCGGATCGCCGGCATCGGCCACCCGGACAACGCAGGCGACGACCTCGAGATCCTCGCCGAAAACATCCAAGACCGAACCTCGAATGCGACGCGATTCCTCGTCGTCGCCCCCGAGACGGAGCGCTCAGAGGCCGGCGGGAAGACCACCCTTGTCGTCTACCCGAACGCGAACTACCCCGGGCTACTGCTCGAGCTTCTTGAGGCGTTCGCCGACCGGAACCTCAACCTCTCGCGGATCGAATCGCGCCCGAGCGGCGAACGACTCGGCGACTACCTCTTCCACTTCGACGTCGACGCTGGCCTCTACGAGGACCACATGGGCGCGGCGGTCGAAGCGGTCGAATCGATCGCCGAGAACGGCTGGGTCCGAGTGCTCGGATCATACGACACCGAACACGTGCTCCAGTGAGCGTGC
>Ga0209946_1000250_pt1 | contig 22532 bp, 18 predicted proteins | sample SalPon2_A_H2O_MG_FD_185704 | JGI IMG/M metagenome (GOLD analysis project Ga0209946, IMG submission 185704) | Salt pond water microbial communities from South San Francisco under conditions of wetland restoration - Salt Pond MetaG R2_A_H2O_MG... | ecosystem: Environmental > Aquatic > Non-marine... | reverse complement strand
CCGATCGGCCGCCCGACGCCGCGCCGCGGGGCTTTTATATACCGGTTCCCAACGGCGGGCAATGCGGCGATTCGACGCCGAGTACCTGCGGGAGACGCGCCGGGGGATGTGGGCCGACAGCCGCGAGGCCCTCGCCGACCTCTCGCTCGCCGACTGCGAGCGCGTCCTCGACGTCGGGTGCGGGGAGGGGGCGCTGACCCGGGTGCTCCGCGAGGAGTGCCCCGGCGAGGTCGTCGGCTGCGACCGCGACGCCCGGCTGCTGGCCGACCTCGAGGGGCCGACGGTCCGGGGGGACGCCTTCCGGCTCCCGTTCGCCGACGGGAGCGTCGACCTGGTCGCGTGCCAGGCCCTGCTGATAAACCTCCCCGACCCGGAGCGGGCGGTCCGGGAGTTCGCCCGCGTCGCGGCCGACCGCGTCGCCTGCATCGAACCCGACAACGCCGCGGTCGGCGTCGAGTCGACCGTCGCGGCCGAACCGGACCTCGCCCGGCGGGCGCGCGAGCGGTACCTCGCGGGCGTCGACACGGACGTCGCGTTGGGCGCTGGGGCCGCCGACGTGCTCCGGGAGGCCGGCCTCTCGAACGTGCGGACGCGGCGCTACGAGCAGACGCTCGCCGTCGAACCGCCCTACGCCGACTCGGAGATCGAGGCGATCGGCCGGAAGGCCAGCGGGGCGGGGCTGCGCGAGCGCCGGGGGACGATGGCCGGCACCGAGGAGGCGCTCGACTCGCTCCGCGCCGAGTGGCGCGAGATGGGCCGCACCGCGGCCGCCCAACTCGCCCGGGGGGCGTACCGCCGCGAGGAGACCGTCCCGTTCTACGTCGTCGTCGGCGAGGTGTGAGACTGCTTATATACCCCGCTCCGGCTCCGCGGCGTCGTTTATATACGGGCTCTCGGCCCTCCGGAGGTGTTTATATACTTCAGTCCCATACGGTGGTAATTAAATGCTCGTTCACAGCCCGAACGGTTCGAGGTCGATCCGCTCGACCAGTTCCGCGGCCCGGTCGTACGGCGACTCCCGATCGCCCCCGGTTTCGGGTCGATCGCGCCCCGCCGCGGCGTAGACGGAGTCGACGAACGCCTCGCGGGCGAGGCGGTTCTCGAAGAGGCCGTGGAGGTAGGTGCCGAGGACGTCGCCGTCGGCCGCGCCGCCGCCGTCGAACGGCCGTTCGATGTCGGCGTCGGCGATGGGATCGCTGTCGCCCATGTGGATCTCGTAGCCCGAGACGGTCCCCGCGGCGTCGGCCAGGGGACCACACCCCCGCAGCCGTCGCTCGACCGGTTCGACGGTCTTCTCGCGGCTGAAGCGGGTCTCAACCGGGAGCAGCCCCGCGCCCGGGACCGTCTCCGCGTCGCCGGTCCCCTCGACGGCGGCGTTCGAGAGCCGCTCGCCGAGGAGTTGGTAGCCGCCGCAGAGCCCGACGATCGGCCCCTCGAACGACCGAAGCTCCGCGTACAGGCCGCCCTCGGCCGCGGCGATGGCGTCGTCGACGGTGTTCTTCGTCCCCGTGAGGACGACCGCGTCGGCGTCGAGCGGCGCGTCGAGCGGCACGAACCGGACCCGGACGCCGGGTACCCGCGCGAGCGGCTCGACGTCGGTGACGTTCGACGCCCGCGGGAACCGGGGGACCGCGACCGTCACGGACCGGTCGGGATCGACGCCGTCGTCGCCGCCGATCGTCCCCGTCGAATCCGGTGCCGGCAGGGAGACGCTGTCCTCCTCGGGCAGCCCCGGGTCGTCGTAGGGGAGCACGCCGAGCACGGGTACGCCCGTCAACTCCTCGATGCGGTCGAGGCCGGGGTCGAGGATCGAGCGGTCCCCGCGAAACTTCGTGACGACGACGCCTTCGACCCGTTCGCGGACGTCGTCGGGGAGCAACTCGAGCGTCCCGAGGATCGACGCGAAGACGCCGCCGCGCTCGATGTCGGCGACGAGCAACACGTCGGCGTCGGCGAAGCGCGCCGTCTCGAGGTTCGCCAGGTCGCGGTCGTGGAGGTTGATCTCGGCGATCGATCCGGCCCCCTCCGCGATCACGACGTCGTGGGCCGCGGCCAGCCGCTCGTGGGCGGCCTCGGCGGCGGCCTTCGCCCGCTCCCAGTGTCTCTCGTAGTACTCGCCCGCGGCGAAGTGCTCGATCGCCTCGCCGTCGAGGACGAGTTGGGACTCGCCGCCGCCGCGGGGCTTCAGGAGGACCGGGTTGTGGTCGGTCGTCGCCGGGATCCGGGCCGCGTTGGCCTGGACGTACTGGGAGACGCCGACCTCGCCGAACCCCTCGCCGGTCGCCCGCGCCACCGCACGGGCGTTGTTGGACATGTTCTGTGCCTTAAAAGGCGCGACGGAGCGCCCCCGGTCGGCGAGCAGCCGACAGAGGCCGGCGGCGACGGTCGACTTGCCGACGTGGCTCGCGGTCCCGGCGACGAGGATCGTTCGGGCCGACATCACGACACCCTCCGGAGCGGTCGAGTATACCAGTTGCGGCGCTCCGGGGCGGTCCGAACGGCCGGCCGTGGCGACACCGGTCCGGCGCGCCCGAGTCCGCACCGCCTGGGGAACGTTTATTCACGCGCTGGCCGAACGGTCCTTCGATGGAACCCGGGGAATCGGTCGAACTCGAGGCGTGGCTCGAAGAGCAGGAGTCCTTCGAGCCGCCGGCATCGTTCGTCGAGCAGGCGAACGTCACCGACCCGGGGATCCACGAGGCGTTCGAGGAGAACTGGCCGGACTGCTGGGAGCGAGCCGCCGACCTGCTCGAGTGGGACCGGCCCTGGGATGACGTCCTCGACGCGTCGTCCGCCCCCCGGTATCGGTGGTTCACCGGCGGCCGGCTCAACGCGGCGTACAACTGCGTCGACAGGCACGTCGAGGCGGGCCGCAAGAACCGCGCGGCGCTGCGGTGGGTCGGCAAGCGCGGCGAGACGGAGACCTACACCTACGGGGACGTCAAACGCGAGACCGAGGCGTTCGCGGCGGCGCTCCGCGACCTCGGCGTCGAGGAGGACGACGTGGTCACGCTGTATCTGCCGATGATCCCGGAGTTACCGATCGCGATGTTGGCGTGTGCCCGCATCGGCGCGCCGCACTCGGTCGTCTTCGCCGGCTTCTCGGCGGACGCCCTGGCCACCCGGATGGAGTCGGCCGAGTCGGAGTATCTGGTCACCTGCGACGGCTACTACCGCCGCGGCGACCCGCTCAACCACAAGGGGAAGGCCGACCGGGCGGTCAGACGCATCGATCGGGACGTCGAGACGGTCGTCGTCGACCGCCTCGGTGCCAGTCTGCCGCACTCGCTGGGCGAGGCCCAACACGACTACGACGACATCGTCGACCGGAACCGCGGACGGACCGTCGAGCCGGTCCCCCGCGACGCCGAGGACGACCTCTTCGTGATGTACACGTCGGGGACGACGGGCAAGCCGAAGGCGGTCAGACACACGACCGGCGGCTACCTCTCGCACGTCGCGTGGACCTCTCACGCGGTGTTGGACATCAAACCGGAGGACACCTACTGGTGTTCGGCCGACATCGGGTGGATCACGGGCCACTCCTACATCGTCTACGGGCCGCTGGCGCTCGGAACGACGACGGTGATCTACGAGGAGACGCCCGACTACCCGGAGAAGACCCGCATCTGGGAGCTCATCGAACGCTACGACGTGAACGTCTTCTACACGGCGCCGACGGCGATCCGGGCGTTCATGAAGTGGGGGTCGGACTACCCGGATCGACACGACCTCTCGTCGCTCCGGCTGCTCGGGACGGTCGGCGAGGCGATCAACCCGAAGGCCTGGAAGTGGTACTACAAACACGTCGGCGGCGAGTCCTGCCCGATCGTGGATACGTGGTGGCAGGCCGAGACCGGCGGGATGATGATCACCACCCTGCCCGGCATCGACACGATGAAGCCCGGCGCGGCGGGACCGCCGCTGCCCGGGATCGACGCCCAGGTCGTCGACGAGGCGGGCGAGGAAGTCGCCCCCGGCGAGGCGGGCTTTCTGACCGTCGACAGGCCCTGGCCCGGCATGCTCCGCGGGCTCGCCGGCGACGAGGACGGGCGGTTCGTCTCGGAGTACTGGGAGGCGTACTCGGACCCCGATTCGGACGAGTGGACCTACGTGCCGGGCGACGGCGCGAAGATCGACGGGGACGGCTACATCACGATCCTCGGCCGCGTCGACGACGTGATCCCGATCGGCGACGCCACGATCGGGACGATGGAGATCGAGTCGGCAGTCGTCGGCGTCGAGGGCGTCGCCGAGGCCGCCGTCACGAGCGCGGGCAGCGACCTCATCGTCTACGTCAGCACCGAACAGGGGCACACGGGCGACGTCGCCCTCCGGAACACCGTCGTGGCGGCGATCGAGCGGGAGATCGGCGACGTGGCGCTTCCCGACCACGTCGTCTTCACCCCCGAACTTCCGAAGACCCGCTCGGGGAAGATCATGCGACGCCTGCTGGAGGGGATCGCGACCGGCGAGGAGCTGGGCGACATCAGCGCGCTCCGGAACCCCGAGATCGTCGGGGAACTCCGGGCCCGGCTCTCGGGGGACTCCCGGTCGTACCTCGAGTCGGAGCACTGACTTCGTATTCGGACGCATATGCGAAACGACGACGCGATCCACCGGCGCGTCGGCCGCCGGACCGAGGGGGAGCATTCGGGGACGAAAGCGTCGGGCCGGGGTTGTTTTCGGGCGCTCGCCCGCCGACTACATCCGAAGAACTAATGTTTCGGGTGGTTCGATCATTACGAAATGAGCGATCCGCTCGGCCGTCGGGAGTACGAGCAGCTTCGGGAGGCTGCGGCGACCACGCGCGCGCGTCTCGTTGTCAGGCTCCTCGCGGAGGCGGGCGTCCGGCCCGCCGAACAGACCCGCATCCGTCCCGGCGACGTCGACCGCCGCCGGTTCGACGGCGCGGTGCATCACTTCCTGTCCGTCCGTGGCAGCGACGGAACCACCTGCCGGCGGACGTACCTCCCGGCCGAGCTGGCACGTCTCGTGGACGAATACGCCGCGACCGTCGGCGTCGCTCCCGACAACCGGCTGCTCGACGTCACGCCGCGTCGGGTCCAGATGCTCGTCTCGGAGGTCGCCTCCCGCGCTGCCGAAACAACCGGACAGAGCCGCCTCGGGGACGTATCGAGCGACGGGCTCCGGCGGTACTTCGCCAGGCGGCTGCTCGTCGAGGACGGTATCGACCCCCGGATCGTCCGGACGATCGGGGGGTGGGACCGACTCGAGGCGCTCGATCGGTACCTCGATCCGGCGGACGACGCGGAGATAGCCGCCGCGTTCCGGGATTCCGGCGGTGCGACCAACGGCAGCGGCCTCCCGTTCGAGGGGACCGCGGGCACGGTCGGACTCGAACTGGACGCCGACGGCCGGATCGTCGGCGGCGGCGGCGACGTCGAGGGGTTGCTCGGGTACGAGCGAAACGCCGTCGTCGGAACGCCGTTCGGGCGGCTGTTCACCGACGACGCCCGCGAGCGGGCCCGGCCGAAGGAGGTCCTCGCCTCGGCCGGTCGCGAGGACTTCACCGTCGAGACGTGTTGGTTCCGTACGGCCGAGGGCGATCGAGTCCGGGTCGTCGCCTTGGTCTCGCGCCGGGGAACCGACCAGCACTCGGGGTTCGTCGCCGTCCTCTGGGCCGACGACGACACCGAGGACGGACGGACGGCGAGCACGTTCCGTCGGGCGGTCTCGGCCGCCGGACAGCCGATCTGCTTCGTCTCCCCGACGGGCGAGATCGAGTACGTCAACTCCGCCTTCGAGGAACTGATCGGCTACACCCAAAGCGAGGTCGTCGGCCGGCCCGCGGCCGACATCCTCAGCTCCGGCGAGGACACCGACGCCTACTACGAGGAGCTTCGCGGGACGGTCCTCGAAGGCGACGCCTGGACCGGCCAGGTGACGCTGCGGCGCAAGAGCGGCGAACGGGTCCACGTCCGACAGACAGTCGCCCCGGCCGGCGACAACGAGGTGGAGTTCGCGGTGATCGTCGCGACGGACGTGACCGAACGGATCCGCCGCGAGCGGTCGCTGGTGCGGCGCTGTGAGACGCTCGAGGGGCTCGAGGGGCTGGTCGCCGACATCAACGCCGCCGGCCGGGAACTGATCGACGCCTCGACCCGATCGGAGATCGAAGCCGCCGTCTGCGAATCGCTGGCCGACAGCGACGCCTACCTCGCCGCCTGGATCGGCGGTACCGATCCCGGCGGATCGCGGCTCCGACCCCGGGAGGCGGCCGGCGCGCCGGCCGCCGACGAGTCCGCCATCGACATCGACTCGTCGGTGCTGTCCTCGGCGCTCGAGACCGGTCGCCCCCGGGTGGCCGGCACCGAGTTCCCGGCCGACACGCTCGGTCCCTTCGGAGCCGACGGCGTCTCGGAGGCCCGGGCGGTCGGCATCGTCCCGCTCGCGTACGGCGAAACGACGTACGGGCTGTTGGCCGTGTTCACCGACCGCGGAACGGCCTTCGGCGACCGCGAGCGGACGCTGCTCTCGGACCTCGGCGCCCACGTCGGCCACGCGATCACCGCCATCGAGCGCCGGAACCTGCTGTTGGCCGACACGGTCGTCGAGTTGGAGTTCGGCTGCACCGATCCGGGGGCGTTTCTCGTCGCCGCGACGGCCGAACACGACTGCGTCTGCTCGATCCAGGCGGTCGTCCCCGTCGCCGAGGGATCGCTGCTGTTCTATGCGGCTCTCTCGGACGCCCAACCGGACGCGTTTCTCGACACCGCGACGGCCGCGCCCGGCGTGACCGACGGCCGCTATATCCGCGAGTACGACGACAGTTCGCTGCTCGAACTCACCGTGGAGGGGAGTTCGCCCGCCCTGACGCTGACCGAAATCGGCGCGACGATCCGCGAGGGGGTCGCCGACTCCGGCGAGCAGACGATCCGGGCCGAGATCGCACAGGAGACCGGCGTTCGGTCCGTCGTCAAGGGGCTGCAGGCGTCGTTTCCGGAGACGACCCTCCGGGCGAAACACGCCGCGGACCGCCCCGTCGAGACCATCGCGGAGTTCCAGAACTCCCTCTCGGAGTCGCTGACGGACAAACAGCGCTCGGCGCTCCGGGCGGCGTACTTTTCGGGCTACTTCGATTGGCCCCGCGGATCGACCGCCGAGGAGGTCGCCGAGTCGATGGGCGTCTCCTCGCCGACGCTGCACAACCACCTCCGAAAGGCCGAGCGAAAGCTTCTCTCGTCGTTTTTCGACCACACTCGGGAGCACATCGGCGGCGTTCCGGAGCCGTCGGTGTAGCGGCCGGGTCCGAACCGGCCGGCGCTTTCGGCCCCATCGCCGGACGCTCCCCCGAGGGCCTCGCACCGTCCGGCGTCGGATCGCTTCCTCCTCTGCCCCCCCGGGTTCCGACCGATCGTTCGTTTCGTCCGCCCGCGGGGCGGTCGTCGCGTGACATCCACGGCGAATCGCCCCGGGAAGTGGGCACTCGAACGCGCGGAGTTTGCATGCTTAGATCCCCCGCTTATTAGGGTCGGATCTGTCCGGTACGATGTAATGTCTGATTCGGAGGACACGCAACTGGAGGCACGGCTCGCAGAACAGGAATCCTTCGAGCCACCGGAGTCGTTCGTCGAGCAGGCGAACGTATCGGACCCCGAAATCTACGCGGAGTTCGAGGAGAACTGGCCGGACTGTTGGGAGCAGGCCGCCGACCTGCTGGAGTGGGAAAGCGACTACGACGAGGTGCTCGTCGACGACAACGAACCGTTCTACGAGTGGTTCACCGGCGGCGAGCTGAACGCGTCGGCGAACTGCCTCGACCGACACCTCGACGACCGCGGCGACGAGACCGCCATCCAGTGGGAGGGCGAACTCGGCGAGTCCCGCGAGTACACCTACGAGGAACTCCACCGCGAGGTCAACGAGACCGCGGCGGCGCTCCGTGACCTCGGCGTCGAGGAGGACGACGTCGTCACGATGTACATGCCGATGATCCCGGAGTTGCCGATCGCGATGCTGGCGTGTGCCCGCATCGGCGCGCCGCACGCGGTGGTGTTCGCCGGCTTCTCGGCGGACGCCCTGGCCACCCGGATGGAGTCGGCCGAGTCGGAGTATCTGGTCACCTGCGACGGCTACTACCGCCGCGGCGACCCGCTCAATCACCTCGAAAAGACCAACGAGGGCCTCGCGGACGTCGGGCACGACACGACGACGGTCGTCGTCGACCGCCTCGGCGACGACCTCGACCACGAACTCGACGACGACCAACTCGACTACGACGACCTCGTGGCCGACCACGAGGGCGCGTCGGTCGAGCCGGTCACCCGCGACGCCGAGGACATGCTGTTCCTGATGTACACCTCGGGGACGACGGGCAAGCCGAAGGGCGTCAAGCACACGACCGGTGGGTACCTCTCCTACGCCGCCTGGACCTCCCACGCGGTGTTGGACGTCAAACCGGAGGACACCTACTGGTGTTCGGCCGACATCGGGTGGATCACGGGCCACTCCTACATCGTCTACGGCCCCCTCGCGCTGGGGACGACCACGGTCATGTACGAGGGGACGCCGGACTACCCCGACAAGGACCGGATGTGGGACATCGTCGACAGCTACGACGTCAACCAGCTGTACACGGCGCCGACGGCGATCCGGGCGTTCATGAAGTGGGGCAGCCAGTACCCCGAACAGCACGACCTCTCGTCGCTCCGGCTGCTCGGGACGGTCGGCGAACCGATCAACCCGAAGGCCTGGAAGTGGTACTACAAGCACATCGGCGGCGAGTCCTGCCCGATCGTGGATACGTGGTGGCAGACCGAGACCGGCGGGATGATGATCACCACCCTGCCCGGCGTCGCCACCATGAAACCCGGCGCGGCGGGACCGCCGCTGCCCGGGATCGACGCCCAGGTCGTCGACGAGGCGGGCGGCGAAGTCGCCCCCGGCGAGGCGGGCTACGTGACGGTCAACAAGCCCTGGCCCGGCATGCTGCGGACGCTGTACAAAAACGACGAGCGGTTCGTCTCGGAGTACTGGGAGGCGTACTCCGACCCCGATTCGGACGAGTGGGTGTACTTCCCCGAGGACGGCGCGAAGATCGACGAGGACGGCTACATCACGATCCTCGGCCGCGTTGACGACGTGATCAACGTCTCCGGGCACCGGCTCGGGACGATGGAGATCGAGTCGGCGGTCGTCGGCGTCGAGGGCGTCGCCGAGGCCGCCGCGGTCGGCGGCGACCACGAGATGAAAGGCGAGGCGGTCTACACCTACGTCATCCTCGAGGACGGCTACGAGGAGGGCGAGGAGATGAAACAGTCGATCGTCGAGGGCGTCGAGGACGCGATCGGCCCGATCGCCCGGCCCGAGGAAGTAATCTTCACCCCCGAACTTCCGAAGACTCGGTCCGGGAAGATCATGCGACGGCTCCTGGAGGACATCGCGAACGGCGAGGACCTCGGTAACACGAGCACGCTGCGGAACCCCGAAGTCGTCGACGATATCCAGGAGAAGCTGTAAGCGGAACCACACGGAACCTAACGATAATTTAATATAATCATGGCTGCTTCAAACGATAACATGGCGGAGAATGACACACAATCGCGACGGGACGTACTCAAGACGGCCGGCGCTGCGGGCGCGGCCGGCATCGCCGGCCTCGCAGGCTGTCTGGAGGGCGGTAACGGCGGCGGCAACGGCGGCGGCAACGGCGGGGGCGAGTCGGAGTACCCCTCGCTGGGCAACTACCCGATCGAGGGCGACACCGCGGTGTTGGGGTTCAACGTTCCCCAGACCGGCCCCTACCAGGAGGAGGGCGCGGACGAGCTCCGAGCCTACGAGCTCGCGGCGGACCACCTCAACAACGGCGGCGGCTGGGTCGACCTGTGGGAGGACCTCTCCGGCGACGGGGTCAACGGCTACGAGATCGACTACGTGACCGGCGACACGGCGACCGACGCCGACACGGCCCGCGAGTCGGCCTCGCGGATGATCGAGCGGGACAACGTCATCATGTTCAGCGGCGGCTCCTCGAGCGCGACGGCGATCGCCCAACAGGGGCTCGCCCAACAGTCGAGCGTCCTGTTCATGTGCTGTCTGACCCACTCGAACGACACGACCGGCGGGGACTGCGTCCGGTACGGCTTCCGGGAGATGTTCAACGCCTACATGACCGGGCAGGCGCTCGCGCCGATCGTCACCGAGGAGTACGGCGAGGACCTCGAGTTCTACCAGCTGTACGCCGACTACACCTGGGGACAGACCCAACAGGAGTCGATGCGGCAGTTCTTCGAGGAGGCGGGCTGGTCCGAGGTCGACTCCGTGCCGACGCCGCTCGGCACCGACGACTACTCGACGTTCCTGCAGGAAGCCGTCGACTCCGGCGCGGACGTGCTGTTCTTGAACCACTACGGGCTGGACGGCTCGAACTCGGTCTCCCAAGCCATCGACCAGGGGATCAACGAGGACATGGAGATCGTCGTCCCGCTGTACAACGTTCCGATGGCCGCCGGTGCCAGCGGGTCCATCGAGGGCATCTTCGGGACGGACGACTGGGACGCGAACCTCGACAACGAGGCGACGCAGGCGTTCGTCGACGCGTTCGAGGAGGAGTACGGCTCGACCCCGAGCTCCCCGGCCCGGCTGGCGTACTCGTCGACGATGCTGTACGCGGCCGCCGTCGAGCGCGCCGGCACGTTCTACCCCCCGGAGGTCATCCGCGAACTCGAGGGCTACGAGTGGAACAACGGCGGCATCGGCGAGGAGATCATGCGGGAGTGCGACCACCAGTCGATGCGCGACATCCTCGTGGTTCGCGGCCTCGCCGAGGAGGACCAGGACCCGGACACCGGCCGGTACTGGGAGGTCGTCGAGCAGTCGTCCTATCCGGATTCGGTCGGCTACGAGTGCGACAGCGGCCCGGCCGCCGAATGTGAACTCGGCGATTACGGCGACGAGTAAGCCGCGGGCGGTATAGTCGGACACATCGACTTTCCTTATTAATTCAACCATGCACACATACACACGAACGATGGAGGTGCTATCGTGAGCGTCGTCGGAGCGGTCGTCGGCTTCGCCATCCAGACGCTCGCGGTCTCCTCGATCTACATCCTCGTCGCGATCGGGCTGTCGATAACGCTCGGTACGCTGAAATTCGTGAACTTCGCCCACGCCGCGATGTATCTGGCGGGCGTCTACATCGGGCTCGGGATCGCGCTCGAGCTGCAGTTCACCGGGGACATCGCACGCAGCATCGGACTCGGGAACGTCGGCCTCGATCTGGGCTTTCTGGCCGCGCTCGCCATCATCCCGATCATCACCTTCGGGCTCGGGCTGTTGATGGAGCGGTTCGTCGCTCGGCCCTTCTACGACCGGCCGGACACCGACCAGATCCTGGTGACGTTCGGGATCCTGTTGATCGTCCAGGAGCTGATCAGGGCGTTCGTCGGCGGCCGATCGCTCACGTTCTCCCGGCCCGCGTGGGCTCAGGGGGCGATCAGCCTCGGGCCGCTCGGCACGTACGCCAGCTGGCGGCTCGCGATCATCGGAATCACGTCCGTGCTCGTGCTCGCGGTGTACCTGTACATCGAGTACACCGACGTCGGGCTCGCGGTTCGGGCCGGCACGGAGGACGCCGAGATGGTGAACCTCCTCGGCGTCCGCGCGACGCGGCCGTTCCTCGTCATCTTCGGCGTCGGGTCGGGGCTGGCGGGCGCGGCGGGCGTCGTCGGCGGGCCCGTCTTCAGCGTCGTCCCGGAGATCGGGGTCGGCGTGCTCGTCCCCGCGTTCCTCGTCGTCGTCGTCGGCGGCGTGGGTAGCATCGTCGGATCGGTCGTCGGGGGCCTCCTGATCGGGGCCGTCGAGGTTGGACTGGTGATGAACGCCCCGACGTGGTCGTCGGTCGGCATCTACGCCCTCGCCGCGGTCGTGTTGCTGGTCCGGCCCGCGGGGCTGATGGGCGTCGTGGAGGTGGACGAATGAGCGAACAGACCGAGACCGCAACGCCGGGCGAGAGCGCGGACGCGAGCGGGCTCTTGGACCGGTGGGACGCGCTCCGCGAGCGCGAGTCGTTCTCCGTCCTCGGCGCGATCGCGTTCGTGATCGTCTTCCCGATGATCTTCACCAACCTGCCGGCGTACAACGGTTACATGTCGCTGGTGGAGCTGATCTACATCTGGGCGATCTTCGCCATCGGCTTCGATCTGCTCTTGGGGTACACCGGCCTGCTGTCGTTCGGCCACGCCGTCTTCTGGGGCGGCAGCGCCTACGCGGCCGGGCTGTTCAGCGCGAACGTCTCCGGCGAACCGCTACTCATGGTGCTCGTCGCGACGGTCACCGCGATCGTCCTCGCGTTGATCCTCGGATTCCTCTCGCTGCGGCGCGGCGGGATCTACTTCGCGATCCTGACGCTCGCGTTCGGACAGATGATGTACTTCATCGCGCTCGGCCCGCTGGGCGGGATCACCGGCGGCGAGGACGGCTTCACCGGTGTCACCATCGAACCGCTGCTCGGCGCGATCGACCTCGGGACCGGTTTCGCGGGCGTCCTCGGGACGCTGTTACACGACATCGGGTACGTGCTGTTCGCCGGGTTCTTCGTGCTCGCCGTCGCGGCCGCCGTCCGGATCATCCGCTCGCCCTACGGGGCGATCTTCCAGGCGATCGCCGAGAACGAACAGCGCGTCCGGTTCCTCGGACTGAACGTCTGGCGGTACAAACTCGTCGCGTTCGTGCTCTCGGGCGCGTTCGCCGGCGTCGCCGGCGGGCTGCACACGATCCACGCCCAGTACGTTGCCGTCGGATCGCTCTACTGGATCACGAGCGGCGACATCGTGATCATCACGGTGCTGGGCGGGATCGGGTCGATCTTCGGCCCGGTGGCCGGCGCGATGGCGTTCCTGTACGTCGAGAACATCGTCTCTGGCGAGATCGCCTTCTGGCTGCTCGTCCTCGGCGCGCTCTTCGTGACCGTCGTCTGGCTGTTCCCCGCCGGTCTCTGGGGGATCGTCAACGGCATCCGCTCGACTGTCCGCGAACAACTCTTGGGGGATGATTCCTGATGCTTCTGGAAACCAACGGACTCACGAAACGGTTCGGTGAACTCACGGCCGTCGACGAGGTCGACCTCCGGATCGAAGAGGGCGACTCGTTGAGCATCATCGGCCCGAACGGCGCGGGGAAATCGACGACCGTCAACCTCATCACGGGGCTGTTGAACCCCACGGAGGGGGAGGTCCTCTACCGCGGCGAGAAGATCACCGGCCAGGAGCCCCACGAAATCGTCCAGCAGGGCCTGAGCAAGTCGTTCCAGACGGCCTCGATCTTCCCGGAGCTGACCGTCGAGCGGAACGCGATCGTCGCCGCGTTGGGCGCCGAACACGGCTCGTTCAGCCTGAACTTCTTCAAGCGACTCGCCGGCTACGACGAGGTCGCCGAACGCGCCAGGCGGACGCTCGAGGACATGGGGCTGTACGAGCAGCGCCACATCGAAGCCCAGTCGCTGCCGTACGGCGACAAGCGCCGCCTCGAGATGGCGCTGGCGCTGGCGAGCGACCCCGACCTGCTCTTCCTCGACGAGCCGACGGCCGGGATGTCGCCGGACGAGACCGACGACACCGTCGACCTCATCGAGCGAATCAAGGAGGAACGCGGGGTCACGATCGTCCTCATCGAACACGACATGGAGATCATCTTCCGCGTCTCCGACCGCATCGCGGTGCTCAACCGCGGCGCGAAGATCGCCGACGGCACGCCCGACGAGATCCAGGGCGATCCCGACGTCCAGGAGGCGTATCTCGGAGGTGTCGAGATATGAGCCTGCTCGAACTCGAGGGCGTCAACTCCTACTACGGCGAGAGCCACATCCTCCGGGACGTGACGATGGAGGTCGAGGAGGGCCAGATCATCGCCTTGCTCGGCCGGAACGGCGCCGGGAAGACGACGACGCTGCGCAGCATCACGGGGACGGAACCGCCCGAAGTGCGAAGCGGGACCATCCGCTTCGACGGGACCGACATCACCGGCCAACCGCCCGAGGACGTCTCGGCGCGCGGGCTCTCCTTGGTCCCCGAGGAGCGGCGGATGTTCTCGAATCTGACCGTCGCGGAGAACCTCCACGTTCCGGACATCTCCCGGAACCTGCTGAACCGGATCGGCCGGTCGGTCGAGACCGGCAAGACCGGCATCTCCGACGAGGAGGTCTACGAGCAGTTCCCCCGCCTCGACGAGCGCCGCGAGCAGAAGGCCGGCACCCTCAGCGGCGGCGAACAGCAGATGCTCGCCATCGCGCGGACGCTGAAGCAGGACACCGATCTACTCATGTTGGACGAACCGTCCGAGGGGCTCGCCCCACAGATCGTACAGGACGTCCTCGACATCATCGAAGAGATCGCCGACCAGGGCAAGACGATCCTGCTCGTCGAGCAGAACGCGGCGGCGGCGATCAAACTCGCCGACTACTGCTACGTGCTCGACCAGGGGACCGTCGTCTACCAGGGAACGGCCGACGAACTCGAGGCCAACGACGAGGTCAGACAGGAGTACCTCGGCGTATGAACGACAGCACACACTCCGCGGCCGGAACGCTCTCGCCGGAGGAACGGCTCGACGCCCTCGAGTCCGAGGGCGTCGTCTCCGTCGACGACGAGGAGGTGACGCTCACCCTCGAGTTCGAGTCGACCCGCGGCATCTACCACGACTCCTACGCGGACGTCCCCGAGGCGGAGTACCACCAGGCGGTCTCGGACGTCTTCGGGATCGACCCCGACGAGGCGGCCGACCGGATCGAGGAACTCGGCGTCACCCGCGAGCAGTTCGTCGCGCTGCTCGCGTTGAACTCCCACGTCGACGGGGAGTACCCGCTCGTCGAGCGGGCCAACATGGCGATGATGATCACCGACATCGCCCCGCCGTCGCCGGTTCCGGAGGACGTCACCGAGATCGACGACGACAGCTTCGAGGCGTTCCTCGCGGAGCACGACCGGGCCGCGGTGACGGTCTGGAAGCGCTTCTGTGACCCCTGCGATCGGATGAAAGAGGACCTCGGCGAGACGGCTTCGGCGTTCCCCGAGGACGTCGCGGTCGCGGGAATCGACGGCGAGGCGACGACCGAGTTCCGCCGTCGCTTCGAGGTCGAAGCCGCCCCCTCGGTGTTGCTGTTCGAGGGCGGCGAGTGCCGCGAGTCGCTCCGCGGCTACCACTCGCCCGACGACATCGCCGACGCCTGCGCGGACGTCTACGGCGAGTAGCGTCCGCCGACGGCTGTTGTTTATATACTCCTCGTCCGTCAGCGACCGTCGTTTATATACTCCTCGTCCGTCGGAGAGCGTCTTTTATATGCGCTTTTTCAGGCGTCCGGCCACTCGTCGGCGTCGAGGGGGTCGCCCCCGAGGAACGCCTCGATGCCGGCCTCGGCGTCGGCGGTCGTACACAGCCCCGCGAACTGCTCGTTCGAGTACTCGAGGGCGTCGGCGTACCCCAGCCCCTCCATCTCGTAGTAGGCCCGCTTGCCGCGCTGGATCGCTGTCGGGCTCTTCGAGGCGATCGTCTCGGCGTACTCCATCGCGGCGTCGACGTGTTCGCCGCCCGGCGCGACCTCGTTTATCAGGCCCCACTCGCGGGCGGTGTCGGCGTCGATCAACTCCCCGGTCAACAGCAACTCGAGACACCGCTTCCGGACGACGGCGTCCATCAGCGGGACGGCCGGCCCCATACAGAAGAGCCCGACCTTCGGCGCGGTCGCGCCGAACATCGTCCCGTCGGCGGCGACGGCCAGATCGCAGGCGGCGACGAGACCCAACCCGTTCGCGGCGGCGTGTCCGTGCGCGGCGGCGATCACGGGCGTCCCCATCCCCGCGATGGTCGCGAACGGTTCCTCCATGCTCGCGACCCACTCCTCGTAGGCGTCGCCGTCGTCGTAGTCGGCGTGCTCGGTGAGGTCGATCCCGGCCGAGAAGGCGTCCCCGGATCCGTCGACCACGATCGCACGCACCCCCTCGTCGCCCTCGTGGGCGCGGAGCGCGGCGTCGAGGTCGGCCGCGAGTTCGGTGCTGAAGGTGTTCATCGCCTCGGGGCGGTCCAGCGTGATCCGGCCGACGTACCCGTCGGTCTCGACTTCGACGACGGCGTCCTCACCTACGGTGTCAGGTCGTGTCATGACGGGATCGACGGCCGGTCGGCACAAAAGAGTCCCGGCGTCGTCCGTGGGCTATCGCCGGTCGCGGCTCGATTTTAGTGAAATTATGGTGCATGTTCAAGTACACGGGACGTACAGATTCGGAACGCATATGAAGCGCGAAATGCTCACCCTCGACTTCCTCGACCGGGCGGTCGACCTCTACGACGACGTGACGGGAATCGTCGCCCACGACGGGACCGAATACACCTACGCCGAACTCGACGACCGCGTGAACCGGCTGGCGAACGCCCTCGCCGAACGCGGGATCGAGAAGGGCGACAAGGTCGCGCTGTTGGCGCCGAACACGCACTATTTCATCGAGACGCTCTACGCGACGAACACCCTCGGGGCGGTGTTCGTCCCGATGAACTACCGGCTCACGCCGGGCGAACTCGAGTACATCCTCGGGGACTGCGACGCCGACGTGGTCATCTCCGACTACGACTACGCCGAAAACGTCGAGCCGATCCGCGAGTCGGTCCCCGCCGAGCACTTCGTCGGCTACGAGAGCGACCGGATCGACGGCGAGTGGGACGACTACGAGGCCGTCTTGGCCGACGCCTCCCCCGAGGCCCCCGAGCGTCCCGAACTCTCGGAGGACGACGACGCGAGCATCAACTACACTTCGGGAACGACCGGCGACCCGAAGGGCGTCGTCCGCACCCACCGAACCGAACACTGGCACGCCCTGGTGCTCAACCAGCACATGGAGATCCGCGACGACGACAACTACCTGTGGACGCTGCCGATGTTCCACTGCAACGGCTGGGGCCACACCTACGCGATCACCGGCACCGGCGGCACCCACGTCTGTCAGCGGACCTTCGACGCGAAGGACACCTTCGAGCGCGTCCGCGAGTACGACGTCAGCTTCATGTGTGGCGCGCCGACGGTGCTGAACGCCCTCATCCAGTACTACGAGACCAACGACGTGGAGACGACCGGCGACCGCGACGTCCGCATCGCGACCGCCGGCAGCGCCCCGGCGACCGCGACGATCGAGACCGTCGAGGACGAGTTCGGCTGGCGCATCATCCACATCTACGGGCTCACGGAGACCGCCCCGATCATCACGACGAGCAACTCCCCGCGACGGCTGGCCGAACGCGGCCGCGACCTGAAGATCAACCAGGGCAGCGAGACCCTCTGTACCGACGTCCGCGTCGTCGACCGGGGCGGCAACGACGTCTCCCCGAACGGGGAGACGGTCGGCGAGATCGTCGTCCGGGGCAACCAGGTGATGGACCGCTATCTCAACAAGCCCGAGATCACCGAGGAGGCGTTCAACGACCGGGTCGAGGGGTACTTCCACACGGGCGATCTCGCCACCATCGACGAGGACGGGATGGTGTCGATCCAGGACCGCAAGAAGGACATCATCATCTCCGGCGGCGAGAACATCTCCTCGATCGAGGTCGAGGACGCCCTCTACGACCACGAGGGGATCCTGAAGGCCGCCGTCATCCCCGTCCCGAGCGAGAAGTGGGGCGAGACGCCGAAGGCGTTCGTCGTCGAACAGCCGGACGCCGACCTCACCGAGGAGGGGGTCATCGAGTTCGTCAAGGGGCGGCTGGCGGGGTACAAGGCCCCGACGAGCGTCGAGTTCGTCGACGACTTCCCGGAGACGGCGACCGGCAAGGTCCAGAAGTACGAACTCCGCTCGGAGTACTGGGACGACGAGTCCCGGATGGTCGGCCAGGAGTAAACCCGACCGCTCCGCGCGACACGGAGGCGCTTGGAGCCGGGTCGCTGCCGCTGTGAGGGCCGCGCCCGCACCGTCGTTTCGCTCCGTCGGATCGTCCCGCTCCGACCGCGTTTCGTCTCGACGGTCGCTTCGACCCCCGGAACCGCACGTCCACGCGGCGATATCGCCCCGGCTGTTTGCTCCGATCGGCCCGACCGAGAGCCGTTCGTGCGTCCAATATACCGCTTCCCTAAGCATTTAAAATGTCTATTTATAACCCATCGTCTTATCGGGTAGAGTACGATGACAGGTGCAGAGAGACCACAGTCGGAGTTAGACCCCGACGACACGAACCGATCCTCGGCGGATCCGGACCCCGACGAGGGGACGGCGCTCCGGACGGACGGCGGCATGTCCGACGCCGAGCGCGAACAGCAGATCGACTATCTCGACGTCGAAATCAACCTCCTGCGGCCGGCGACGCCGTTCATGCGCGACCACCAGCGGGTGATCCTGACCGGCTTCGCCATCTGGGTCCTCACGACGTTCGGGCCGATCACCGCGACGCGGCTCGCGCCCGGCCTGATGACGCAGCCGATGCCGATCCTCCAGTTCCCGCTGCACTACTTCCTGCTGGCCGTCGTCGCACCGTCCGCAGCGCTTTTGCTCTCGTTTTGGTACTGCAAGAAGCGAGACCAGATCGACGAGAAGTACGGCATCGAGCAGGGCGTCCCGGAGGCCGAGACGGCGGAGTCCGTCTCCGAGGACGTGACCGCCGCTGACGGTGGTGTTTCCGAATGAACGGGGCCGCACTCGCGACGGACGCGATGGCGCTGCCGTTGCAATCCGAACTCCTGCCGGAGGGGCTCAACATCTCGTTCAAGCTCCTGCCCGCGATACTCGTCATCGGCATGATGGTGACGTTCCTCGCGGCCGGGTTCCTCTACAAGGTGGCCGACTCCGACGACATGTGGGTCGCCGGCCGCTCGATCGGGAACGTCGAAAACGGGATGGCGATCGGCGCGAACTGGATGTCGGCGGCGTCGTACCTCGGGATGGCCGCCCTCATCGCGCTGTCGGGCGTCTACGGGCTGGCCTTCGTCGTCGGCTGGACGACGGGCTATTTCATCCTGCTCATCTTCCTCGCCGCCCAGATGCGGCGCTTCGGGAAGTACACCGCACCCGACTTCGTCGGCGACCGGTTCAACTCCGACACCGCCCGCGCGATCGCGGCGATCACGACGTTCCTCATCGGGTTCGTCTACGCGCTCGGGCAGGCCCGCGGGATGGGTCTCGTCGGGCTCTACATCCTCGGCGACCCCGGCATCCCCGGTCTCACCGGCTATCAGGCCATGATGATCGTCTTCATGGTGATCACGGTCGCGTACCTCTCGCTGTCGGGGATGCTCGGCGCGACCAAGAACATGGTGTTGCAGTACGTGATCCTCATCGGCGCGTTCCTCGTCGGGCTGCTCGTGACCGGCTGGACGGCCGGTTTCTCGACGGTGCTGCCGCAGCTCGAGTACGGCGCGTTGATCGGCGAACTCAGTACGGAGTTCTCCGCCCCCTTCGCCGGCGGGAGCTACTACCTGTGGATCGCGACGTGTTTCAGCCTCATCTTCGGGACCTGCGGGCTCCCGCACGTCCTCGTTCGGTTCTACACCGTCGAGAACGAGCGGGTCGCCCGCTGGTCGACCGTCTGGGGGCTGTTCTTCATCTGCCTGTTGTACCTCTCCGCGCCGGCCTTCGCCGCCTTCGGGACGTCGCTGTACGGCAGCGAGATCGGCGCGGTGTACGGCGACCCCGGAATGAGTAGCGCGGCCGGCGACGTCATCGTCGTCCTCGCCGCGCAGCTTGCGGGGCTGCCGTCGTGGTTCGTCGGCATCGTCGCCGCCGGCGGCATCGCCGCCGCGGTCGCGACGACCGCCGGGCTGTTCATCGCCGCCTCGTCGGCCATCTCTCACGACATCTACGCGACGATCATCAACGAGGACGCGACCCAGCGTCAGCAGGTCCTCGTCGGTCGCCTGAGCATCATCGCGATCGGCGCGTTGTCGATCGTCTTCGCGCTCGACCCCCAACAGCCGGTCGCGGCGCTCGTCTCCTTTGCGTTCTCGCTGGCGGCGATCGTCCTGTTCCCGATGTTCTTCCTCGGGCTGTGGTGGGAGAACACGAACCGCCAGGGCGCGCTCTCGGGCATGATCGTCGGCCTGATCGTGTGGTTCATCCCGATGTTCAACGAGGGCAACTTCGGGCTGATCAACGGCGGTGCGGGCTGGGGGATCGACGCCATCGCGACGTGGATGCCCGCGATCGGCTCCGGACTGATCGGCGTGCCGATCGTCTTCGCGGTCACCATCGTCGTCTCGCTGCTCACCGACGAGCCGCCGGAGGAGACGAAGATGCTGGTCAGACAGTGTCACAGCCCCGATCCGATGGATCGGGACGTGACCGCCGCCGAGATCGTTGCAGAAAAGAAGAAGGACCGAGTCACCTCGGACGACGACTGACATGTACAAACGCATACTCATCCCCACCGACGGAAGCGACGTCGCGGAAGCGGCGATCGAACAGGCGGTCGACCTCGCCGCGAAGTACGACGCCGAACTCCACGCGCTGTACGTGGTCGACACCGACGCGGTCGCGTACGGCCTCGGCACCGAACAGGTCGACCGGCTCAAGCAGGGCAAGTTCGGCGAGATGACCGAACTCAGGGAGAAGGCCGAATCGGCGACCCAGTTCGTCCACGACCTGGCCGAGGAACACGGCGTCGACGTGGTCGAACACCACGCCGGCGGCCAACCGCATCAGGTGATCGCCAGCCACGCCGAGGACAACGACATCGACCTCATCGTCATGGGGAGCCACGGCCGCGCCGGCGTCCGCCGGGCGCTCCTCGGCAGCGTCACCGAGCGGACGCTCCGCTCGACGCACACGCCGGTGTTGGTCGTCGACTACCAGGACGTCGAGTAGCGCGGACCGCAGCAGTTACCCCCGAGACGGCGCTTTCGTTCGACATGATCCACACGCGACCCCGATCCGGCGTGATCCGTCCATGAGCCTCGCCGATCGCCTCAGAGAGCAGATCGCGGAGAACCGGACCGGAATGGTGTACGACTTTGCCTTCGCCGTCGTCTGGGTGGGGCTCGTGTCCTTCCTCTTCGACGCCGTCTTCACGGGCGCACCCCAGTGGGCGTTCTACATGTTCATGCTGGCTGGGATCCCGGCGTACTTCGGGTTCTTCTGGTCGCTCGAGCTAGCGAGACAGAGCCGGTAGGCTCGCGATCGGAACCGACGGCCCCGCGATCAGTCCCCGTCCCGCCCGGCCCGATACCTGGAACGCAGGCGCAGACACACGAGACTCGCCAGGCCGAACACGACCGGCGTCGCGACCGCTTCGGTCCCCCACGACCCCGAGAGGGCGGGGTACGCGCTCGCGCCGGCCAGGACGGCGAACAGAAACGCCAGGAGGCCGGTGATCGGCACGGCGAACCCGTCCGGGAAGGCGCCGCCGAGGTCTACCTCGTCGTTTCCCATACGCGGGCGTGGTGCCTCGGCCCTATAGGGGTTGCTGTGACGGTCGAGCGGTCGGGTCAGTACTCGGTTCCCTTCCGAGCGCGCTGGCCGGCCTCGATCGGGTGTTTCTCCTTGCGGACGTTCGTGACGAGGTCCGCGGCCTCCAGGAGGTACTCCGGTCGGGTGTGGCTCCCCGAGAGGACCAACTCGAGGTCGTCGGGCTTGTCGTCGATCAACCCGAGGACCGACTCGGGGTCGACGAGCCCCCTGTCGGCGGCGTAGAGGATCTCGTCGAGGACGAGCATGTGGACGCCCGCGTCGGGGTCGGCGTCGTGCTCGAACGGCGTCGAGAGGTCGGCCCCGTCGGCGGCCTCGACGAGACTCCGCGCCCGTTCGAAGCCCGCCGACGCCTCGGCCTCGTGGTCGCGCTCCTCGGTCCCGTCGTTCATCGCGTGCCAGCCGTAGTGGCCCAGGTTCTCGTAGCTGACCCCCGGCATCGCCGCGATGGCGTTGTACTCGCCGCGGACGTCCTCGACGCTGTCCGCGCCGCCCTTCATGAACTGCAGGACGTGGACGCGGTAGCCGTGCCCCGCCGCCCTGAACGCCATCCCCAGCGTCGCCGTCGTCTTGCCCTTCCCGTCGCCCCACCACACCTGCGTGAGGCCGAACGACTCCGGTGCGGCCGGTTCGATCTCGCGGGCTTTCGGCGTCCGTCCCCGCCCGGGCGTCTCGCGGTCTGTCATGGCCGACGGTTCGGGTGCCGTCAGTAAGGCACTGTCGGCGAACCCGACCGTCGGTTCGGCTTCGCGTGGCCGTCCTTTGGGGCACGCCCCGCCGTGTATATAATGAAAGACCGTTATATTTAATACCGTGTGCGTGCTGGACTACGACAGACGATGCGCCGCGATATCGAACCGATGGTCCCGACGATGCCCCGAGCGTCCGACTCGATCCCCACGCCCCAACCCGACGGCGGACAGGTGACCCGGCCCGTCGCCGTAGAGGCACCCCTCGTCCCCGACCTCCGGTAGCGCCGCTTCCGTGTGTTCCCGGCCGCGTCGACTTACTCGGCCAGCGCCGCGCCGAAGTTGTCGATGGGAACGACCGAGTAATCGACCGAGAGGATGTCGCTCGTCGCCCGCACCTTGCCGACGAACGTCGAGATGTCCTCGAGCGTGCCTTCGAGCGTGAACA
>Ga0209946_1000247_pt1 | contig 22749 bp, 29 predicted proteins | sample SalPon2_A_H2O_MG_FD_185704 | JGI IMG/M metagenome (GOLD analysis project Ga0209946, IMG submission 185704) | Salt pond water microbial communities from South San Francisco under conditions of wetland restoration - Salt Pond MetaG R2_A_H2O_MG... | ecosystem: Environmental > Aquatic > Non-marine... | reverse complement strand
TTAAACTCATTACGAATTCTTTTCAATCTCAATCAAAACGCCTTGTTCAGTCAACTCACGAATAACTGCTTCAAGACTTTGAATTTCTTCAGCACCAAGCAGTTCAGAGTTTTCAGGATCAACATCCTTGACTAACTTGCTTATTTTGATTGTAAGTGTTTGTTCTTGTATTTTAGCCATAATATTATTTATCTACTATTATATCTAGTGTTTTTCTAATTATTCCCGGCTTAATAAGACTTAATAATGTGATAATTGATTCGTCATTATAATCTAAAAACATTTGGCTTTCAATCATTGTTGGTCGTGGTTTCATTGCCCCACTAATTGTACCAAATGAACGAAAAATAAAAGATTCATCCAACGGTTTTTTCTTTATCCACTTGTCAAGTAGTGGGCTGGGTTTAAAACTATCAGGTGATTGTGATAGCAATGATTGTCGTATGCTATCTTCTATTGTTGCATCGTGCTTTTTTGGCTGAGAAAAATAACTTCTAAACTTAAAATCAGAATGTTTTAAGACAATCGCATTCTCGGGTTGATTAACAATCCTTTCAACAACTTCAATAACACCCAAATCTGAAATAGACTTTATTTCATCAATTATGCGGGTATCATTGCAGTAAATTCTTATATTGTTTAAATCCGTATATGTGGTTCTAATACTATCCTCATTCTCAAGAAGAACGTCTATCAATGAGTGTAATGCATCTATATCTCCAATGGGCGTAAAACGTCGTAAAATATCATATCGCACATCATGGCATACAGATTTATTATATTTTTCAGAAGCCAAATCAATTGCATCATGAGATTTGCTTCTGACCAGTGCAACACCGCCACACTGCACATGAACAGAGTAGCGGTATTCTCTAAAAAATAATTGACTAGCCGATTTCTGAATCACTGCATCGTCTAATACTATGTGACCATCCTCATTGACGCGTGGATTTGAGACTGTTTCTATATCAAACACAACCTCACCGTCTTTTAAGTCAGCACGAACAATGCAGTCAGAAAGGTTATCAAATAGAATTTTGCGTCCAAGTGGCACAGATATTAACTCATCAATTTTTCTAGATAATGGTCGTGCACCCATTTTGGAATCATAGCCTTCATCAACTAGTAAATCAACAACTGCTTCTGAAATATTGAACTTAATTTTCTTTTCTGCAAGAGATTGTTTGAGGTCGTCAACAAATTTAATAACAATCTTTTTAACCGATAGCGTATCAAGTTTGACAAACTTACATGTAGCATCAATGCGATTTCTAAGCTCAGGTTTAAAGAACTCTCGCATTGCTTTATCTTCTTCACCACTACGTTCTAGCGACTTACCAAAGCCGATATTATTTTTCTCGTTTTCAGTAGAGCCTAAGTTTGAAGTCATAATCACAATACAATTTCTAACATCAACTTGCTTTCCATTTGAGCCGGTGACTTTACCTTCATCCATCATCTGTAGGAATATATTGCTGACATCTGGATGAGCCTTTTCAATCTCATCAAATAGTAAAATAGAATAAGGATTTTTACTAACATCAGAAATTAAGCGACCACCACCTAAATTACTATCTTCAAAGCCTACGTAGCCGGGCGGTGCACCGATTAGTCCAGATACTGTATGTTTCTCTTGATACTCACTCATATCATATTTTAGAAGCGGCATATCCAGATTATCAGATAGCAGACGTGCTAACTCTGTTTTACCAGTTCCAGTTGGACCCAAGAACACAAAACTAGCAATTGGGCGTGTTGGCGAGCCCAGCCCAGCAAAGTTGACATAAATTCTTTCTAAAACTGTATCAACCGCTTCATCTTGGCCATAGAGTTTTGTCTTAATAGTACTTTCAAGATTTCTTATTTTTTCATTGTGCTGTTCTTTTAGATGGTCAACAGGTATGCCAGCAGCCTTTGACAATTGATTTTCAATGTCTTCTTGTGTGATTTTATATTCTTTATTGTCTTTCGCACGTTCTCTAGCACAAGCACCGTCGATCAAGTCAATGCTCTTATCTGGATTCTTTCTATCGTGGATATAACGTGCACTAAGTTGAACTGCAGACTCAATTGCATCTGTTTCTATCTCAACATCGTGGAAATATTCTAGTCTAGGACTTAATCCCACTAATATTTTCTTGGTAGTTTCATCATTGGGTTCGTCAATTGATACACGATGGAAACGCCGCATCAAAGCCCTATCTTTTTCAAAACTATCGTAAAATTCTTCCCATGTAGTGGAAGCAATAACTTTGAATGCTCCACGGGTGATAGCAGGTTTTAGCATATTAGCAAAGTCCAAACTACTAGAACTGCCAGCACCAGCACCTTTCATTGTGTGTGCTTCATCAATAAACAGAATTGCAGTCTTTCTTGCTTCAAGTGCGGAGATAATATTCTTTAGTTTTTCCTCAAATTCGCCTCGATGTTTGCAACCTGCTAGTAAGCTTCCAACCTCAAGACTCCATACTGTATGTTCTTTTAGGAAACGCGGGACTTCTTCGTCAACGATACGCTGTGCTAATCCATCAACTATTGCTGTCTTGCCAACACCAGCATCACCAACCATTAAAACATTGCTCTTAAACTTGCGGGCCAAAACTTCAACCATTTCTTCAAGCTCGGCATTTCTGCCAATCATTGGCTCAATTTGGTCATTAGATGCCATCTCGGTGAGGTTCGTGCAATGTTCAGCAAGTATCTCATCGGCTTGGTCTTGGTTAAGCTTAAAGTCTTCTCTACGATAGTGAGTCTGCCAAAATTCAACAAACTCTTCTTTTGCAATACCATACTTGAGTAAGAAATATTGTGCGTGGCTGTTTGTTTCTGACATAACCGCTAGGTAAAGATCAGCGGTAGTGACCTTTCTACGGCCAGTAAAAAGTACTTGAGTAAGAGCACGGTTGAAAACTCTTTCCAGTGCATGTGTTTTTACGGGTTCGAATGTTGTTTTTGAAGTCACAGTTATGCCAAGTTGGCTATCAACATATGCTTCAACATCGACTTCCATCGTCCCAGAATCTACACCGAATTTGTCCATGACATTTCTAAATGGTAAATGTCTTATCAGTGCCAATAATAGATGTTCCAATAGAACATATTCATGGTTTTTTTCGGTAGCAATTTTTGTGGCTTTTTCAATAATTTGTTCTATTTCTTGATTATTTTGCATTTTTATCTACTTTCTTGGTTATGTTGGTTGAGGCTAAAAATATTTAGCCGTTTTGGTCTCGGTGATCTTGAATTATGCCGCGTAATGAATCTGGTATATCTCTGGGAATATAAGCATTAATTCTCACATACATATCGCCTTTTTTCTTATTTCTATCTTCAAGACCATGCTTACTAACACGCATAGCGGTATGAGGCTGAGTACCTGCTGGTATTGTTAATTTTATTTGAGAACCGTGTATTGTATTGACAACAATAGTTGTTCCCAAAATTAAATCCCAGATGTTGATGCTTGAATCAACAATTAAGTCTAAATTGTCTCTTGTCCATTTACTATCTGGTTTTATTCTAAACTGAACAATTAAATCTCTTTCATTATTAATTAACTTTGGATATCGGACAGAGGAACCATCGTCAATGGCAGGAGGAATATCAATTTCAACGTGCTCATTACGCTTACCATTATTTACAGAAATTATTTTTTTATCTTGTCGTGCCACATCTTCTAAGGTAATCCATAGTGTCATCGTGACCGAAGATTTTCTTCTAGCGTTTCCTCGACGATGTACATGTACCCCAAACATATCAAATATGTCTTGAGGGTTCATGTCACCAAAATCCCCATAGTGCACACCCGCTTGGTGTGGATTATCATATTGGCGGCGTTTCTCTGGATCGCCCAAGATTGAATAGGCTTCTTGAATATCTTGAAACTTCGCAGTATCACCACCACGGTCTGGATGATATTTTCTGGCTAATTTTCTATAAGATGATTTAATGTCGGCATCTGACGCTGAACGGTCAATGCCAAGCACAGAATAGTAATCTTTCACAATGTTAATTATAACAAAAGAGTAGCAATCCGTAAAGAATTAATTTTCTTGTTTTTTCACCGCACCACCTAGTGCTTCTTGTGATTCTTTATAATAATTTTCATATGCAGCAATGATAGTTTGCTGTTGTTGTATAAGAGCCCTAATATCAGATATATTTAATCCTAGATTTTCATAACCTTTATCTGTAAGTGCAAAAAATACAACAGGGCGGCCTGATTTTTCTGCTTCAGAAAATACTTCTTCTACATTTTCAGGCGTAACAAGGGTCCAATCAACCGCCCTTAACCGTATTTCGTCTGTTTCTGGAAGCTCAAGTTCTGGTTTATTTACAGGTTGTGTAGATATTTCTACTGATTTTGGTTGAGGTGTTAATAGCGAACAGCCACTAATCAGTAGTGCGAGACTCAAACAACCAAGGACATTCAGAATTTGCTTGTTCTGCTGTGTCGGCATTACGTTCCTCCTCTGTTAGTTCTGCTCCTGAAAGAATTTCAAAGCAACGATTGGTTTTACTTGTAGCAGAATCTATTATTCTTTCTACTAAACCCGGCTTCGCATTGCCCAACACTCCTAGATCATGCCTTTCAAGCTTTTCTGCTAGAACACTATTTTGTCTGCGGATGTTCGAAAACTCTTCATTAACTCTGCGTAATTCTTGTCTGGTTTTTTCATAATCTTTTTTAAGAATATCAATGGTTTGTTCATTCATGTCAACAGCAGTTTCTAGCTTAGCTGCATTTTCAGTAAGCGTTTGAATTCTTGCTTGCGAATCCTGATAATACCAATAAAATCCAGCGGCCATCGCGAGCATAACAGCCCCCAAAACCGCTGTGACTTTTAAACCCATATCAGTAATTTAGTCCATGTGCATATTGTGTTTGGCCATTTACCTTGGACGCAGTTAGGTCTTGATTTCTATTAGAACCATCAGCTTTGTATGAAACGTGAATCCACCCAGAGTTTGTCTCTCCCGGCACAAAAAACTCTAAAATTAATTGGTCGTAGTCAAGATTGTCTGAAATCCACTGTGCAACCTCAGCCGTAGCTACACCAAGAACCTCTAAGTCAACAGCTTCACCCTTAGAGTGCTGTGATGTGGCAGAACCACCAATTGCTTCGTTTAGTGCAGGGGAACGGTATCCAGATGTAATAATTGTAGGTCCAAAGTGGTCTCGCACTTTTTGTGCTACATTTTCAAATAGGGCTTTTGCTGATTCTAAATGTTCATCACCCGGAGTATTATCAATACCTTTACGTGATGCAGTTTGACTTTTTGTGTATTCACTTAGTGAAAAATTTTCTGATAATTTCATTTGTTAATTCCTTATATTATTCCAGCTTGCTCTTGCATATCAGTTGTGTCTTGAGTTTTATCGTAAATTGACACAGTGGCCAATCCAGCAGCTTCTCTCATTGTATTTAAATCGGTTTCGGTTGTTTCTCTATATTCTTTAGGACTTAGTGGAACCACGCCTTCGATATTTTCAACACTAAAAGGCATTTCTCTTTTACCATAAACCACAGTCCAATCTTCGGGTTTAAATTCTGTTAGTGTTTGTAAATCATCAAGCATTTCTTCTATTTTTTCTGGTAAGTTTGTTCTTCTTTGCATTTCAACGTAGACGACATAGCGACTATGTTTTATTTCGCCGGGACTTTTATCAGCATCCATAACAAAGTCATAACCAGATTCAAACCAATTAACCAGATCGTCAGCGGCAGCTTGTGACTTAACTAGAAAACTAACAACAGATATCTTGTCATCATCTCCCATTTTGCTAGCAAATTCATCTATGTGAATTTCGGGTTTTACCATTTTTTTGAGATCTTGGTATCCCAATCCTTCATTAAGTTTCATTTTGTTCCTCTGATGCCTCTAGCTCATCATCAATAGTATCATTATACTCTTGTTGGTCTAGATCCTCTTCGTATGCGGAATCTAGTTCTTCTAAATCGATTGTTTGGTCAGCAAGCTCAATACTTCCTGTTCGTATATCACTCATTAATTCTCTTGGCATAGAGATTTCAACAAGCCATATTGTTTCATCAATTAGTTTTGGTTTGCGTGTTCCGGGTCTATAATCACCCGGTTCATCAACTTTTACAGGAATTCTAATCGTAGTTTTCTTAAAATTGACTTCGCAATCATATGGGATTAGACGCTTTCCAGCCCGTGGGTCGGGCATCTTCTTTTCAGGCCACATAAAGACACAAGTAACCCGATATCTTTCAATTTCAGGACCTTTGATTAATTCACCCAATTCCCAATGGCGAAATGCATAGATATCCATATCATCAAGAACACGCTCAAAATCGAGAAGGGTTAGTAGGGCACCTTGACTCATATACAAATTGCGATTATTTTCTGCAATTCGCCAGTAGTCTGTGGGGCCAGCAAAAATTTCTGTACTCATAAAGATATTTATCTATACTGAAACATAAACTATAAGAGTTGTTTGCCGAACGGTGAGATATTTATCTGCATTGACATAAAAATTAACAGGCTATTCTTATTACTATTGATGTTTCTAAATACAATTGACCCCGGTCATTCTTATAGGAGGAAACAACTTGGGCAAAGCAAAAAATTCCACACAACGCAAAACCAATTATAATGATTCATCGAACACTATAGACTTTAACCAAAATTATAAAAATCGCCCCCGCCACATAGAACTTGTACCCAAATCATTAGGTCAAGAAAAACTAGTTCTAGATTTAACAGACACATCTCAATCAATAACAGTTGCTGTTGGTCCAGCCGGAACTGGAAAAACATATTTGGCTATGTTAGCAGCACTTAAGAATTTTAGAGAGGGTCGCTGTCAAAGAATCGTACTTACAAGACCCGCAGTAGGTGTTGAAGGTGAACAACATGGGTTTTTGCCCGGAGACTTAACATCAAAAATGGAACCATGGACACGTCCACTTTTAGATGTAATGAAAGAATTTTACTCTGCTAAAGAAGTGGTACAAATGATTGAAAATGAGACCATTGAGATAGCACCATTAGCATTCATGCGAGGAAGAACTTTTAAAGATTCTTGGATTGTTGCAGATGAAATGCAGAATGCCACACCTGAGCAATGCAAAATGTTGCTAACAAGAATTGGTGAGCATTCTCGAATTGTTGTTACAGGTGATATCGAGCAAGCAGATCGATTTGGTTCTAAAAACGGATTGCTTGACCTTTGTTCTCGACTAGAAAATCAAAAATGTAATGGAATTGGTGTCAATAGACTTCAGGGTTCTGATATACAAAGACACCCAATCATAGATACTATTCTCAATCTTTATTCAGAATAGTTGACGTTACGTTGTTCGAGATCTTCTATCACATTTTGATAATATTTGTGGTAGTAATCTCGGACACGTTTCCAGTCTCGCGAACCTGCGTGACCATCCATGCGGCACTTTAAGATTTCGTTTTTTTCAAAATCTAGCACAACATTTGCTGTTGTTTTATGACGGCTTCGATATTTAGAATCTACCTCAACAGATTCATCCACTTCTCCGTTGGGTTTTTTTATATAAGTTACAATAAGATATCTCATAAACTTGTTAATTCACATAAGGTTGCTGATAGGTTAATTTCTGGGTCTGCTACCAAAGTATGATTTACTAGGCCATCTCTGATAATTAGAATCGCTTTATCTTGTTTTTCTTGTTCTGTTGTCCAAAGGTCTAGGTTGTCATACATCCATCGAAATATATCATCTATCTCATCGGGTCGAACACTATTACATAATAGACTTCTGGCTTCAAGAATTTTTCCTTCCTTGAACAATTCTACAACAGATAATCGATAATCTTGACTATTCCCCTCATCGCCGGAAGGTAAGGATAATGACCCGCTTGTGCTATTCATTTGGCAAATGTTTAAACACTTTCGCAAATCAGGATAAGTTGCTTTTACATAGGTATCTAAGGTGTCTAAATCAAATTCAACCTTCTCTTCTACAAGTATAGTCGCTACCCTTGCTGTAAACTCTGTAATATCGATTCGGTCAATGTGAAAGCCCTGACAACGACTATGTAATGCCGGAATAATTTTATTTGGGTAGTTACATGTCAAGATGAAACGAGCAGATGCATGATATGTTTCCATTGCTCCACGCAAGGCTGCCTGTCCATTGGGTGACATATAATCTGCTTCATCTAAAAGCACGATTTTAAAGTCACCAAACGGCATTGTTTCTACAAATGAAATAATCTTTTCTCTAATAGTCTCTACCGAATTTTCACGACTGGCATTAATTTCTAATAAATCAAATTCGTCAATTTCAAGTTCATTAATAAGAACTTTTGCTATTGTTGTTTTTCCAACACCGGGTGACCCCGAAAAAAGTAAGTGCGGGATTGAACCAGAATCAATCCAACTTTTTACTTGACTTTTTTGGCTTTCATCGCGGAAAACATAGTCATTTATAGTATTGGGCCGGTAGTTTTCTGTCCACAAATTTTTCATTCTTGTCTTTTCCAGATATCGTTTGTTTCGTAAGTAAATGACCCAACGAACGTGAATGAGTTCCAATCTTCTGGTCTTATAAGGCTTAAAAAATAATCGCTTCCAGACCAGTAAAGATGATAGGTTTTCCCTACAATAGGAATAAAGCTGTACCTAGCAGTGTAACAAAGTTGAGTATCTTCTGCAAGTTGCAAAAGTTCGTCATACTCTCGTTTAATTTCTTCTAATCGCTGATTTAAATGATGATTAGCTGTATTATGTCTGGCTCTAAATCCTAGGTTATCTGGAATGGTAATAGCAGGTGCACCCACATTACTACCATATGGAAGTGACATCGGATTATTCACGATGTCATTTGAATTATTTTCTGACATACTGTTGAAGTTTTAAAAGTATAAAGTCTATAATTTATACGCGAAAAGTGACACTATCAGTTGGTTCTTCATCTGATACCATCATAACGTCTTTGGGATCTACGCGTCGTATCACCATCTCTTCGCCAGTGTCATCTTTAATTTCAACACCACGGGTCCAACGACCATGATCTACTAGAACCCACTGTCCAACACTAACATCTTCCTGTTCAGGACCAACTGTTCTAACGTAGCCCCATCGTGCACGAATTCCTTCATCTGTGCCGTTGTCATTTAGTAATACAATACCACCGGCACTTTGTCTTTCATCAAACTGCATATCGCTTACGATTATCCAGTCTTTAATTGCTGTAATATTTCCAACGTCAATTGCAAAATATGTGGTCTGTGTTGTTTGAATTTCTTCAGCCATTAAATCTTTTTAACTCCCGGTTTTTGTTGTGCTGCTTTTCTTGGTGGTACAATTTCTTCTTGCTTAACTTCTCTTGAGCGAGCAATTGCAGCGGCAAGACCTTGTGGTTCATCATCTGGGTTTTTTTGAGGTGTTTCGGTTATTTGTTCAACAGTGTCTTCTAGATCATAAGTTGTTTCTAACCTATCATCATTGTATGCATCATGTAGTTCAAATTCTGTGTTTGCATTTTCTGCTACATTTTCAACCTGTTGAATTTTATTTTTAGCATCTTCGAGGTTGTCAGCCACTGGTTGATCTACAACATTAGTTTGCTTTTTGTATTGACGGCCTACTCGGCGGTTTCGGCTATCAACAGTCTTGTTATTACTATCAAGTCGATCACCTCTTGCATTGACATTCATATTGCCAACTGCACGAACTTCTTCATTCTTAAGACGAAGTGTGTCCATATCGATTGTGCGATTATTCGCAGAATGATAAATTTTATTTCCCATATTATTCTCCTAATATGTGTGTATTTAACGCAAAAATTCTTCTGGTTCTAAATCATAGTACATACTGTCTATGCTATGAACGCCCAATTTGTATAGGACATAACTGGCAACGCTTGAACCACGACCAACACCCCATATAATGTCATTGTCTCTCATAACATCGACGAGATATTTAAGATAGCATAACAAGCCAAATAGATTTTTTTCTTGGTATAGTAGAAGTTCGTGACCACAGCGTTGTAATTCTGCTTGAGTATCGCATAATGATAATACATACTCTGCAATATCTAAATCTTTATACTCTTGTGGCATATGCCAGTTCTGTTGAAGGCTCTGGTCAAATTCTTCAATACTCTTGTTAGGCTCTTCATACTGAACAAGATCGACCGAATTATTTAAAAATTGTGACACTCTTTCTGGTTCAATTGAATCATCTACTAACATACTGGCAAAGTTTTCAAGACTTTCACCTTGCATTAATAAATTACATAAATCTTTTTCTGCAAAGATTAGTTGCCCATATGAGTCTTTGTGCATTTTATTCTACGGGTTTATTTGGTTTATTACCAAAATCAACAAAAACAACTTCACCATCTTCACTAGTAGTTTTTTCTCGTGTTGATGATTTTGATTTTTCGCTAGCAGCCTCATCGGGGTTAAACTGATCCCATTCAAGACCAAGCACATCCCACTGTGGTAGGGTTTCAAGATAAATTTCTAGATTGTCATCTGACATGGTAGAAACATCACGAATGGTGCCGGTTCGTTCATGCCACCAACCCTGCTCTTCAAATGGTCCTATTAACTCTTGTTCATTGTGTAAGTATTCATAGTTTCCACCTACATGACTTTTAACAGAAACATCAGTAACTTGAATTTTTCCTTCCATAATGGCATTGAGTTTACAAAAAAGCATTAAGCCAATAATTTGATCACTGGGTTCTTCAGGAAGAACGATAACATCACAACCCATATTATCAAGTTCAGGGTAGGCTTCAATGCCCGGCTCATCAGCAAATATTGCGTTATCACAAACTGATTGGATAAAATATACCGCTCTATCCATAGCAACAGTATAATGGTCTGGTTTTTCACTGTTTGTTACAAATGCGACTGTGATATTATAACGGTTTGCTTGCAGTTGATGGTTTAAAAAAGTATTTGCGAATATGGTAAAGTCAGAATTAATTCTTACATTCATGAAATATCAACATTGGTTTGGTAATTGTCATCACCACCGAGTTCTTCTCGGAGGCGTTCTTGGTATTTGGTTTCGTAGGATTCAATAGCCATTCTAACTTGATTTGCAAGGTGTCCATTTCCACTTATTGTGGCTACACGAAGTTTTTTATATAATTCATTTATTTTTTCAGAAAGTTCTTGTGTGCTTAATTCGTCAAGTTTTCCGATGAATGGGTGTTGCATCTATTTCTCCTATATTATGAATTATATACAATATAGAATACTTTGTCAATGTATTTTAAGTAATTGTGATATCATTGCTGCTTACAACGTACCAATTAGAGTCGACATATTGAAGTGTGACGGTTGATCCAACATTAGCAATCGATAAGTTCCCACCCCATATTGAGTTGTTAACAGCAATGGCGGTGTTTCCAACGGATGAATTTGCATATGCAATTGTTTTTCTTTGCCCTTCGGCACCTTGATTAAGCGTTAATGATAAATCATCAGAGGTTGTTATTAATGTTACTGAAGAATTTAGACTAATATTGCTATTAGAAGATACTTTGTCATGTCCGTAATAATATTCAATGTCGCCAGTGTATATTGGTAACTCACCACCAATTTTCGATGTATCTAAAACACCTACTTCTAAACCATAAAAGTATAATGGAGACGGCGTTTCGTCCGTAATTAAAATTTCAACATAAGCACCCGCAGTCCCTGCATTCCCTGAAATAATAACATTGTTATTATATGCTTGTACTGTGCTTAATCCACCATTCTCCGGTTCTACAATAGTGTCTGGTTCGGTTGAAAATCTTAAAGGTGCATCTTCATTGCTTGGATCAGATACATCAAACCGATATCGTTTATTTTGTTCGAAAGTTAAATTTAAACCGTTTCCTAAAAAGTCTTTTATTGCTGTACCATCTATATAAAAAACTTCTTGAAAATCACTACCATCATCGGCAACTGTAACAGTAAAATTTTCTGCTGGGTAAATGAATTCATCAGAAACATTAACCCATTTGTCATTTTCATAACGCAAGAAATCTCCTGTTGTTAGAGAAGTCGTTGTAATATCTGATAAATTATTTAATTCTATAGAATTATTTTCCCACTGGGAATTTGCAGAATTATATACCAAGAAATCATTGTTTTGTAGTCCTGATATTTCTATTTCTGATATATTATTAATAGACAGAGCAGAATTTTCCCACTTGGAATTTGCAGAATTATATACTAAAAAATTGTTTCCTGTGACATTTGAAATTTCTACATCTGACAATGCGGCTAAATTTCCAACTACATTGTCAATATCAATTTCAATATTACTTCTTATTAAATCATTAATAAAGATGGAAGACCCACCATCTGTGGTGGTAAATTCAAAAACATAAGTTCCTGTTGTCGTGAAAGATATAATATTACTTGAATCTAAACCAATTATATACTCTGTTGATTTTTCTGTTGCCCCAGTGCCAACTGCAGATGGGAGTGACACAGTATGTGCAGTGTCTGTAATAGTTATTTGTGTTACAACAGAACAAAATGCATCACCAGAAGGAAAATTATCAAATTCTAAAGTAATATTGCCAGAACTTGATAAAGTAAAGAAAGACCCATTTGCATAATCTATATTAACTGTACCAGATGTTGTTCCTAGTGGCACAACAGTTTCTCTTGAACCACGAAGTTCAGCATTTTTAATGACAGAACCACCAAGGTCGTTATCTAATTCTTCACCAGTTAATGCACTTTTTAGCACAACCTTTGATTGAAGGTCAGTAATTTCTTCGCCAGCAATAGAAAGATTATTTCTTATACTAGAAAAATTGTCACGAAATCCTTGACTGTTGTTGTCTTGCCCTGCAACAGGATAATTACCATTTATATTTGTTTCGTTAATATTGCTTGCCATTTTGTTACCTTAATATTGTCTTATCGTTCGTCAGTGACTAACCATTTAGAGCAAAATGTTGTTTTACCTTCTTTCTTTTTTTCTAAGATTTTTGCTAATTCTTTTGTACGCAATTCTTGCAACTTTGATTCATCCTTATTCAAATTGGCTTTGTACATTTCTTTTAGAATTTTATTTTGTTTCATCGTTTTACCCTAATATTGTTTGGTCTGGGAATAACAGATACTTATCTAGTCGATCATCGTCTATATAAGAAACATCATCAACGCTATCAACTTCATTCCATTCTTGTAATTCTGCATTCCAAAATTGCGTGTTAGTTCCATCTAATACATATCTTTCAATTTGAAAATCAACTTTGTTAAGGTCACGACCAATAAATTCCCGCACACGATAAGCCAATTTTTCTCCCTCGCCGGGTTTTACATATGCCATAACCCACGCTGGAACAAAACCAAGTGGGCGACCATTTTCTTGCTTGCTGGTCATCCAATCTGGAAGTGTAAATTCTCTTATTCCTACAGAATCAAATAATTGCCTACGCATATTGATTAGACTATTTGGATTAAGGCTGTCCGTGGTAGTGCCATCACGCAGGGCGAGTGTATTTGGCCATGTAATTTCATTTGGCACACTTTCTCCGTTTATATTCAACGCAGGGTCTTCAATCTCGCTGTAAATTACTTCATAACGAACTGAGCCGTCATCGTTGAGTGCTCTTGCTGTTTTAATTGGTCCTAATATTATTTGCTTATTAAAGTGATTTTTTGTCAATGCAGCGACATAATCATTCAAAGTTTTTGGCTCTAATCCAAATGCGTGTTGATAAATTATAGAATCTGCAACACCAAAATTTGGATCGTTTCTACGATAAACAGAATCTGGCGGAATTATGTCTCTATTTGAAAGCAAAGTATCTATTAAGTCTCTATCATTACGAGGAGGTAATGCTTTTATGTATATTGAGCGTTGTGGTATTGCATCTGAGTAATCTACTGAGATAACAAAGTCTTTTAAGGTTGATACAAAACCATCTTGTGTGAACACCTCTACGGTAAAAGCATAATCTTTTATTAAAGAGGAATCTGGGTCTATTACAGAACCAACGCCATTAAAGAAACCAGCAATCTCGCCAGTTGAAAGCAGCGTTGTACCCGGTGGCAAACTTCCTTGATTTAGGCGATAAAAAAGTGGTTCAGAATATGATGACTGAGCAATTGTTGCTAATTCACTTATTTCACCAGATTCAACCGTTCCCAACTGAGATGGAGATAGCCAAGTAACAAATTTTTCAATTTCACCAATAACTTTAAGCGTAAATGTACTTGGTTCAGCATCAACCCACTCTACACCATTATATACTCTTGGTGTGACAAAATATTTTTCTGAAGATAAAATTGCAGCACTATCTAATATTGGCTCACCCGTTGCTTTTCTAATTTTTAATTGTTGTCCGACTACAAAATCAGTTGTTGATGTTCTTTGTACTATAACGGTATTCGCTTGGGGAGAACTGGTAACTATTCCTGCCGGAATTTCTCCTGAAACACCATCTTGGGAAACAAAGTATCCACTTTGCACATTTACTACGATATCATCATCAAGGATAATTTCATAAAAAACTGAGTTTGCTTTGACAACGCTTATATCAAAAGAAAAATTGCGTTCAACTGCACCTTGGTTAGGCAAATATCCATAAAGCCAACCAGTTGATGCATCAAGTTCTAACCCAGCGGGTATTGTTCCATCTAATATAAACTCTATTGGGTCACCATCAAAATCTATTGCGTCAAATTTAAAAGCATAATAATTATCAGCCCGAACCGTCCCCAAATCAGTATCAACTGTCGTTAGTACTGGGGGTCTTTCTGGAATAACATCAGCGGTTATAAATGTGTTATCACCAGTGATATTTGTATTGTCTGCTGACATAGCATCAATTGCATATACAAATATCTCATAGGTTCTTATATCAGATTGTTTGCCATCAGACAATTCTAATGTAAATTCATAGTTTTTTGAAATACTATTATTATCAAAATCAAAATCAAATTCGTCAAACGCAGTAATATCATACCCCGCTTGCTGTGACGGGCGACGTAATGGTTGTATAAATCCTGTTATCTTTCCTGTAGAATCTAAAGTTAGTCCCGGTGGTAGCACTCCGGTTAGTAGTTCAACAGTTAGTGTTTCTGCTGGGTCTCTGTCTGTATATTCTACTTCAATATTGACCCTGCTACCGTCATAAAATGTTCCTATTCTGCCAGCAGGTGTTATAAATTCTGGTTCGTCTTGGCCTTGAATGGTCAAACTAAATGTGCGGTCAGCAATGTCTCCTAATTCATCAGTTGCTCTAATGACAAATGTAGAAGTGACATTTTTTGAAACTAAATTTGGCGTACCGAAAATCTCACCATTAGAATTGAATAGTAATCCTGCTGGTAAATTGCCAGATATTAGTGAATAGGAAACAGCAGTTTCTGCAGTTGTTTGTAATACCTTAGTATATTCAACATCTTCGGGAATTACTCCCAAAGAACCAACGGGTGTTACCCACTCAATTGACCCGGACATTATGTTCTCCCGACTGCAATCTCAATTATTCCACTATCACCTTGGAAATTTTCTAAAGACTTGCCAATTATTGTTCCGGGTTGAGGATTCTCTTCTGCTCTTGCATAACCATTTCCTGCTGATACAAGTATTGACCCTTTGACAACAGTTCCAGTTACCAAACAAGGAACTCGGCCTTGTAGTGCAACAGGCAACGAATAATTGACATCGTCAGATTCTAAATCAGTATTCATCAAATACGCTGGGTTTGTTGAAATAACACCTGCCACTGCTTTATCAGAATCTTCTTGCGACATTGTGATTTCATAATCACCACCAAAAGAAACAATTGTTCCATTTGCATATTCACTGTCTGATAGATAATTTTCGGCTAAGTCAGCATATTGTGCAGTTGTGGCTGTTCCAGAAAAGAATGTTGCACTGAGCGTTGATGATGCTGGATTAAATGTAAATCCCGGGCTATCAACAAATGCAGTTTCAACAGTTCCGGTTGAATTGATTAAGAATGGAACAAAGAAGTTTGAATTTGTGCTAGTATCTTCAACTGGTATTTCACTGCCAGCACCTGTTGCACCGACAGGTCCCGTGGCACCCGTGGAGCCGGTAGCACCATTTGTTCCGTCTGCACCCTCTGGTCCTATTGGCCCTGTGGCACCTGTTGGACCCTGAGAGCCGGTTGGTCCTGTTGCACCTTGCGGTCCTGATGCACCCTGTGGACCTATTGAGCCCTGTGGTCCAGCAACACCTGTTGCACCCGTGGAGCCTGTAGCACCTACTGCAGCAAACTCTCCCGGTATACCTTGCGGCCCTGTAGCACCAGTGGCACCTGTAGAACCAGTGGCACCACCCGGGTTCCCTTGCGGCCCAATTGGCCCTGTCGCACCTGTGGCACCTAAACCAGTGGCACCTGTTGGTCCAGTTTGTCCAGTTGGTCCTGTTGCACCAGTAGCACCGCCCGGATCACCTTGCGGTCCTGTGGCACCGGTTAAGCCAAGTGGCCCTGTAGCACCTGTTGCCCCAACGCCAGTGGCACCTGTAGCACCCGTGGCACCGCCGGGGTCACCCTGAATTCCTGTCGCACCAACCGGGCCAGTGGAGCCTGTTGACCCAACCACACCCGTGGCACCTATTGGCCCTGTGGCACCAGTTGATCCCGCACCTGTCGCACCAGCAGGTCCTGTGGCACCCGTTGGGCCTGTTAAGCCTGTGGCACCCAGCCCGGTAGCACCTTGTGCACCTGTAGCACCTTGCGAACCCGTGGCACCAGTAAGGCCAGTGGCACCTGTTTGCCCTGTTGGCCCTGTCGCACCCGGAACACCAGCGGCACCTGCTAGGTTAACGGTCCAGTTGCTAAATGTTCCAGAACCATTAATGAGATCTACTTCAACAACCAGATCACCGGTAGTTTCGTCGTAACTTGTGACGTCTCCGATCATGTTGTTACTATCATTGGCAATGATTACAGGTTGCCCGGCGGTATAAGCAAGCCCAGTCTCAACAACCAGTGACTTTGTTCCTGTGCCAATTGTTAAAGTGGTTGATGAATTTGTGCTGTAACGATCACCGACCGGACCCTCAATGCCTGTCGCACCGGTAGGTCCTTCTGCACCTGTCGCACCAATTCCGCCTTCTATGCCCGTCGCACCCTGTGCACCAGTTGCACCTTCTGGGCCAGTCGCACCAGTAGCACCCACACCTACTTGCCACGCTCTGTTTCCGTCTGTATCACTAGTGATGAAATATCCCGGTCCGGGAGGAACACCTAGATCAGGTTCTGCCTCACTAAGCTCAAGAAATTCGTACCGTTCTGGGCTAACCTCGGTAGGTGATACTTTTTTTACTTTTCCTGATAATAATTTTGACATAATTTATTAGTTTTCTGATTCTAATATGCTTAGTACTAACTGTAGAGCATTGTTTTGGCTGCCGGAGACAGATAAACTTTGACCTGCCTTAAGCACCAATTTTCCTGTTAATAACCCAGAAGAATCATTACTTGGAATGCCACTTTCAAAAGCCAAATAAGTTGTATCACCACCTGATGTTTCCACAGCAAGAGTTACATTTGATGTGCTGGCAGTTACATTTGTAGCCTGAGCCAATATGACAATCGCACTAAACCCAGCGGGAGCAGTATAAATTATTGTGGATGTGTCTGTTACGCTGTGTCTAACGTTTTCAAATCTATTAAGTGCCATTCTTTATCCTTCAATCGATAGTATGTATGGTGTCAATACGGCGAAGAGTGCTCGGTCAAACGCATCTCCTTCAAGTGTTCCTGTTCTGCCGTTGATCGTAAGGTCATCGCCAATTTGAAAATTTCCTCGGTGGTCTGTGCTAGAATATATTACAGTCCCACCATCTTCAGTAACGACTTCATTTTCTTGTATTGCTATACCGCCAGTTTGTGGCAATGCATCTTGTAAGTTGTTGCCCGCTCCCACAAACTCAAATGTGTGAGAACTGGCTGTGATTGTGCTTCGTTTATAAAATTTTACAGGTGTGTTGTCGGCGATTGGTTGGGCAATTGTATCACCAATTGTAATTGTTACTTCGCCACTGTCTAATTCTGTAGTATCAATAACATTAAACAGTGTTGTTCCACCATCAAAACTCACGGATTGATCTACATTTGGCCTTGCAGCCAAATCATCAATAACAAAAGTGCTGCCGAATTGGTCAACGCCATTTGTAAAACCATCATTATCTATATCAACTTTTCCACGAGATAGTAACCCAAATGTACCAAAACTTGTGTTACTGTTTGTTAAACTGCATAATCCACCACTTTCACATAATATTCCTATCTGTGTGCATATAGTAAAAATACTAACTAACTGTGAGTAACCGCCATTTAATAGATGTACGCCAATACCACCTGAATTAAATTGAGTAAAGGCATCAGCAACCATTGATTTGTTACCTTGTGCAAGACTTCCGTCTATTCGCATTCCTGTTCCAGTTGATGTGATACTAGAACAATTTTGGACATATGGGCTGGTGTTAATTGGCCCTGCACCACCTTCCGGATATGCAATTGCAGCCGCTGGGCTGACGTGGTCACGAAATGTCATATTTGCTATATAATCAGCATTTTGTATATGAAATATATCTTGAGTGGTAGTATCTGGTCTTACAGTGACACTACGCAGACTATCACCAACAATGCTTAAGCGGGGTGGGCAAACAATAGGGTTTATTTCTGTATAATCACCTGATTTAACAAAAATACAAGCACGTTTTTCAGTATTTTCTTGTAGAAATGCTGTTGCTACTTCTACAGCACGTTTTATTGTTAAGAATGCTTTTCCAAGCGAGTCTCCATTATTAGAATCATCACCGCTTTTAGATACATAGTAAACATTATCGGCTACTCCGCCTAATTGTCTATCATATAATTCATTAAAGTTTTGATTCGTTTTATCAAATGCTTCTCGTATTGGGTCGCCTAATCTGTCATTAGGTACAAAGCCAATATCGATAAACTGTTGAGACATAATAATAATTCCTTTCTGAATTATTTATGCCAGACAACAACTCTTTGATTATGGAAATTTTATTTTAGAATGGATAGTCTCTTTCTAACCAGTTGAGATTATTACGGTTTTTATTAGGCTCATACCAGCCATTACCAGTGTAAACGTTGAGAACACTTTGAAAATATTCTTCGTACATCGGTGCCACATTTTCAAGCGTAAAATTTTCTGCCCACCGTCGACAATCGTGAGGATTAATATTTTCAATATTTTTCGCTGCCCAACAAAATTGTTCAAAAGTTCTGCAACGATAACCAGTAACGCCGTGAATATTATTTTCTGTAAATGACCCCCAATCTGTGGTGATAGTGGGCGTACCAGAAAATAGCATTTCTATTTGCACACCACCAAAAGGCTCAAGGTATTGACTTGCAACAAAAGCACCTTTAGCATTTTTCATTAAAGTTCGCCGTGTTTCTACATCAGCATAACCTGCAAACTTAACGTGTGGTGGGAATGACATATTGTCTGGGTTTTGACCAGCGACTACTAAGTTTGCTCCAATTTCTTCGGTTGCTTGTACAGCGATTTCAATTCCCTTGCCACTATAAACGCGTCCTAGAAATAAGAAGTAATCATTTTTTGTATCTTCAAAATCAAAATCATCGGGGTCAAAATAGTTTGGTATTACTGCATCATACCAATCTTGTTGGCACGCACCCACAGCATTTAAACCTAGATATGCATGATAGATTGCATAACTTTCAAATATTTTCCAACGTGCCCAGTGACCACCAGCATATCCTATGCCCGGTTCAACACAAATCATATCTGGGTGAGCATCACAAACTGGTCTAACACCAGCACCCCAAAAAGGCAAAATAAAGTCATGTTGTTGCTTGCGTTTTCCAACTTCTTCAATGGCATTTTTAAAGAATGTTTGATAGGCGTGGTCATTCATATCAAACTTATAAAAATTACGACGCCAGTCATAATTTCCATATGCTTTTTGCAAATCATCATTTGTAGTTACAGTAACATGCTCGGTGCATTCTAAGTCACTATCTTCATGACCATAATGAATTACTTCGTGACCACGGTGTGTCATCATTTTACCAAATTTTACAACTTTTTGGGTATAAGCACATGCATTGTATTCTTTGGAACTAACGGTGTGGGGTAATCCCAATATGTGAAATCTCATATATGAGTATCTATTCTCTTGTATAAATCCTGAAAAATATCTTCAAAATGCCCAAATGCAACAAGTGCTTCATCTGCTAATTCTGGATAAAGTTTTGATGTAAAACGTTTATTAAGAGAACCACGGTTTTCAAATTTATACCAATCACCACTGCCCGGTATCTTCTTGGATATTATTTTGCCGCCATACATATCACCAAGATGACGAACATATATATGAGCAAATAGTTGATTTTGTCTATCACTGTGAAAAAGTGTTGTAAGATACTTTAGATACTTTTCTGTGCTTGGAGAAAGTTCAGTTTGGTGGTTTGGTGACAATTCTTCCAAATCAGTTTTCATTTTTTGGGCACGAGGTAGGTCTTCAATGTCAACGAATAATTCAGCATTATTAGCAAGATATTCAAGATGTTCATAGATTGCTAACATTTCTGCTAGGTAAATTACATAGTTTTCTTTGGTGACAGTACCATGCATCAGATATTGAATAAATGGCAATCCTTCAACTTTTTTGTGTTTTTCAAGTGTTGCTTCGCGAAGAATGCTCATAAAGAACTAGTAATCGTTAAGCCGAATGTTGATAGCATCCCAGTTAACAATACGCCAAAAATTATTAATGTATTTCTTTTTGTCTGCACGATAGTCTAACGCAAATGAATGCTCCCACATATCAAGTGGCATCAAGACATCATTCCTAACTGCATGATTTTTAATTGTTTTTATATCACCTGAGCGTGAAAGATAAACCCAACCAGACCCCTGAATTGACATGGCAGTTTTAAGCCACTCTTCTTTGAATTCTTCAAAACTACCATGCTTGTCGTGAATTAAAGACAATACCGAACCAGTTGGGCGATTATTTTTCTTAGGTGGTTGAAGTTGCGGAAAGAATAAATTATGCATATAACTTCCTGCACGATTAAATTCTGGATCACCTTCACCGGCATTATATTTTTTTGCATAATTTTTAGCCAGAGTGTCATAGTGAAATCTAACGGTGTCTTCACTCATCACTGGTTCAAGAGCATCTCTTTCATAAGGCAGGGGTGCGGTATCTAAACGTTTTGGTTTTTCAACTGCCTCAATTAAGTTTAGTTCGTTACGGATATTATTTGCTATATTCACGCTGATATTTATTTTTTGTTTGATAAAAAAATGCAGACTTAAAGTCTGCATTTGTGACGGTTATTATGGATTACTTGTCAAGAGCGTTCTTCTCTTCCATAATTTCTTTGCGGCGTTCTTTAATTGCACCTGCCATCTCTTGCAGTGCTTTTCTTGCACGAGCGGCTGATGCCTTAACACCTTTTTCTGTTAGTTTAGCATTTTCATCCAAGTATGTTTGGAATGCTTCTTCAATTGTTTTATGATTATTTGACACGTTTTTCTCCTATGTGTTTTTTAATTTATAACCATCCAGCAGCAACGCTGAATCCGAAAGTATTAATAATACAAAAATAACTGTTTAACAACATTACCCAAGCCGAGCCCCGACGTTTAGCAGCATATAGTTGCGTCACACTGCCGATAAAAAATAGAGGATAAACTAATACCATATTTGGATTATCAGCATTTATTGCCAGTGTTAGACTAGACCCTACTATGATAATAAAGCTTACTAGTTCAAACTTGAACGCTGTTCGGTCAGACCGATAACTATTTTTCCAAAATGCAACGATTTTGTCCATATAATTAATGCAGTCTGCCATTTGGGTTTGTGTTATTGACTATATTGACGTCAGACATATCATCTAAATCAAATTTTGAATCTTGTTGTGGGGCATTTTCTAAATCAGCCGCAACTAATACATGATTATCATATAACTCAGCAACGTCTGGTGATACGCCCAACACTCTCATAAGACCACCAACATGAAGTTCGTCAATCCCAAATGTTTTTAGTACATCAAAAATTTCAATGATAACATCTTGAAATTCATCAACTATCTTTTGATCAATATTTTCATTGTATGCATTTGACATGATAATAGTTATACCTCGTTGTTGGCTAAACTTAATTTATTCGTAAAAATAATCAGCAATGCTTTTTGACATTGAGAAATTTTCACTAACAGTTTTTTCATCATATTCAAACTTATATGGACTATCTTCCCAGATTCTGTAATAAAATGTTTCAGTGGGATACCGCTTGTACATATTGCTTGACCCACGATTAAAACTACTCAACCGAAAGATTTCATTGCCATTGTAATCCTGTGCAATATACGCGTTGTTTTCTCCCAATCTATTTTTTGATGTGTTAAATTGGGCGGCTTCGGGAATTTCAAACTCGTTGGTGGTCAGCGTAATTGCCTTCATGTTATCACGCTCACCGTATTGAACGACAAAACTCATAACGCTGTCGCAGCCATCCTGCTCACTTTTAGTCCATACAAAATTTTCATACTCTGAAATTTGTTCAGAAAGAATTGTTTCTGGATCGCCATTATATCCTTCTAGGTCAACGGTTGGGCGTCGGACCTGTGTCATAATGCTTTTAGGAACACTAAGATTAACAGGAACACCATCAACAGTCGTGCTAACAATTGTGTTATCCCACGTATTGGTTCTAGAGTTCATGCGTTGAATAAACTTTAGTGTTTTATTTCCTTTAACATCAATTGATATA
>Ga0209946_1000246_pt1 | contig 22751 bp, 20 predicted proteins | sample SalPon2_A_H2O_MG_FD_185704 | JGI IMG/M metagenome (GOLD analysis project Ga0209946, IMG submission 185704) | Salt pond water microbial communities from South San Francisco under conditions of wetland restoration - Salt Pond MetaG R2_A_H2O_MG... | ecosystem: Environmental > Aquatic > Non-marine... | reverse complement strand
CGATCTCGTGGTTTTCTTCGGCAGTCTTCAGTTGGTCGTAGTTCGGTCGGCCCGCCTGGTTCTCGGTGATCCACTGCTGGGCGAAGGTGCCGTCTTGGACTTCTTCGAGGACTTCCTCCATCTGCTCGCGGGCGTGCTCGTCGACAACGCGGTCGCCGCGGGTCAGCCCGCCGTACTCGGCAGTATCCGACACAGAGTGCCACATCTCGCCGAGGCCGCCCTCGTACATGAGGTCGACAATTAGTTTGAGTTCGTTCATACACTCGAAGTAGGCCATCTCCTCGCTGTAGCCGGCCTCGACGAGCGTCTCGTAGCCCTGTTTGACGAGGCTGGTGACGCCGCCACAGAGGACGGCCTGCTCGCCGAACAGATCCGTTTCGGTCTCCTCGCGGAACGTCGTCTCGATAGTGCCCGCGCGCGTACAGCCGATGCCTTTCGCATAGGCGAGGGCCTGCTCTTTGGCGTCGCCGGTCACGTCCTGATAGACGGCGACCAGTCCGGGCGTCCCCTCGTCGGCCTCGTAGTTCCGGCGGACGAGATGCCCCGGCGATTTCGGCGCGACGAGCGTCACGTCGATGTCGTCGCTGGGCTGAATCTGGTTGTAGTGGATGTTGAACCCGTGGGCGAACTGCAGCGTATCGCCTGCCTCCAATTCGTCTTTGATCTGGTCGTAAACGGCGGGTTGTACCGTATCGGGCACCAGAATCGAGACGACATCGGCTTGGGCGGCCGCTTCCGGCGGTGTCGCCACATCGAGGCCGTCGCTTTCGGCGGCGTCCCGTGACGAGGAGCCCTCGCGGAGACCGACGACCACGTCGATTCCGCTGTCGTTGAGATTCTGGGCGTGGGCGTGGCCCTGGCTGCCGTAGCCGATGACCGCGACCGTCGCGTCGTCCAGATAGCTGGCGTCTGCGTCGTCGTCGTAGTAGATCGTGGCGTCGAGTTCGTCTGCCATTGTGTCTCCGGAAAGACGCCCCCCTTAGTTGGTGGTTTCGGCTTGGCTTTCAGCCGAATCGCCACCTGTTTCGCCGTCAGAATCGCTTCCGCCGTCGGTTTCGACGCCGACGGCGGTTGCCTCCGCAGCGGGCTTCTCGCCCGGCGTCGTGGGCGTACTCCCGCGGGCGAGGGCGGTCGGGCCGGTACGGGCGATCTCGATGATGCCGAACTGCCGGTAGGCGTCGAGAGCGTCCTCGATCTCATCGGCCTCGCCGGTGAGCTGGACGGTGATCGTCTCCGGGCCGGCGTCCAGCGTCTCACCGCCGTACATCTCGGTGACGGCCTGTACCTTGTCGGGGTCGTCGCCATTGACCTTCAGCAAGACGAGCTCGGAGCGAACCGGCCGGCCCTCAAGCTCGCCGACCGAGATGACTGGTTTGAGCTTTGCGAGCTGTTTTTTCGCCTGGTCGATGCCGGGTTCGGGCTCCTCGACAATGAGGGTGAGTCTGGCGTTGCCCTCGACGGTCGTCGGGCCGACCGTCAGGCTCTCGATGTTGAACTGCCGCCGCGAAAACAGTCCCGCGATGCGGGCGAGCACGCCGGGCTCGTGTTCGACGAGCGCGGAGATCATCGCCGTGCGGCTGTCAGGCTCGGCTTCGACCTCGGGGTCGATCCGAATCCCTTGGCTGTTGCGCCGACCGTCCGGGTGTGGTCGTTCCTCCGGCGGTGGCCCTTGCAGACCCTGGGTGTTCTCACTCATAGTTGCTCCTCCGAGAGAGCGAATTTGCCATTTGGTGCACCGCTTGCGACCATCGGGTAGACGTTGGCGTCGGGGTCGATATGGAAGTCGATGACCGAAGGGCCATCGTAGTCGAGTGCGGCTTCGACGGTGTCGGCAACTTCGTCGTAGTCGTTGACGCGCCAGCCTTTCGCGCCGAAGGCTTCGGCGAGCTTGTCGAACTCGGGCATCCAGTTGTACTCCGAGGCCATGTGGCGGCCCTCGAAGAAGGCGTCCTGCCACTGTCGAACCATCCCGACGTACTCATTATTAAGGACGGCGACCGTGATATCGAGGTTTTCACGAACCGCGACAGACAGCTCCTGGATCGTCATCAAAAAGGAGCCGTCGCCGTCGAAACAGACCACATCCTGGTCGTCGTCAGCGGCGAAGCGTGCGCCGATCGCGCTGGGCAGGCCGTACCCCATCGTGCCGAGGCCGTGGGAGGACACCCACGTCCGCGGCTCGGTGAACTCCCAGTACTGGGAGGCCCACATCTGGTGTTGGCCGACACCGCTGGTGACGATGGTGTCGTCGTCGGTCGCCTCATCAAAGGCCTCGACGATGAACTCCGGGCGCAGCGGGGCGTCCTTGTCGATCGAGTAATCCATCGGATACTCGTCTTTCCACGTCTGACACTGCTCGCGCCACTCGCGGGCGTCAGGTTCGTGCTCCATCTCTGCGGTGAGTTGATCGAGCACCGTCCCCGCGTCGCCGATACAGGGGTAGTCGGCGTGGATATTCTTGCTGATCTCGGCGGGGTCGATATCGATGTGGACGACCTCCGCCTCGGGCGCGAACGTGTCGATGCCGCCGGTCAGCCGATCGTCGAAGCGGGTGCCGACGCCGATCAGGCAGTCGGTGTGGGTGATCGCCATGTTGGCGTAGCCCGTCCCGTGCATGCCGGCCCACGAGAGACAGAGTTCGTCGTCTTCGGGGTAGCTGCCGATGCCGGGCATCGTCGTCACAACGGGGATGCCGTGTTCGCGGGCGAACGTGCGGGCGGTCTCGCTGGCTTCGGCTTTGATGACGCCGCCGCCCAGCAGGAGCAGCGGTTTTTCGGCGCGCTCGATCGCGCGGGCGGCGGCCTCGACCTGCTCGTCGTCGGCTTCGGTCGGCGGCTCCTGTCCGGCTGGAAGTTCGGGCTCACCAGGCTCAACGTCGGTCTCTTCGAAGCTCACATCCTTCGGGAGATCGACCAGCGTCGGCCCGGGACGGCCGGATTCCGACAGCGCGAAGGCCTCGCCGACGGTGTCGCCGATTGTGTCGGCGGAAGCAGCAAACCAATTGTGCTTGGTGATCGGCATCGTCACGCCGGTCGTGTCGGTCTCCTGGAAGGCGTCGGAGCCGACCATGTCGCTGGGGACTTGGCCCGTCAGGGCGACCATCGCATCGGAGTCCATGTTGGCGTCGGCGATACCGGTAACAAGGTTGGTCGCGCCCGGCCCCGAGGTCGCAAGGGCGATGCCGGGTTCGTTGGCGACGACGCCGTAAGCATCGGCGGCGTGGGCTGCGCCCTGCTCGTGGGCCATCGTGATGTGTTCGATGTCGGAATCCCACAGCGCGTCGTAGACGGGCATGATCGCGCCGCCCTGGACGCCGAAGGCGTGTTCGACGCCGCCGTTTTCGAGCGCGCGCACGATGGCCGTTGAGCCGTCGGTGACGGGTGTCGCGCTATCGTCGGCCTCGGTCGTCGTCGCTTCCGCGGTCGTGTCCTCGGCTGTCGATTCCTCGTCGGCGTCGGGATGTGATTTCGCTGTTTCGCTCATTGGCCTGCTCCTGTGGTCGATCGGTCGCGTGCTGTGTGTGGTTGTGAATGCATGGTTTGCTGTCGGGTTTGTGTGAGTTCGACACCTGCTGTGGGTGTGGATCGAACGCCGGAATTGGGGATAAAAGGTAGAGTCGGGGTTAGACCCCTACAATACCGCGTACGCCGACAGCACTGACTCGGTCGACCGCCGCGCCGAGTGGGAGTTGCTGTGGCATCGTACCCGAAGAAATGACACGGTTCATAATAATAGTTGCGTGTTTCCCGTGAGCTGTGTACTATTGCCCACCAACCCCCCGCTACCCTATCGGCTGGCTGGGGCTGTCGCTCACCGGGTGCAAACGAGCAGGGGACGGGCATTAGACCCGAACCTCCTCTGAGTCGACCTCGCTGACACCGACCTCCTCGGCGAAGCGGGCGATCACGCTGTCGGTGACCTGCTCCTTTTCGGCCCCAAACTCTTTGACGAGTTTGGTGACCGCCCGCACCTCGGAATCGCTTGGCTCGTAGTTGAGCTCCTCCAGCCGCTTGCGGACGGAGTGGGTTCCGGTGTGTTTCCCGAGGACGAACTCCCGGGAGGCCCCAACCATCTCGGGGGTCATCACGCCGGGTTCGAAGGTGTCGGTGTTCTCCATGACGCCCGCGGCGTGGATGCCGCTCTCGTGGGCGAAGGCGTTGTCGCCGACGACCGCCTTGTTGACCGGGATCGGGATCGTCGATTTCTCCTCGACCAGTTTGGCCAACTCGGTGATCCGCGTCGTGTCGATACCGGTATCGACGCCATAGAGGCTTTCGGCTGACATGACGACCTCCTCGAAGGCCGCGTTGCCCGCGCGTTCGCCGATGCCGTTGACCGAGACCTGCGCCTGGTGGGCACCGGCCTCGAAGCCGGCCATCGCGTTGGCGGTGGCCAGCCCGAAGTCGTCGTGGGTGTGGACGTCGATCCGGGCGTCGGTGTGTTCGCCGACGAGCCTGATGAGCTTCGCAAACCGCGAGGGGGTTGCGACGCCGCAGGTGTCGGGGATGTTGATCCAGTCGACGCCGGCCTCGCTGACCGCCTCGACGACCTCGACGAGGAACGACTCGTTGGTGCGGGTCGCGTCCATCGGCGAGAACATGACCTCCAAGCCCGCATCGCGGACCTGCTCAACGCTTTTGACCGCGCGGTTGACCGCCTCCTCGCGGCTTGCGTGCATCGAGTCTTGGAGCTGCACGTCGCTCGTCGAAACGAAGACGTGCACCATGTCCACGCCAGCGTCGATCGCCGCTTGAACGTCCTTCTCGACGACGCGGGCGAGCCCGCAGGTCGTCGCATCGGTCGCCGCCGCGATGTCCGAGACCGCCTCGAACTCTGGCTCGGAGTTGACAGGGAACCCAGCCTCGATGACGTGAGTGCCCATCTCGTCTAACAGCTCGGCGATGGCGCGTTTGTCGTTGTAATCAAACGAGGTGCGTGGTGACTGTTCGCCATCACGCAGCGTCGTGTCGAAAATTCGTACTGACTCTATTTCGTCAGTGTTAGTCAATGTGCCCTCGAAGAACTCGATCCGCCGGGGAATCCGACGTGTCCTCCGTGTCGTGGTAAGACATGTATCTACAATAGGTGGCTACTCCAGTTATAAAGCCATCGCTCTCAGGTGAGTCGATACGTGGTCAGCGTAACACAATATAAAAACGGGCGCCGACGACAAACGGCGTCGGAATACAACGTACGCTACCGCTTCTGGAACGATAGCTAACCTTGCGGCCGACCGCGGGCCACTCAGTCGTCAGCCGGTGGTGCGACCTCTGAGGGCGACTCTTCGGCGTCGAGTTCCGGTTCTTCGCTGTCGGCATCGAGTGTCTCGGTTTGTGTGTCAGTAGTCTGTTCGGTGATGGCTTGTTCCCAGTCAATGTCCATGTCGACGTGGTGGCACATGGCAACACTCACCAAGAGATCGACGAATAAAAATCCTCGGCTAGATGCGCTGCACCCGGAGAACACAGCCGTGACTCATCTCCTCACACCGTGACGGCGGTGCGGTAACCAACTGTTTCCGAGGATCAGCTGTGGGGTCACGCGAAACGAGGCCGGTGGGTACAACGCGTGTTTCAGCGTCGCGTTCGGCGACGCTCTCGCCGATCAGTCCTGAGAACTCGGGTGGCCGCCGTCAGCAGCTTTGGGGGCTGGCGCACTCGCGGTTGGACTCGGTGCATCGACCGTGTTCGATGTCTCGAAGGCGGTGATCTCATCGCGGAGATCGCCGGCTCGCTCTGAGAGATCCTGTACCCTGTCTGTGACCTCAGCCAGCGAGGCTGCTTGCTCTTCGGTTGCTGCCGACACATCCGCCGCGTCGCCTGCTGTCTCGTCACTCAGCGTCACAGCCTCATCGACCATCGACGCGACCTCGGTTGATGATGCTGCCTGATCGTCAGTCGCACCGGAGATCTCGGCGATCCCACTTCCGGATTCCTCGATCTTGTCGGCGATCTCATCGAAGATATCGATCGTCGCGTCGATCGTGTCGGCACCCTCGGCGACCTGTTCGGTCATCGTTTCGATCCCTGTCACCGTGTCCTCGGTTACTGACTGCGCCTCAGCGATCTGCTGTTCGATATCATCGGTTGCGTCCGAGGCCGCCTCAGCCAGTGACTTCACCTCGTTGGCAACGACGGCAAACCCTTCGCCGGCCTCGCCGGCTCGCGCCGCTTCGATCGAGGCGTTGAGCGCGAGTAGGTTTGTTTGATCGGCGATCTCATCGATCATGTCGACGATCGCGTCGATCTCCGCCATCTTCTCATCAAGCGTGTTCACCTGGTCGGCAACCGTCTCTGCCTGCTGTTCGATCGCATCGACCTGTGTTGTGGCGTCTGCGGCCCGTTCGCGACCGGTATCGCTCAGATCGACCGCCTTGGCTGCTGTCGTCGACACCTCTTCGGCTGAGGAGGCGATCTCCTCGATCGTCGCCGACATATCGCTCATCTCGCCGGCAACGCTCTGGAGTTGCTCATTCTGCGTATCGGCCCGACGGGAGACATCTTCGACCGAGCGGGCAACGTCCTCGCCTGCTTTTTCGATTTCAGTCACGCTTGTCGACACCTCCTCACTTGCCTCCGAGACGGCGACGCCAAACGATTGAATCTCCATCACTGTATCCTCCCACTGGTCAACCATGGCGTTAAACGAGGTCGCGATCTCAGCCATCGCCTCGTTGTCGACGTCCGTGTCGAGTCGCTGTGTCAGATCGCCCTGTGCACAGGCTTCGATGACACCCCCGTAGGAATCAGCCAACTGCGTGTTGAGCTCAGCCATGCGCTCACGCTGCGTTTCAGCCTGCTGCCGCTGTTTTTCTGCCTCTGCTCGTTTTTCCTCGACATTTTCCTTTGCCTGCTCAACATCCGCCATTTTCTCTTCGATTTCGTTGCGTGCGATCGCCAATGATTGCCAGTTGACCAAGATCGCCACTGAAAGCAGACTGACGAAAAACGCATGAACACCACCCCAGACAACCGGGTTCGCCATCGCGGCGGGGTGGTTGTAGACGGTGAACCACTCGATAAGCCCAAAGACGCTGTGCTGTGTAGCAACGTAGCCGATCGCAACCGCAAACGGAACCCAGTCTTCGTAGAGTGCGACAACGCCAACACCAACAAAGTAGAGAAAATGCGCTTCAATGAAGCCACCGGTAAAGTACGCGAGTATCGCCGCGGTGCTCATGAACGCAAACGACGCAAGTGAGGTTCGTACCCGTCGTGGCAACGATGGAACGATAGCGATTCCAAGCGGGATTGCAAGAAAGACGACGCCAGCGATCGAGTGCATCAACGGGATGGCTGGCAACTCGGCCCCGGTCACCGACTCAACGCCGGTCAGACGGCTCACCCCGAAGATAAAGGGTAGTTGCAGTGCGATTGCAATGAGCACGTTCCGGTGGCGGGCCTCAAATGATGCATCTGTGATCCGACTTCCATCCGGGGTATTATTGATAAATCGCTGTAACTTCCCACGGGCCCGATTCTCAGTTGCGGATTGCATAGTACTAATTAGACAAATCTTTTGCAATAACCGTTTTGTTTAATTGAAAAACTATGAATATTCTGTTCAAAAAGAATGTATATTGGAATGTGTATAGAAATTTCACACATTCGGGTATTATTGGGATGCGGAAAATATGACGATTGTGGTCGTAATTCGGTGAAATGGGCTTGTATCGAGTAAACAGCACTACAGATTGTTTCTAACTGTCCTACCAACAACCGATTGTGGCACAACTTGTATACAGTGTGGTCGGTGTTCGATTCCGTCCGTTGTCGGTACGGCAACAACCCGAAAGCGGTCTACAAACGCACCATTACTCACGAATTAAACGGGCTATCAGGGATGCTGCAGACTGATTTCTGTGCTTCAAAAATTGCTGGTGTTTTGATGGGTCAGGACGGATTTGAACCGTCGGCCTGCTCCGTGTGAAGGAGCCGTCATAACCAGACTAGACCACCGACCCAGTAATAAAATGGTCACATTCGACTGGACTTAAACCCTTCTTTCGGAACCACCACTGCGCAGGGCAAAAACTGACCAGCTAAAATCCCGATCCGCCACCAATTGTTTAGGTCGACCTAAATCGAAACCTATACAATGGATTAGGCAAACCTAAAAATACGGTCGGCGACGGACACCCGCTTCCGTTGCGACCGCATCGTATCGCCTCCGTCGTGTCACCGACGGCATCGTTGGCATCATCCGCACCACGACGACCGCATCCTCCCGTCTGTCCCGTCGGTCGTCGCGGGGTTCTCTTCAACCGAATGGTGAGTACTGTTCAGTAGGCTCAGTAGCTTGGTGACTCCTCCGGGATTTCGTCGCGTGCGTTGACCAGCCGCGCGAAGGTGAACAACGCATCCGATAGCCGATTGAGATACACCAACGCCTCGGCGTTGATCGGTTCGTTGTTGGCGAGTTCGACCGCTCGCCGCTCGGCGCGCCGGGTCACCGACCGAGCGTGATGGAGTGCTGCCCCGCTGTCACCCCCGCCCGGCAGGATGAATTCGGTGAGCGGCTCAAGCTCCTCGTCGGCGGTGTCGATCCACTTCTCGATCTCCTCAACATGGGCCTCCTCGATCGAGGGATCGTCGGCCTCCGGCATCGAGAACTCCGCTTGGATGATATGGAGGTGGTTTTGGACGCCGGCCAGCCAGTCGTCGACATCGTCGTAACCGGTCGGTCGCGCCCGGCCGATCAGCGAGTTGGCCTCGTCGACAACGCCGTAGGCCTCGATCCGGACGTTCGTTTTCGACACCCGGGAGCGATCCCGCAGATCTGTCAGTCCCTCGTCGCCGCGGCCGGTGTAGATCGTCATGCTAGGCTCCGTTCGATGAAGCTGAGGATATTTTCGCTTTCGGCCATCGTCACACCATGTTCCTCGTCGACGATGACGGGCACGCTTCGCTGGCCGCTGACGCGTTTGACCGCGTTGCGATCGGAGTGCAGCGGGTCGGTCCAGATCGTCTCGTAGTCGATCTCGTGGTCGGCGAGGGCGTCGTGAACAGCCTCACAGTACGGACACCCATCAAGCGCATACAGTGTAACCATACCCCGCGTTTGGGTTCAGCAGGCAAGTAGCTTAGTGCCGCGGGCACCCATCGCGACCGAAACCCCGATATCGATCACGCGCTGAAGGCCGGTATGCACGTCGTCGTCAACGCCGCGATGAGCGTCGATGGCAAACTCGCCGCCCACACCCGCGAGCAACTCGCCATCAGCGGCCCCGAGGATTTTGATCGTGTCGACCGGGTTCGGGCGGCCGCCGACGGCGTCATGGTCGGCGTCGGCACCGTGTTGGCCGACGACCCCCACCTCACCCTCGACGTGACCGACCGCCGCGTGCAGCGACAGCGACACGGCCGGTCGGGCAATCCAGCCCGTGTCGTCGCCGACTCGACGGCTCGAACCCCACTCGATGCCCGCATTCTCGACGACGAGGCGACCACCTATCTGCTTGTGTCAGAACAGGCACCCAAAGAGCGGCGAACCGAACTGGCCGACGCCGGCGCGGAGGTCATCGTCGTCGGCGACGACCGCGTTGCTCTCGCCGCCGGGATTGATCGCCTCGCCGACGAGGGGCTTGAACGGCTCATGATCGAAGGCGGCGGCGAACTCATCTACTCGGCCTTTGAGGGGGGACTCGTCGATGAACTCTCCATATTCGTCGGTTCGATGCTCATCGGCGGCCGTGACGCGCCAACGCTGGCCGACGGCGACGGCTTCACCGAGGCCTTCCCCGCGCTCACACTCGACGACATCGAACAGTTGGACGACGGCGTGGTGTTGACATACACGGTTGAGGACTGACGCCGGACGGTTGTGTATGCTGTCGGCATCGCCCCTTCATGCTTATATGTAATGCTACCGAAGAAGGTACTATGAGCCAAGCAGCTACCGAGCCGATCCATGTGTCCGACAGCGACCACTTCGCGGAACTGATCGCCGACAACGAGGTTGCCCTCGTCGACTACTACGCCGACTGGTGTGGCCCCTGTAAGATGTTGGCCCCAACAGTCGAAGAGTTGGCCGCCGAGACCGACGCCGCAGTCCTCAAAGTCGACATCGACGAGCTCCAAGAACTCGCCAGCGAAAAGGGCATCCGGAGCGTCCCGACCATCGAGTTCTACCACAACGGCGAGGCCGCCGACCGCGTTGTCGGTGTCCAGGATAAGGCCGACCTGCAGGCCGCCCTCGACGAACTGCGCGCGTAAGCGGCTGCGCGAGGCCAGATCGGATCGATCACTGATCGACGGCGACGGTCGCTGCGGTATCACCGGCTGCTTTTTGTTGGGTGCTACCACACAGGCAGTGTCAGCCCCAGAAGGCCGCAAATTGGCTGTCGAGATACTCCGGCGTTAACCGCCGGAATTCCGCACGCTCCTGCTCGGGAAAGAACGGCGCGACCGACCGCGGTTTGTCGGGGAGGTACCGCTCGCCGACGAGTATCCGAACGCCGCGTTCTTCGGGCCCGCGCAGCACCCGCCCGATCGCTTGCCGCACCTGCCGGACGGCTGGCACCGTCAGCGCGTACTCGAAGGCGTTGTCGCGCCCGAATCGATCGGCGTAGGCGTGTCGCACCGCCTGTACGCGCGGCGAGCCGATGTTGACAAGCGGAATCCCGAAGACAGCACAGGTATGCAACTCTTCGCCCTCGTAGTCGACGCCCTCTGTCAGCGTTCCGCGGGTGCTCGTCACCAACACTGCGTGATCGTCGTTGACGAACCCCTCACGGAGCGCGTGGGTCGCCTCGTGACTCGATGATTCATCGAGATACACCGGTTTGTTGATCTCCTCACGCAACCGGCCAGCGGCCCACTTCGCCTCGGCGTAGTTGGGGTAACACAGCAGGATATTCCCGTGACTCCGGGCGATCTCGCGGGCGACGTAGGCGTAGCGATCCCGGGTCGCGTTATCCGGGCCGCCGGGGTCACCGCGGTTGCGGGCGGTGAACGGCTCCACGTCGACGATCCAGCTTTCGCGGTTGCCGACGGGAAACTGGAGATCATAGCTGCGGCGGTTGACGCGCCGCGGCGGTCGGTCGTCGGCTCTCCCGGCTGTACTACTCCCATCTGCTATCGACGACAGCCCGCTGACCGCCTCGAACACATCCAGCGGTTCCAGTGTCGCACTCATCAGGACGCCGCCGCCGAACTCGCCGAGGATCTCGCCCACCTGTTCGGCCGGAATACAGTTGTACATCACCAGCGAGGCGTTGTAGGCGGTTCGCCACTCGGGATCGAGCCGCTTTCTGTCTGCGTCGGTCGGCTCCAGTGTGATCTCTCGGAAAAAGGCGGTGTGATCCCGCGTCCACCACTGGCCGAACCGCGCGCCGACGGCGGTACAGACGCAGTCGCGGTCGATCCCAAGTTGGCTGAGCGCGTCTTCGACCGCACTCCCGACCTTGCCGAGCGTTCGGAAGAATGCCCCGTCGTAGCCGGCCGTCTCGGCCCACTTGGTGAAGGTGTCTCGCTCCTCGGCTTCCGGATCACGGAGTTCGAGTTCGAGCCGCCCGTCGGGGAGGTCGTCGAGATAGCCGGCGGCATAACCCTCGAACCGCTCGGCGAGTGCGGTGTCGACGTGGTCGTCCAGCCACGTGACCGCCTCGCGGTAGAAGGTTTGGGCCTGCTCGACGGCCTCGTAGGGTACGTCGTGTTCGGCGAGATATTTTGCCACCAGTTCCTTGTTGTCCGGATGTTGGCCGGCGCGATCCAGCAGTTCACCGAGATCGCGCGCCGCCTGTGTGAGCGTCACGCGGCCGACCGTGTCGCTGACGAGATCGCGCACACGCTCCTCGATCCGGTGGGCTTCGTCGAGAATCACGAGCGTCCGTTCGTCGAGGATCGGGTCGGTCAGGTTGCGGGTGCGGGAATCGAAGAGGTGGTTGTAGTTGCCGATGACGACATCGGCGTGTTCCAGCAGGACACCCATCGCCCGGTGTGGACAGGTGCCGGCCTCGACCGAGGCGGGGAGGAACTCCGCAGTTGAGAGCACGTGATCGACACCCTGCTCGAAGCCGACCGGCGTTCCTTTGTCGCGGGCGTACCAGTCGGCCTCGAATGGACAGTAGATCGGTGTCGACTCGCCGTCGGTCATCGATTCGGGTGCGGCTGGCTGGGCGGTGCCGTACGGCGCGCTTGCCCCGGCTGTCTCCAGTGGCGTCGCGTCGCTCTCGTTGCCGGACTGCTGGGCCGCTTGGAGATCCTGTTGGGCTGTCCGAACAAGTTCCAGCGCGCGCTCGGTGTCCCACCACTGGTCGGTATCCTCACGCCCGGCGGTGAGCCGGGCCGCGGGCTCGGGGGCGTCAGCATCGTCGCCGCCAACCTCACCGGCAACGCTGCCCAGCAGTTGTGAGGCGATCGACGACTGCGTTGTCGCCTTGCTTCCGCTGTCAGTGTTGTCGGCGCGAATGAGATCGGCTGTCGACTCCCGGAGATCCTCACACCGATCGTGGACGCTCGCGTCATCCGGGAACAGATCTTCGCGGCCGTACGGACACAGATCGGTTTTGCCGACGAGGGCGACACCGGCGAGTGGCTCCTCGATCCCGCGGTTGATCGTTCGCAGGTCGTCGATGAACTGTTGGCGTTGCTGTTTGACCGGGGTGGCGACGAAGACGTTGTCGAAGCTGTCGGTTTCTCGTAGCAGGGTTGCCGCCGCGGTCAGCGCGGCCATCGTCTTCCCGGTGCCGCAAGGGCCCTCCATGGCGAGGTAGCCACGGTCGCCGACGGTCTCGATGGCCTGCTCGATGGCGTCGGCTTGGTTCTCATAGGGCGAGGGGAAGCCAAAATACGGCTCCCAGTCCGGCGTGGGGTCGCTGGTCACATCTGGGGTTGGTGCCTACCCGGATTTATATGCTCGCACCCGCGGTCGATACCGTCGATCGATATCGTGGAACCGCAGATAAAACTCGCGCCGGGGTGACTACAGGAAGTCGTCGATCGCCTCGGCGACCTCACCGGGCGTGTCGGCGACCGGAACGCCAGCGTCGTTGAGCGCGTTGATCTTCGATTCGGCGGTGCCGGTGCCGGAGCCTGAAACGATGGCTCCCGCATGGCCCATCCGCTTGCCCGGCGGGGCGGTGCGGCCGGCGATGAATCCGGCGACCGGGGTGTCCATGTTCTCGGCGATGTATTTGGCGGCCTGCTCCTCGTCCTCGCCGCCGATCTCGCCACACATGGCGATCGCGTCGGTGTCGGTGTCGGCCTCAAAGGCCTCCAGTGCGTCGATAAAGGAGGTGCCGATGATCGGGTCGCCACCGATGCCGATGGCGGTCGTCTGGCCGATCCCGCGGTCGGTCAGATTGGAGACGACCTGATACGTCAGCGTCCCCGAGCGGGAGACGAGACCAACATTCCCTGACTCGAAGATATTTCCGGGGAGGATACCGAGTTTGGCCTCGCCCGGCGTGATGATACCCGGACAGTTCGGGCCGATCAGGTTCGTGTCGACCTCGGAGAGTCGCTTGTTCACCTTCGCCATGTCCTGTGTCGGGATGCCTTCGGTGATGGCGACGACGAGGTCGAGATCGGTATCGAGTGCCTCGAAGACTGCGTCGCCCGCAAAGGCGGGTGGGACGAAGACGACCGAAGCATTGGCGTCCTCGGCGTCGACGGCCTCGTCGACCGTATCGTAGACCGGCACGCCGGCGACCTCTTGGCCGCCCTTGCCCGGCACCGCGCCGGCGACGACGTTCGTGCCGTAGTCGAGCATCTGTTCGGTGTGGAATTTCCCTTCGCCGCCCGTAATTCCCTGCACGACGACGCGAGTGTCGTCGTCGATGAAGACGCTCATTGGGCCACCTCCTCGGCGTTGGCGACCGCACGTTGGACGGCGTCTTCGAGCGTCGCTTCGACCTGCACGAGGTCGGTGTTGAGGATTTCCATCCCCTCCTCGGCGTTGGTGCCGGCCAGCCGGACGACGACCGGTTTCGGAATCTCCTCAAAGTCTTCGAGGGCCTCGTTGATCCCCTTGGCAACCTCGTCGCCGCGGGTAATCCCGCCGAAGATGTTGAAGACGACGCTGTCGACGTTCTCGTCGGAGAAGACCATATCGAGGGCGTTGCCGATGCGGTCGGCCTTCGCGCCGCCGCCGACATCGAGGAAGTTCGCGGGCGTGCCGCCGTAGTAGTCCACGAGGTCGAGCGTCGCCATCACGAGGCCCGCGCCGTTGCCGATGATCCCCGTGTTGCCGGAGAGCCGAACGTAGTCAAACCCGTACTCGCCGGCCTTGCGTTCGAGGTCGTTCTGGTAGGAGTCTTCCTCCATCTCAGCGAGGTCGGGCTGCCGAAAGAGGGCGTCCTCGTCGATGTTCATCACGGCGTCGGCGGCGATCACGTCGTCGTCGCTTGTGATCATCACGGGGTTGATTTCGATGTCGCTGGCGTCGTTGGATTCATAGAGTTCGTAGAGCGTCGAGAGGATCGACGACACGTCGCGGGCGTACTCGGCGGGAACGCCGGCGTCGTAGACGACCTTGCGGGCCTGGTAGGGCTGAAGCCCAAAGGCGGGGTCGATGTGTTCTTGAGCGATTGCGTCGGGATCGTCCTCGGCAACCTGTTCGATGTCGACGCCGCCCTTCGTCGAGACCATGGCAACGGGTTCGCCCTCGCCGCGATCCATCGTCACGCCGACGTAGTACTCGTCGACGAAATCGACGCCTTCCTCGACGAGGACGCGGTCGACGGTGTAGCCTTTGAGATCCATTCCGAGGATAGACTCGGCGGCCTCGCGTGCCTCTTCCTCGCTGGTAGCGATCTCGATGCCGCCGGCCTTGCCGCGGCCGCCGACGTGTACCTGCGCTTTGATCGCTGCTGGATAGCCGATCTCGGACACCGCATCGAGGACGCCCTCGACGCTCTCTGCGAGCTGGGAGTTCGGCACCGGGATCCCGGCGTCCGCGAAGATGTCCTTCGCCTGATACTCGTGAAGTCGCATACGTGTGTACGCCGGACGGACTGACGGTTAAATCCGCCCATTTTCGCCGACTTGGTTGACACCTCGAAACCTGACGCCTACGACCTGTTGACACTCGCTCGTCCGGCCCCGAGCAGGCCGAGAAGCGCTCCGAGGCCGGTCAGCCCGACGCCGCCGGTGATGAGCGGCTGAAGCGTGAAGTCGTTGCAGCCGTCGGTGTAGCTGACGGAGAGTGTGCCGACATCGACGCTATCGAGGGCGTAGCGTGGCTCATGGTCGACACAAGCCGCGTCAGTGCCGCTGGCCGCGGGGCCAAAGAGGACGGCCGTCAGCAGCACCACCGCGAGCCCAAGGGTGACACAAAGCACCCCGACGCGTTGCAGTCCCATACCGGCCACTGACACCGCTGGTGTATATCGCTGGTGGGCGTCGCCGCAGCTCAGCCGTGTCACGAAAAGAAAGGACTAATGTAATCGCCAGCCTGAACTTCGAATGCAGTCCCGTGGTGTAGTGGCCAATCATATGGGCCTTTGGAGCCTATGACGGCGGTTCGAATCCGCCCGGGACTACTTCTGCGAGCGACAGCGAGCTGTAGTCTCACGACCGGATTCGAAGCAGAGAACGGAGCAACGCGGAGTGACCGTGGTTCGAATCCGCCCGGGACTACCTTTGACATATTATTGAGTAGTCTGTGCTGTTGCGTGAGGTAATTCATCTCTCCGGGCTTTTGTGTGCGACGGATCAAAAAAGACAGCCAATTCACACGTTAGCGGCCTAATAGACGGTGTTAACCGCATTCACAAGTTACTGATGGCTATACAGCTCGGAACAATCCATCCGTCATAATTGTTAGTTTAAATAAATGAACCGAGATGAACTGTTGGTTGTTGTTATCGCCGTCGCGCTAATGGCGATTCCGGTCTCCGTGATCTCCTATTCGGTCATCACCAACACGACCGTCAGCGATCTCACCTACGAGACCCAGACTGGCTTTGAGGTCACGGTCACCGAAAGCAAAGCCGTCGAGTCAAAACCCGTCGTCGGCAACGACTCCTGGACGAGCGGTCCGCTCGAACTCAGCAGCGGCGGCCCGGCGTCGGCTACCGTCAGCGACGATGCCTTCGATACCGCACAGGTTGGCATCGAATCGGTTGACGCCACACGCAACCCCGTCACTGTTAATCGAAGCGATATAGCCCCGGTAACGCTGGCTGGGCAGTTCGATCAGTTCACCACCTCCGGTATCGACCCGACCGACGACCGCCCCGATTTCAGCTACCAGGCCCCCGAGCCGGTCACCGTCTCGGTCAGCGGTGTCTCGCCCGACAACAGCGTCGCCGCCGTCGTTGACGACCAGGTCGTCGCCACCGACGCCGCTCCGAACCCGGATGGGACAGCGACGTTTCAGGAGCTTCCGAGCGGCCAACAGACGATCCGCGTGGCTGAACTCCCCTCGGAGCTATCGATCCGGGATGTCACCGACGGGTCGCTGATCGACGGCAGCGAAACCGCCGTGACGCTCACGCCCGTCGATGCCGGCGAGCCGGTCACCCGCCAGACGACGCGTGATGGCACGATCAACATGACCGGCCTCCCGGTCAACACACGATTCGCAGCCAAACTCGCTTCAGATGGTGGCTACTACGACCGCCGCGTCCGGCTACCCGCCCGAATCGACCAACAGCCGGCGTACCTGCTGCCGGCGAAGGAGTCGGTTCCAGCGGTCACCCCTCGGTTGCGGTTGGCTGATCAAACCGGCCGGTTCGATGCGGCACGATCCGAACTCCGTCTTCAGCGACCGGTACCGACAGACGCCGGCACCCAGTATCAGACCGTCGCCGGCGACATTCTCGGCGAGGATGGGTTTCAGACCGCACTCCAGCGCAACCAGCAGTACCGCGTGGTGATCGTCGATCCGACCGCCCAGCAAACCCACGTCACCACCGTTACGCCCCGCCGAAGCGAGCCGACCGCGTTGCCGATTGAGCCGATCGAATACAATACGACCGAATCGATCGACGGCATCAACATTTCGACGGCCTACCGTCGCCCCGAGGATGGCGACCGACTTGCGGTCAATCTCTCGAATGTCCGCGCCGCTGATCTGACGCTTTCGGAGGCCGGTAACGCATCGAATACGGTCTTAGAGGACTCCTATGAGCAAAACGTGACCGCGGATGTGCCGGTGCCAGACGACACCACCGAGTCGAACTGGAACGCTGACTATGAGGCGACGAACATGAACGATGCGACGATCAGCGGCCAGCAGTCCATCCAGAATCCAACACGCCAGGAACGCCGGGATGCGGTGGTGCGTGCAGTGTTGTCGATCCTGTTGGTCGTTGTTTTCGGCAGCCTCGCCATGCGCGTCGCCCCCGCGGTCGGTGGGGCGGTGATCATCATTACCGCCGGCCTGCTTTGGGTCGCTGGCTGGATGCCGCCGGAGGCCGGGCTCCCGTCGATCGCGGTCGGTGTGATCGTCGGCGCGTTAGGTGTCATCTCTGGCTCTCGCCGGTCATTGTGAGCCGTGGGGTCAGGCGTCCGGCAGCAGCCGAACGATCGGGGCCGATCCGTCATCGATCGCGAGATACATCCCACCGTCGGAGCCGACGGCGACCGCCCGCACCCGCCAGCCGCGGTCGGCGACCAGTGGTTCGCGGGCGGTCACTTCCTCGCCGTCGACCGTGAGATGCACAAGCTGTTGGCCGGCTAACCCGCCGACAAAGAGATCGCCCTGCCACTCCGGAAACGCTGCGCCGTCGTAGAAGGCCATCCCACTTGGGGCGGGGCCATCTTCGCCGCAGGGCCAGCCGAAGACCGGTGCGATCACGTCCTCACGGTCATCGTGACTGACGCCGATCGGTTGGCCGGAGCCGTAGGTACACCCCTCGTCGGCGACCGGCCAGCCGTAGTTGCCGCCGCGCTCGATGACGTTGATCTCGTCACCATCGGACTCGCCGAACTCGCTTTCCCAGATCGCGCCCGTTTCGGGATGGATGTCGAGCCCCTGTGCGTTCCGGTGACCGTAGCTGTAGATCGCGTCGCGGGCGGTCTCATCGTCGACGAAGGGGTTGTCCGCGGGGATCGAGCCATCCGCCTGTAGTCGCAGTGTTGTCCCAAGGTCATTGCTCCGATCTTGGGCGACATGCTCGGAGCCGAAGTCCTTGAATTGGCGATCGCCGACCGTCATGTAGAGATAGCCTTCGGGGCCGAAGGCAACACGGGAGCCGTAATGTCCCGCGGAATCGACGGCCGGTTCCGCAGTGTACAGCGTCTCGAAGTCGGTCAACCGGTCGCCACCGTCGTCGAGTCGGCCACGTCCGAGCCGGGTTGTTGTGCCATCCTCGGTCGCGATCGCGTAGGTGAGATACACCCACGAACCGTCGGGCCCCCACGTCACATCGAGCAGCCCACCCTGTCCGGCAGCGTCGACCGCGGGCACCCCACTGATCTCGGTCGCTGTGCCACCGGTGGGGTCGACCCGCTGCAGCCGACCTGGATCGCGCTCGGTGACCAACAGCGCGTCCTCGGGGCCGCCAGTAGCCAGCCCCCAGGGGTGGGTCAGCTCCTCAACGACTCGCTCGACGGTGATCCCTGCCTGAGATGACTGCTCTGATGGCTCGCGCAGACAGCCCCCAAGTGCGCCGGCACCGACTGTCCCCACGGCCGCCAGATAGCTGCGTCGTTCCATACCCACATATCGGCCGTCGCAGGCAAAATGACTCCGACTCACCGAACCCAGTAGCCCTGATTCGCAGAAACAGGAATCCCCATCTCCGCGTTTTAGGTTAGACAAAATTTTGTTTTCTGCTTGCAAACTTTCTTTACTACCCGCTGTGAAGATTGGCGTATGAGCCTTCTGGTGAATCTAGTGTTTGTCTTCACCGCCGGGCTGATCACGGCGTTGGCGACCGGCCTCGGGGCGATCCCGTTTTTCTTTGTGGAGGATTTCAGCGACCGCTGGAACGTCGCGCTGTGGGGGATCGCCTCAGGGATCATGGTCGCCGCATCGCTGTTTGGCCTCGTCAACGAGGGGTTGGCCTACGCCAGCGACGGACTGCCGACGCTCATGATCGGCGGTCTCGTCGCGGGAGTCGTCCTCGTTGAGGTCGCCGACCGCGTACTCGATGCGGCCGATGTCGGTGGCGACAGCGGCCACGATGTTTCGCACGATCACGACCACGCGGACGACTCCGACGCTGACGCGGCAGCCGCCGTCGACGGCGAGGCCCGCCCTGATGGCGACGGGGCGACCCACAGCCACGACCATCCGATCGATGTCGAAGCCTTCGCCGAGGGCGACCTCAAAAAGCTCGTGTTGATCCTGGGGATTCTGACCGTCCACAGCTTCCCGGAGGGCGTCGCTGTCGGTGTTTCGTTTGCGGAACTCGGGTTGGAAGGTGGGATCGGCGTGTTCGGCATCGCTGTGCCACTGCTGGCCGTGTTTATGACGATCGCGATCTCGATCCACAATATCCCGGAGGGTACCGCCATCGCTATCCCGATGCGGGCGATGGGGCTCTCGAAGTGGCGGATGGTCGGCGCGGCCGTCTTTTCGAGCCTCCCGCAGCCGATCGGGGCCGTTATCGCCTTCGCGTTTGTGACCTGGGCTGAATCGTTCCTCCCGTTCGGCTTCGGCTTTGCGGCCGGTGCGATGATCTATCTCGTCCTCACGGAGTTCATCCCGGAAGCGTTGGCCACCGGTGTCGACCTCCCGCGTCACGGCTACGGTGAGTTGGTGACCGGGATCGCTGCCGGCGTCTTGTTGATGCTGCCGCTGTTGTACGTCTAACTTGCACCCATTGTCGACGCCGCTCGTTTTGCCGCTAACGCTCACCCCCAACTCGGTTGGGCTGTGCGCACAACTATTTTCACGCCTGTCGATGATACAGCGATATCGATGAACACCTTCCAAAAGATCGGCCTGGCGATTGTGGGGCTCATCCTGCTGTTTCTGCTGATCGGCATGGCCCTCGAAATCCCGCTGTGAGCGCTCGCCGAACGGTGTCTACGCCATATCCTCGACGGTCGAGGTTTCGGTGTTGCCATCAGCGTCGGTGACGGTGACGGTGAGGGTGTACAGCTGCCCGGATTGGATCGTATACCCCGCGGTAGGGTCGATCGTCTCAGCCGGGTTGCCGCCCGGATTATAGCGGTTCGACGGCGGGAACGTGACCGTTTTCTCGCCGACGAGTGTCCCACCGGAGCCACCTGCCCGCACCTCGTAAGCGACCTCGATGAGATCATCATCGCCGTCGTCGTCACGCACATCGACGCTCTTGATCTTGAAGACGTTTCCCTGATTGCCCTGTGGTGGGGCCGCGGTGAACGCCTGATCTTTCACCGGTTTCTGGATCCGGATCGCGCCTGCGACGTTGCCGGCTTCGGCGTCGATGCTGCCGGTCGTGGTGATCGAAACGGCGGTACTTGCTACCCCGACGCTGTAGCCGATCGTCCCTGTGGTCGCGGCGGTCAGATCGACCGTTCCGCTGTTGCCTGCCGCGAGGGTGAACACGACCGTACAGCCGGTCGCGCCGTCCGGATCGTAGAGCGTCCCATCGCCACAGCTATCGAGCGTGATGGTGTAGGTCGCCGTCTCGGCGGTGTTGTTGGTGATTGTCACCATCGGTTCGCGGGCGTTCTTTTTCACCGGGCCGCGGTCAACGATGCCGACCAGTGCGGTCGCGTTGTCGACGGCGATCCCGAAGGGGCGTCTAGTCTCAACCTGATCGAAGGCTCCCGCTGTGCTCACCCCAAGCAGCACCCCGCCGGCGATTACCCCGAGGGCTGCTCGGCGTGTGTATCGGTTTGAGCCACCCCGACTGGGGGAGTTATCGCCCATGGCTACTCACCCCTCCCGCGTGGGTACCGAGTCGCAGTGAGTACGCACCGGCCGCTATCTCCGCGCTTCCCCTGATAGCGTACCGGGATGTATCCATACCAGTACAGAGGGGTTCTAAACGGTTAGTATTGCGCTGCCTGCTGTCGAGGGGTCGCGCGTCTAACTACTTGATCGACAGCAGGCACCCCCTACCGCAGTCCCACCGCGCTTACCACGCTTTCGGTGCTTGATCACGCCAGAACTTCCCACTCGGCGCGTCAGGTTTGAACCGCGCCAGCCAGATCGGCGTTTCCGCACCTGTTTCGGGTGTTCGTGGTGCATTCCCTTCTGTCATGTCGGTCTGGACGTAGCCCGGACAAACCGAGTTTGCGAGCAGTCCCTGCGTGCTATATTCGCCGTCGAGATATCGGGTGAGGCCGTTGAGTCCGGTCTTTGAGATCCGGTAGGCCGGCATTCCACCGGATTGTGGCTCTGTGATCGCGCCCAGCCCGGAGGAGACGTTGACGACGCGAGGGCCGGGCTGTGGCAGTAGCAGATCGAGTGCCTGTTTCGTCAGCTGGATCGGGCCGTGGAGATTCGTCGAGAGCGTCTGTTCGATCGTCTCGGTCGGCATCTCAGCCAGCGGCTCGCGGCTGTCCATCACGCCGGCGTTGTTGACGAGGACATCGAGCTGTCCTGCCTCGTCACGAATGCGGTCGACGGCGGCGACGCGCTCGCTGTCGACGGTCACGTCAAGTTCGATGGCCTCGCGGTCGTCGCCGTTGATATCGGCGGTATCACGCGCGCCGGCGTAGACGGTCGCGCCGTGGTCGACGAGTCCATCGGCGATCCGTTTGCCGATCCCGCGGGTCGCACCGGTGACGAGTGCGACTTGTCCATCCAGGTTGTCGTAGAGTGGGATATCCATATGACCGATAGGGCCACGAGCGGCAAAAGCCGTCCGCCCGCGTGCAACTCAGACGCTGGCTTCGACGTAGTCGATCGCCGCTGTGGGGGTGTCGACGTGTTCGATCCCCGCGACGCTGTCGACGCGGTGGGTGTCGATCCCAGCGACCGGTTTCCCGAGTGTGAGCGCGTGACCGAGTTCCGACAGCGTTCCCGGGCCGCCGTCGACGGCGATGACGGCCTCGCCGTTCAACACGACGACCGCGTTGCGGGCATCGTTGATCCCGGTGGCGATCGCCGTCTCGACGAAGGGGTTGGCAGCCGCCGGCTCCGAGCCCGGAAGAATGCCGATAGTGTGACCGCCAGCTGATTGAGCACCCTGACAGACGGCCTCCATGACGCCGGAGCGACCGCCGCAAACGACTTCGTGGCCCCGCTCGGCAAGCTGTTCGCCGAGCGCCTGGGCTGTCGCGTACTCCTCGTCGCTGACGGTGCTGCCGCCGATGACGCTGACACGCATATCTCTGTTCTCGTCGCCGGGGCTCTTGCTGTTTTGGATCGGTCTGCGGCCGGCAGATCGCAGTCAGTATTCGAGGTCGTCGGCCAGTACCGCTGTCTCGATGTAGGTCTCTAACTCGTCGCGGAGCATCGACCGCGGGTCATCGGTTCGCGTCGTCTGCTGGAGATTGATACCCTCAAGCGTAGCGACCAGATACTCCGCCGTCGACCGGGGATCGTCGACAGCAAAGACACCCTGTTCAACCCCGGTTTCGATGATCTCGGTGAGGTTGTCGACAAGTGTGGCCGACAGCTCGGTGAACTCCGCACGAAACGCCTCGTTTTGGATCGCTTGGGCTCGCAGCTCCAGATACGTCGAGAGCCGCGCGTCGGCATCCGGCGTTCCCTCGGCGGCTGGATACTCGCCGAGCGAGACGGTCACGAACGCCTTGAGATCGCCGACCGGGTCGCCCGCCGATTCGATCCGGTAGCCACGCTCGAAGTAATCCCGCATATACTCGACGAACGACAGAAGGATGTCGTCTTTGCCGTCGAAGTGGTGATAAAACGTTGACTTCGTCAGATCGGACTCATCGGCGATCCGCTGGATC
>Ga0209946_1000245_pt1 | contig 22936 bp, 20 predicted proteins | sample SalPon2_A_H2O_MG_FD_185704 | JGI IMG/M metagenome (GOLD analysis project Ga0209946, IMG submission 185704) | Salt pond water microbial communities from South San Francisco under conditions of wetland restoration - Salt Pond MetaG R2_A_H2O_MG... | ecosystem: Environmental > Aquatic > Non-marine... | reverse complement strand
CGAGACAACGAGTGAACCAGTGAACTGAGACGAATCCGACGATCCAGTATGCGGACCAGCCCACCCAAAACCCATCCAATCCACGGGGGCGCGCGCCTCGTGAGCGCGCCGGGGGCGTGCTCGCGAGCGCGTGCGAGGGATGAGCGAGTCGCCGCAGGCGACGAGCGAATCGGCCCGGGAGGGTGTGGCCCAAAGTGCGCTCGGCTGTCGCAGAGTCGCCTCCTCTACACGACGACTCTCACACGCGTATAGTATCGGCTGGAGAGGTCGTGGCTAACTGGTGTCTGGGGGTTGCGCGGTCGTCTCGATCACACAGACTCCACCACTCTCGGAACTGATCCGCTCACACGGCATCACATAAAGTCAGCAATCCCCGACTGCTTGTTCGTATCATCTTCGAATACCGACTCCAGCGCGCTCTCGAGCACGTAGAGCCGTTGTTTCGTGTACGGCCGACAGTCGAACCGCTCGGCCACCTCGATCGCCGTGTCGACGTACTTGCTCACGGAGCCCTGATGAACCGTGAGGTTCACCCGCCCACCGCACTCGCGACACTCGCCGGTCAGCGGCATCCGGCGATACTTTTCGCCACAGTCGAGACACCGCGTCTCCTGCCGGGAGAACGCCCGCAGGTTGCCGATGATGTCCGGCAGGAAGTGGTACTCGATCACCCGCTCTGCGACGTCCGTCTCGTCGACCGCCCGGAGCTTCCGCGCCAGCTCCAGCTGTGCGTCCATCTTCTCCATCATGTCGCCGAGCGTCTTGTACGCCGACAGGTCCGGCCCCATTGCGATGTCCGTCGTGTCGTGCGTGTGGTCGAAGCCGCGGTACTCCTCGTCGGTCCCGAGCGTGTCCTCGCCGAGTTGGATCTGCGCTTCGACCGTCTCCGGGTCGGCCATCTCGCGTGTCGCCTCGTACAAGGCGAGTGGGTACTGCCGTACGATATCTATGTTGTGCGCCTCGTCGTCGATCTCCGAGGGGTCGATCCGCGAGGACATGACGAGGGGTGCGTCCATCTTCCCACCCCGTTGATTCGGTAGATACGTCTTCGAGAAGTTGAGGAGGCCGTCCATGAGGAGCATCACGCAGTCCTCGTCGCCGTCACACTGTGCGACTAGCAGGTCATTCGCCGCGAGCGTGTGCGTCTCGGCGACGGTGAGATCGTACGTGTACTCGACGTCGCTCTCGAGGAGGGAAACCGACGTCACCTCGTCGGCCTCGATCCCGCCGTCCGCCGCCGTGCTGGTGGCGGCGTTCGTCGATGCGTCCTGCTGTGACGGACTCGACGGAACCGTATCGCCGACCGCCAGTTCGGTCGCGGCAACCTTCTCGATGTCCCCGTCCACCACTCGCAGCATCGTGTGGTCCGGCGTCACCCGAATCGAGCGCCCGCGTCGCGTCTCGATCCGAACGAGGTGGTCCTGACTCGGGTGTTTCGAGACGGCAGTCACCGACTGTGCCGACCGGGTTCCGTGCTCGTCGACGGACGGCACCACGACCTCGCCGTCGAGTTCCTCGACGAGCGTTCCGAAGTCGTCGGTCCGCGGGTCGTCCAGCCGGCCTTCGACGAACGTCTCGATCGGTTCGCGGTGCCACCCCGCGCCGTCTCGATACTCGATTTCGGTCTCCGGGTGGAAGCAGTTCCGGCGTTTTGCGGCGTGAAAGTACGGGTGTGCGTAGCCGACCGCCGCGGAGGTGAACCCGACCACCCGGCCCACGGTCGCCGCGCTCGTGTGTGGGGCCATGCCGAAGACGAGCTCGCCGACGAGGTCGTCGCGTTCGGCCACCTCGTAGAACCGGTCGAGCCCGTAGAACTGTTCGAGGAGGTCGTCGACGAAGTCGGCCGTCCGCAGCAGATGCTCTGCGGCACCCTCCGAGAGCACGATATCTTGGACCCGGAGCTCGACGAGCTGGTCGTCGTGACGGAGCGGCTCGCCGTCGATGTCCGTCTCGTAGCCCAGCTCACGGAAGTGGTCGGCCGTGACGTTGAGCTCGACGGGTCGAACCGCGGTGACCGGCAGGTCCGTCATGTCGTACCGAACCGTTCCGTCTTTGAACGCGGTGACGCCGTTTTTCGCCCGAAGGACCCCCTTCTCTATCGGCTCCGGGGTCTTGTTCGCAGACGTGAGCCCCTTCACGCCCTTGAGGATATCGAAGGCGGTCTCGCGCTCGCCGACCGTCTCCAGCGCCGAGCGGTAGGCGTCGCCCACGTCGACCGTCTGGTGGGTCGCTGCGGTCACCTCCCACTCACACCGCGGGCAGACGACGCGACCGGCCTCGTCCGGCTCACAGACGGTGCCACAGTCGCCACACTCGTAGTGGGGCTCGGTGTGGACGTCACAGTCGGGACACCGCGTCTGAGGGGTGTGCCCGTCGCAGTTGGGGCACACCCGATCGGCCACCTCGAGTTCGAGGTGCCCACGATGACCCTGGTCGTCCATCGTGCGGGCGGCCGCGGTCACGTCCCGCTGGGGGCCGCCCGCCTCTCCGATCGGAAACAGGGTGTGGACCGCCGGCGAGAGGTCACGGCTCTCGGACTTTTCGGGTCGGCCCATCCGATTGCCGATCCGGACCGGCGCTCGCTCGCGGACGGTGAACGGCGCGACCGCATCGACCGCCCGTATCGCGTTGTCGCCGCCGTCGAACGCACGCGCCTCAGGGGGGAGGTCGTCACGTTCCCACGGCTTCCGGAGTCCGTCGTCGAGTCCGAGCGACTGCACGAGTGGCCGCCACGTCGGGATCCGGAGCGCGTCCGCGGTGGCGGTGTGCTCGACGAGCAGCCGCTCTAGCGTTCGTGCCGTCTCTGGGGTGTGTTCGATCGCCAGCACGCCCTCGACGACCGCACCGTCGGCGACGGCCTCGGCGAGCGACACGAACGCGTCGACGGAGACGTCGTGCCAGAGGTAGGTGTACTCGGGGTGGAGCGGACAGTCGTACGACGTCGCCCACTCGAGTGCGAGCGCCGGCTCTGGGTGTTCGAGGTCGACCGCGGGGTCGTCTGCGAGCGCCTGGACGTCGGCGCCGGCCGCCTCGAACTCCTGTACCCACCACTCGTAGACGTACGAGGCGGGGACGAGCGGGTGGTTGTTCTCGACGAACTCGCCGTAGTTCACGAGGTACTCACCGAGGTCGAGGATCGCTTCGATCCCGTTACGAAGCTCGAGTGCCGTCTCGGGGTCGTCGATCTGTCGCACCTCTCCGGTCGCGAGTCGGACGGTGGGGCCTTCTATCGAGTCGACTGGGACGACCCCGTGGGCCTTCCCTGGTCGCTCCGTTTTGATCTGTGTGCCGGTCGCGAGGAAGTCGTCGACGACGTGCATCGTCGCCGGATGGACGCCCCCGGTCGCGAACCCGTGGTTGCGCGCCCGGCCGTACCGGAGCCGGAATCCCCCCGGCTCAGAGGGGTGCGTGAACACCGGCCGCCCGGCGATCAAATCCCGGAGGAACTTGGTCGCTGGCTCCGGACGCGGCGGGCCCGCGGGCTCGGCGGCCCCCGGCTCGTCGCGGTCGGGTTCGTTGGCGTCGACCGTGTCGCCTCCGTCACTCCCAGTGGAGTCGCCTCCGTCGCCGCCGTCCGCACCGTCACCACCGCCATCGCCGTCGTCCGCGCCGTCCCCACTGCCGGTGTCGGTCGCCGACTTCCCGATCGTCCCGTCGATCAGGTCTTGGAGCCACGGCCAGTCGACTTCGTCCAGCTCGCGGGTGTACCGCTGGATCTTCGGGGCTTTGAGCGCGATCCCCTCGGCTGCGACGAGACACATCCCGCCGCGTGCCGAGTTGGTGGCGACCCGTTCGAGATCGCGGAAGCCGGATACCTCCTCGTCGCCGGTTGCCTCCCCGTCGAGCATGATGGGGATGTGCTCGGCGATGAACTTCGACTCCACGTCCTTCGGCGTGTACTGCAGTCCGGTTTCGCGGTCGTACAGCGCGATCTCCTCGGCGTAGCGCTCGACCTCCTCGGTTCGCGCGTGATACTCGTCGATCCCGAGGAGTGCCCGGGCGTAGTCTGCGACGAGCACCGAGAGTGCCTGTGCGGTCCCGCCGGCAGACCGGATCGGACCGGCGTAATAGACGTTGACGAACTCCGTACCGTCGTCGTTCGTCAACAGCTCGACGCGGTCGATCCCTTCGATCGGCGCCGCGACGACGCCTTCGGTGAGCAGCGCGACGGCCGTTCTGACCGCCCCCTCGATTTTCCCCGCACGGGAGTCGTAGTCGCCGACGGTGCCGTCCACGAAGTCACACACGAGCTCCAGTGCCGCCTCCTCGCGCGACATCTGCCCGTCGAGCTCGCGGACGCGCGCTGCGACTCCATCGATCCCGAGGATGTTCTCGACGCGGTCTGCCATGTCGCGAGCGACCGGGATCTCGATCTGCGGTTCGGGGTCGTGCCCCTGCGCCTTCGCCGTCTCGGCGACCTCGAACGCCTCGTCGAGACGCTCTTCGAGCCGGGCGAAATAACGCTCGTCGGCCGGTCTCATCGGGTCCAGGTGCCGGTTACGGTCGGTGGGGTGAGGGAACTCACAGCCACAGATCGAGATCGGTGACCGGGTCGTGTGTGCGCTCGAGCGGCTCGGCGAACGCGCGGAGGTGGCACTCGCCGGCCCACACGGTCGCCGCATCGAGGTGCCCGGCGACCGCCTGCCCGCTCGGCCGCGACAACACCGCGTGGGTGTGTGCGAAGACGTCGTCGTCGAGCAGCGAGACGTTGCCGACGCAGGCGGCGACCTCCAGCGGCTCGTCGAACGTCACCGACTGGTACTCGGTCGCCTCTTGATCGTAGAACCACACTTCGGCGTCCTGTACCGCGCCGAGTGCGGTAAACCAGCCCGCCTCGACTGCCTCCTCACGCGCGAGCGTCTCTATCTCCTCGCGCCAGTCGGCGCCCGTCTCGAACCGCGCAACGTACTCGGCCGTCGCGTCGACTTCGCGATACTGCATGCACCCTCATCGCTCGTCACCGAACAAAAAGGTTCACTCGCCGGCGGTCACCGGCTCGACCGACGCGAGCGGCTCGGCCGTCGACCGATCGTCGACCGCGACCCACTCGCCCGCGCCGGCGTAGCGGAACGCGCGGTGCCCGCGGGTCGGGTCGACGACGGTCAGCGAGAGCCACCCGTTGTCGAGCAGCGTCTGGACCGCCTCGACGGACGCACACACCGCGTCGACGCGGTCGACGGGGGCGTGGACGACCGTCGAGAGCCGGATCGGCTGGTGGTACGGCTCGCCGTCGGTCGCCTCGAGCGACTGGAGCGGGAGGCCGCCCATGAGGTCGCCGCCGTTGCCCTGGTAAACGCCAACGTTGCCGACCGGGTTCTGTGTGACCTTCGAGCCGCTGCCGAAGACGGCGTTGTCGACGGTCGCGAAGTAGTACTGCGCGTTGATCCACTGCGTGACGACCATCGGGCCGCTCACGATCGCCTCGAGCGCGTCGCCGTCGGGATCGGTCCGCCAGTCGTACGAGTGGAGAAACGACCGACCGTCGAGGTCGAGGTCGCTGGTGAGGTCGCGCGGACCGACCACGAACGCGGCGTTGCCGGCGAGTCCCCACTCCGGCCGGGTCTCCGCCCAGTCGGCCGCGCGCCGCTCGGTCTCACGAGTGCCGGCGTCGGCCGCGTCGGTAGCGGCACCGAGGTCAGCGGCCCGCTCTGCGGTCGCGCCGGCCCGGGCGGTCTCGAGGTCCGCCTGGAGCGCGGCGAGGTCGTCGGCGTGGGTCTCGGGGACGTGGTCGGCGTACAGCTCGACGGTGTCGGTCGTCGTGTCGTGTTCGCCCGCGACGAACACGGTGTCGGCCGGGACGTCGATTCCGCGGTCGCGCAACCGGGATCTGACGGCGTCGTCGTTACAGATAGCCGCGAGCACGCGAGCGCTGGGGCCGCCGGGGTTCCCGGCACACGCCCCGCAGTCGAGACTCGATCCGAACGGGTTGTTGGTCGTGTGACTGGCGTGGCCCGCGAAGACGACGAGGCGGGCGAAGTCCTCCCATCCCATCAGTTCGAATGCCGCGGCCGCGTACTCGACGCGTTCCTCGAGCGTGAGTCCAGCAGGGAGCGCGTCTGTGCCGCCGTCGGCGACGGCGTCGGACTCCACGTCGAACGTCGGCGTGCAGAACGCGTGGACGTCCGGGACCCGTTCGTCGACCTCGACCGCGAGGTCGTACACCCGCGCCGGCAGCAACGTCCGGGCGGCGAGTGCCGCGCCGTAGCCGACACCCGTGCTCTCGACGTAGCTGAACGCGGCCGCCGCGTTCGACTCGAGGCTCTCGATTATCGACTCGGCCGCCTCGACCGCGTCGTGCCACCGGTCGTGTGCCGCGGTGTCAGCATCGGCCGTCTCGGTTGGGCGCTCGGCGACGTGGTGACACGCGTCGACGATCGGGGGACAGGCGTCGACGGTCACCTCGGAGTCGTGGCCGTCGTATCGCATCGGAACCCCGAAGAACCCGGCGTAGCCGTGGGTCTCGTACGCCCCGGCCGACTCGATGTGCCGACGGATGATCTCAGAGCGGGTGTCGATACAGAACGTGAGCTGTGCGGCCGGACGACTCTCGTCAGACGCGCCGGCGTCGGCGGATGCGGTCGTGGCATCGGCGGATGCGGTCGTGGCGCCCGTGCCAGTCGTCGGCGCGTCGAGCGACGCACTCGCGTCCGAGAGCGCCTCGACGAGCGATCCGCGGTAGGTCGCCTCCCACGCACGGAGCCACACCTCGGCGAGCGGGATGTCGTGCTCGGTGGTCGATCCGACGTCGTCACCGGTCGTCGCGGACGACTCGTCCGGCACGAGTGGCGCACCAAACTGGGCCGCGAGTGCCAGCCGTGCGGCGAGGTACCCCGTGAGCGTGATCGGGTACGCAGACTGCCAGTCGCCGCCATCGGCCGTCCGACGCTTGATCAGCCCGGTCCATCCGGGCAGCGAGGCGAGGTGCCGCTCGAATCCGACAGTCCACCGGTCGGTCGGATGGTCGGCGAGCAGTTCGCGGAGCGCGTCGGTCGGGTCTGCGGGTAGCGCCGCGATCGCGTCGCTGTCGGGCACGTCGGCGTCGTGCTGGGCGACCGCACGAAACGCCTCGTAGAAGCCACGGTCGCGGTTCGGCATCGACCACGCCGCCGTATCCTGCTCGAGGAACGCCGCCAGCCACTTACTCGCGACCGCGTCGACGCGGTCCATCGGCGACGGGTCGCTCGCCCCGGCGCCCGACCGAGTTTCGGTGTCCGACCGAGTTTCGGCGGCGAGGCGGTCGAGCGACGTCTCGGGGTCGGGCGCGTAGCCGTGGTCGGCCAACCGCGATGACAGCACGTCCGAGTCGATCCGACCGGTCTCGAGGGCACGACGGAACGTCTCGGCACTCGGGTAGCCGTCGCCCCCGAGCGTCTCGGCGGCCGCCTCGACGGCCTCGTGGAACGGCCGATCCTCGTAGCCCGCAAGCGGGTTCGCCGTCACGAACGAGTGGAGCGGCCAGACGGCCCCGACCGCCTCGGCCGCGTCCTCTACACGCTCGCGCAGGGCCGTCTCAGGAGGCATCGTACTCCTCCGTCGCGGTGAGCTGCGTGTTCGTCGGCGGTTGTGTCGCGTTCGTCAACGCGACGTACAGCCGAGTGCTCCGCCGGTACACGCCGGTTTCGACGGCGACGTACGCCGCGAGGAACGCGAGCGCCACGACAACGTGGCCGACGCCGAGTGCGGCCGGCTCACCGACCGCTGGAAGGCCCCCCAAGAGCGCGGAGAACGCTCGGTACACGAGCGCGTACACAGCGATGGCCGGCACCGCGACGACCGGAACCGCCCCGTACCGGAGCCGCGGCGGGAGGGCGGCCCGCGCGACCGTCTCGCGGGCCGCGTGGAGGACCGTCACGACCACCAGGAGCGTCAACAGGAGTCCCGCGTCGACGCTCGTGCCCTTTCCGGTGAGCACCGCAAACACGACGCCGCCGGCGATCGCGGTCCCGACGACGACGACACCGTCGAGCACCCCCGTCGAAGCCTGCTCGGCGTCCGTCGCCGGCGACGTGTGTTCGACGCGGTCGCCCGACGAGAGGAACTGGTACGCCTTGTAGAACCCGTGGAGGACGAGGTGCGCCACGGCGGCGGCGAAAAAGCCCAGGCCGACCTGGGCGATCATGAACCCCATCTGTCCTACCGTCGAGCAGCCGAGCGCCCGCTTGACGTCTGTCTGGACCGTCTTCAACAGCTTGCCAACGATTGCGCTCGCCGCGCCGACGGCGACGACGACGAACATGAGGCCGGCGTCGGCCGAGACCACCGGCGCGAAGCGAACGAGAAGGATGCCACCCGCGTTGACGAACCCGGCGTGCATCAGCGCCGAGGCTGGCGTCGGTGCCGTCATCGACGAGAGCAGCCAGGTGTGAAACGGAATCAACGCGGACTGGACCATCGCGGCGAGCACCAACAGCGCGCCGGCCGCGAGGACGATCGTCGGGGTCGCTGCTGCGAGTTCGTCGGGGACTGCCGAGACGTGCGTGACGCCGGTGTGCCACCAGAGAGTTGCGAGCGCGGCGGCGACGAGCACCCCGCTCGCGGTGAAGTACCGGGCCGCGAGCCGGGCGGCTGCCTGGGCCTGCGGCCACCCGTCGACGTGGCCGATGAGTCCCGCCATCGCGGCACCCATCGCGAGCCACGCGAGCACGAAGAGGGCGAACGCGTCGGCCGCGACGAGCACCATCACCGCGATCGTGAATCCGAACACCAGTCCGAAGAACCGGTCGACGTGTGCGTCACCGGCCATATATCGTCGCGAGTAGCTGTGGACGATGCCGCTGAAGAAGGTGACGGCGGTCCACATCACGGCCGTCAGCCCGTCGACGCGCACGCCGAGCCCGTCTGTGGGGGCGACGCCAGCGGAGACGGCCGCCAGCACACCGAGAGACGCGACCCACAGCAGCCACACGAGTCGTGTCGACACGGCTGCACGCCGTGACCGAGCGCTCGAGTGAGTCGGAAGCGGTCCAATCGTCGTTGCTTGGGTATCTCCGCGCATCGTGTGATCGGTTCGTGGCCGAACCGACACTGACGCAACGCAGTGCGCGCAGTATGCCAGTTCGGTCGTGTCTGTCCTATCTAACGAACAGATTGTGTATTAAGTCTGTTCATACGACCAAATTGTTCGATGAACCCGAGTAAACGACCGTGATGGTCTCACTACGATGCGGGCGTCGACGGTCGCGTCGATACCGGGTGACCGATCGCGCAGGTACCCGATGAAAAGCCCTATCGGGGTCCGATCCGGATACGTGGTATGACCGTACTGGAGGGAACAGTGCTCGCCGGGCGCTCGTTCGACCCGATCACCGGCCGCGTCGTCGTCGAGGACGGACGGATCGCGGCCGTCGAGGAGGGCGAGACCGACTCGACCGATATCATCCTGCCGGCGTTCGTCAACGCACACACCCACCTGGGCGACTCCGTTGCCAAGGAGGCCGCGGTCGGTCTCGGGCTCGAGGGGGCAGTCGCCCCGCCAGACAGCCTCAAACACCGCCGGCTGGCGGCCGCGAGCCACAACACGCTCGTGACCGCGATGCGCCGCACCCTGCGGTTCATGCGCCAGACCGGGACCGTGACGTGTTTGGACTTCCGCGAGTCTGGCGTCGAGGGGGCACGCGCGCTGCGAGAGGCTGCGGCCCCGCTCGGGGTCGAACCGTTCATCTTTGGCAGCGATGACCCAGCCGTGCTCGAGGTCGCCGACGGCTTCGGCGCGAGCGGCGCGAACGACGACGACTTTACCGAGCAACGCGCCGCAGCCCGCACCAAAGACGTCCCCTTCGCGATCCACGCCGGCGAGCCGGACGCGAGCGACATCGACCCCGCGCTCGCGTACGACCCGGAGCTGCTCGTACACATGGTCCACGCCGAGCCCGACCACCTCGAACAGGTCCGAGATCGGTCGGTCCCCGTTGCCGTCTGTCCACGGGCGAACACGGTGCTCGACGTCGGGACGCCACCGATACGCGAGCTTCTCGACCACACGACCGTCGCACTCGGGACGGACAACGTCATGTTGAATCCGCCGTCGATGCTCCAAGAGATGGCGTACGCGGTAAAACACCACGACGTGACCGAACGGGAGGTTCTCCGGATGGCGACGACGGCCGGCGCCGAGATCGCCGGACTCGACTGCGGCGTCGTCGAAGCCGGACGACCCGCCGCGCTCACCGTGATCGACGGCGACTCCGACAACCTCGCCGGGACGGCAGACCCGATCCGCGCGGTCGTCCGTCGCGCCACCGCCCTCGACGTGACGAACGTGCTTGTGTGACCGACGTTACTTCACCGCTCGGTCGACGACTCGTCCGTCGCGTGCCTCTCTGGGTCGAAGTCGCCGAACGGTGTCGTCTCGTGGCTCCGGACGAGCACCTCGTCGGCGACGGTAAGACCCAGGTCGAGTAAGGCCTGTGCGACCGGCGTGATGTCGTCGTCCGACTCTCCGACGGCCGTCACTAGGAGATTCTGCTCGCCGGTAACCAGCTCCTGGACCGAGACGACACCGTCGATCGCCAGGATGTCGTCCACGTGTTCGCCGCGCTCGGGGATCGGCGCGGTGCAGTACAACAACATACGGAGCGGGTAGCCCGACCGCTGATAGTCGACGTCGACGCCGTACCCCTTTATCACGCCGTCGGCTTCGAGTCGGCCGATTCGCTTGCGAACCGTGCTGTCGGAGATGCCCGTTCGCGCCGCGATGTCACCGGAAGCGGTGTTCCGTGCGTCCTCTTGGAGCGCGTAGAGGATCGCCGCGTCGACGTCGTCGATGGTCCGGTCGCTCATGCGCGTACGTCGGCACCGCCCGTACTTCACTGTTCGACCGGCGGGGCCGACGACGTTCACACCGCTCAATAGGAGTCCGGAGTGCTCTCTAGCAACGGTTTACTGACCGCCGGTCGTAAGCGACGGTAGTGGATCGGACGCGACGGCACGCAGTCGTCACGCGCCGGCCCTACCCCACACTACAACCATGACAGACCACGACACCGATCCGACGCGGCTCGCCTTCGTCTGCGTCCAGAACGCCGGACGATCCCAGATGTCGGCCGCCTTTGCCGAACGAGAGCGGGACCGACGCGGCCTCGACGCCGAGGTGGAGATCCTGACTGGCGGGACCCATCCGGCAGACCACGTACACGAGCCGGTCGTCGAGGCGATGGCCGATGCCGGCTTCGACATCGCTGATCGTGTCCCTCGTGCGATCACCGAGGCGGAACTCCAGTCTGCGGACTACGTCGCGACGATGGGCTGTTCGACGCTCGACGTCGGCACGGTCGGCCCCGACACCGAGGTGCGCGACTGGGACCTCGAAGACCCCGACGGGAAGGACCCAGAGCGGGTGCGGGAGATCCGCGACGAGATCGCAGCTCGCGTCGAGGCGCTCTTCGACGAGGCGACCGCGACGACCGCGACTCACTCCGAGTAGCCTTCCTGCAAGAACGCACCCTCCGTCTCGTACATCGAGACGAGTTCCTCGATGAACGCCTCGCGTGACTCGTCTTCCTCGCGGTGGTCGTCCAGCCGTGACTTGAGTTCGTCGCTGATCTCGAGCGTGTAAGTCATGATCTGAGGCCGACGCCCCACCTTCGAGGCCGACACAAAAATATCACGACGCTTGTTCTCACCGATCGACACCCACGCAGCCCCGTACTGGTGACCGACCCAGGGGTGTCGATGAGGCTCCTGACACGTCACCGCGTCGGTACCGTGTCGCGGACAGTGAGGTGGTTCGGAAACTCCTTGAGCTGAACAGCGCGGTTAACAGCATCGGGGAACAGCGACTACCCGCGGGGGCACGCCAAGTCTACTAATTCTGATGACTAGTCTCTGCCAAGTACCGTTTCTTTCGCACATCATCCTCCCGCCGCGTTTGAGACGGTGTCAATTTCGTCGAACCGCCGCCGAATCGTCTTTCCTCTAGTGAACGGATTCAGCACGACAACTCGCAGCCATCGACTGTTCCGATAGCTCAACAACGAAACGAAGATATCGTGCCCGGAGAGCAACGTCCGTTGGAGTCTGTTGTTCAGTCGTCCACCGGTAGTGGTTAGTCCGCCGTTACTGGGCCGCTCGCGGACTGGCTGTCGCTCCAGGTGAAGTAGCTCGCTAGCGCAGGGCCACTGACGTTGTGCCAGACACTGAACAGAGCAGGGATGAGCGCGGCTGCCGGGTCGAATAGTGACGCCGCAAGCGCCACTGCAAGCCCACGGTTTTGTAATCGTACTGAGCCGACTGAACAAACCCTCGCTTGGTGGCAATATTGTGCGACGGCTCCCATCTCTGTGTCACCATCAGCAACTATCAGCGAGAATACGTTTCGAGCGATCTCCGGGGGACAACAGTAGCGAGGGTGTTACATGAGTGTTCACACACCTGGATAACGATCGCTCAATACAGAGGATCTGCCTCACGATTTGGGTCTGGCCTAAGAAAGGATACATACGAGTCATCTAAAAAAACAACGCGAGTTCCCGCCCCCATCGTGGGCGGGGTGAAGGGCGTCACTCCGGCCGGATGTGGGTCGGCATGAAGCAACACAGGGCGCAACGGGATCCACGCGAGCGTAGCGAGCGTGGGTCAGTCACGCCCGTGACTGAGCGAAGCGAAGGAACGGGCGCGACGGGATTTGAACCCGCGGCATCTTGGTCCGGAACCAAGTGCTCTGTCCGCTGAGCTACGCGCCCTCGCCGGCAGTACTGGTGGCGACCGTTTAACGCTTCTGAACGGGGGCAATCGGTCACTCTTCGTCTGCGTCCGACTCGAAGAGCCCGTCGACGAGCGTCTCGATGAGCCGGGACTCGACGTCCTCGTACGCCGAGACGTGGAGGGCATCGATAGGCGAGTCGTTGGCACGGGTGACGAACACGAGCGACCGAACCAACCCACTGATGAGGTCGGGGTCGTCGTACCGGAACGTGTCCATCGCGGCCCACCGCTCGGCGTACGGGAGGTCGGTCTCGTGGGTGTCAGCGCCGATCGACTGCCGCTCCGACTCGGAGAGCTGGTCGGTGAGGAGGTGGAGCTCGCCGTCGACGATCAGCCGCGAGGCGAGTGGATTCGACCGGACCTCGGTGAACATCGTCCGGAGCATGGTCGCTACCTCGTCGCGCGGGGAGTCGGCGCCGGAGACGGCTGCGTCGACGCGCGCCTCGAGCTCCTCGCGCTCGGCTCTGAGCACCGCGGCGTACAGCGCCGCCTTCGAGTCGAAAAACTGATAAAAGGTGCTCGTGCCGATCCCGACCGCATCGGTGACGTCTTTCACCCGGGTTCGCTCGAAGCCGAAGCGCGCGAACAGCTCGCGCCCCTCGACGACGAGGTCCGATCGGATTCGCTCTCTGTCGCCCGGCGAGAAGCGGCTCATGACGGCGACACACCGGCGGTCGTGGCTGCTCGCGCGACACTCATCGTGCACGCTGTGCGACCCACGAATAAAAACGTGTTTCGTTCTCGGCCGCCACGAACCGCATCGAGCGGCGTGACCGTCACCCCGTCGCGTTTATTCACGCGGCAACCGAACGAGTGGTGTGACACCCGACGCGGCGACGATCCGGCCGGTCGAGCGCGCCGACCTCCTCGCGGTGGTGCGCATCGAGCGGGCGTGCTTCGACGACCCCTGGCCGTACGACGCCTTCGAGCGGCTGCTCGGTGCGCCGGCGTTTCTCGTCGCCGAGCGTGGCGAGACGGTCTGTGGCTACGTCGTTGCCGACGTCACCCCCAACGCCGGCCGCGATATCGGCCACATCAAAGACCTCGCCGTGCAGCCGGACGCCCGGGGTCGTGGCCTCGGGCGGCAGCTCTTGCGTGCTGGTCTCACCCGACTGTGTACACATGGGGCCGCAGTCGCGAAACTCGAAGTTCGTGCGGGCAACGCGGTCGCACGGTCGTTGTACGCCTCCGAGGGCTTCGAGCCGGTCAGGCGGGCGCGTCGGTACTACCGCGACGGCGAGGACGCGCTCGTGCTCGCCGTCGATCTCGGGACGTGGGCGAGCGATTCGACGGTTGACAAGGCTTAGTGTTCGTGGCGTCCAGGGACGTGTATGAGTTCGGTTCCCGAGCGGTCCGAGATCGACGAGACGCACAAGTGGGACCTCCAGAGCGTCTACGCCGACGACGAGGCGTGGGAGGCGGCCTACGCCGACGTCGAGGGGCGAATCGACGAGCTGCGGGCGTACGAGGGCCGCGTGACCGACGACGCCGAGACGCTGCTCGAGCTGCTCGAGCTTCGTGAGGAGGTGTTCCGGGACCTCTCACAGGTCGCCGTGTACGCCCGTCTCCGTAGCGCCGAGGACACCCGTAACCAGACGTACCAGGCGATGTCGGCGAAGGCGTCGTCGCTCCAGTCGACGGCTTCGAGTGCCATCTCGTACCTGCGGCCGGCGCTGCAGTCACTGACCGAGTCGCAGGTCGCGGCGTTCAAATCGGACGCACCGGGACTGACCGAGTACGACCACTACCTCGACGACGTGTTGCGGACGAAGCCGCACACGCGGTCGGCCGCCGTCGAGGAGGTCCTCGCAGACCTCTCTGAGGTCACGAGCGCGCCCAGTGACATATACTCGATGTTGACGAACGCCGACATGAGTTACGGCGTCGTCGAGGGCCCCGAAGGCGACGACGTCGAGATCACCCAGGCGAACTTCACCAAGCTCCAGACGAACCCGGACCGCGCGTTCCGCGAGCGGGTACACGAGACGTTCTACGACGAGTGGGCGAGCGTGCGGAACACGGTCGGAACGGCACTCGAGAAAGCGGTTCGCGAACACGTCGCGAGCGCGGAGATCCGCGACTACGAGAGCGCCCGGGCGGCTGCACTCGACGGACCGAACGTCCCAGGAGCGGTGTACGACACGCTCGTGGAGACCGTCGATGACAACCTCGACGTCCTCCACCGACACGCGGAGCTGAAACGGGCCGCGCTCGACGTCGACACGCTCCAGAGCCACGATCTCTACATGTCGCTGACCGGTGACCAGGGCCCGGACGTCTCCTACGAGCAGGCGGTCGAGTGGGTGATAGACGCGGTCGAGCCGCTGGGCGAAGCGTACCAGTCACGGATGACGGAGGGTCTCGAGTCGCGGTGGGTCGACGTGTACGAGAATCGCGGGAAGCGCTCGGGGGCGTTCTCGTCGGGCACCTACGACACCCAGCCGTTCATCATGATGAACTACCAGGACGACGTGGCCTCGATGTACACCTTGGCCCACGAGCTCGGCCACTCGATGCACTCGGAGCTGGCCGCGGACGCCCAGCCGTGGCACGACGCGAGCTACGAGATCTTCGTCGCGGAGATCGCCTCGACGGTGAACGAGACGCTGCTCACCCACCACCTGCTCGAGACGGTCGACGACGAGACGCTCCGGACCCACGTGCTCGACGAGTACCTCGAGCGGTTCCGGTCGACGCTGTTCCGTCAGACCATGTTTGCGACGTTCGAACAACAGATCCACGAGCGTGTCGAAGACGGCGGCGCGCTGACCCCAGATGCACTCGACGAGCTGTACGCGGAGCTGAAGGGTACGTACTACGAACCGGCCGAGCTGGGCGGCGGCGTCGAGTGCGAGTGGCAGCGTATTCCACACTTTTATTACAATTTCTACGTCTACCAGTACGCCACCGGCATCTCTGCTGCGGCAGCGATCGTCGACCGGATCCTCACGGAGGGCGAGCCGGCGGCCGCCGACTACCGCGAGATGCTGGCCGCGGGCGGTGCCGACTACCCGCTCGCGGTCGTCGAGCGCGCCGGCATCGACATGGCGAGCCCCGAGCCGATCGAGTCGGCCGTGGGTATCTACGAGACGTACCTCGAGGAGATCGCGACGCTGCTCGACCTCGCGTAGGCAGGTACCTGCTCGGGTCGGTCTCACCGGTGTGCCGCGTAAGCGTAGCTGTCGTCACCGGCAGTAGGCCGGTGGCCGTCGAGGGTGATCTGCCACCCATCGAGTCGGGAGGCGTCCCTAAGTGCTAACGCGAGGGCGTGGCGAACGTCGGCGACGTCGACGCCGTAGTAGTCGGCCGGAACCCCGCGAAGGTAGTGTAACGCCGTGGTGAAAAGCGACCGCATGCCGTCGTCGTCGAGGAAGTCGACGTGTTTGTACGCGCCGGCGGCGACCTGGACCATCCCGTGGAGGAACGCGCTCTCGGTCGAGCCGCGGCCGTAGTTGTACCACTCGTCTTCGAAACAGTCGTGTGACTCGTGGTAGGCGCCGTCGTTGTAGAGCCGAACGCCGTGGACCACCGCCCGCCGGAGCGTCCCGTGTTCCCACCCGTTGGAGGCCGCGCGGTCGGGACACCACCCGGTCGGGGCGTCGACCGTCGGGGGCGCGACATCGGGATCGCGGGTGTGATCGTCCATACGGTTCGTCTCGCTCGCGACGTGCTAACGGTTTCGCCGGCACGCCAGAAACACGCCGAGTTCTCGTGCCCGACCGTGTAGAACACTCGCAATTTTCATACCGGTGACCAGCGTACCGTCACGTATGTTCGATTCGATCGAGACGCCGTGTGCGAGGATGGACGACGGCGAAAAGCGCAAGCTCGGGTCGCTGCTCGTGGTCGGGCAGGGACTGCTCACCGCGCTCGCGCCGTCGCTGTCCGTACGACTGATAAAGCGGATGCTGTCGAAGAACTTCGAGAACGCGGGCGACCTCGAGGCAACGCCCGAGTACCGCCGGCAGCTGCGTGCGATCGGTATCGGGACGGCCGCGGCGGGGATCGCCGGGTACGCGATGGAGACCGTCGCGGGACGGGCGGACGAGGTGGACGAGGCGGTCACCGAGGACACAACTGACGAGTCGGCGTGAGCGACCGACGACCGGAGCGAAACCGGTGGATTGAATCCCTCTGGGCGACTATCGCAATCTGCGTGCGAGGGTAGCCAAGCCCGGAAACGGCGGCGGACTCAAGATCCGCTCCTGTAGAGGTCCGTGGGTTCAAATCCCTCCCCTCGCATCGCCGGGGTCACACCCCGTGATGCGGAAGACCGCTCTCGGAGCGCTCTTCCCTCGCAATATGCTGTCACACTCTCTCACTGGTAGCCATGCCCGCCCGGTCCCCGGAGCCGCGGAGCCGTCAAAAGTGCCCGATCGATCGCCGCCAACAGCGTTATACTTGCAGAACCGCTATTTGAACGCACACAGTGTCAATTCACCACCCCTCCATCGGTGCGGTACCGCGGCCGAAGACGGTGCTCTTCTGCCCGGAGTGCGGCCACGAGAGCGGTCTCCACGGCGACTGGATCCTCGACGACGACGCGGGTCGCTCGACACGAATTTGTCCGGTGTGTGAGACGGCGCTCGGCACCCACCAGTAGCGACGACCGAGGCGACAGACCACCGTTACCGCCCAGTTCACACACGATCCGCGGTCGTCGCACCTGTTCGATCGAAAAGTAACGAACGATCATTTTTCTCGGCGCGGGAGTCTCCCCTCCGAAACGGTTTTGACCGCCCCTCACACACGGTCGATATGCCAACGGATCCCGACACGGGATACGATCCCTCGCTGGGTCGGAAGTTCATCTTCGTCACCGGCGGGGTCATGTCCGGACTGGGGAAAGGAATCACCGCCGCGAGCACCGGCCGACTGCTCGCAAACGCGGGGTTCGACGTTACCGCAGTGAAAGTCGACCCGTACCTCAACGTCGACGCCGGAACGATGAACCCGTACGAACACGGCGAGGTGTACGTGTTAAAAGACGGCGGCGAGGTCGATTTAGACCTCGGCAACTACGAGCGGTTCCTCGGAACCGACATGACGTTCGACCACAACGTCACCACCGGCAAGACCTACCAACACGTCATCGAGCGCGAGCGCGCCGGCGACTACCTCGGGAAGACCGTCCAGATCATCCCGCACGTCACCGACGACATCAAACGCCGCATTCGTGAGGCAGCAGACGGCAGCGACGTCTGTATCGTCGAGATCGGCGGCACGGTCGGCGACATCGAGTCGATGCCGTTCCTCGAGGCGCTCCGTCAGTTCGCACACGAGGAGGACGACGAGGACATCCTCTTTGCGCACGTCACGCTCGTGCCGTACTCGAAGAACGGCGAACAAAAGACGAAGCCGACCCAACACTCGGTAAAAGAGCTCCGCTCGATCGGCCTCCAGCCCGACGTCCTCGTCGGACGGTGTGACGACGAACTCGAGCCCGAGACAAAAGAGAAGATCGCCCTGTTTTGTGACGTTCCGACGGACGCCGTCTTCTCGAATCCAGACGTCGAGGACATCTACCACGTGCCGTTGGTGGTCGAATCGGAGGGACTCGACGAGTACGTAATGGAGCGGTTCGAACTGACCGACGAGGCCTTGGCTCGCTCAGAGCGATCGACGGCGTGGCGCGACCTCGTCACCCGCGACCGCGACCAGGAGGTCGCGGTGGCACTCGTCGGCAAGTACGCCCTAGAGGACGCGTACATGTCGATCCACGAGGCGTTGAAACACGCCGGAATCCAGACGCAGACCGAAGTCGAGGTCCTCTGGGTCGACGCCGACGAGACCCGCGACCACCACGAGGAGCGGCTTCGGTCGGCCGACGCGGTCGTCGTCCCCGGCGGCTTCGGTTCGCGAGGGACCGACGGCAAAGTCGAGGCGGTGCGGTACGCCCGCGAGAACGACGTCCCGTTTCTCGGGCTTTGTTTGGGCTTCCAGCTGGCAGTCGTCGAACACGCGCGCAATGTGCTCGGATTGACGCGCGCTCACTCGGCCGAACTCGACCCCGAGACGCCACATCCCGTCATCGACCTGCTCCCAGAGCAGTACGAGACTGAGGCGATGGGCGGGACGATGCGACTCGGCGCACACGAGACTGCGATCGAACCGGGGACGCTCGCAGCAGCGGTGTACGGCGACGAATCGTGTACGGAGCGACACCGCCACCGCTACGAGGTGAATCCCGAGTACATCGACGCGCTGTCGGCCGACGGCCTCGTCTTCTCCGGCCGTGCGGACAACCGGATGGAGATACTCGAACGCGAGGACCACCCGTTCTTTTTCGGCACGCAGGCACACCCCGAGTTCCGGTCGCGACCGGACCGGGCGAGCCCCCCGTTCGTCGCCCTCGTCGAGGCGGCGCTCGGATCGACGGACACAACGGCACAGAACGCGGACGTGAGGTTGTAGATGGTCGAGACGGACGCGTTTATCGACGAGGCGGTAGCAGGGATTCGCGAGGAGATCGGCGACGCGGAGGCAGTGATCGCGCTCTCGGGTGGGGTCGACTCCTCGGTCGCCGCCACCCTCGCGTACGAGGCGGTCGGCGACCAGCTCACGCCGGTGTACGTCGACACGGGACTGATGCGAAAAGGCGAGACCGACCAGGTTCGAGAGACGTTCTCGTTTATGGAGTCGCTCCGCGTCGTCGACGCCGCAGACCGGTTCTTCGACCGACTGACGGGCGTCACCGACCCCGAGGCGAAGCGGCACGCCATCGGCGAGGGATTCATCGACGAGTTCGAGACGGTCGCGCGCGAGGTCGACGCCGACTACCTCGTGCAGGGGACGATCTACCCCGACCGCATCGAGTCGGAGGGCAACATCAAATCTCACCACAACGTGGGCGGGCTGCCCGAGGTCGTCGACTTCGACGGGATCGTCGAGCCGGTTCGTGACCTGTACAAAGACGAGGTGCGCGAGGTGGCGCGTGCACTCGACCTCGAGGCGGTCATCGCAGAGCGGATGCCGTTTCCTGGGCCTGGGCTCGCGGTGCGCGTCGTCGGCGAGGTGACACCGGAGAAGGCGGCCGTCGCCCGCGAGGCGTGTCACGTCGTCGAAGACGAACTCGAGGCGTACGAGCCCTGGCAGGCGTTCGCCGCTGTGATCGGGAAGGCGACCGGTGTGAAAGGCGATAACCGGGTCCACGGTTGGGTGGTCGCAGTGCGCTCTGTCGAGAGCCGCGACGGGATGACGGCCCGTGCCCAAGAGATCGACTGGAACACCCTCCAGCGGATCCAGAGCCGGATCACCGGCGAGAACGAGAACGTCGCCCGGGTGCTCTATGACGTCACACACAAGCCACCGGCGACGATCGAGTACGAGTGATGACGGGAAGACGCCACGGCCAATGGCAGTGACCGAGTCACCCGTCGTCATCGTCGCCGGCCCGGACGAACACGGCGTGGGCGAGGAGCTGTCGGCACTCGGCGCGACGGTGTCGCGGATCGAAGACGTGGTGTCGACGACGACGCTCGAGGCGGCTGGCGTCGACGAGGCCGCGTACCTCGTGTTGACCGACACCGAGGAGGCGACCGGGATCCCCGTCGCGAAGGAGCTGAACTCCGCGGTTACGGTGGTGACGTACACGAGCGTCTCGCTGCCGGCGTTCGTCGCGGCCGTCGCGGACCTGGCTGTCGACCCGGCCCTCGTCGGCCCCGTGGTCGTCGCCGAGGAGATCGTCGCTGGCGACGTCGGGGGCGACCGCGTGGACGCTGAGTGAGCGCAGCCCAGACAGAAAGTGGCTTCAGTGTGGTGATGACGGCCATGCACCGGCGTCGTCGTCGTGCCGACCCCTTATGTGCGCGGGCGCGAACACGACGTATGGACGAGGAATCACGCGCCGACCGGCGGTCTCCGGTCGGCGAGCCGGTGGTACGGTCGGACCCGGCAGTTACCGGTGATCGGGCCGGGTCAGCCGTCGAGTTCGATCCGGCCGATCCCGACAGCGTGGAGACGGCTGCCGAGACCGTCCGGCGCTTTGCAGCCGGCGACGTTGGTGACGAAGACCAGGTGTTGATGCTTCGGGGTGCGGCCGCGTGTGCGGCGCTCGTCCGTGGCGTCGGCTCGTACACGGACGCCGTCGACCGTGCCGGTGACGGCGTCTCGGTCTCGTTCGTCCGCAAGTGGGCGCGGGTCCACGACCTGCCACCGGAGATTCGTCGACAAGTCGCGCGCGGTCAGATCGCGCCGAGCGCGGCCAAACACGTCGCCCGACTCGGCGGTCGCGACCGGTACCTGTTGGCGTGGGCGGCGATGGACGGCAGCCTGACCGTCCGAGAGGTTCGCGCCGTCGCCTCGTCGGTCAACGACGGCACCGACATCGAGACCGCTCTCGCCGACGCCGGAGTGACGCTCGGCGAGGTAACGCTTGACCTGCCGGTCGAGACGTATCTCGATCTTCGACGCCGGGCGTCGATGGAGAACGTCGCCCCCGGTGTGATCGTCGCGGCGGCACTCGACGGCGGCTTCCAGGACGACGACCAGTAGCTTGCTGCGCCGACCAGCCATTCTAAACGTTTATCCGTCGTCTGACCCAACAATAGATTGCGGGCCGGTAGCTCAGTTAGGGAGAGCGTCCGGCTTTTAACCGGACGGTCGGGGGTTCGAATCCCTCCCGGCCCGTAGCAGATATAACCTTTTTTCACCCACAAATGACAGTTAGCGGCGCTCTCGCCGCCGATCTGGGGGTGGCAAAATGAGCAGTGTAGAGCGGCAGATAGATGTTGATCTCGATGCCGACGGCAACGTTCTGAGCGCGGTCGTCGAAGAGCGCAGAGAACTCGAAGTCGGCGAGCTGTTCAACGAGGACGGCGAGCTACGGCTGTGGCAAGACCGCGCCGGGTGGAACGGCTACGTTCGCGAAATCATCGACGGCGAAGTGCGATTCTACGAGGTTAACACTCGGTTCGACGACGACTCGTGGATCTCGAAAGTGTGGTGCGGAGAACAGGCGGTCCACGACGCGATTCGAAACCACATTGAGGAACGGCACGCAGGTGGTTCCGGGAACTTCGTGCGGAGGTGTTCACCACCATGACGGCCGAAACCGCCGTCGACGAACAGCGCGAGCAGATCGCGAACCGTCTCGGCGAACCCGAAGTGCTCGTGTTCCCTGCCGGCTGGTCGACGTCTTCGAGCTGGCACCGTGCACAAGCTGCCGAGTCGACCGTTGGCGCCGTGAACCCCGCCGAGTTCGACGTGCTTCTCGGCCGCCTCGAGGGCGACGCTTCGATGAGTCGTCACCGTGTGCTCTTCGCACTCTACGAGGGAGAGCTTCGAGCCGAGTGTGACTGCGACGGGCACCGCTACCGTAGCTGGTGTGCTCACGTCGCCCTACTCTGGTGGCGCTGGTGTAACGCGGAACTCGCAGTGACCGATCTCGATACCGGCCGCACCCACCTTTCGCCGCCGTGGTGGCTCTCGGTCGACGACGCCGACCGCGACCACGTCGACGCCGAGGCGCGACAGACGGCCGTGGCCGACGGAGGTGCGAACCGATGAAGCTCCGCTTCCACTGTTTCGGGTGGAACAAGTGGAACCGTATTTGTGTTACAACTTCGACCGGCTGTAACACAAGCGATTCGCTCGAAACCGAGGTCGAGAGCGTCCCACTGTCGAGATATACATTTTGTAACACAGGTACACGGGGGTATCAGAAATTGTGCCCTCGTGGCGCACCCGTGTGTGTGTGCGAACTTAGCGCGGCGCGCGCGCTGGCGCGCATTATGCGGACAGGCGGGCACCCGCAGGCGTTGGGGGTGGGCAGATGAGCGAGACGATAGCGGCGTGCCCCGAGTGCGACTCGTCGGACGTGTACCGTCGAACGTTCTCGGTGAGTTCGGATGCGACGGACGGTGCTCGGTACCGTTGTCAGAGTTGTTACGTTCGGTTCGACGAGCCGACGCGACGAGCCCGGAAGACGAGCGGGCCGTCGATAAACAACAAGGACACGTTGGCGCACCGGTTGATGACCACGAATGCGAACGAGGTGACATCAAAATGAGCGACGAAATCCATGTGACGGCCCGTGTGAGCGATCCAGAACTCGTGGCCGCACTCCAAGCGGCATCGGACGAGACGGGGTCGAAGTCAGAAGCAATCCGGCTAGCCCTTCGAGAAGCGTACCTGGGCGACGTCGACGACGCCGGCGACGACACTGGGATGCCGGTGAAAGCGCGGGAAGCACACGGAAAGCTCGTCGAACTCGCAGGCGTCGGTGGTCGCCTCG
>Ga0209946_1000243_pt1 | contig 23042 bp, 29 predicted proteins | sample SalPon2_A_H2O_MG_FD_185704 | JGI IMG/M metagenome (GOLD analysis project Ga0209946, IMG submission 185704) | Salt pond water microbial communities from South San Francisco under conditions of wetland restoration - Salt Pond MetaG R2_A_H2O_MG... | ecosystem: Environmental > Aquatic > Non-marine... | reverse complement strand
ATACAATAAGGCAGACAACGTGATCTACACCTCGCAAGGACAGTGGGGTGATTTTGTATTCAGGACGCTAGATAACCCAGATCGCATAGTTGGTTACGAGTCCTACACAGCACACGTCGATGAGCTGGATACACTTAAGACTGAACATGCTAGAACAGCTTGGAATCAGATCATCGCTCGTAATCGGCAACAGCCTAAGTGGATCAGCAACCCTTACAATCAGGCTAGTGCTTACACAACCCCAGAGGGTTTTAAGTTTGCTCACTGGCGCTGGGTGCAGAACAAGACCGAAGAGTACGGATTGGTTCAGGCACCTAGTTACAGCAACCCATACCTACCGGATGGCTACATTGACAGCCTCCGATCAAGCTATCCCACAGAGCTTGCAGATGCCTACATAGAAGGGCGCTTTGTAAACCTGACATCAGGTACAGTTTACTCTAGTTTTGATAGAAAACGTAACGGCTCGACATCGAGCATCATAGAAGGCGAACGGCTTTATGTGGGTATGGACTTCAACGTCGGAAAGATGGCTGCTGTCATTTATGCTCGAAGAGGCGAAGAGTTCCACGCTCTTGAAGAGATCGTTGATGCTTACGATACTCCAGCGGTTATTCAAACACTCAGCAATCGTTTTCCGGGCCATACCATCTGTGTCTACCCAGACGCTTCGGGAACTAGCAGAAAGACAGTCAACGCAAGTCAAAGCGACATAGCTTTGCTACAACAGTCGGGCTTTTCTGTAAGAGCACCTAAGAAGAACCCGCCAGTTAAAGATAGAATCTTGGCAGCGAACACAGCATTTGAGCAAGGCTTAGTAAAAGTAAACTCAAAGAAATGCCCAGAGTTCACCCGATGCCTCGAACAGCAGGCATACGACAAGAACGGTGAGCCTGACAAAACAAGCGGTCACGACCACATGAATGACGCAGGCACTTACCCGATAGCGTATGAGATGCCTGTTAAGAAGCCAGTGGCAGATGTCGCCATCCGCTTTGCCATATAGGATATGTGAATGAGTGTAAAGACACTACATCCAGATTACCAAATCTACTCACCTAAGTGGCGTCTAGTGCGTGACTCTGTTGAAGGTGAGAGCGCAGTAAAGAGAGCGCCAGAGCGGTATCTACCTGAGTTCGTTCCGGCTGATCCAGAGCGGTACAAGCGGTATGTGCAACGCGCCTACTTCATGGGCGTAACAGGCCGTACCCGAGCAGCACTCAGCGGCATGGTGTTCCGTAAAGACCCCATGCACGAGCTACCAGATGAGTTAGATGAGCTGAAGTTCAACGCAGATGGCAGCGGCACCAGCTTAGAGCACATCTCTAAAGAAGCGCTCGGTTCTATCCTTGATACAGGCCGCCACATCTTCCTAGTGGACTACCCAACCATTGAAGATAGCATTGACTTTGAGACAGAGCAGAACATCGGCGCTAGGCCGCTGCTACTCAGCTACAACGCTGAGGCACTGATTAACTGGAAGTACAGAAAGATTAACGGGCGGCGTGTACTCACGCTGGCTGTGCTTGTTGAGCTTGTACAAGATGAGAACAACTCAAACGAGTTCGATCACGACATCGTAAAGAACTATCGCGTACTACGTCTGCGTGATGGAGTCTACACTCAGCAGATGTACGATGATGGTGGTTCAGCAATGGGGCCAGAGTTCATCCCACGGATGGCAGGCGGTCAGCCATTTGATCACATCCCGATGTACATTGCTGGCTCAGAGAATAACCTGCCAGACATTGACGATGCACCACTGTACGATTTAGCGATCCTAAACATCGCTCACTATCGTAACACGGCAGATTTAGAAGAAGCCGGGTACATCACAGGACAGCCAACGCTGCACCTAAACATCGGTGATACTAACCCTGAGACCTTTGTCGAGCAGAACCCTAACGGGGTGCAGCTAGGCAGCCGCAGCGGGATCATCACACAGGGCGGCAGTGTAGAGCTTGTTCAGCCTGAAGAGCGCAGCCTTCTTGTGCAGCTTAAAGATGCTAAAGAGCAAGAGATGGTCAAGATCGGCGCTCGGCTTATTCAGCGAGGTGGTCAGGCAGAGACAGCAGAGGCAGCACGGATCAACGCTAGTGCTGAAGCCTCTACGCTCGATCAGGTAGTCAACAATCTTTCATACGCTCTGACTAGCGCCCTAATGGATGCTGGCTTGTTTGTTGGTCTACAGACTAACGCTGTTGAGGAAATCCGCTACGACCTTAACACGGACTTCTTCGAGACTAGCCTTGACGCACAGCAGCTAATGGCATTGATTCAGCTAGGTGATGTTGGTGTCATCTCTCGCTCTATCCAGCGCGATAGCATCCGCAAGGGCCGCATCCACATCCCTCAAGATATGGAAGACGAAGAGATCGACGGGGAGAACGCAGGGAACCTTCTGTAGATGAGCGCAGAGGACTTTCTAGCAGACGCCGCAACTCGGCGGCAGGTCATGGTGCAGCGTGTATCACGCGGCATGACTTCAGAGTTAGAAGGTTTGCTAGAGGAGATGCGCGAGGAAATCGCAGGCAGAATCTCAGAAGTAGGCACAGAGTTCCAGAGAGCGCGTCTGGGGCAACTTCTTACTTCAGTTGACTCCATCATCAGCGGTAAAGCTCAAAGCATCTCAGAGAGCCTTAAAGACCAGATCGGTGAGTTTACCCGAGACGAACTGGACTTCCAGAAGCGCACCTTAGATCAAGTATTGATAGACCCGACATCAGAACCGAACGCAGATCAGGTTATCAGTGCAGTCACTAGCGAACCAACCAGCCTAGTGCAGGGCGATCAGAAGAACAGCATGACCATCAATCAGATGCTTGGTGTGTTGGCTGGCGCTAACAGTAAAGAGCTGAAGAACGCCATCAGCACAGGATTCATTGCTGGGGATACCACTAGCCAGATCACACAGCGCGTCTCACAGAAGATCAGAGGTCGGTCTAGAGCACAGGTCAGGGCAGTAGTCCAAACGTCTCTGAACCACGCTGCTGGCGTTGCAAGACAGAAGTTCGCTGAAGAGAACAAAGATCGACTAGGTGGAGAGAAGTACCTAGCAACACTCGACAGTTCAACTACAGTGACTTGTGCAGGACTAGACGGGAACATCTACGAAGTAGGCGTAGGGCCAAGACCACCACTGCATTACAACTGCCGCTCTCTCCGAGTAGCAGTGCCTAGAGAAGATTCAGTCTTGGCAGGATTAGACGGCACAAGACCAGCAGTAGGCGCAGAGGGCGTGCAGCAGGTCTCCTCTCGCAAGACTTTCTCAGGGTGGCTAGGTCAACAGCCAGCAGATTTTAAGAGAGAGTTCTTCGGCAAGTTCAAAGATGGCGAAGCAAAGTACAAGTTGTTCGAGCAGGGAGGCTTGGACGCAAAAGACTTCATTGACCCTGATGGCGTAGCAATGTCGCTACAGGAGTTGAGGGAGAAGAACCCGTTAGCTTGGCAACGGGCTAACATTGAGCAGTAGTCAGAGACTACAAACTAACCAAGCTACAAGGCTTTGTAGCGCATAGCTAGGGGCTATACCATGAGTGAAGAGAACGACAGCGTAAAAACCGAAGAGACAGCAACCACCACTGAGACTGCTACAGAGTCCAGCGGCAAGACATACAGCGAGACTGAAGTTCAGAAGCTGATCGATGAACAAGTAAGAGGCTTGAAAGGAAAAGTCGAAGAGCTGCTGAGTGAGAAGAAGTCTGCCTCACAGCGAGCTAATCAGCTTGAGGAAGAACAGAAGAGGCAGGAAGAAGAGCGCATGGCTGAGAAGCAACAGTTCAAAGAGCTGTACGAGCGCGAGCAGAAGAGCAAACAAGAGCTTCAAGAAGAGCACGAGGAGTTTAAGAACCGTATCCGCCAACAGGAGATCGGTAACGAAGCACTCAAGGTTGCCTCTGAACTCACCCGCGACACAGCACGGGGCGAGCTTCTGCAAGAGAAAGCCATGCAGTATGCCAAGTACAGCGACGATGGCGTTACTTTTGAGCTTGGCGGCGTGCCAGTGGACAAGGAAAAACTCCTTAGCCACTTGCGTGAGAAATACCCTTTCCTAGTAGACGGATCGGGTGCAACCGGAGGCGGGGCTTCTGGATCGAATAACGGCGGGGCCGTAAGCAACAAATCATTTTCTGAAATGAGCGGTGCTGAACTCTCAGAACTTCGGGCTGAAAGCCCACAAGAGTATCAGCGCCTTCGTGATGAGTTTTACGGCCAACGATAGGAGATAATCATAATGGCTACTACTCGATTAAGCGACATCATTGATGTCACAGTATTCCGGGACTTGCCCCCGGTAAATGGCCCAGAAAAGACGGCTTTCTACGATAGCGGTGTTGTTACTCGTAACGCACTGCTTGATGAGCTTGCTAGCGCTGCTGGTAAGACTGCCGAGCTTCCTTTCTGGAAAGACCTCGACGGTTCTATTGAGCTGAACTACAGCGACGACGATCCAAGCAACACTGCCACGCCTCAGAAGGTTGTGCAGGGTGAGCAGGTCGCTCGTAAGGCTTTTGTCAACCAAGGTTGGCAGGCTGCTGACTTAGCTTCAGAGCTTGCTCTGGGTGCTCGTGCTATCGATCAGGTTCGTAACCGCACCGATACATACTTCACCCGTCAGTGGCAGCGTCGTCTTGTCTCAACCACGAACGGCATCATTGCCGACAACGTGGCTAACGACGGCGGCGACATGGTTGTTGATGTGGCTGCTGAGGCTATTGCTAGTCAGGACGCAGGTACGAAGTTCAACCGTGATGCTTTCGTAGAGGCCACCAACACGCTTGGCGACCGTTACGATGAGCTTAGCGCCATCTCTGTCCACAGCGCTGTTTACAGCCAGATGGTCAAGAATGACGACATTGACTTCATCCCAGATTCCGAGGGCAACCTCGTAATCCCGACCTACCTTGGTCTTCGGGTTATCGTTGATGACGGCATGAACGTCGAAGCAGGGTCAACCGACGGCTTCAAGTACACCTCAGTACTCTTCGGTGCTGGTGCATTTGGCTTCGGTGTTGGTAATCCTGAGGTGCCTGTTGAGATCGAGCGTTATGCCGATCAAGGCAACGGCGGCGGTATTGAGACTCTGTGGGTTCGTGAGACCTACGTTCTCCATCCGTTCGGCTTCAAGGCAACGGGTACGCCTAGCAACGGCATTACCTTCACGCAGGCAGAACTTGCCACTGCCGCAACTGTGGATCGCGTCATTGAGCGGAAGAACATCCCGCTAGCGTTCCTCATCACCAACTAAGATATTTAGTTGGCTTCAGATCACGCCCCCGAAAGGGGGCTGGTCTCCCTACATTAGAAAGGATTTCAACTATGGCTAATAAAGATGGTTTAGAGCCAAGTAAGCCAATCGACTTTGAAACCCTCCAGCGCGTTAAGCGCCAACAGCGAGAGGCTGCTAAAAATGCCAAAGCAGAACCCAAAAGTAAACCCAAACGCAGAACTGCCGGGTCTGAGGACGTTCGCGAAGCCGGGGAGCCTAGCGTTTCGAGCGTACTACGCTCAACAGAGACGAAAGGATCGAAAGGAAGCTAACCAGACGTGACTTACACTGTCGATCAATTTGGGCCTAGCGATCTACTGACCAGCAAGAAGTTTGCTATCCGCAGGGTGCAAGTTGACGTAGGCAACACGGGCTTTTTTGACGGTCGTGAGTTTCGTTTCTTTCGTGAGCTAGACATCCCAGCAGGCACAAGTCTCTGGACTCGCATCATAGTAGATTCTGGCAATGACGGCTTTATAGTCAGAAGTCAGACAGTTGAAGCAGAGGAAGGCACCCTCAGGCTTAGGGTTTGGAAGGACACAAGTCTTACTACGCCACCTACATTCTCAGCGCCAGACGGCCTTACATCGAATGTATTGCCAAACAACACCTTGCCCTCTGCGCCAGCCTACACAAGAACGACAGTATTTGAGAATGGCGGCGATGCTGACCCAATCTTTAACGGTGACGCAGAGGCTATCGACATTCTACGTTCGCGTAGTTCCGGTTCTACCTCAAAAGCCACATCCAACTACATTCAAGCAGGTGGTGAACGAGGGGTAGGGCCGGGTACATATTGGCTACAGTTTGAGTCAATCGGAAATGCTGATGTCACAGGGCTTTACAACTTAATTTTTGAAGAGCGTATAGGACAAGGTTAATGCCACTAGAAGTAGGAAAGCGTTACCGAGTAAAAGGCCAAGTGGTTAGGATTCAAGACTCTAACGCTCAAGGCAAAGAGAAGGCTGCTGTAACGTCAGAAGGACGCATCATCAACTTCGGCTCATCAGAGAGTCGTATTCGACCCGGAACACCGGCAGGCGATAGCTACTGCGCTCGGTCTGCTGGAATTAAATCAAGCGATAACCTATCACCCAACGATCTAGCGCGAGCAGATTGGCATTGTGACGGCTCTGTCAGCAAAGAGGAAGGGCCAACGCCCTTAGATGACTGATGCCAGCACAAAGATGTCAAAAGAACGGACGCCGTGGTTGGAAATGGGGATCATCAGGGACATGCTACGTCGGCAGAGGCGCTAAGGCACGAGCAGAGCGACAAGGCCGAGCAATTAGAGCAAGCGGATACAGAGGCGGCTAAATAATGGCATACGGTACAGATTCAGACCTAACAACCTACGCCTCAGAGCGCGGCATTACTATTAGCGGCACTTCATCAGAGCTGCTGACACTAGCACATGATTACATCGAATCACTTGACTACATCGGTCAAAAGACTGAAGAAGATCAAGCAGACCAGTGGCCTCGACAGAATGCCTACATCGACGGCTACGAGCTAGACGAGAATGTAGTCCCGCAGGGCATCATTGAGGCAGAACTACAAACAGCCATAGCTATCGACCAAGGCAACAGTCCTTTTGGCACAGTAACTCCGGGCATCAAGCGCGAGAGCGTGGACGTTCTATCTGTTGAGTATCAGGACGGCGCAAGCAACCGCAGCTTTGATCCGATGGTTCGTTTGAAACTGCGTAAGTATCTACGCGGCGGAACGGCTAGCACAAACATGGTTGGCGTGAGCCGAGTCTAATGGCTAAGTTTGACTATTCAGCATCTAAGGCGCTAGCAGACCGGCTGCTTAACCAGTTTGGTGCATCTCTTACGTTCACACGGCAGTCTGGTGAGACTTTTGACCCTGCAACGGGTACAACCACCGCTTCAGAAGAAACATTCAGCAGAGACGTTGTGTGGCTGGACTACGATAACGATGAGATTGATGGTTCTATTGTGCAGCGCGGCGATGCTCGCCTTCTGATTCAAGGTGAAGTCAAAGTAGATGACCGGGTTGAGCGTGACGGAGAAAAATGGAAGGTTGTCACTGCAAGCCCTCTTAACCCAGCAGGCACTTTGATTTACACAGAAGCACAAGTGAGGCAGTAATGGACATCAGAGTTGTCAGCAAAACATTAGATGTCCGACTGTCGCAGATGCCCAGCCTGCCACCAGTGGCTTGGCCCAACATAGACTTCAAGCCTGATATTGACACTATCTACTTGCGCCCTAGTAATCTGCCAGCAAACGGATCGCTATTCAACATGAACTACGCACAAGAGACACCGGGCGTGTATCAGGTGTCTGTAGCAGGGCCAGTCGGTGATGGAGCAGGACTGATCGAGCAAGTAGCCTCTGATGTGTCAGCACACTTCGGCGCAGTTCGTAGCCTAGACAACAATATATTTATTGAGTCGATTGACGTAGCGCCAGCAATCATTGATGACGTTTACTACACAGTTCCCGTTTCGATCAACTGGAGAATCATTGACTGATGGCTAGAGAGAAAGACATCTCGCAACTTATTACAGATGTCGCTCAGAAGTACAATCGGGGCATTGATGAAGTAGTAGAAGATGTCGCTGTTTCGTTATCACAAAGAATTATTGAGCGTACACCAGTAGGGCAGCCTTCTACTTGGCAGAACCCTAACTCAGCACCACCCGGATATGTTGGTGGTCGAGCGAGAGCAAACTGGTTCCCTACTATCGGCACACCAAGCGACGATACAACAGAATCTACAAGCACGAACGAATCTGCTTCAAGAATAACAGGCATAAAAGAGCAGATTGCAGGAAACGTCTACTACCTGACCAACAACTTGCCGTACATTCGCCGCCTTGAGTACGACAACTGGTCACAGCAAGCACCCAGAGGGATGGTAAGGGTAACTCTGAGAGAAGCCCTAAGAGAATTAAAACGCGCCATAAGCAAGAACACTAGATAGGAGCATTAACATGGCATCAGGAGCATTTACCAGCGCAGGCACTACCATTAGCCTGACTGATAGCGAACCAACTACTTATGATTCAGCTGGCTTTGACGGACTCACATTCACTGAGGTAGGTGAAGTATCTGACCTTGGTGAGTTCGGTCGTGAGTACGCAGAAGTAACTTTCAACCCACTAGGCGACCGTCGCACTGTCAAACGTAAAGGCAGTTACAACGACGGCAACATCAGCATGAGCGTTGCTCGTGTGCCTAGCGACGCAGGCCAGACTCTTTTGCAGGCTGCGCTTGATAGCGATGACAGCTACTACTTTGAAGTAGTCCTGCAAGATGGCACGACCTTGTACTTTGCAGCGCAGGTTATGAGCTACACCACCAACGTAGGTGGCGTGGATCAGATCACCTCAGCAAGTGTAACCATTGGCATCACCAATGACATTATTGAGGTTGCGCCTGCATAACTGATCCGGCGTAGCCGGTAGGGGGCTGGCGTTTCGCTGTCAGCGTCAGTCCCCGCTTTATTTAGCACCAGACAGCGCCTAATTTAGACAGTGGAGACAGCATCTCATGGATATTACCAAGTACAACACGACTGTTGCATCAGACAATGCACAGACACTTAATCTAAAAGACCCGTTTACTAATGAGGTCTTAATTGATGAAGATGGTAACACTGTAGACATCTATCTTTATGGTGTGCAGTCAACGGCTGCTCGTAACGCAGTAGCAGAGCGTGAGCGCAAGAGCAACAAGAAAGACCTCACGGATGAGCAAAGCAAGGAGTTAGGAGCTGAGTTCCTTGCTAAATTGACTGTAGGTTGGTCGGACAACATTGAGGTTGAAGGCGAAAAACTCAAGCATACCTATAACAATGCAGTCGCTCTTTACATGGAACAAGACTGGATTGGTCAACAGGTCATTGCTTTTGTTTCTAGCTTGGAGAACTACGCCCCAAAAGCATAGAAGCCCTCAAGTTATATGTTCGTCACTTAGCTTGGCTACAGGCCACTCCAGAGAACAAAAGCGGAGAAAAGCCACAGAGCCGCTGGCAAATACTAGAAAACCGAGGAAGCGATCTAGTCAAGTTGCCAGATATAGAAACAGACAGTCATATACTTGAGTGGCTTTTAGAGATAGGCATTTTTGAATCAAACGGGTACGGCCCTTCTCCTTTGACGTATAGAGAGATTGAGGCATGGTCTAGGATGACTGGAATCATGCCTACTTACGAAGAAACAAGATTCATTAAGATGCTTTCAAGAGAGTATTGCTCTCAATACAGCAAGTCTTCTGACAGGGATTCAGCGCCTCCTTACACCACAGAAAAAGTCAACCAAGAATCTGTATCTGACAGGGTTAGAGCAGCTTTTAGGTCACATAGCAGATATAAGAAGGAAGACTAGGTGGATATATATTCCATTGGGCTGAAAGTTGACAGCCGTCAAGTCAAAACAGCACAAAAAGAGCTTGGTGGCATGGGCCGTCAGGCTAAAGGTGCTGGAAAATCAGTGCAGAAGTTTGGACGCAATGTAGACAAGAGTTCGCGCAACGTAGAAAAAATGAACAAAGGGCTTAACTTAGCTAAAAAAGCCCTTGGCGGTTTTGCTGCGGCGTTGAGTGTTCGCCAACTTCAGGCTTTCACAGAAGCCACTTTATCAGCAGCGCAGACGACTGAACGGCAAGCGCGCTCTTTAGGCATGACTGCTGAAGAGTTCCAAAAAATATCCTTCGCTTTTCGTCAGTTTGGCGGGGACAGCTCAGACATTTCCGATGCTTTCAACACCCTATCCGACAGAGCACAAGACGCTAAGGATGGGATGCAGTCGTTTATTGACGACTTCAAACTCGTCGGCATTGAGGTTGACGACCTAGAAAACAAAGACCCCGGAGAGCTATTCCGTTTATTTGCAGACGGCGTAGCTAGCATTGACGATCCAACAAGGCGTGCTGCTGGTGTTGTCCGAATCTTGGGCGATGATGTTGGGAGACGATTACTGCCAATGCTTATGGACGGCACAGAGCTGCTAGATGATCTTGGAGATCAAGCTGAAGAAACAGGTCAAATACTGAGTAACGATCTTGTTGAAGGAGGTGCGGATGCTAGAGAAGCATTTAGACAGCTTTCTCAAGTATTAGAAAATGACTTGCAGAGAGTTGTGCTTGAAAACGCAGATGCTCTAAAGTCTATTGCAGATTCATTGCAGGATACCAGAGACTTTGTAATAGAAAACTCAGAAGAGTTCAGGGTATTTGGTGAAGTGGTCGGGATTTTAGTTGGCTTTCGACTAGCTAAATGGGCTTTAGGGGCGGTCAGCGGGATAAAAAGCCTAGCAGGTGCCGCCGCACTTTTGACTGGGCCAGCAGCTCCTTTTGTCGCGCTTGGTGGGATTCTCGCAACTATCCGCTTAGACATGCTTGAGACTAAGCAAGAAACCGAAGAGTTTGCTGCTAGCATAAGAGACTTAACTCAAGCTCAGTTAGAAAATGCAGAGCAGTCAATACGAGCTGAGATGCGTTCTATTCAGGCGCAGAAAGATCAGCTAAATATGTTTGATCAGCTTGGCCCTAAACAAGCGAATCGTTTAGCAGAACTCGGCAGGCAGCTTGGCGAAGTAAGAGACGCGCTAGAGCAAGTTGACAATGCAGGCCAAAAAGCAGGGGACTCAGTTTCAGGTGTCGGTGATGCTTCACCTGATGCACAAGAACCGCAGAGCGTAAGTGGCCCAGAAGACCTGACTAATGTTGTAGCTGGTATGCGTGATTTAAGCGTAGCTATGCAAGAGGTTCTTGGTACGACTGTAAAAATACCCGGCGCTTTAGACGCTGCAAGTGACTCTGCTTTAGGTCTAAGCGACATTGCAAAAGACATGACGGATGATCTTAGCAACGGCCTTACTGACATCATTATGCAAGCCAAGTCAGCCGAGGAAGTCTTTGCTAGTCTTGCTAAACAGATTGCTAGAACAATCATCCAACAGCAGATCGCCGATCCTATCGCGCAAGGCATAACTGGTTTTGCTAGCGGTTTATTTGGGGGCGGTCAGGCAGCCTCAGCTTCTCAACCTACCATGACGACCTTGCCACAAAATGCCAACGGCGGAAACGTGTTCGGTGGTGTTCCTTCTATCGTAGGGGAGCGTGGCCCAGAAGTATTTGTTCCCGGTCAAGACGGACAAATCGTGCCTAATCACAAGATGGGTGGTGGCGGGAACGTCACAGTGAATGTCATCAATCAAGGTGGCGAGCAACTAGAAGCACAGCAACAACAGACGCGACGCGGCCCGAATGGTGACACAATAGTTGATGTTATGGTTAAAAAATCAATGGAGCGTTTAGACTCACAGGGTCAACTTGATGGGATATTTAACCGTCATGGCGCTCGCAGACAGGGGCAATTCTAATGGCTAACTGGCCTGCATCTTTACCACAACGACTTCATCAGCAAGGTTTCAGTTACGAAGCCCCAGAGGGCGCTGTACGGACTGACATGGAAACTGGCAAGCCCTATCAGCGCAGACGCTTCACTGCGGCTGTAGAGCCTTTCTCTGGTCAGATGTATCTCGACAAGACACAGTATCAAACTCTACTGGCTTTCTGGGAAAACACTCTCGGTATGGGCAGTCTTGAGTTTGATTGGGTTCATCCTATCACAGAACAGGCTGCAACAGTGAGGTTTGTCGCAAGCAATCCTTTTAGTATTTCGGTGGCATCTGGTGAGGTTTATACCGTAAAACTCAATTTGGAGATTATACCCTAATGGCGTTATCTCAGGCAGCATTGCAGGGCGTACTAGCATCAGCTACAGAAAAGGTTTTTCTTGAGTGTTTAACAATTACTCACTCAGAAATATCGCCAGTCTTTCTAGTCAACGATTCAGTCAATCTTACTAGAACAGAGGGAACATTTATACACTTCCCTTTTCAAGTATCAGCAGCTACTCAAACAAGTGATAGGCCGCCATCAATCAACATAACTGCTGATGCAGTAGACCAGACAATCATGAACGCACTGCGCCCCTTAGCCGGGAGCAGGGAGCGTGCTGGCATCAAGTATGAAGTTGTGCTTGCAGACACGCCAGACAACGTAGAGTTTGGCCCAGTTAACTTTGAGCTAGATGCCGTATCAACAGACTCGGCTACACAAATTACTGTAAAAGCGTCTTTTTTGAAAGGTGCGCTTAACGACGCATTCCCTCATAAACAGTTTGCTCCAAGCAATGCCGCTGGATAAGTATCGTCCTTACATAGGTGTTGAATACGAACCGCCACACGGTTGTTTCCGTTTAGTTCAGCAAGTGTTTCTTGGCGTGTACGGGATAGATTTAGGCAGACAAGACGAAGGCTTAGAAGAAGCAGAAAGCAAGGACAGAACAGCAAGAGTTCAAAGATGCTTGTCTGAAATGACTGTTCAGGTACACAAACCGCAGGAAGGAGACGTAGCTATTGTAAGAGGCAGACCTTGGCACATTGCAGTTGTTATCGCTCCTAACATGATGCTTCACAGTTACAACGGCGGCACCTCGTGTATTGAAGACTACGCTGACTGGCGTTGGTCAAACAGAATAGAAGGATTTTATCGGTATGTCCGTAACCGTTCATGCGAGTAAGCACCCCTTAAAAGCAGATTGGGTATATGCTGATGTAGATGCAGGGCAGAGCATCTATGAGATCGCTGGCGGTTCTCCTGTTGCCGCTTACATCAATGGCAGAGAAGTTCCTGAAGAGCTGCACCGTCTGACTAAAGTTAAAGATGGTGCTGTTTTAACTCTGTGGCCTGTCCCTCAAGACGGAGAAATACTTAAAACTGTTGCCCTTATCGCGGTATCAATAGCTGCGCCCCAAGTAGCTGCTTTTGCTCTCGGCGCAGGTGCCAGCGCAACTGCCTTAACTGTAGCCACAATCGGTATAAGACTAGCTGGGGCGCTAGCGATAAATGCCTTAATACCACCTCAGCAACCTGAAGCCCCTGCTACACCTGAATCTTTTAACAGATTGCAAGCAATAACAGGCACTTCTAACCGCGTTGCCTCATTTCAGCCTATACCTAGGCTCTATGGAAAGTTTAGGTACTTCCCGCCTATTCCTATGACTGCGCGTCCTTTTACTGAGATTGAAGGAGACAAGCAGTACTTCCGAATGATGCTTTGTCTTGGTTACGGCCCAATAGAAATTGGTGGAAAGAAGGTTGGCAAGGGTCATTCTAAGATCACTCAAGATGACAGCTTGTCTGGCGATCCTATACGGATTGGTGAAACAGATATAAGCCTTTTTGAGGATGTTGAGTTTGAGATTGGCCGTCCTGACCAAATGACGCTATATAGCGATCAAGTTTTTGAAAGCCAGCCTGCTTTTACAACTCGTAACTCAACTTTTGATGACGGAGGCGCGGGTACTCGCAGTGATGGTCAGTTTGCAATACGAACAACTGAACCAGATACAGATGAGATAAGTTTAGATATTGGTGGGCGTCTTTACTCTGTCAATGATAAAGCCAAGACCAGAAACGCCAAGGTTAGATTCAAAATAGAATACCGTGAGGTAGGCGAGACAGATTTTGAAGTAGCAGACGACAACTTTGTAATTAGCAGCAGTAAGAAAGAAACTGTCAGAGAAGGCTTTAGATTCAAAGTTGAAACAGGACAGTATGAAGTAAAGTTGACTCGGGTCAGTACTACACACAGCGTAGCTACTAGTTACGCTAATGAGCTGACTTGGACTGCGTTACGAAGCATCCGCACGAGAAAGCCATTTTTAGTTGAAGACACAGTTGTTATGTCTTTGCGGATAAAAGCAACTGACCAACTAAACGGCAGAATAGAAGATTTAAGTGTTCTCGCAACCTCTGTGTTGCCAGTTTATGATGGGACTCAGTGGACTACTGAAGCAACGAATAATCCAGCTTGGGCTTACGCTGATCTTTGGACTGGCCCAGCAAACCGCCGCCCTCTCTTGCTTTCTGACTTAGATGAAGATGATCTTAAAGACTGGGCAGACTTTTGCGATAGTGAGTCACTTGAGTTCAATCACGTCTATGACAGCTCAGGCACAACCTTAGATCGGGCCGGAGAGATTGCTGGCGCTGGTTTTGCGACTTGGCAATTTAAGCCTGACAGCAGTGTTAGTGTTGTCCGTGACATTGTTCAGTCAGTACCCAAGATGGTAATAAGCCCTCGCAACAGTTTTGACTTTAGTTTCGAGCTTGGGGCTGTAGATACACCAGAAGGCTTGCGTGTTCAATTTGTTGACGACCGCACTTTTGAGAACACAGAAAGACTAGTGTTTGACGATGGTTTTGATGAGAACAGCGCAACAAAGTTTGAGACTTTGCAGGCTAAAGGCGTTACAAATCCCGATCAAGCGCACAAATACGGCAGGTTTCATTTAGCGCAACAACGTCTGCGACCTGAAAGGTATACTTTTAGTCAAGATGTACAGCACTTGCGTTATCAGCGCGGCGACCTGCTGACTTTGCAGCATGATGTAATCTCAGTAGGGATTGGCGCTGGGCGAATAAAAAATGTTGTCTCTGATACTGAGATAGAGCTTGATGAAGTATTTGTTGATGAGGGCAAGAGCTACGGCGTAAAGATACAACATCAAGATGGATCAATCAGTGTTGTAGGCGCAACTCCGGGAGCTGGCGCTACTAACACCTCTATTACACTAGACTCAGCGGTTACTAAAACAAACTCAGACGATCTAGTTATTTTTGGTGAGTTAGGCAAAGAATCTATTGATGTAAAGGTCAACCAGATTGAACCGTCAGGTGATCTTACCGCTAAAGTAAGCTGTGTACCTGCTGCGCCTGAAATAGATCAATCTTTCCGAGGAGCTATTCCTGCTTTTGACCCTGTATTTACAGAACGAATTAACCCAAACCTCGTTGCTCCAAGACAACCCGGAATAGAAAGCATCAACTCTAGCGAAGAAGTGATGTACGCAGATGATGACGGGTCACTTAGGGTAAGGATGCTAGTAGAGACGGTTCTAGGCTCATTTCCGGGCTGGGATCAGAAAACACAGCTTAGGTTCAGGGCAGTTGGAGACAGCAGCTTTGAGACACTTGAGCCTGTATCCTCAAGCAGCCAGTCTATATTCAATGTAGACGAAGGCGTCCAGTACGAAGTGCAAGCTCGTGGCGTAAAGAATGGCCTGTTCTCCCCTTGGACTTCTAGCACTATCCATACAGTTCTAGGCAAGCTAACACCGCCACCTAACGTGCAAGTACTAAACGCGGTACAGAACGATGAGAACGTAGTATTCCGCTGGTCAAGAGTTACAGTGCCAGATATTGACGGGTATGAGATTCGTTACGGGCCACGTCAAACAGCAACTTGGGCAAGCTCAATTAAGATTGCAGAGGCAACAAAAAGCACTGTCTCTACAGAAGCTGACGTTCCTCCGGGTGATTTTAAGTTCTTCATCAAGGCTGTAGACACTGCTGGCAACTATTCTCGTGCAGCAGCTACTAGGGAACTCTTAGTTGGTACGCTTTATGAGGATGTTCGCAGGACAGTCCACAACCCCGACTGGACTGAAGGCGAAATAGAAGGCTTTGTCCGTCAAGGGACTGCACTACAGTTAGATTCCGACATCAGAGCATACTATAAAGCTAACACTGTTGATCTAGGCTTTAACGCCAAGAATGTGCGTGTTTGGGCTAACGTGGGTGTTGGTCAGTCAGATATAGAGTCTACTGAAGATTACGGACTTATCTCTGATGCTGTCATCGGCACAGAAGACTATGGCCTACTAACAGAAGCTGTTGATGACATAGATGATTACGGTGGGATTCTTGTTGGACTTTCTGTATCTGATCCGAGCGTGATCTATGAAATATCTTCTCGTAATGAAGGAGAGGATTGGCCTAACGTCGCTGAAACGATCAACTACAGAAAAATAACTGCTCCTGTAACAGAGTCGGAAGACTACGGCTTAATCACTGATGAAGTCACTGAAGCTGACAGCTACGACACACTGATGACTTGGAGGCAGTGGAGTAAAGGACAGATAGATGCTCGATTCGTAAAACAACGGATCAGTATTTTGCCAACTGACCAAGCAAGACAAGGTACGCTGCTGCGCTCCTTTGAGACTGTGGTAGATGTCCCAGAAAAAATAGAAGTCTTACAAGAAAAGACCGTTGATCCGGGTGGCACAAGGTTTGAGTTTGAAAAACAATTTCACTTTAAGCCTGTTGTAGCCGCCACTGTTGAATCAGAGAATGACTTGTTCGCTATTCGTAAGAACTTAGACACATCAGGCGTCACCTTTGTTGTTAGAGATTCTAATGGCAATGACGTAGGCGCTGACAAATTAGATATTATTGCTAGAGGATATTAGTATGGCAAAAGAGATTATTCGTCGGAACGGAACCACATCCGAACACTCCGCGTTCACAGGTGCTGAAGCAGAGATTACCGTTGATACCGATAAAAATACAGTTGTTGTCCACGACGGGGTAACTACAGGCGGATTTGCTCTGGCAAAAGAAGATGGCTCCAACATCTCTGATTTTGCTATCACTGGTATCCTTAGCGCAGATAGCGCAGAGTTTAATGGCACTGGCGCTGTTGAATTGCCAGAGGGTACAGAAGCCCAGCGCCCCGGCACACCTGCATCAGGAATGATTCGCTTTAACTCTGACGCTGGCGCGTTTGAAGGCTATAACGGTTCTGAGTGGGGCGAGATTGGTGGTGGCGGTGCTGCTAACGGACTTTTCTCTAAGACCGACAGCGATAAAGTTGCTTGGACAAAAACAGGCAACGGCACTGCTGAGACAAGCCAGATTATCTACGTTGAGGTGGGTGGTGGTGTCCTAGAGATTGCCTCTGGAACAAGCATTTCCATGCCAACATTCACCGCTGGCACTGACTATGCCATCTGGGTGGCACCTGACGGGACGCTAGAGGCAGACGCTTCTTTTAACGTAGCGCCTACTGCTGGTGGACGCCGTATTGGCGGTTTTCATTACGCTCCGGGTGGTAACGCATCATTCAGCCTTAACGCTGGCGACGGCGGTACGACGCCGCAGATCAACGAGTACAGCTTTTATGATCTAAAGTGGCGTCCTTCTGTTGCCGACCCTCGCGGTCTGACTCTGGTAGGCGATGGTGCTTTCTGGTGTGGAATCTACCATCTAGCAGGCGACCATCTTGTTGGGCCTCCACATCGTCATGGCGTCAACCCTGCTCGTGACGGCAATCCACCTGATCTAGTCGATGGCTCTGGGAAATACCCAGACGCGCAGCCAATGAATATCTTTGAGTCCCTTTGGTATCACGGGTTCCGTACGCCACGCGTTGAGGACTTTCAGCTTCTTGCCTTTGGTACCAACGAAGCGGCGTCGCGTGGCAGCGATCCGGGTACGACAGGGCTTCCCGGCGGAAGCACAGATGCACAGTTTACCTCTCATTGGGGCGTATTCCAAAGCACAGGCGTTATCAGGCTGTGGAGCAACGACAGTATCTTGTCTACCGCAGACGAAACACTGCCCAACCCATCTCGCGGAAACCGTTTCCGTGTCTTCCTTTTCGCCCATTTGGGCGGTCCTTGGACTAGTGGGTCGCTCTCTGGCTCACGTTATGTCAGTACGACTTCCGCGACTACTTCCTTTACGGCTGGTGGCGGTCGCGGCGTCTGTGACCACCTGATCCTTGAGTAAGGCGGGCGAAAGCCCGACTGACAATCTCGTAAAAGACCCGAGGATGTCAGCCGAACAGATGCGTATAGTAGAGAAGTATGAGCGCGTCATCTCGTATCTCTACCCAATAGCGCAAAGCATACCTAGGAAGCATGGCGTAGCGAGGGATCTGTTCCTTCGTTGCCTCCTTGAGCAAGTAGACCTGTTCATGGTAGCAGGTAAGTCCAACCAAATATCTAAGTTGTACTCAGCAGACGCTGGTTTAGCAATGCTTAGGTTTTGGTTAAGGTTTCTTAGATCAAACATCTCCCACTTGACTAAGAAACAGCACGAGCATTCTTTAGCACTTATATCAGAGCCTGCGTCTATGTTAGGCGAGTGGATAAAGAATAAGAAAAAAGGGTGACTGGGGTAAAGAGGCCGTTTCGCCAATTTGGGCGGTAATTGGAATAATGGGTCGAAATCTGGCTCACGTTATGTCAATACGAATACCGCGACTAATTCCAATACGAATAATGGCGGTCGCGGCGTCTGTGACGACCGAACCGCGCTCTGTGTACGCAAGGGCTACACAGGCCGATCACTGAAAAACAGGTGGTCAGCTCAGTCATCCTGCTTCGGCAAACACACTACTAGGTTTGGCATAACGTGGAGTATGCAGAAAGCTGAAATACGGAGCCAGCATTTTTATTATGGGAAAGAAGTACAAACGCTTGTTTGAAGAAATTGTCTCTGAGACTAACTTTGAAATAGCGTACAAAAAGACAGCAAAGGACAAGCGTAGATCACACAGTTACCTAGAGTTCAAAGAGTACGCGACTCTTAACCTAAAACTTCTGCGTCAAGAGATAGCAGATAAAGCCTATATTATGGGCGACTACAGGCAGTTCAAGATATTCGATCCGAAAGAAAGGCTTATATCTGCTCTGCCATTCAGAGATAGAATAGTTCAACACGCTATCAACAACGTGATTGAGCCAATCTTTGAGAAAACACTGCTGCCTTATACTTTTGCTTGCAGGCCTAATAAAGGAACACACGCTGGCGTTGTCTACATACAATCTTGTTTGAGAAAGCAACAAGCTACGCACACACTAAAAACAGACTTCAGTAAGTATTTTCCCAGCATTGAAAGAGCTAGGCTATATCAAGAGATTGAGGCTAAGATTAAGTGTAGAGACACACTTGACTTAATTAAGACAATCGTACCTGATAGTGGAACCGGCCTGCACATAGGAAGCCTAAGCTCTCAGTTGTGGGCAAATGTATACGGTGGGATTGCCGATAGGTTCATACACCACGAACTCAAGCCTTTTGCTTGGGCTAGGTACATGGATGACATTGTGGTAGTAGATAACGACAGCATAAGATTACGAGATATGAAAGATCGCTTAGAGCAGTTCTCTAAAGAAGAAATGCGGATGAACTTCTCTAAGTGGTCAGTGCAGAGCTTATCAAGAGGCGTTAATTTTCTAGGGTACAGGATGTGGCCGGGATATAAGCTGATTAGAAAAGACTCTGTAAAAAGAGCTAAGAAAAAGATCGCCAAGTTCAAGAAGATGAACGATCAAGGCGGCTTGGATAGATTTTCTGCTGCTTGGAAAGGGCATGTCTCTTGGGCAGACTCACACAATCTTCTTAAGACATTGGAGATAGACTATGTTTAATTCACGAAAAGACCTTGATGCTGCGCCAGCAGAACAGAAAGAAAAGTTCTTAGGGCTTCTTGCAGCTTCAATCAACAAGTGGTCTTGGAATGGCGCTGAATGGGTGTTAGAACAGAACACAACAGAGATTGAGAAGTTTGACTTTTCTCTTGACGACTTTCCTGATGCGCCTGTACCAGACATGCCAGCGTACAATCCTGATGAGCGTGCTTTAGAGCAAGAAGCAGAAGAAGTGCGTACTCAGCGCGATGCTCTCCTTAAAGACTCTGACTGGACTCAAGTATCAGATGCTCCTGTAGACCAATCTGCTTGGGCCAATTACCGCCAAGCGTTGCGCGACTTGCCTGAGCAAGAAGGATTCCCGCAGGAGGTTGTGTGGCCGAATCCCCCTGCGTAGGTGTCTGCAAGCTAGACTCTGACTTTGTTTGTATCGGCTGTGGTCGCAGCATAGAAGAGATACTAAAGTGGCAAGAGTATACAATAGAACAGCAGACAGCCGTGTTAGATAGGCTGTTCGGTGCAAAGGAAAAGTAACATGGAACCAGCGTTCATCATCAACATCATCATGTCTTTCGTTCTGATCCTAATTGGTTGGTTTATGCGCGTGATGTGGGACAGTATCAAACGGTTGCAGACGGACATGGCTGAACTAGAGCGCCACGCCTCTGAGACCTATGTGCGACGTGATGACTACCGAGATGATATGGCTGAGGTTAAATCCATGTTGCGTCAAATCTTTGAGATTCTTAACAGTAAGGTAGACAGATGATACAGCAACTTCTCGGTGCAGGGCTAGGCAAAGCAGTAGACAACGTACTTGGCCGGTTCTTTGAAGACAAGGATCAGGCTGCTCAGGCCGCTCAAGAGTTGCGCCTTGCCATGCTAGAACACGAACAGACAGCACAGCAAGTTGCTCGTGACGTTGTTGTTTCTGAGGCTAAGTCTGAGCATTGGATTACTTCTGCTTGGCGTCCTTTAGTAATGATTATGTTTGCTGTGATGATCGGTAACAACTTTATTATCGCACCTTACCTAGACGCTATCTTTGGCACTTCTGTAATGTTTGATATGCCAGAACAGGCTTGGAGCTTGTTAAGCGTAGGACTCGGCGGCTATGTGGTTGGTCGATCAGGTGAGAAGATCATGCGAGAGTACAAAAAGAAGGGCGCATGAAGCGCCCCGACTAATAACCTTCTTGACCACCTTCGGGTGGTTTTTTTATGCCCAGTAACTTAAGTGTGCTCTACTAGAACTTCAAAGATACTTGGTTGGTTGTTTTGCAGCATCTCCATAGCAGCCTCAAAGTTACCCTTTGTCTCTGCTAGCATCTTGGCATTAGCAATAGCGCGAGTCTTTACAGTCGTTGCGTACTTAGAGTTAAGGCACTCGTAGGCAGCAAGGGTTAGGTTGTCGTTGTCAATCGCGTCTAACATTCCCTTGAAGTTTAGCAGTGATGGAACACCGACATTGTAGGCCATGTCTAGCAGAACAATCTGCTCTGACTTGCTGCACATAGGCCAGATGCCTAGTTTATTCTCTAGCTCTTCAGAAATACGCGCTATGTCTTGCTTCATCAGCATCTCTGCCCAGTCCTCAGCATCCTTGCGTGAGTTCCACTTGACTCTATTCAACAAAGCTCTGACTTCGTTCACTGTCAGTGGATTAGCCTGTAGGTTGCGTCCGTAGCCGATAGTAACTTTCCCAACAGTGTCAAAGTAAGGCTTGTCCTTGAACCCCTCTAGTTGCTTCAAGCGCTCCACAAATGAATCAGTAATCATCTTCCAGCTCCATTAGTAGCTCAATGTAGTGCTTGGCCTTCTCCAAGTCTTTTACCCCGTCCTTGTATCTCCATCGACTGATATATTTAATTACATTGCCTTCACAGAAACTAAGATTGTTAGCGTGGATGTACTCGATAGGCTGTATGCCACCTTGCCGATAGTGGTCGCCACCAATCATCTTATCTCTAGCCTTTTCTTTCTCAGCTTCAGCATTTAGATTGCGAACTATCTCATCATCGTAAAGGTCAAGTTCTTCTGCGTCTTTAACCATCGCGTCTAGTGCTGCTTCTCTTCGAGTCTTCTCTGTCGCCCTGTCAATAGCATCCCACTGTTCTGGTGTAGCATCGTCGATACAGATTCTTTCTTGAGGCTTTTCCTTGCGGGAAAATAGATTGTCTAGCACAGCCTCCCTTCGCTTCTTGTCTGCTATTCTGTAAGCAGCAAATATTTGCTCATCGGTAGCTCCAATGTAAGGGCGATCTCCGGGTGCATAGTCTAAGTCGTAGTCGTCAATCAACTGATTCTGCCAAGACGCTATCTCTGCATCTGGGCAGTTGTGGTACATAAAGTTATCGTCTGTGTATACCTTAGTCATTATCTATACTCCTGTGCTGCCAAATCCTCTGACACCTCTGTGTGTTCTGCCTAACTCGCTAACTACTTGTAGCTGAGTAGCCTCGTACCTCTGCACAACTAACTGAGCAATCCGCATGTTCATGTCTACCTCGAAAGGCTCAGTGCCGTGGTTAACTAACACAGCAGCAATACCACCTCGATAGTCAGAATCTACCACACCAGCAAGCACGTCAATACCGTACTTAACAGATAGTCCGCTTCTAGGCCAGATAAGTCCCACGTGGTCTACAGGTAAAGACACAGCTACGCCTGTCTCTACAGCTAGCCATTTACCTGCGGGAATAATAACACTCTCAGCAGAGTACAAGTCCCACCCAGCAGCGCCGGGGCTAGCTTTGGTTGGCACCATAGCCTCTGGCAGTAATAATTTTACATCTAGCATATTAACCGTACCCCCAAATACAAAAGTCAAAACCTACTCTCCAAATGTTACCGCTTATTCTGAAGAGAGAATCACCACCAAACTGCGCTCCTAGGCAGAAGTACCTAGACCTTGACTGGTCAATCTCAAAGTGCAGTACGGCTTTGTCCTTGATGCAAACTAAATCTAGGTAGGCATAACGGTAAAAAGTCTCAGGCTTGCGCCTTGCGTCAAAGTCGTAGTCACTAACAGCGTCAGCACCGTATTCAATCAATTTCATACTCAAAACTCCGCACATCATTCCGATTTTCTGACATGATCCGTTATGGCCTAAACCGCATAAACAACTGCTATGCGGTCAGGCACATAGATCACTTTACGTTACAACACAACCGTCTGCTCCGCAAGCAATCTCTCCAGTCAAGTCAGTATTATCCTCTGTCTCTCGCACTTGTGTCAAGTCAATTTCATCAAGCGCAGATTCCATGATCTCATACTGCTCTTGCGTGATGTCCTCAAAAGGTGCTTGTTTGTAAGTACCACCCATATAAGGCAGGACAGAGATGCCGTTAAAGTGATTGCGGTTCTTCCACATCCACTCGCCAACCTTCTCCCACTCATCATCCTTCACTGAGACAGTCACAGAGACGTTGTGAGCGTTCTGACCATCGCGGTGGCCTGTTCGTACCCACTCAGCGTTAAAACGTGACACACGGGCTAACAGCTCCATAG
>Ga0209946_1000239_pt1 | contig 23199 bp, 25 predicted proteins | sample SalPon2_A_H2O_MG_FD_185704 | JGI IMG/M metagenome (GOLD analysis project Ga0209946, IMG submission 185704) | Salt pond water microbial communities from South San Francisco under conditions of wetland restoration - Salt Pond MetaG R2_A_H2O_MG... | ecosystem: Environmental > Aquatic > Non-marine... | reverse complement strand
CGAGATTTCGGTCGTCTCCGCGCCCCGCGCCTCCAGGTCCTCGATCGCCGCCTCGACCGTCTCGACGACGCGCTCGTCGGCCCCCTCGAACAGTTCGGTAGGGACGCCGACGGTGAGCCCGTCGATGTCGCCGTCGGCGGCCGCGGCGTAGTTCGCGTCGGGGTCGGCCCCGTCGACCTCGGTAAGGTCGCGCGTGGTCCCGTCGTGCGGGTCCGGGCCGGCGATCGCGTCGAGCGCGGCCGCGGCCTCCTCGACGGTGCCGGCGATCGGGCCGATCTGCTCTAAGGAGTTCGCGTACGCGACGAGCCCGTACCGGGAGACGAGTCCGTAGGTCGGCTTGATGCCGACGACGCCGCAGAAGGCCGCCGGGCAGCGAACCGAGCCGCCGGTGTCGGAGCCGAGCGCGATGTCGGCCTCGCCCGCGGCGACCGCCGCCGCCGATCCGCCGGAGGAGCCGCCGGGGACGCGGTCCGGGTCGGCCGGGTTCCGCGTGGCGCCGAACGCCGAGGTCTCCGTCGTCGTTCCCATCCCGAACTCGTCCATGTTCGTCTTGCCGACCACCGTCGCGCCCGCGTCGGTCAGTCGGTCGACGACCGTCGCGGAGTACGGCGGGACGTAGTCGGCGAGCATCTCGGAGCCGCAGGTCGTCCTGATACCCTCGGTGGAGATGTTGTCTTTGACGGCGACCGTCTTGTCGGCGAGCGGGCCGTCGTCTGCGCCGTCGATCGTCGCCTCCGTGATGAAGGCGTTGTAGTCGGCCGCCATTACGACACCTTCGGGCCGACGAAGAAGCCGTCTTCCGTCTCCTCGGCGTTCGAGAGCGCCTCCTCTTGGGTGAGTCCCTCCTCGACCTCGTCGGGGCGCATCACGTTGACGAGCTCCTCGGTGCGCTCGGTTTCGGGCACCTCGTCGAGCGCCTCGAAGTACTCCAGGATGTCGCCGAACTGGTCGACGAACGTCTCGACCTCGTCGTCGTCGAGTCGGACACGGGCCAGGTCCGCGACGTGCCGGACCGCTTCGGCGTCGACGGCCGCGGCCGCGTCGCCCCCGTCGGGCGCCGCCCCCGCGTCATCCGCCGACTCAGGCGTTTCGCTCATACGCGGAGGTGTTTCGCTCCGGGAGTAAGCGTTTCGGAACGTCGCATCGGCACCGCCCGAAAAAATCGGCTGCGGGGGCGTCACTCGCTCTCGTCGGCCCGGACCGTCACCACCGGCGGGTCCGCGAGTCTGACCACCTTCTCCGTGACGCTGCCGAGGAGGTAGCGCTCGACGCCGGTCCGCCCGTGGGTGCCCATCACCACGAGGTCAACCCCGTGCTCGTCGGCGTATTCGAGGATGGCGGAGTGGGGCGTCCCGTACTCGACGGCTCTCACGGACTCGACGCCCTCGAAGGCCGAGGCCGCCTCCTCGACGACCGCCTCGGCGCGCTCGGCGAGCGCCTCCCGACGTTTTTCGCCGTCGCTTTGGTCGCCGACCATCCCCGACTCGCTCTCCTCACCGCCGCCGCCGAACCACGAGCCCTCCTCCGCGAGGGGGGTGCCGGTCATCCCGCCGCCGGGATGCGTCGTGTCGACGACGTACAGCACGTGAACGGTCGCGTCGAACGCCGACGCGAGCTGTTTTACGTGCGCCGCCGCCGCTTTCGACCCGCTGCTCCCGTCCGTCGGATACAGTATCTGGTCGTACATCGTACCACCAAAATGAAACTTCCCGCGCCGTCGGTAAAAACGCACCGCAGGTTCTCGGGTCTTGTCGCGTCAGAAAATCGCCCGGCTCGACCCGTCGAGTGCGGTTCGGACAGCCGAGCGCGCCGCGCGCTTACAGCAGGTCGTTCGACACGAGCCGCTCGACCGCCTCCCGCAGGCGCTCTTCGCTCGCCGCGTAGGAGATCCGGGCGTAGCCGGGCGCGTTGAACGCGGCGCCGGGGACGCAGGCGACGGACGCCTGCTCGATGGCCGCCTCACACCACGCCTGGTCGTCGTCGTCGACCGGGATCATCATGTAGAAGGCGCCGTCGCCGACGTCGACGTCGACGTCGTGTTCGTCGAACAGGTCGACGAGGAGGTCGCGGCGCTCGCGGAACGCGTCGCGCATCTCGGCGACCGCGTCGTCGGTGTTCTCCAGCGCCTCGACGCCCGCCCGCTGGACGAAGTTCGTCGCACAGGAGACGGAGTGGGAGTGCAGTTTGCCGGCCTGCCCGACGAACTCCTCGGTCGCGTGGAGGTAGCCGAGCCGCCAGCCCGTCATCGAGAACGCCTTCGAGAAGCCGTTGATCGTGATCGTGCGGTCGGCCATCCCGTCGAGGCTCGCGAGCGAGACGTGGTCCGCGTCGTAGGTGATCCGCTCGTAGATCTCGTCGGAGATGACGGCGATGTCGTGTTCGACGGCGAGGTCGCGGACGCCCTCCATCGCGGCCTCGGAGAAGACCGCGCCGGTCGGGTTCGACGGCGAGTTGACGACGAGCAGTTCGGTGTCGTCGGAGACCGTCTCGGCGAGGTCGTCGAGCGCGGGCTCAAGCTGGAACCCGTGCGGCGCCAGATCCACCCGCGAGAGGTCGCCGCCGGCGAGTTTCACCATCGCCTCGTAGGAGACCCACGCCGGGTCGAGCAGGACGACCTCGTCGCCGTCGTCGATCAGCGTCTGGAACGTCTCGTACAGCGCCTGCTTGCCGCCGGGGGTGACGACCACCTCGTCGGCGTCGGCGTCGATGCCCGTGCCGCGGAGTTTCGCCGCGATGGCGTCTTTCAATTCCGGGATCCCGTTCGACGACGTGTACCCGGTGTGTCCCGCGTCGAGGGCCGCTTTGCCCGCCTCGACGATGTTCGCGGGCGTGTCGAAGTCCGGCTCGCCGACCGACAGGTCGACGATGTCGGCGCCTTCCGCTTCCTTCTCCGCCGCGAGGTTCGATATCGCCAGCGTGGCGCTGGGCTCTACGCGTCCGATCCGCTCTGAAAAGTCGTATGCGTCGCTCATTGTGGTGTCCTCCGGTCTGACCGCTGGGTCGTCATTCGAGTTCCTCCGCGAGGTCGATGGCGGCTTCCGCCGCGTCCGCGCCCTTGTCTATCCGCTCGCGCGCCTCCGCGCCGGACATCCCCGGTCCGCTCACGCCGAACGTGACGGGGGTGTCTCGGTCGAGACTCACCTGCGTGAGTTTCTCCGCGGTCGCGCTCGCGATGACGTGGTCGTGGTCTGTGTCGCCGGTGACGATGGCGCCGACGACCGCGACGGCGTCGACCTCGTCCCGCCGCGCGAGCCGGTCGGCGGCCAGCGGGCTGTCGTACGCGCCCGGAACCGACAGTTCGTCGACGACGACGGCGTCGCGGTCGGCGGCCGCCTCTCTGGCGGCCTCGGCCATCGGCTCCGTGACGGAGCCGTTGAATCGTGCCACTACCAGTCCCAGCGAGACCATACGAAGGCTCACACCGGCGGCGGCAAAGGTCTACCGTTCCGGTCGTCAGTTGCCGGGCGAACACGTTCGGGACGCGGGACGCGGGACGGATCGACCGTGAGTCCGGGGGGCGAGCCGGCCGCACGCCTCCGGACGCCGCGCGCTACTCCGCGACCTTCGCCTCGAACTTCTCGCGGACCTTCTCCATCTTCGGCTTGGCGTGGAACGTGCAGTAGGCGTCGTTCGGGTTCTTCGCGAAGTAGTCCTGGTGGTGCTCTTCGGCCCGGTAGAACGTCTCCAGCCGGTCGAGCTCCGTCACCACGTCGTCGTCGTACTCCTCGTCGAGCGCCTCGATGTAGGCGGCGGCGGCCTCGCGCTGGGCCTCGCCGTGATAGAGAACGATGGACCGGTACTGGCTCCCCACGTCGGGGCCCTGCCGGTTGAGCTGAGTCGGGTCGTGGATCGCGAAGAACGCCTCCAGTACCTCGTCGTACGCGATCACGTCGGGGTCGAACTCGACTTGCACGACCTCCGCGTGGCCGGTGTTGCCGGAACACACCTGCTTGTACGTCGGGTCGTCGACGGTGCCGCCCGCGTAGCCGGACGTGACCGACTCCACGCCGGCGAGCTGTTCGAGCGCAGCCTCGGTACACCAGAAGCAGCCGCCGCCGACGGTCGCAGTTTCGAGCTGATCGGACATACGTTCTGTAAGGGCTCGGAGACGTATTAATGGCGCGCGCCGCGGTGGTCCATTTATCAATCGCCTCCGCAGCCTCGGTGTTTAACTCGCCGAACGCCGACCCGGCGGTATGGACGAACTCGTGGAGTTAACCGAGACGTTGGTCGCGATTCCCTCACACGAGGACGAGACCGCGGCCGGCGACGCGATAGCGGAGTGGCTCCGCGCGGAGACCGACGCGCGCGTCGAGCGGGACGCCGTCGGCAACGTGATCGCTTATAAAGGCGCGACGGACGACGGCGACGCCGACACCCTCGCCTTCGTCGGCCACCACGACGTGGTTCCGCCCGCGGACCGCCAGACGACCGGTGAGGGAACCGCGGGCGAGTACGTCGTCGAGCGCCGCGACGGGCGGATCTACGGGCGCGGCACGGCCGACATGAAGGGCTCGGTGGCGGCCTGTCTGCTGGCGTTTCGCGACGCCGACCCGCCGGCGGACCGCGAGCTCGCGTTCGCTTCGTTCGTCGGCGAGGAGGTCGGGGGGACCGGCGCGCGCCACGCCATCGACGAGGGGTTCGCCCCGGACCGCGCGCTCGTCGCCGAGGGGTCGACCGACTACTCGAAGCCGGGCGTCACGGACGTGGCCGTCGCACACAAGGGCCGCCGCGCCTCGACGCTCGTCGCGACGGGGGCCAGCGCGCACGCCTCCGAGCCGGAGGCCGGCGAGAACGCGGTCTACCGCGCGAGCGACGCGATAAACGCCCTCCGAGAACTCGACGCGCCGGCCGCGACCGTCTTCGACGAGCCCGTCTCCGGGTCGCTCGCGGTGACGATGGTTCACGGCGGCGAGACGTGGAACGTGATCCCGGAGCGCTGCGAGGTGACGGTCGACGAGCGAACCGTCCCCGGCGACCGCGCCGACATCGGTCGCGTGGTCGAGGCGGTCGAGGGCGTCGCGTGGGAGATCGACCAAGACCTCCCGCCGATGGGCTGTGAAGACGACGCCTTCGCCGACGCCGCGCTCGCGGTCGCCCGCGAGGTCCACGACGAGTTGGGGCTCGAATCGCCCGAGCACGTAGTCAAGCCGCACGCGACCGACGCGGGGTGGCTCGCCGACGCCGGCACGGAGTGTCTCGTCTGCGGGGCGTCCGAACCCGGCGAAGCGCACACCGAGGCGGAGAGCGTCGCGATCGACGTGTTAGAACGGTGCTACCGGATCTATCGGGGCGTGGCGGAGCGCTCGGTGTGACCGTTCGAAAAGCGTCGCAGCCGGAGTTCTCGTGGCCGGTCCGACCCGCGGCTCCGACGCGGTATGGAAGGGGTTTTATGCGACCCGTGGAAAGTGTGCGCCACTATGGGAGACAAATCGAAGGCTCAAAAGAAGCGTCTGGCGAAGGCGGAGCGCCAGAACACCCGCGTCCCCGCGTGGGTCATGATGAAGACGGACATGAACGTCACGCGAAACCCCAAGCGGCGCAACTGGCGCCGGAACGACCTGGACGAATAAATGTCGACGAGTGATTTCGAAGAGCGCGTCGTCACCGTCCCGCTCCGCGACGCCAACGACAAGCCGGTCCAGGAACGCGCCGACTTCGCGATGAAGATCGTCCGCGACCACCTCGCACAGCACTTCTCCGTCGACGAGGCGGACGTCGTCATCGACACCTCGGTCAACGAGGCGGTCTGGGCGAACGGCCGCCAGAACCCGCCGAGCAAGGTCCGCGTCCGCGCGGCCAGGTTCGTCGAAGACGGCGAGCCGGTCGTCGAAGCCGAGTACGCCGAGTAACGTGTTACGGGCGACATTCACCGGCTCGTCGTACGTTGGCGTGTTCGCCCGTGCGATCGACGACCTCCTGTTGGTTCGGCCGGACGTTGACGAGGAACTCGCCGACGCGCTCGGCGAGGAACTCGACGCCGACCCGCTTCTCACGACCGTCGGCGGCTCGAACACCGTCGGCTCTCTCGCGACAGGGAACGAGAACGGCGTCCTCGTCTCCTCGCGAGCCACCGAACGGGAGCAGTCGCGGATCGCCGAGGCCGCCGACCGCGAGGTCGGCGAGCTCCCCGGCGAGATCAACGCGGCCGGGAACGTCGTCCTCGCGAACGACTACGGCGCGTACGTCCACCCGGACCTCCCGCGCGAGTCGATCGTACGGATCAAAGAGACCCTCGACGTCCCCGTGTCTCGCGGCGACATCGGCGGCGTGCGAACGGCCGGGACCGCCGCGGTCGCCAACAACACGGGCGTGCTCTGTCACCCGCAAGCGACCGAGTCGGAGCTACAGGCCGTCGAGGAGGCGCTCGACGTGCGCGCCGACCTCGGGACGATAAACTACGGCGCGCCGCTCGTCGGCTCGGGTCTCGTCGCCACCGACGAGGGATACGTCGTCGGCGAGGACACGACCGGCCCCGAACTCGGGCGGATCGAAGAGACGCTCGGGTTCATCGACTGACCGCCTCGCGACGGCTTTCTCACGGCTCGACGGTCGCCCCGTCTCACCGCCGGCCACGGCGACCGTGCGCGCGGTCGCTCGATAATCCTGCTATCGCTGATCTCGATGCGACCGACACATCGACCGAAAGCGGACGCGCCGTCTGAGGGCTTCGCGCTCTCGTTTCCGCCGGTCTCGTCGGCGTCGGCCGCGTCTCGCCTTTTAGGAAGATACTTCCCTGTCCCTGCCAGATCGGAGTACATGAGTACCTACACGGTGAGTGGACGGTTCCAGAGTCGAGACGGCTTCCAGCCGTTCACCAAAGACGTCGAAGCGGAGAACGAAGACCTCGCCCGCGAGCGAATCTACACCACGGTCGGGAGCCAGCACGGCCGGAAGCGCACCCAGATCGAGATCGAGGAGGTGTCCGCGGCATGATGGGCGGCGGACAACAGCAGCTCCAGCAGCTCTCCCAGGAGCTGCAGGCGCTCGACGAGGAGATCGAGGCCCTCGAAGCCGAGATCGCCGATTACCGCGAAGAGCAGTCCGACATCGACGACGCGGTCGAAGCCATCGAGACCCTCGACACGGGCTCGACGGTGCAGGTCCCGCTCGGCGGCGGCGCCTACGTCCGCGCCGAAGTGCAGGACATCGACGAGATCATCGTCTCGCTCGGCGGCAACTACTCGGCCGAGCAGAGCGAGGGCGACGCCATCGACGTGCTCCGCCGGAAGCAGGACGCGCTCAACGACCGCATCGAGGAGACGGAAGCGGAAGTCGAGGAACTGGAGTCCGAGAGCCAGGAGCTCGAACAGCAGGCCCAGCAGATGCAACAGCAGATGCAGCAACAGCAGATGCAGCAGATGCAGCAACAGCAGGGCGACGAGGAGTAAGGTAGACCGTGTTCGACGGACTGAAAGACAAGCTCTCCGGGTTCCGCAAAGACGTCGAGGAGAACGCCGACGTCGAGGAAGACGCCGATATCGAGGAGCCCGCAGAGGAAGACGACGCAGCGGGCGCCGAGAGCCCCGCCGCCGAGTCCGACGACGACCAGCCCGCCGCGAGCGCCGCCGGGGCCGTCGAAGCGGACGCTCCGCGCGACGCGGACGACGAGTCCGGCGACTCCGACGACGACAACGAACCGAGCACCTTCCAGCGCGCGAAGGCGTTCGCGACGGGTCGGATCATCATCGAGGAGGAGGACTTAGAAGAGCCCCTCTGGGACCTCGAGATGGCGCTCTTAGAGAGCGACGTGGAGATGAGCGTCGCCGAGCGCATCCTCGATACCGTCCGAGAGAAGATGCTCGGCGAGTCCCGCAAACAGGTCGAGACGACCGGCGAACTCGTCGAGTCGGCGCTCCACGACGCGCTCCTCGACGTGATCGCCGTCGGGCAGTTCGACTTCGAAGAGCGGATCGCCGAGGCCGACAAACCCGTCACGATCGTCTTCACCGGCGTCAACGGTGTCGGGAAGACGACGAGCATCGCGAAGCTCTCCGAGTGGCTCGCCGACCGCGGCTACTCGTCGGTGATGGCCAACGGCGACACCTACCGTGCCGGCGCGAACGAACAGATCCAAGAGCACGCCGACCGCCTCGACCGGGAGCTCATCTCCCACGATCAGGGCGGCGACCCGGCGGCCGTCATCTACGACGGCGTCGAGTACGCCGCGGCGAACGACGTCGACGTGGTCCTCGGCGACACCGCCGGACGGCTGCACACGAGCGACGACCTGATGGCGCAACTCGAGAAGATCGACCGCGTCGTCGAGCCGGACATGACCCTGTTCGTCGACGAGGCGGTCGCGGGGCAGGACGCGGTGAACCGCGCGAAGGAGTTCAACGACGCCGCCGAGATCGACGGCGCCGTGCTGACGAAAGCCGACGCCGACTCCTCCGGCGGGGCCGCCATCTCCGTCGCGTACGTCACCGGGAAACCGATCCTCTTCCTCGGGACGGGACAGGGGTACGACGACCTGACGCTGTTCGACCCCGAGGAACTCGTCGAGAGCCTGCTCGGCGAGGAGTGACGTTCGGGCGCCGATACTGACGACCCGGTGCCTTTCGGCTACCCTTCTCCGACCATCCGGTCTTCGTCGTCCCACTCGCGCTCGCGCAGCTCGTACTTCTGGATCTTGCCGGTCGCCGTGGTCGGCAGTTCGTTCACGAACTCCACCTCGCCGGGCGTCTTGTAGGTCGCGACGCGCTCGCGGACGAACGCCTTGAGCTCTTCCGGCGTCGCGCCCGCGTCGTCGGCGTCGCCGCTCTCCGGGACGACGAACGCCTTCGGGGTCTCGCCCCACCGCTCGTCGGGCGCCGGGATGACCGCGACCTCGGAGACGACGTCGTGTTCGAAGAGGGTGTCTTCCAACTCGATAGAGGAGATGTTCTCGCCGCCGGAGATGATGATGTCCTTCTTCCGGTCTTGGATCGAGACGAAGCCGTCCTCGTCGACGACGGCCAGGTCGCCCATGTGGTAGTAGCCGTCGACGCGCTCCGAGAACGCCGCCTCGGTCTCTTCGGGCTTCTCCCAGTAGCGGTCCATCACCTGGTTCCCGCGGACGATTATCTCGCCGATCGTCTCCCCGTCTGCGGTCACGTCGTTGCCGTCGTCGTCCACGACGCGCACGTCGGTGCCGAGGAAACCGATCCCCTGCGTCTTCTTGACCGCGAACCGGTCGTCCGCGTCGGCGTCGTAGTGTCGCTTCGCGTCCGAGGTCGTCACGAGCGGCCCCGTCTCGGTCGCGCCGTAGACGTGTTTGAGGTCCCAGCCGAACTCCTCTTCCACCGTGCGGATCGTCGTCTCTGGGGGAGCCGCGCCGGCGGTGGCGGCGCGCACGTCGTTCGCGCCGCTCGTCTCGCCGCCGTGTTCGGCGTAGTGGTCGCCGAGCATGTTGAGGACGGTCGGCGCCGCACAGAAGTACGACACGTCCTCGTTCCGGATGCGATCGAAGACGGACTCGACGTCGACGCCGCGGGTACAGACGTGTCGGGCTCCCATCCCGGTGATCGCGTAGATGTGCCCCCAACCGTTGACGTGGAACATCGGCAGCGTCCAGAGGTACACGTCGTCGTCGGTGATCTCCAGGTGCATCGCGATGAGGTACGCGTGGAGCGTCTCGGCGCGATGGGTCCGACAGACCCCCTTCGGGTCCCCCGTCGTGCCCGAGGTGTAGTTGATGGTGATGACGTCGTCTTCGTCCATCTCCGGGCGCTCGTAGGCCTCCGGGTCCGCCTCTTCGAGCGCGTCGTCGAAGGACTCCCAGTCGCCCTCGACGGCGTCGGCGTCGTTCGTGAGGAAGGTCTCGGTCGGCACCTCGTCGCGGATCGCCTCGACGTTCTCGGCGTACTCGGCGTCGGCGTAAATCACGTCCACGCCGGCGTCGGAGAGCATATACGAGAAGTCGTTCGGCGTGAGTCGGTAGTTAAGCGGGGTGTGGATCGCGCCGACCTGCATGGTCCCGTAGGCCGCCTCCAGATGATAGTGGGTGTTCGGGTCCAGCACCGCGACGCGGTCCCCCTTCTCGACGCCGCGCGCCTGTAGCGCGGCGGAGAACCGGTCGGCGCGCTCGCCGAGTTCGGCGTAGGTGTACCGCGTCCCGTCCGTGGCGAGGACGGCCTCCTCGTCGGCGTAGTGCCGTCGAGCCCGGTCTAAGAAATCCGTCGTCAGTAGTGGCTTTCGCATCGTTTTATCACTATTTATGATCTATAAAAGCGTTTGCGGCCGGCGCAAAGTGGACGCCGTCGCCGGGCTCCCGTCTCTGCGCGTCGGCCTCGCGAGCGGTCCCCTCGCGGTCCTTGGATACGACCGCGGTGCGTGACGGCGAGCAACGGATCGGCCGGGGGCGCCTCGGTCGTCGAGCCGCCCTGACGCCCGGCAGATCGGCCGCCGATGCGTATATAAACGCATCGTGGACGAATCGCATACGGGCGACGGGATCAGAACCCTTAACAGTTCCACGCGATTTTGCTATGATAGCGGGATGGGATAGCCAGGAGATTCCGCCGGGCTCATAACCCGGAGATCGGTAGTTCAAATCTACCTCCCGCTACTTCTGGACGAACGCCACACTCGAAGCCGTGCGGCCGGCGTTTCCCATCGCCTCTCTTGTTATCCGTCGTCGTCCCGATTCGAAACCCGGAAGCGATTTCCGTCGCGCCGTCGTTCCCTTCGGCATGGATTACGAATCGAGCCTCGACCGTGCGATGGAGGAGGTCCCGGACCTCGGTGGCTCCGACGAACGGCTGTCGGTTCCCGACCCGGAAGCGCAGAAAGACGGCGCGTTCACTCGGCTGACGAACCTCTCTGCGGTCGCCGACGCCCTGAGTCGCGACCCCGAACACGTCCACTCGAAGATCCAGCAGGAGCTCGGTACCGCCGGCCAGTACGAGGACGGCCGCGCCCGATACAGCGGGAACTTCCGCGAGCGCGACTTCCAAGCCGCCATCGACTCGTACATCGAGTCGTTCGTCACCTGTTCCGAGTGTGGCCTCCCCGACACGCGGCTCGAAACCGAGAACCGCACGCCGATGCTCCGCTGTGAGGCCTGTGGTGCCTTCCGACCGGTCGCAAAGCAGAACACCTCGAACACCCAGCGTCAGGAGGAGGCCGTCGAGTCGGGGACCACGTACGAACTCGAGATCGTCGGCACCGGGCGCAAAGGCGACGGCGTCGCCGAGCGCGGCGAGTACACCATCTTCGTTCCGGGCGCCCAGGAGGGCGAGACGGTGAAAGCCTACATCAAGAACGTGTCCGGAAACCTCGCGTTCGCTCGTCGCGAAGACTAACCCCGGTCGTCACGTACTCCGACCGCCCGAGTCTCTCTCCCCGCGTCGTGCCGTCTCTCGGTCCTTTTGTCCGCGTGAGCGACAGCGCTCTGCGATCGAATCTGCGATCAAACCCACCGTCAATTTTGATATAGCGGGATATAGTTTATTTGTGCAGGGTCGATCAGAATTCCGTTGCTTTCGAAACTACAGAAATCACAGCGACCCGAAACATCACCCGCGTTATTCCAGCAAGCGGTACACGTTCGCCTCGTACGTCTCGCGGACCTGATCGCCCCAGTTGTGCGTGTACGTGTCGATCACGTCGTCGGCGACGTCGCCGCGGAGGTACTTGACGACCCCGCGGTCGCCCGTCCGGTCGCGGAGATGTGTCGTGAAGAAGTGCCGAAAGTAGTGTGGCGTGACGTTTTCGGCGGCGCCGCCGCCCGTCCGATACCACCCCGCGTCGCGGGCGTATCGCTCGACGACGTGTCTGACCGCTTGCGGGTCGAGCCGCTCACCCCACCCTTCCGCGGTCCCGACGAAGAGCGGCTCCGCAGGTGACGGGCTGTCCGGCCGCACGGCGAGCCACCGCTTGAGCGTCCGCGCCAGCTCGTCGTCTATCGGTATCACGGTAGCCCGTTTCCGCTTGTTCGATGCGGTCCGGACCTCCCCGTGTAACTCGGCGCCCACCGTCGCGTCGGGCGTCACGTACAGCGAATTCGGCCGTTCGACGAGCGCCGGCCGCGTCCCCAGATCGAAGGTCGCCCTCGCCTCCTCGTCGTCGATGGCGAGGTCTCTGAGATCGAGGTTACACAGCTCGCCGACCCGCATCCCGGTTTTTAAAAGCGTCACGACGAGCGCCCGGTGGAGCGGATGCCGGATGCCGGCGACGAACTCGCGCATCGCCGGGATCGACACGTCTCGGCGGGCCGGGTCCTTGTCGACGGTCTCGTCCATCTCCTCCATGACGAGGGTCATGGGATTGCCCTCGAAGACGCCGACCTCGGTCATGTAGCCGTAAAACCGGTGGAGATACGCCGCGTAGGTCGCCACCGTGCTCTCGGCCACGTCGCCGCGGAGCGAGTGGACGAACGCCATGCAGTCGCGGTGCGTGGCCGCTCGGGGCTCCGTCTCTCCGTCCAGAAACGACTCGAACTGCCGGAGGACCCGCTGGTAGGAGCCGCGCGTCCGCTCGGTCTTCCCGTGGTAGGTGAGGTCTTCGAGGAAGTACGCGATCGAGTCGTCGACGTCTGCGGGAGCGCGCGTGCTACTCATCGACCAGCGTGTACCCCCCTTCTCGGCCGTTGTACCTGACGCGGTTCTGATCCTGGAGCGAATCGAGCGTGTCCTCCAACTGCCCCTCGAAATCGTCGAACACCGCATCGACGAGCGCGTCCCACGACAGCACCCCGTCAGCGAGTGCCGCTTCGACCCGCCGTTCGAGGCCGTTACCCCCAGGGTCAGACCCCGAGGGATCGGGTTCGGCGGGGTTACTGTCTCCCTCGATGGAGAACCCCCGTCTCCCGGCCTGTACCATCGTTCTGACGAACTCGCTCTGTGACATTCCCAGCTCGTCTGCGTGGTCTTGCCAGATAGCCTTTTGATCGGCCGGAACGTACGTCTTCACTGAACGGCGGTCGTCGCTCATCTCTCGGATCGGCGTTCTCCGGGCTACCACTTCAATCTGACCCAGATTTCGGGATAAAGTCACTTATACTGGCCTGTGGGACTGCTATTCGACCGATGAGATACGCATATCTGTTTTTGTAGTACTAGTTGTTCTCGCTGTTAGTGCTATAGTTCTGGATATTTCGTATCTCGTTTACCGGCTCCCGCTCTTACTAGCTGGTCACGTTTGCGACGGCCGGCCGGGTTCGCGAGGAGCGAGGATATCGTAGTCGGCGTCTGGCGGGGTGCCCGCTACTCGTCTACGTGCGGGACACGCCAAGCGGCTGTGTCCGGGTACCGACTGAGCGTTCGGACGCCCTCGAAGCCTGGGCGCTGTCTCTCACCACGGGAGGGACTCACCCGCCGTCTTCGACGCCTGAACGCGAGTTCTCGGCGTTGTGACGAGCGTTTGTCCTCTCGAATATCGTTAGACGCGGACGGCGCTGCACACGTCGTTTGAGCCGACTCGGCGCCTCAGGGGAGCAGATGACGGTCGAACGCGACCAAATAAACCACATATCGCGATAGAAACTGCGGACTCAGACGCGGATCTCCGAGGAGGACGCGTCGACCGCGAGCGCGTCGAGCGCCTGCGCTACGGCCGTGCCGCGCTCGGCGGCGTTACACATGAGGACGGTCTCGCTGGGAAAGAGGTGCTCGCCGACGGCGAGGCCGTGTTCGCGGGCCGTCGACCCGGTGACGGTGAGGTAGACGCCCAACCCGGTGCGGGCGATGGCGGCCTCCTCTTCCTCGTCGGCGTCCGGATACACGAACTCGACGCCCGCGAGCGCGTCCGTTCCCAACACGGCGGTGACGAGTCGCTCGTAGCGCGGCGAGATACACAGCGGGCCCTCGTACTCCTCGACGTAGCCCCTGTCGAGGGTGGTGCCGGGGTCGGTCCCCTCCAGTCGGCCCATCAGCGTGTGATAGACGGTGTCTCCGAGCCCGTCGACCACGCGAACGTCGGTGTCGACCGGGTCGATTCGCTCGTTGATGTCGGCGATCTGCCCGAGGCCGCCCGGTCGGATCCCGACGACTTCCTCTAACACGAGGTCCGCGGAGTCGAATCCGAGCGCGAACTCGTGGGTTCGAAGCGCCCGAAACGGCTCCTCGCGCCCGACGAGTTTCAGCGTGACCGCGCCGAGGTCGACCGTCGCCGCGTCGAAGACGATCCGGCGGGGCTTCCCGTCCCGGTCGTCACGCAGGAGGGTGAACTCGGGCTCGCGCGGGTCCTCGGGGTCGGAGTACTCGATCAGCCGCTCGTAGGGACCGTCTTCGTTGTCGACGCGCCCCTTCGTGACGGCCTTCTCGTACCGAAGGGTGTTGCTCACGTGGTCCGCGAGCTCGCTGAGCCGGTCGTCCGGCGCGACGGTGGCGATCCGTTCGAGGACCGCTTCGAGCGGGCGACCTTTCCGCGGAACGGCGACCGGAACCGGTTCGCTCATTATCGGGACTGCGCCGTCGCGGGTAAAACGGGTTGCGCTTTTCGGCCGATACGAAGCGGCCGTGCGGTCCGTGTCGGAGTTACGGGCCGAAGGCCTCGTTGAGCCGGTTTCTGAACGCTTCGAGCTCTTCGAGGTGGTCGTTGATGGCCTCCAGTTCCGCCTCGACGTCGTCTAAGTCGCCACCGAGGCGGTCCTCGATATCCGTCAGACGGGTGTCGACCTCGGCGAGATCGTTCCACAGGTCGTCGAACTCCTCGTCGAACCGGCCGAGCCGGTCCTCGACGTCGTCGACCCGGTTCTCGGTCGCCTCCAGGTCGGCGGCGGTGTCGTCGACCGACTCGTACAGCGTCTCGACGTCTTCGCCGAGGTCGTCGACCGCCTCTCCGAGCGACGCCGACTCGTCGTCGAGCCGCGACACGTCGTCGGTGACGCGTTCGACCGATTCCTCCACGCTGGTGACGGACTCGTCCACGCTCGAAACGTCGGCGGCGACGGTGTCGACCCGGTCGTCGACCTCCTCGACGCGGCCCGTGACGGCCTCGACCTCGTCGGTGACCGACGACACCGACTCGTCGACGCGCGAGACCTCTTCGCGGATGTCCTCGCGGTCCGTGTCGGCCGACGCGACGCGCTCGTCTAACGCGGTCATCTCGGCTTCGACCGCCGCGAGCTGTTCGTCCAGGTCGTCGAGAATCTCGCGGGCGGTCCCCTCCCCGTCGATGAACTCCGCGAGCGCGTCGGCGTACGCTTCGATGTCGGCGACGCTCGACTGTAACCGCCCGATTCGCACGTCTACGCTGCGTGGAACGCCCATGTCGAGCTCCGAGCGCAGCGTTTCGAGGTCGTCGTCGTCGACCTCGCCGGCCCGGATCTCGGCTGCGAGCGCGGCGGCGAGCCCCGATTCCGGGGCCGCGGTTCGGGGCGGTTCGGCGTCGGCGTCGCTCGGCTCCGGCTCTGCGTCGTCGACTACCGCCGGCTCCGCGTCGCCTTCTGTCGTTTCGGCCTCTTCATCGTCGTCTTCCACGAGGTTCTCCTCGCTCACCTCGGCGTCCGACTCCCCCGCGTGTGCGGTGACGGCGGCGGTCCCCGCGGTGACCGCGCGCGGCTCAGGAGCGTCCGTCTCGGGCGCGTCGTCCGCTTCTGCGGGTTCCTCGTCGCTCTCGGAACCGCCGGCCTCGTCGTCTGCTTCCGTCTCGGTCGCCTCTTCGGCGTCGGCCGGGGGGTCGTCGGCCTCGGGTTCATCGGCCGGGGGGTCGTCGGCGGCGTGGTCCGCGAGGTCGCCTGCCGCCTCCTCGCCCGCTTCGACGTCGGCGTCGGGGGCGAGCGGCTCTTCCATGCCGGGGAGGGTGGCGCGGTCGCCCGAGAGCACCTCTCTGACGGCGTCCGTGTCGCCGGCGCCGAGCACGTCTTCGATCTCTTCGCCGACCGGGACGTGTTCGATGACGGGGCTCCCGAGGAACCCGTCGAGGTCCGGGTCGTCGTCGCGGATCCCGAAGACCGTCTCGACCGTGTCGCCGGGGTCGATCACGCGCTCGAACTCGACGCGGTGGTCTTTATACGCCGTCCAGCTGTCGCTCTCGTACTCCGGGTGGAACCCGATCCGGTCCATCGGGAACGACTCGGGGATGCGGTCGACGATGCGCACGCGCACCGGGTCCTCGCGGGTCGAAGAGAGTTCGTACATCACCGCGGGCACGGGGAACGCGTCGTCGGTGAAGGATTTCTCGACGCGAATACCGTCCTCGTCGACGGTCGTGGTTGTCTCTGCCGTCCGTTCGCTCATAGGGTGTCCTCCCGGAGCAGAGGCTTAAATTCCACGGGCCGCGTTTCGGCCCTGATAACCACCCCACGGAGCGGCGGCGATCACACCGCCGAGCGGCCCCGGACGCTACAGATCGATCCGGTCGCCGATCTCCACTATCTCCAACTGGTTCGGGTGCGACCGGCTCCGGACGTGTTCGTGGAGCGCGGTCGGGTCCGCGGTCATCCCCTTCCACATGTCCCAATGGGTCGGCACTAAGCGATCGAGCGCGAGCGACTCGGCGGCCGCGGCGATCTCGTTTTCGTCGCTGTACCACTTCGTCTCGATGGGCTCTCCGGTCTCTTTGTCGGGAATCCGCCCCACGGACCCGAACGCGAGGATGCCGAGGTCGATGTCGAACTCGTCCGCGAGCGCCGAAAACGACGCCGACGGCTTGCTGTCGCCCGCGTGGAACAGCGTGCCCGACTCGTGTTCGATCACGTAGCCGACCGGGTGGGTGGCGTCTGCGTCCTGCGTTTCGACGACGTGAACGGTGAACTCGCCGATCTTCAACTCGTCGCCCTCGGTGACTTCGAGGAACGCCTCCTCGTCGACGTCCCAATTGTCGGTCCAGCGTTCCTCGTCGCGCGCGACGGCCAGCGAGTCGTCTGGCGCGACCAGGTCGGCGTCGGTGTTCGCGAGAATCGGCGCCTGCGAGGGGCCGTGGACGTGATCCGTATGCTCGTGGGTCGCGAGGACGGCGTCGGCCTCGTCGACGTCTTCGGGGTCGAACGGGATCGGGACCATCCGAACCGTCCGCGGCGGGTCGCCGGTGCCGACGTACGGGTCGATCCAGAGGACGGTGCCCTCGCTGCCCTTGACCGCGAAACCGTTACAGCCGAGATACCACAGCGCCACCGTGTCGGGGTCGGCGTCCGCGACCGCACGCGGCAGCCAGTTCCCCCAATCAGAGTCCGTCATGAGCGACTGTGTGCGGGCGTGCGGGGTAATCGTTCCGGAGTCTCCCACAGTTGTGTCTTTTATTAGACGACAGAATTCTGTCGGAGGCCGCTCACGTAAAGTGTATTTCGCTATATCAAGTTTACTCGGTAGCCGACACGCTCGGAGGGTGGTGAGATACGGTGATAATCCAGCGGATGTCTACTGGTCTCTCGCCGCGGTGACCGCCTCGACGGTTCGTCTGGCGTTGTCGGCGACGGTCTCGTACTGCTCGTTCGCGACGGCCTCGTCGTCGACGATGGCGCTGCCGACGCCGACCGCGGCGGCGCCAGCATCGATGTACGCGCCGGCGTTCTCGGGGCCGACGCCGCCCGTCGGAACCAGCGGAATCTGTGAGAGCGGGCCGCCGAGCGCGGACACGTGGTCCGGGCCGCCGGTCGCGGCCGGGAACACCTTCACGAAGTCGGCGCCGGCCTCGTAGGCTCGGACGGCCTCGGTCGGGGTGAACGCGCCCGTCGCGACCGGCGTGCCGTAGCGGTTCCCGGTTTCGATGACACCGCGGTCGACCGTCGGCGTGACGATGAACTCGGCGCCGGCGAGCTGTACGGCCCGCGCCGTCTCGCTGTCTAACACGGTCCCCGCACCGACGAGGACGTCGTCGAATCTCGCCGCGAGCGAGCCGATAGTCTCCGCGACGTCGGGCGTGTCCGCGGTCACTTCGAGCGCCGTCACGCCGCCGTCGACGACGGCGGCCGCCACGTCGCCCGCCGCCTCCGGAGCGACGCCGCGCAGTATCGCGACGACGCCCCCGTCACGGATCCGACCGACCGTGTTCGCGTGCATGGTACCTACTCCGAGCGGCGGTCCGGATAAATACGCCGACGTGACAGTCGCCCGCGAACGACAGTCGCTCGTCGGACGGACGAGTCGCGTGAGGCGGTTCGCGAAACCATATTCAATTTCTTTTCTGAACTTTGTAACGAGAGAAGGTTATATCCGGCCGTATCCTGTACCGGTGTCCATGCACTCGCGGTCCCGGCGGTCGGTCCTCGCGGCGCTTTCCGCCGGGGGCGGCCTCGGGGTCGCCGGCTGTCTCGGTGGCGGCGACGCCGTCTCGGTCCTCGCCGCCGGGAGCCTCGCGAGCGTCCTCGGCGACCGCCTCGGACCCCGGTTCGAAGCCGATACCGGGATCACCTTCCACGGGGCGTACTACGGCACGAACGCGGTGATGCGGATGGTCACCGACGGGCGGAAGTACCCCGACGTCGTCGTGAGCGCGGACGCGGGCCTCCTGCGCGACCGGCTGTACGAGACGCACACGGCGTGGGACGTCGCCTTCGCGTCTAACGCCGTCGGCATCGCGTACGCTCCCGACACGCGGTTCGGAGAGCGACTCGGGGCGGGAACCCCCTGGTACGCGGTCGTCCGCGACGCGGACGCCGGCGACCTCGCGATAAGCGACCCCGACTTGGACCCGCTGGGCTACCGGGCCGTCCACGCCTTCCGGCTGGCCGAGCGGGCGCACGGGCTCGACGGGTTCGCCGACGCCGCCGTCGACGCCGCCTACCGGGAGCCGCACGAGCCGCAACTGCTCGCCGGCGTCGCGTCGGGCAAGCGCGCCGCGGCCGTCGTCTATCGGAACATGGCCGCCGATCACGGGCTCCCGTTCCGCCCGTTTCCCGAGGCGTACAACTTCTCGAACCCGGCCTACGCCGACCGATACCGCGAGGTCTCGTACACGACGGACGAGGGGTACACTGCGACCGGCGCGCCCATCGTCTACAACGCGACGGTCCTCGAAACGGCGGACTCGCCGGCGGCGGGGCGGCGGTTCGTCGGCGCGCTCGCGGACGCGGGCGACGTGCTCCGGGCGAACGGGTTCGAGACGGAGCGGTTCCCGCGGACCCGAGGCGCCGTTCCGCCCGCGGCGCGGCCCACCGAGAGGGGAGACGCGTGAGTTCCGACGGCTCACACCGGGCGCTCGCGCCCTCGCAGCCGCTTGTCTTCGGGATTCTCGGCGGCATCCTGCTCGCGTACTTCGCGGTCCCGTTCGCGGTGTTTCTCGCGCGAACCGGCTCGGTCCCCGTCGTCGAGACGCTGCTCGAACCGGGAACCCGGACCGCCGTCCGCAACTCGCTTCTCACCGCCCCCGTCGCCACCGCGATAGCGACCGGGTTCGGCGTCCCGCTCGCGTACCTCCTCGCCCGCGAACGCTTCCGCGGAAAGCGGCTGGTCGAGGCCCTCGTCGTGCTCCCGCTCGTCGTCCCGCCGGTCGTCGGCGGCGCGCTGCTGCTCAGCGTCGTCGGGCGGTTCACGCCGGTCGGCGCCCTCGCCGCGCGCGCCGGTGTCCCCCTGACCGACAGTTTGGTGGGTGTGGTGCTCGCACAGACGTTCGTCGCCGCGCCGTTCGTCGTCGTCACCGCTCGCGCCGGGTTCGAGGCGGTCGACGAACGGCTCGAACAGGCGGCACGGACGCTCGGTCACGGCCGGACGGCCACGTTTCGGCGCGTCTCGCTGCCGCTCGCGCGTCGGTCCATCGCGGCCGGCGTCGTGCTCACGTTCGCGCGGGCCGTCGGCGAGTTCGGGGCCACGCTGATGGTCGCGTACAACCCCCGGACGATGCCCACGCGGATCTGGGTCGAGTTCATCGCCGGCGGCATCGACGACATCGTCCCCGTCGCGCTGGTGCTGCTTTCCGTCACGCTCGTCGTCGTCGCGGCGGTGCAGCGCTTTGCGGGGGTCCCGGCGCGAGGCGGGCGCTAAGGAGTGAGTTCGGCAACCCCGACGCGTGTGAGGGCTCCGGGCGGGCGGCGTCTCGGGAGCCGTCTGCTCAGAGCGACTCGTACAGCGAGCGATAGCGCTCGGCGATGGCGTCGAGCGAGAACGCCTCGCTGCGCGCGGCCGCGTTCGCCCCGAGTCGGTCCCGAAGCGCGGGGTCGGACAGGCGTCGGATCGCGTCGGCGAACGCCGCCGTCTCGTCGGCCGCGGCGGCGGGGTCCACTTTTAAACAGTCGTCGCCGTCGTCGAGCCACGAGAACGTCTCGATGTCGCGGACGACGACCGCTTTCCCGGCGGTCATCGCTTCGAGCAGCGCGATCCCCTCGTTCTCCTCGTGGGTGGGGAACAGGAACACGTCGCCGGCGGCGAAGGCGCCCCGCACGTCGTCGACGAACCCGGTGAACGTGCAGTTGTCCGGCGACTCCTCGATGAGCCGCGTCGTCTCGCGGCCTTTTAAGGATAGATCGAGCGGGCCGAACCACGCGAAGTCGATGTCCGGCAGTTCGCGGGCCAGGTCGACGAACGTCTCTAACCCCTTCCGCTTGATGACGTGGCCGACGAGGAAGACGGTCGGCGGGTCGAGGTCGTAGCGCTCGCGGTACTCGGCCTCCAGCGACTCGAAGCCGTCGAGCTTCTCGCGGTCGACGCCGTTCGAGATGACCGTCGTCGGCGCGTCGGCGTACGCCTCGATCACGCCGCGGTTGTACTCGGAGGGACAGACCAGCGCGTCGGCGAGCCCGTACGCCCGGCTGAGGTAGGGTTTGAGCGGCCTCGCGAGCGCGTTGGTGAACCGGAAGCTGTCGCCGAAGTCCTCCGCGGTGACGTGGGTGTGCGCGACCACGGGGACGCCGCGGTCGTTCGCTCGCTTCGCGTACCATATCGAGCGCGGCCCCATCAGGTTACAGTGGAACACGTCGGCGTCGAGCGTCGGCTCGGTGGTGTACGGGATACCCTCTCGGTCGAGCATCTTCCGCTGGTGGACGACCGACTCGCGGATCCCGCCGGTCACGTGGTCCTCGAACTCGAAGTAGTGGCTGACTCTCATCGTGGGGTCGCCTCGGGGGGACCGGTCGGCGCGAGGCCGCTCACTCCACTTCCAGCCACGGGACCTCCATCAGCGGCGGGATGTGGGTCTCGATGTGGTGTTCCCAGACGCCCTCCTCGCCGAACGCCTCGCCGTGGTCGGCGGTGACGACGACCGTGCCGTCCAGCTCGTCGACGAGTTCGGCGACGGACTCCAAGGCGATCCGGAGATTCTCCTCGTAGAGTTTCAGCGCCGTCACGCGGGTGCCGTCCATCACGAGGTCCTTGGGGTCGAGCTCCAGCCAGAGGCCCGCCTTCTGCGCGAACTCGCTGTCGTCGAGCCGGCTCTCGATTTTCGGGCGAACGGAGTCGCTGAGCGAGGAGAGCAGGCCGCCGTCGTCGTCCGACTCGGCCGCCTCTTCCTGCCGTTTGATCCCCTTCTGGATCTGTTTGAGCTTCTGTCCCTTCCCGCGTGAGAGGTACGGCGCGTGGGGCTGCATGTAGTGTAACACCGTCCGGTCGGCGCGCTCGACGGCGTCGAGATTGTCGTGATACGCCTCCGCGAGCGCGTCCGGCGGGACGGTGCCCAAGTCGTCGTCCCAGCCGCTCTTCCAGACGTCGTGAATGTCGCTGATGTGGTCCGAGGCGGTCCACTCGTAGTCGCAGCTCGCCCCCCACTTGAGTTCGTTCAGCGGGATTCCCAGGTCGTTGATAAAGGGGTTCCCGGAGAAGTACGCGATGTCGTGGTCGCCCGTGAACGTCCGGTAGGCCCACTCCGGCGTCGACGATCCGACGCTCCACCGCTTTTCGAGGTCGCCGTCGAGGTACTCGTCGTACACGTCCTCGAACACGTCGTAGCGGCACGCGTCTAAGACGAGACAGTAGTCCCACTCCGACTCGAGGAAGCGCTGATCGTCCATCGTTACGCCCTCGTTCCCGGTCAACGGTTGTATTCTTGTTGATGCCGGCCGTCCGACGCGCCTCGCCGAACGTCAGCGTCTCCCCGTGGCGACGGTTTCCCCGCCCCTCGGCCCGTCCGCGACCCGATCAGACGTTTAAAGTCGTCCAGCGCGCCATGCTCTCCATGGACTGGGGTCAGCGGCGGGGGCTGCTCGTCGGCGGGGCCGCGGCGCTCGCGGTCCTCGCCGTCCTCTTCGTCGTCGTCGGGACGGACCGCGTGGTCGAGAGCCTGCTCTCGGCGGACCCCGCGCTCGTCGCGGCGACGTTCGGACTCGCGCTCTGCTGGCTCGTCACCTGGAGCCTGATGCTCAGGACCGTGCTCGGCTCGCTCGACATCTCGCTCGGGGTCACCACCGCCTTCCTCGTGTACGCCGGCGCCGTCTTCGCCAACAACGTCACGCCCTTCGGTCAGGCGGGCGGCGAGCCGGTGGCCGCGGCGCTCATCTCCCGCGTCTCCGGCTCTCGCTACGAGTCGAGCCTCGTCGGCATCGCCAGCGTCGACGTGTTGAACGTCGTCCCCTCCCTCTCTCTGGTGCTGCTCGGCGTCGGCTACTACGCGACGACGGCCGCCGTCGGCGAGCGCCTCGAAGTCGCCGTCACGGTCGCGGTCGCGCTCATCACCGTCATCGTCACCGTCATCGGCCTCGTGTGGCGGTTCCGGCGCACGGTCGTCGAGCGCCTCCCGGCGGCGGTCGGTCGGCTGCTCGGGCGGTTCGACCGGTTCGACGCCGAGGGCGTCACGGAGCGGGTCGGCCACCGACTCCGGAACTTCTTCGCGGACATCGAGCGCGTCGGGACGAGCCCCGGCCGACTCGCCGCGGCGGTCGGGCTCTCGCTCACCGGCTGGCTGTTCCAGTCGGCCGCGCTCGTGGTCGCGTTCGCCGCCGTGGGCGCGTCCATCCCGCCGGCGGTCGCGCTGTTCGCCGTCCCGCTCGCGTACGTGGCGGGCGCGACCCCCCTTCCCGGCGGCCTCGGGGGCATCGAGGCGGCGTTCGTCGCGCTCTTAGTCCCGACGACGGGCGTTCCGGCCTCCGCGGTCACGGCCGCCGTCCTCGTCTTCCGCGGCGGCGTCTACTGGATGCCGGTCGCCGTCGGCGGGGTGTCGGCGTCGGTGCTGGGGGTTCGGACGGTCCGGTAGTCGGCTCGCGCCGTCCCTTTTTAAGCGTCGTACGCGTGCGCTTCCAGCGTCTCGCGGTCGACCGCGTCCAACACCGCCTCGTTCGTCGCGTCGAGGACGACGGGGGGTACGGTCGTCTCGGGGAGCTGCCGGTCGCGGGTCGCTTCGAGCGCCTCGATCCACCGCCCGAGACAGAGACACCAGCGGTCGCCGGGCGCGAGTCCGGGGAAGTCGAACTCC
>Ga0209946_1000237_pt1 | contig 23344 bp, 24 predicted proteins | sample SalPon2_A_H2O_MG_FD_185704 | JGI IMG/M metagenome (GOLD analysis project Ga0209946, IMG submission 185704) | Salt pond water microbial communities from South San Francisco under conditions of wetland restoration - Salt Pond MetaG R2_A_H2O_MG... | ecosystem: Environmental > Aquatic > Non-marine... | reverse complement strand
AACCATCCATCTGTCAATTACATTGAGTAGTGCGCGGGTATATATGTAGTCAATGCTGACACGATTTGCGCCCTCAGGGGAGTCACGCACACGGCAGTGTGAATCTGTCCGTATCGTCCACGATCGACTCCGGCGCATCGGCCAGTATCGGGCCGCAGCGGGACTCACATAGGGTTTCTCTCTGATCGTCGTCTCCGAGGCGGACCGTGTAGCTTTTTCCACCCCTCCGCCGAACGTCGGGTATGCGAAACGCCAAGATCGTCTGTACGCTGGGTCCAGCGTCGGACGACCGCGCGGTCATCGAAGATCTCGCCGAAGCGGGGATGTCCGTCGCCCGACTCAACGCCAGTCACGGAACGACGGCCCACCGCGAGGACGTCATCGAACGCGTCCGTGCCGTCGACGACGCCATCGACGACCCACTCGCGGTCATGGTCGACCTCAAAGGCCCGGAGGTACGCACCGCCGAGATCGACGAGCCGATCTACCTCTCTGACGGATCGACGGTGACGCTGGCGGCGGACGACGACGCGACCCCAGAGCGCGTCGGGCTCACCCACTCGATCGCCGACGCCGGCCCCGGCGACACGGTGTTGCTCGACGACGGACGGATCGAGTGCCGCGTCGAATCGGTCGAGGACGCGTCGGTCGTCGCGACGGTCGTCTCCGGCGGCGAACTCGGTTCTCGAAAGGGCGTCAACCTCCCGGGCGTCGACATCGACGTCGACCTCATCACCGACGAAGACGAGGCCGAACTGCGGCTCGCTGCGCGCGCGAACGCCGACTTCGTCGCGGCCTCGTTCGTCCGGGACGGTGCAGACGTGTACCGCATCGCCGACACGCTCGAAGCGTACGGCGGCGACGACATCCCGGTGATAGCGAAGATCGAGCGCGCCGGTGCCGTCGAGAACCTCACCGGGATCGTCGACGCCGCAGACGGCGTGATGGTCGCCCGCGGCGACCTCGGGGTGGAGTGTCCACTAGAGAACGTTCCGATCATTCAAAAGCGCATCATTCGAACCTGCGTCGAGGCGGGCGTCCCGGTCATCACGGCGACGGAGATGCTCGACTCGATGGTCCACTCGCCACGACCCACCCGCGCAGAGGCCTCAGACGTCGCCAACGCGGTCCTCGACGGGACCGACGCGGTGATGCTCTCGGGTGAGACGGCGATCGGTGAGCACCCGGCAGCAGTCGTCGAGACGATGGACCGAATCGTCAGAGAGGTCGAACACAGCGCGGAGTACGCCGAGACACGCGAACAACGGGTTCCAGCCGCCACGGACGACTCGCGGACCGAAGGACTTGCGCGCTCTGCGCGGTATCTCGCGCGTGACCTCGGCGCCTCGACCGTCGTCGCGGTCTCAGAGTCGGGGTACACTGCCCGGAAGACGGCGATGTTCCGGCCGGGCGTCCCGGTCGTCGCGACCACGCCGAACGACCGCGTGCGGAGACAGCTCGCGCTCTCGTGGGGCGTCCAGCCCGTACAGACGACGTACGCAGGCGACATCGAGGCCGTCCTCGACAACGCCGTCGACGCCGCACTCGAGACCGGCGCGGCCGACTCCGGTGACACCCTCGTCGTCCTCTCCGGTATGTTGACCGAACTCGAGGGAACGAACGCGACGAACACGCTCAAGGTGCACGTCGCCGCCGAGACGGTCGCCACGGGCAAAGCCGCCGTCGCCGGCCGCGTCGCCGCCCCGGTCTACCGGACCGAAGACGGCGACCTCACCGCGGTCCCCGACGGGTCGATCGTCGCGTTGCCCACGACGTTCGCGGGCGAGTTCACCGGTGACCTCGACTGTATCGCCGGGATCGTCGACGCGAGACCGGGGATGACCGGCTACCCGGCCGTCGTCGCACGCGAACTCGCCGTGCCGATGGTGTCGAACGCCTCGATGCCGGAGTCGATCGTCGACGGGGACACCCTCACGGTCGACGGCGAACGCGGCGTGGTCTACGAGGGTGACGTCGTCAGCCCGGGCCGGCAGCAGTAGTCACGGTCCACCAACCATTTACTCGCGCCCGTCGTACCGTGGCCAATGAGCCGTGACGACGCCCGACACCGGGCGAACGAGACCCGAACCGACGGCGACGGCAGCGAGTGGCGATTCAGCCTCGACGAAGTCGGGCCCGACGGCGTCACCGAAGACACTGCGACGCCCGCCTCGACACCCATCGAGCCCGAGTCTATCGACCTCGAGAACGCGCTCTTCGTGCTCCTCGGTGTCGCACTCACCGTTGCCGTGTTCGTGCTCGGGTTCTGAACGCGACCACCCGCCACGCGAACGACCACTTATCCACCTCGCAGTCGTAGATCACGTATGGACGTGCTCGCACAGGGAGGGCTCGTGGGGCCGGACACGCTGCCACTGTTGTTGTTGACGGCCGGACTGCTGTTGGCGATGGCCGAGGCGATCGCGCCGGGAGCGAACTTCATCGTCGTCGGGATCGCGTTGATCGGCGCCGGACTCGGCGGGCTGCTCTTTGCGACGCTCGGGGTCGCCGGAGGCGTGCTCACACTGTTGATGGCGGCACTCACGCTCGTCTTCGGCGCCGCGGCGTTCTACGGCTACCACGAGTTCGACCTGTACGGGGGCAAGGGTCAACAACAGACGCGGGACCGAGAGAGTCTCACCGGTACGACCGGGACGGTCGCAGAGACGGTCACCCCGCAGGGCGGCCAGGTGAAACTCGAAGGGGGCGGATTCAACCCACACTACTCGGCGCGGTCGGTCGACGGCACGATCCCCGAAGGTCAAGAGGTCATCGTCGTCGACCCCGGCGGCGGCAACGTCGTCACCGTGGAGTCGATGGCGTACGTCGAAGACGACATCGACCGTGAACTCGCCGCCGAGCGAGCCCGAACGGAGGCACGGTCGGAGCCGGCAGACGACGCAGGTGACGACGCGGTCGACGAAGCGGGTGGCGACGCAGTCAGCAGCGATCGGGACAGTACCGACGCGGTCGGCGACGACGCGCTTACCGAACCAGCACGCGACGACGCGGAGTAGTCGACACGCACCGCCGTCTCCTCACTCAGATCCGTCGTCCGACCGCGTCCCCTTCGCCGCGAGTCGACGGGCCGCGTCGCTCAGGCCGCCCGCGTCGGACGATAGCGCAGCGTCGTCGCCCGTGGCATCGTCGTCGCCCGTCACCGGAGACCCATCCGTCGCCGTACGCGATGCGTCGGCCGTCGCGGTGGGCTCGTCTGCTCTCGTCGGCGACTCGTGGGCTCCCGCCGGCGACTCGTGGGCTCCCGCCGGCGACTCGTGGGCTGCCGGTTCGTGGCCCGGCGTCGACCGCTCGTCGGGAGGGACGAACGCGGTCTCGACCGCCTCGACCATCTCCCCGACGGCCGGTTCGTCGAGGCGGTCGGCGTACGCCTCGCGGACGAGATCGGGGACGGCGTAGGCGTATCGGCCCTCGCCGGTGTGTCTAATGAGCCCCGCCGTCCGGATGGGTCGCTGGCGGCTGTAGGCGTGCCCGCGGTCGCCGTCGCCGCCCGCGTCGATGTGTGCGGTTACCGGTTCGCTCGTCCCCTCGCGGCGGTAGTGGCGGAGCATGTCGCGGGAGAGTGGTGGGAGCGACGCGACCCGTTGTTTGAGCTCTTCGATCACCGCCTCTCTGGTGCCGAGTTCGACTGCGTCGTCGAACTGGAGCGCCCCGGCGACGACGTCGGCTCGCGTCACCGGCTCGACGGGACCCTCGTTCGCGTCGATCCCGGTGCCGCGTTCGTCCTCGTCGACGTCGCTCCCGTCGTCGCTGACGCCACGTCCATCCTCGTCGGCGTTACTTCCGTCGTCGTTCCTGGCCACAGTCGCCTCCTGTGCTGCCGTCTCGATCGCCTCCGAGCCAGCGTCTGCGCTCGCGTCGGCGGCAGTAGACTCGTACGCCTCGAGGTCCGCCTGGGCGGCGCGCTTCTGTGAGGCGACGGAGCCACCCGAGCCGCCGCGGTACGACGCTCCGGCCTTCCCGAGCAGCGCCTGTGCAAACTGGTCGGCCATGTCGCTGAGGTCGCGGGCGTCCTCGAGTTCGCGTTCGAGCTGGCGAATCCGTTGGTCGCGTTTTTCGAGCTCCTGTCGGAGGTCCGCAAGCTCGGACTCTCGTCGGGCGTTCTCCTCTGAGATCGACCGGAGGTCACCGACGAGGTCGTCTGAGACCGACTTGAGCTCTGGCCGCTCGAAGTCGTCGAGTCCGGGCGTGGCTCCCGCGTCGAACGTCTGTTTGCGGTGGAACTGGATCCGTCGAATGGACTCGTCCCAGTCGGTCATCAAGAACGCCTCGCCGTCGCGGAGGTCTTCGACCGCGCTCGCGTACGTGGAGCCGAGGATCCGACCGACGACCTTCGTGTCGTTGTCCCAGGTGAGCCGGTGCCAGCAGAGCCAGTCACACTGGGTGATGAAGTCCTTTTTGACGTCTGCGGGACGCTGGCTGATCCCGACGATACCCAGTCCGTGTTTCCGTCCGCGCTTGCCCACCTTGATCAGCATCTTGCCCGTCTCGTCCATCCCGCCGCCTTCGGGGATGTACTCGTGACACTCCTCGACGACGAGCAAGAACGGCTTCTTGAGCCGCTTTTCCTTGGCGAAGAGGTGTTTGGTGACCTCTAACAGCAGTTCGTTGGCGACCGACTCCTCGAGGTACCCGGAGACGTCGAGGATGATCGGCACGTTCTGTTCTAACGCCAGCGTCGCCAGCTTCTCTGCGTGCTCCGGGGAGACGACGATGTCGCACTCGTCGTCTGCGCCCGCGTGAAGGATCTCGTACGCCTCTTTGAGACCGTAGTATTCTCCATCGGTGTCGACGATCATGACGGGCAGCCCATTTGACAAGAGATTCTCGATAACGACCGACGCGGTGTTACTCTTGCCTGAGCCGGACTTACCCGTGATGAACGACCGCCCGGTGAGCACGTCGACGACCGGGAGTTCGACCGGTGACCCTTGCTCGGCCGTCGCGTCGCCACCCATCCCCTCGCTGACGTCGGCGACGTGGATCGCCTCCTCCTCGGTCATACCGCTTGTGGGAACCGCTTCCCTCATAAAGTGTCGGCTCGCCGCGGCTGCCTCGCCGACACGGCCGCGAGTCGCTGGTCCGTCTCACCCGACAGCGCCAACCTCAATCCACCGTTCATTGCGGTGGCGCGCGCCTCGTGAGCACGCCGAAGGCGGGCTCGCGAGCGCGTGCGAGGGATGAGCGAGTCGCCGCAGGCGACGAGCGAATCGGCTGGGGAGGGTGTGGATAACACGTGTGCCCGGCTGCCGTGACGCCTTCTCGTTCACGTAGTCTCTGTCACGTACGTATAGAATCGGCTGGGGAGGGTGTGGATAACACGTGTGCCCGGCTGCCGTGACGCCTTCTCGTTCACGTAGTCTCTGTCACGTACGTATAGGGTCGGCCGGGGAGGATATGGCTAATAGCTGCTCGGACGTTGTGCGGTCGTGTCGACCACACAGTTACCGCCACGTCCGTATACGATCGACCCGGGAGAGTGTGGCCAAAACTGATACCCGGCTATCACGGAGTCGTGTTCGTCACACAACCACCGGCGAACTCAATCCTGCGGGTGGCCGTGTGCCCGAGCATCGTCAGCAGACGTCTCCTCACCGTGGTCGTGATCGTGGCCGTGGTCGTGAGCGTCACCGTCCTCGTGGTCGTGACCATCGCCGTGATCGTGGCCGGCTCCCTCACCGAGCACCTCAGCTCCCTCACCGTCGATCATATCCATGTTCTTCAAGTTATCGCGCTCTTCGAAGTCCGCGACCGCCTCCATCACGTCCGTCTGGGTGATCGTCATCCGGTCTTCGGTCAGGGCCCCTAACACCGCCTCACGGAGCACCATCCGGAGGTCCGAACCGGTGAGCCCGGTCGTCCGGTCGGCGACCGCCTCAGGGTCGAAGTCGGCGATCTCCATCTCGCGGGTGACGACCCGGAGGATGTCAGCGCGCATGTCGCGGTCGGGCTTGGGGAAGTTGACGATCTCGTCGAACCGCCGCCAGGCGGCCGCATCGAGCTGGTCCGGGTGGTTCGTCGCCCCGATGAGCAACACCTCGTCGCGGATCAACGACACCTCGTCGATCGACTTGAGGAGGGTGTTGACCGCCCGCTTGAGCGCGGCGTGCTCGTCGGAACGGCGCGTCTTCGCCACGGAGTCGAACTCGTCGATGAAGAGGATACACGGCGAGAGCCGCTTTGCGACCTCGAACGTCTTCTCGACGTTCTTTGCGGTCTCACCGAGGTACTGGCTCGTGATCATCGACAACTTCACCTCGACGAGCGGGATGCCGAGCTGGTGTGCCAACGCCCGAGAGATGGTCGTCTTGCCGGTGCCCGGTGGCCCGACGAACAACAGCTTGCCGATCTCTCGAAGTCCGATGCTCGCGAGGTACTCGCGGTGTTCGATCGCCTTTACGATCTTTTGGATCTCGTCTTCTTGATTGCCGGTCAAGACGAGGTCCGTGATCGTCGTTTCGATCTCCTCGGGAGCGCGGACGTTGACGAGGTCGAGCATCTCGCCGTCTTCGTCCTCGTCGAAGTACTCCGAGAGCAACGCGTCGATCCAGACCCGGTCGGCCTGGATCGGGCGAACGTCATCGCGCGCCTCCGCGTGAGAGACGGGAGGCTCGACGCCGTCGGTCGCCTCGAGCGTCGCGACCATCGTGGGGTTCGACGCGATGCGGTCGTCGTCGGCGCGGTCGCGGTACCACTCCAGTGCCATCGACGGCTGGGTGAGCGATATCTCGCCCGCGAAGTCCGTATGCTGGGTAAACAGGAGGTCAGAGACCGCGTCCCACGGCCGCTCGACTCCCGTCGCCGTGCGGGTCGTCGCGTCCGTCGCAGAGAGCGGTCGCTCGACACCCCCCGGTGCGTCGTCGGCGGCGTCGTCGGACCAGAACACCTGCCGGAACCGAGGCGGGAGATCGTTCTCGTCGAGGTCGCGATTCTCGGTGTAAAAATGCGTGGTTAAAACGAACTCGACAACGTCGAGCGCCGGGTCACTCATCCCCGCTACGTAGCCGTGCTGGCCGTTTAAGCGCGTCGAAGCGACGGCAGACGCCGCGGGGACGCCTCACCGTCCGGTCGCGTGTATCGAACGCTTATTATCCTCGGTTGGTGACAGAGACAGTATGAGCTCAGAGGACGCCGAGCGCCCGGATCCCGCGGGCAGCCTCGGAGGGGAAGACCTCGACCACGAGAACGCCGCCCAAGACGTCGTCGCGGTCGACCCAGACGACACCCCGAGTGGAACGGTCAACCGACTCGACGCCCACACCGGTGACGGCATCCGCCACCGCGCGTTCACCTGTCTGGTGTTCGACACCGACGGTCGCATCCTGCTCGCCCAGCGCGCCCCGACGAAGCGGCTGTGGGACGGTCACTGGGACGGCACGGTCGCCTCACATCCCGTCGAGGGGCAGTCACAGGAGGAGGCGACGGCGATCCGGCTCGAAGAGGAACTCGGGATCACTCCCGCACAGTACGACGACCTTCGCGTCACCGACCGGTTCGAGTACAAGCGGTACTACCCGAACGAGGGCGTCGAGTGGGAGGTGTGTGCGGTGCTCAAAGTGACGCTCGAGGAGACGACGCTCGACCCCGACCCCGATGAGATAGGTGGGCGGCTGTGGGTCGATTACGATCACCTCCACGACAACCCGGCTTTGTACCGCCAGCTCCGGCTCTGTCCGTGGTTCGAGATCGCGATGCGGCGCGACTTCGCGTGAGACGACCACGGACGCGTCGAGTCGGCGGGTTGAAGACACCGACGCGACAGGATCTGGTATGACCGTCGTCGCCGTGTTGGCCGATCCGCCGCGTGACGGGCTCGTCGCGACCGCCCTCGCGGACTCGACACCGCTGTCGACCGCAGAGGCCGCCGAACTGTACGAGGCCGCGTTCAAAGACGCCGTGCTCGCGGTCGACCGCTCGGGCGGTGAGCTCCTCGTTAACTACCCGACGGCCGACCAGCTACCCGGACCCCACCAGGCTTCGGCGTCGCCAGAGGCGACGCTTCGGGCGCTCGTCGCAGACACCCTTGGCGGGACCGAGAGCGCTCGATTCGAGCCGCAGGTCGGCTCGTCGTTCAGCGCTCGCGCCGGCAACACCGTCACGCACCTCCTCCGCGAGGAGGACGCCGACTCGGTCGCCGTCGTGACGCCGACCGCTCCACTGCTCTCGCGGAGCATCGTCGACGCCGCGGCCATGAAGCTGCGCACCACACAGGTAGTGCTCGGCCCGTCGACACGCGGCCGCACGTACTACGCAGGCTTTACCGAACCGATCGACTTCGCGGGCGCGTTCGAGGGACCCGCTCTCACCACGCTCGCCGCGCGTGGCGCCGACGCCGGCCTCGACGTCGACTTCCTCCAGTCGCTGCCCGCACTCGAGACCCGCGGCGACCTCCTCGATACGATCCCGCAGCTCAGGGCGCGCTTTTCGGCCGACCGAATCGTTCCCGACTACACCGCGGCGTTCGTCCACGAGCACGGACTCGACGTCGTCGACGACGAGGACGGTCGACGGATCGTCCGGGCGTAGCCACGATCCCACACCGCTACTTGACCTCCTCCCGCGCCTGAAGACGCGGGTATGCGCTCGCACTATGTATCACCACACCCACCCGCGTCAGCTCGACGCCACGGAACTCTATCGATTCTCGTAGCCTGGGAGCGACGCAAGCGTCTCCGCAAACGCCGCTCCGGAGAGCGCTGTACCGACCGCCCGGACGGCTTCCCGGTCTGTGCGGTCCGGTGCCGCCTGGACGACGACCGACTGCTTGCCAAGCGGGACGAACTCACAGCCGAGCCGCTCGGCCGTCTCTTGGAGTGCGAGGCCGACATCCGCGCGGCCTTCACGCACTGCGCGGACGGGACTCTCGAACGCACGGCGGGCCATCGCGTAGCCCTCGACCGCGTCGATGAGGTCGCGTCGGTCGACGCCCCGGTCGGCGGCGAGATCTCCCATCGCGTCGTCGAGCGCGCGTCTGAGTCCCGTCTCGGTCGGCCGGTTCACGAGACGATGATCGTCGTCGACGACATCGGCGAGTCCGGTGACGCCATCGGGATTGCCAGCCGGAACGGCGAGTCCCCACGTGCGGCGCCACCCGCCGAGCTCGACGCTCTCGACCTGCCGGTCCGTCGGGCCGGCGGTCACCGCGACGTCCGGCACCCCCGTTCTCAGCCGGCGGAGTCCCTCTCGAGAACCGACCGGGAGGTACCGCGGCGCGGCGAGTTCGTCGAGGAGTCGGTTCAACGCGGGATCGTCCTCGCCGGCACCGAGGAGCGTCGGCGGCTCGACCCCCGGCGAGAAGAGCTGCACCGTAACGGTCTCGCCGGCGTCGAGGTACTCGGTGTCCGGATCGACGGCGACGACGCCATCGGCCTCGACCAGACTGGTGGTCGCTCCCGAGCCCTTATCAACCGGGTAGACGAGTGGCCGGCCGCTCTCTGTACCCGCTGTCGACCCGTCGTGGACGTCTAACACGCCGACCGGCAGCAGCCGCTTTCGCCCCTCCGCGTAGCGCTCGCGGACGGCCATCTCGCCGACGACGGTCGCGGTCGCCGGCTCGGAGCGGCCAGCAGCTGCGCGAATCGCGGGTGCGACAAATGTGCGGAAGATCGTCAGCGCAGAGACGGGGTATCCGGGTAGTCCAACGTACGCCGACTCACCGCTGTCGGCCCGATCGATTCGCCCGACGAGCATCGGCTTGCCGGGCTTGACCGCGACGCCGTGGAGCAACAGCTCGCCGCGCGCTTCTATCACGCGGTAGATCACGTCGACGGCACTCGCCGAGGTCGAGCCCGACGAGAGCACGAGGTCACACTCGTCGGCTGCGGTTCTGAGCAGTCGCTCCATCTCGTCGTAGTCGTCGCCCGCGTGCGGGTACAACACCGGCTCACCGCCCGCCGCTTCGACTCCGGTGGCGATCGTCGTCGAGTTGACGTCGTATATCTCACCGCGGTCCGGGTCGATCTCGTCGCCGGGGCGTACTAGCTCGTCTCCCGTCGAGACGATACCGACGGTTGGACGACCACGCACCGGGACCTCGTCGACACCGAGCGCGGAGAGGAGACCGATCTCACGCGGGGTGAGACGGGTGCCAGGTCCGAGCGCTCGCGCACCCGCGGCGATGTCGGCGCCGGCGGCCATGACGCGATCGCCGGGTGCGACCGCCGTCCTGACGGCGATTCGGGTCGGTTCGCCGTCCTCGTCGAGGTGCGCTGTCGTTCGCTCGACCATCACGACGGCGTCGGCACCGGGGGGCAACACGGCCCCGGTCGATACCTCGACGCACGTGCCGGCCTCGACGGACACCTCGGGAGCGACACCGGCGTGAACCGCACCGGCGAGCGACAACTCGGCCGGGTCGGCCTCGTCAGCGCCGAAGGTGTCGGCCGCGCGAACCGCGTACCCGTCGACCGATGCGCGATCGAACCCTGGAACGTCGACGCCGGCGTCGATACGCTCGGCGAGGACGCGACCGCGGGCCGCCGTCAGCGGAACCGACTCGGGGGCTGGCGTGAGCTCCAACGACTCGATCGCGTCGTGTGCCGCCGCGGGCGTCGCGAGGTCGCGGAACTCCTTTCGATCGGTCATTCTGTCACCTCCCACCGCTCGACGTCGACGTTCGTCCCGGCATCGAGTCCCTCCTGTGACTCTGGGACGACGACCCACCCGTCCGCGAGCGCGACGCTCGAGAGGACGCCGGAGCCGCTGGCGCGCGTCGGCGTCGCCACGTGGGTGGGGTCGTCTGGGTCGGCTGCGTCTTCGGACGCCGACCCGCGTGACAGCGTCACCCGCGCGAAGGTCCGCGTCCCCGGCTCGCTCGCGATCTTCCGCGCCAGTCGGGCACGAGTGGTCGGGATCGGCTCGGCGTCCGTGCCGCTAACCCGCTTTTGTACCGGCCGGAGGAACTGCACCGCGTTGACGATGCAGGCGACCGGGTATCCCGGCAGCGACACCACCGGCGTGTCGTCTACGCGACCGAGACACACGGGGTGCCCCGGTTTGAGCGCGACCCCGTGGACGAGCACGGACCCGAGGTCGTCGACCACCTCGGGGAGGAGGTCACGCTCACCGACGGAGGAGCCACCGGTGGTTACGATCACGTCGGCGTCGAGTTCGGCCTCGATGGCGGCCGAAAGCGCCGCCTCGTCGTCGGTTACGATATCTCGGTAGCGGGCGTCGCCGCCCCACCGCGTCACCAGCCGCGAGACGGTGAGTCCGTTCGTCTCGATCACCTCGCCGGCGCTCGGGTCCGACTCGACCAGTTCCTCGCCGGTCGGAATCACGGCCACCGTCGGCGGCTCGTAGACGGTAACGGCGTCGAGTCCGACCGACCGACACAGTCCTAGATCCGACGGCCGGAGCGTCTCACCCGCGTCGTAGAGTCGCTGGCCTTCGGCCACGTCTTCGCCTACCGGACCGACGTTCTCGCCACGGGCCACCGCGTCGAACGTCTCGACGTCGTCGCCGACGGTCTCGACCTGCTCGATCATGACGACCGCGTCTGCGCCGTCTGGAAGCGCGCTCCCAGTGTGGACCCGTGCCGCCTCGTTGGGACCGACCGACCCGTCTCCGAGGGGGACCGCACGCAACACGGCCGGGGACCGGTCGGACGCCCCGAACGTATCGGCCGCGCGAACTGCGTAGCCGTCCATGGCGGCCCGGTCGTACCCCGGTACCGGCACGGGGGCGTCGATGGGCTCCGCGAGCACCCGTCCGTCGGCGGCCGAAAGCGGGACGGTCTCGGTCCGTCCGTGGGCCTTCGCGGCCGCAAGGAGCGTCGAGCGTGCCTCCTCGACGCGGGTTCGACGCTTGAACCCGGCTTCCCGTCTGTCGTGGCTCATGCCCGCCCGTTTCGCCTCCGTGGGCAAAAACCCCGCCGCCGGCGATAGCAGACGCCGCGGACCGGATCCACACGAGCACCCACTGCTCACCGAAACCACGAGAGCGCCCGTCGCGTCCGATGGAGCCCCTGTGCGATCCCGACCCGTCCGAGCGTTGCGGCCGCTCGCGTTCCTGCCACCGTCGCCGACACCCCACGGACAGCCCCGCGCGTGGCGTAGTATCGCGACTTTTCTTCGGCCGCGGTGAGGTAGTGTCGCGCCGCCATCCGGACGGGTGCGCGTCGGCCGTTGACCCGGGTCGTCCCGGTTCGAATCGCCGTGAGCACGTCTTCGGCCGTCACTCGCTCGACGCTCGCCCGGTCGTCGACGCGGACCTCGGTGAACGCGCGACCGACGTACTGGAGGTGGTGTGCGTCGCTCGCGGCGACGCCGGGAAAGCCGTAGCTCGTCGCGAAGCGGCGCGCGCGACGGTTGCGATACCCGGTGAACAGCCAGGCATTGAACACCTCAACGGCGTCAGGTGTCGGGCCAGCCCGGTCGCCCGCAGTGCCGCTCCACGTGCCCTCGTGGTCGGGGAGTGGGACGTCACGGCGACGAACACCGTGACGAGAGCGCTGGAACGGGTGCGGTACGATCGCCACGCCGCCGTGGTCGTGGATCCACCGGATGGTGTCGGCGTAGGCCGCGCGACGCGGCGGCATCTGGTCGACGCCGAGCGCGAGCAGGTGGCCGTGTGCCGTCGACACCTCGACGCCCGGAATCCCGATCAGCCCGTACTCCCCGGCGATGGCAGCGGCACGCCGGGAGGCCCCCATCGTGTCGTGGTCGGTGATCACGACCGCATTCAACCCGATCTCCGCGGCGTGTTCGAGTATCAGCTCGACGGGCTCGTGGCCGTCGTAGCTGGCCACAGAGTGAACGTGGGGGTCGATACTGACGGTGACGCGTGACACGAGTGAGAGTAGTCACCCGATCGTAGAAAAGGGGCGGGACGGAGACGGTACGCGACAGACGGACAGCCACACGAGACGCCCATCGCGGGCGGTAATCGCGGTTCAATCGAACAACCCGCGGATCCGGTCGGCGACCGACTCGTCGTCAGCCTCGGCGGCTTCCTCTGCGCGCTGTTGTTCACGGAGCGCGCGGAGCGCGTCCGCCTGGTCGTCAGTGCTCTCGCCGCTCGCGGTGTTTTGGGTCCCGCCCTGTAACCCAGCGAGCTGTGAGACGGCGTCGTCGACGGTACCCGAGGTTGTTCGCGTCTCGGTCGCAGAGCCCGAGAGCGTGCCTGGGTCGATGTCTGCGTCGTCGACGACGGACGTGTCGAGTTGGAGCCGTCGCCCCTCGGAGCGCTCAACGCCGCCCCAGGTGAGCTCCGTCTTCTCGAGCTCCCGCTCAATGTCTGCCCGAACCGCTTCGTCCGTCACCGTCTCGGCGGCGTCGTCGGCCGATTCGGAGGACTGATCCGCGGCGGTCGAATCCGGCTCGACTGTGACGCTGTCGGCCGCCTGTTCCACCCGATGGGCGACGAGCGCGGCACCAGTCGCGGCGATCACGGCGACGAGGCCGGCACTGTACAGCGCGACGACCTGGGCGCTGTAGTCCGGCGGCTCCGGCACGTTCCAGTCGTACGGGTACACCGTGACGAACCACCCGACGGCGGCCACGGTTACCGCCGACCCGGCGCCGCCGAGGTAGAGCATCCGACGGTCGACCGGGAGGAGCACGACGACGCCGAGGAGGAGCCCCGGGAGGCCGAGCGCGGCTGCCACGGCGGCCACCTCACGGACCGAGTACATCGCGGTGCTGTTCGGCGGAAGCGTCGCACTGTACAGGAAGACGGCGACGCCGACGACCCCCAGTCCGAGTCCCACGAAGAAGAGCCCGAACCCGGCGTACACGTCGACGGCTCGGTCGGGGTCGCCGACGTACCGTCGGTAGTACTCGAGAAGCGGGTTCGCTTCCTCACTCGAGTCGCTCATGTGTCGACGTCTGTGCGGAGTCTAATGACTGTTGCCCCGCCGGGCGACCCCGACGTTTTTCACCACCGGCATCGTCTGCCCGTCCGAGAACGCGTGTCGACAGAGTGTCCGCGATGTGGATCGACGCTGACGACGCTCAGCCTCGGCGGCGCAGAGGCGGTCTCGTGTGAGGAGTGCGGGTACGTCGGCGTGGAGGCCGACCACTCGGGTGAGCCGCACGCCGTCGAGACGTGGGCCGAGGCACTCGAACGGTTCGCGAGGAGAGAGTGAGATGCCAACACTGGAGTTAACGCCCGAACAGCGGGACCGGATCGAGCAGCTACGAGCCGCGCTGACGGACGACCACGCGGGACCGTACGCGACGGTCGGTACGAGCGAGACGATCACGTACCTACTCGACCTCGCCGACGCCGTCGACGACCCCGGTCATCGCGCGAACCCCGACGAACTGGCCGTTCAGAGTACACCCGAGCCGCCGTTCGACCGCGATGCGGCGCGGGATGCACTCGAAGACCGGAATCTCCGCCACAGTGACCCCGAATCGACAGATCGGCTCGACCTTCACGGGATCGCAGCCGCCTTCGACGTCACCGGCCGCAGCGACATGCAAAAAGACGAGCTCGTCGAGGCAATCCTCGACCGCGCGACCACGCTCTCTGTGACTCCCTTCGCGCTGGTCGACCTCGAACTCCCCGGCCAGACATCGACCGAGTCGACGCACGATTCGGGATCGTCTCCCGACTCGCCGGTCAGTGCCGACGAGACCGCTGGTGGCGACCACGCGAACGACGGGGGTGCCGGACAGCTGAACGCGATGATGCAGCTCCTCGACACCCACGCCGACAAGTGGGGTGAGTCTGCCGGGGACGCCCGCTACGAGGTCGAACTCCCTGACGGCCGCGTCGAGGCTGCACGAACCAAAGACGACGTCCGCGCCCTGTTGTTCAAACACTACTGACCGACGGCACCATCCACACATTCGATGTCACTCCTCAAGCCGATCCGTGACGCACTCGCCGCGGTACTCGGTGGGACCGACCCCGCCGAGGAGGCGCCAGCTGACGACGAGACGGCCACGTCTACCGCCGACGACCCACCGGCGAACGACCCGACCCAGCTCGACCCCGACGCCGTGACCGAGACCAGGGCGGGCGCGACCGACGACGCGGTCGACGCGCTGCGGTCGCTACAGCAGCCACCGGCAGACGCGCCAGACGACGGGGCGAAGACGACCCCGGACGAGAGCAGCCAGGCGTCCAGCGAGGCGGACGTATCCGGCGGTCAGCGCGCGACGAGCCAGGACGGGACGAGACGTGGCTCCACGGAGCCCGGGGCAGACGACCGCGACGCGAACCATTAGGTCGTCCCGCTCGAAGCGGAGTCGTGACCCGAGACGAGCACGTCGAGCGAACGATCGAACTGGCGGCCGAAGCGGTGGACGCCGGAAACACGCCGTTTGGCGCCCTGTTGACCGTCGACGGCGAGGTGGTGCGCGAGTCACAGAACACGACCCGGACGGCCGAGGACGTCACCGCCCACCCCGAACTCAAGCTCGCGCGCTGGGCGGGACGTGAGCTCGACGCCGGCGAGCTGGCGAACTGCACGATGTACGCCAGCACCGAGCCCTGTCCAATGTGCACCACTGCCATCCACTACGCCGGGATCGATCGGATCGTCTTCGGCGTCAGCGGTGCGACCCTCGACGAACTTGCCGGCGACGTGGTGACGATACCGGCCACGGAGGTGATCGAGCGCGCCGGCGGTGAGACGAGCGTCGAGGGCCCGGTCGCGGCCGACGCCGCGATGCGACTCCACGAGTCGGTCTTTGGAGGCGACGACGGTGGGAAGTGAGCGGCGAGACGAGTCGGCCCCCGCTCCACGCGTCACCGCCGTCGGTGCGGCCGCCGTCGACGAGTGGTACGCGGTGTCGAACATCCCGGAGCCGGACGGCGGCGCGTTCGCACACGACGTGACCGCCGCACCCGGCGGGGTCGGTGCCAACGTCGCCGTGGCTCTCGACCGACTCGGCCGCGACGTCGGCCTCGTGAGCCGCGTCGGCGACGACGAGTACGGCCGCAGAGCGACCGCCTGGCTCGCCGACACGGGCGTCGATACGACCCACGTCACCGTCGGCGACGAGCCTACCACCCGATCGCTCGTCCTCCGCGACCCCACCGGGGAACGAGCGATCGTCACCACCGGCGAGAGCTTTCTGTCGCTCCGGCTCGACGACGCGACGCTGGAGCGGATACTCGAAGGCGAGGTCGTCTTCGTCACCGCGTACACGCCGGACCGCGTCGCGCGTCGGCTCCTCGATGCCGTCGTCTCGCGACCTGCCGCCGACCGCCCGGCGGTCGTCTTTGACCTCTCTGGGCCGGTCACCGAACTCGTCGGGCGTGGAACAGCGGCCGAGACGATCCACGGGTACGTCCACCACGCCAACCTGTTCGTCGCCGGTGGCGTCGCCGCACCGGCGTACTTTGGCTCGGACGCGGCGGCCGTCGAACGGCTCGAGCAGGTCCGGACTGCAGACGTGGGACCGGCAGTGCTCACCCACGGTGCCGAGGGGATGACGGCGATCACGGACGGACGGGTTCGACGGTACGACGCGTTCGACGTGGATGTCGTCGACACCACGGGCGCTGGTGACGCGTTCATCGCCGGCCTGATCGACCGGTGGCTGCTAGCGGAGGGGCCGTCGGACGCACCTGGTTCGATCGACGACGCAGTCCGGTTCGCGGCCGCGGTGGCCGCGATCAACTGCACCGAGCGGTCCACACAGGCCGGCTTGCCGACGCGCGGGGCAGTTCAGCGGTTCCTCGCGGAGCGTGGATTCGGCGTAGACGAGTGACACAATCTCTGGTCCCGGATCATCGACGTTCGTCTGCGCGCGAGACGAGCGCGGCCACACGGGCTTCGTCGACCGGTGCCGTCGTTTCACCCGCCTCTTTCAGCGCGGTCCCCACGATCACGCCGTCGGCGAGGTCAAGCAGGTCGGCGACCGTCTCCGGACGGACACCGCTCCCAACGAGGACGGGCGTCTCGAGCCCGTGTCGTTCCCGCTCGTCGATGACGGCCTCCAGCGCCCCGCGGTCTATCGCCGCACCGGTTCCGGACCCCGAGGCGATGACGGCGTCGGCGCGTCCCCGCTCTGCCGTGTCGGCGAACGACTCGGCCGAGTACGTCTCCGGGGTGAGTGGGGCAGAGTGTTTCACGTCGGTGTCGGCGAAGATGCCGACGTCTACGCCGAGCCGCTCGCGGAGTCGGACCGTCTCGTGGGCACGTCCCTCGACGATGCCCTGGTCGGTGACGCGCGCGCCGGTGTGGACGTTCACGCGGACGAACGCAGCACCGACGGCAGCGGCGACCGAGACGGCCGCCTCGGCGTCGTTCCGAAGCACGTTGACACCGATCGGGAGCGTCGTCGCGTCCGCGACGGCCGTCGCTGCGCGAGTCGTCGCCGCGACGGTGTGTTTCGGGACGTCGTCGGGGTAAAACGGGGCATCACCGAAGTTCTCTATCATCACGCCGTCGACGCCTCCCCGCTCGAGAGCGCGCACGTCCGCGACTGCCCGGTCGAGGACGGATCGCATCGCCGCCGCACCGTCGGCCGGGGCCGTCGGCGCACCAGGCAGCGGGCCGAGGTGAACCATGCCGATCACCGGAGTTGTCGTCCCGAACGTCGCTTCGATGTCCATACGGCTTCGTGTGCCGACCGAAACATAATCTCTCTCGTTCGACCGCAGCACCGTCGGGCAACCATTCGTTCCGCGCCTCGTTCCCGACGCACCGAAGCTACAAGCGGATCGATACCAAAGGGAACGCATGTCGACTGCACTCGCAGACGAGCCGGTCGAACCGTCTTCCGACGACGACGAGCCACTCACCCCAGCTGAGTACGAGCCACTGTTCGCCTCGCTCGACGACGTCTGGGAGGTCGTTGACGAACACCACCTCGAGGCGACGTACTCGTTCGACGACTTCGCGGAGGCGCTGGCGTTCACGAACGAGGTCGGTGAACTCGCCGAAGCGGAGTGGCACCACCCGGACATCCACCTCTCGTGGGGCGCCGTCGGCATCGAGCTTTGGAGCCACGACATCGACGGCCTCCATCGGTCGGACTTCGTGATGGCGGCGCGAATGGACCGCCTGTACGCCGAGGCGTGAGCCTCGACAACGAACGCTTTTAAATCCCACCCCCGAATCGTGAGTCGATGAGCGAGAACGTGTTCCTGGTCCCGATAGAGCCGGAGAACTTCGACAGAACGGTTCGGTCCCCCGTCGACCTCACCACGTACGCCGACCGGCCAGACGCGATCGCGGACGCCGAAGAGGCGCGCCTGTGGGCGATCGGCGACGACACCGGGAGCGGCTCGACGTTCGAGCAGATGCAGCCGGACGACCTTCTGTTGTTCTACGACGACGGCGAGTACGTCGCGACGGGCCGCGTCGGCCAGACGTTCCTCGACGAGGATCGCTGGGCAAGCAGCACGCTGTGGACCGCCTTCCCAGCCACGCAGGTGTACACCGTCGAGTCGTTCACGCCGATAGCGGTCTCGAAGCGCGCCGTCAACCGCATCTTCGACTACTCACCGACGTACACGCCCGGCCTGATGCGCGTCGCCGACGGTCGCGTCACCGAGTCGCTCTCGACGATCGAGACGGCTCTCGACGCGTACACCAAACGCCAGGGAGCGTAGTCCGACGACTCGGACGTCCTGAGCCGCTCAGGTGTTATCGGTGATTCTCCTCGTCGAGCGCGTGCTCGGCGAGTCCATAGTACCCCGGTCCGTCCTCGGTGAGCGGCTCGGCGACGACGAGGTCGTCGGCGTTGACGAGCACCCACGGAACTGCCCAGTCGACTAAGACCGCCTCCGTCTCTGGGCCCACCTCGGCGTCCGGGTCGAGCCCTTGGAGCAGTCGTCCGATCTCCGGTATCGTGTACAACAGCTCCGGCTCGAAGAGGTCACTCGGCTCGTAGAAGTCACACGGGAACGTCTCCTCGAAGGCATCTCTCGGCTCCGGCATACTGCTCGCATAGCGGGTCTGCCGCTTAAACACCGAGGATGTCACCCATCGACCGACACGCGACGGTCCGTTCATCTCGGCCGGCGCTGTGGCTGGTCTCGATCAAAAAAATACAGAATTCGACGCGCGTCCGGCCGGCGTTACTCGAACAGCTCGACGGCCTGCTCGTAGCGGGCTGCCGGCTCCTCCCAGTCGACGACCTCGAAGAAGTTCTCGACGAAGTCGCCTCGGGCCGGACCGTAGTCGTGGTAGTAGGAGTGTTCCCAGACGTCCAGCGCGAGGATCGGGTGACCGCCCCAAACCGCGCCCTCGTCGTGGTTGTCGACTACGACGTTGCGGAGCTGGTTCGAGAACGTGTCGTAAACGAGCAGCGCCCAGCCGCTCGCGTCACCGGCGGCCGCCTCGAACTCGCCTTTCCACGCCTCGTACGAGCCGAAGTCGGCCTCGATCCGGTCGGCGAGCGACCCCTCAGGCTCGTCGCCGCCCTCCGGTGACATGTTCTGCCAGAACAGGTCGTGGAGAATGTGACCCGACGAGTTGTGGGTTACGCTACGGATCGCGCCGGCAGACGAGGAGAACTCACCCTCCTCGCGGTTGCCTTCGAGCGTCTCCTCGGCGGCGTTCCAGCCGTTGACGTACCCCTGGTGGTGGGTGTCGTGGTGCCACTCGAGCACCTGTTCGGAGATGTGTGGTTCAAGCGCGTCGTACTCGTACGGAAGTGGGTCGAGTTCGTAGCTCATCGTTGTATCACCTGTATGTACGATGGAAGCGATTCGTGTTAAAGATAATGCGGCACACGGTACCACACATCAGCAGGCAGCGAACCATCCGATTTCGCCCGACCTAAGCGACCTCGTGCGGAGTCATCGTACACGCGTTCTCATGGAGCCTGCCCCAAACACGTATATAAAATGAACAGAATGTAATGTGTATTGGTTACTACCACTCGGATCGATCCGCGCGAGGCGAAGCGGCATCCGTCTCCGACGGTGGGACTGGGATTCGAACCCAGGAAGCCGTGAGGCTACCGGTTTTCAAGACCGGCGCAATGGGCCGCTCTGCCATCCCACCACGAGTTAGACGATGACGTCCGCCGACTAAGGGATGTCGGTGTCGACCGGCGCGGTTCCGACGCTCGTCGTGTGCGGCGACACGTTATGTACCATTGCGCACCAGCCACGCCATGCGCTGACGCATCGACCGCGGCGCCCGAGGACCAGCCCGGTGGGCCGTCGCGACTCCTCCACACCGGCTGTTCGACACCACGCGTCCGTCCGAGTCGTCTTCGCCTCCGATGCCCGCGCGTGGCTACACCCGATGGTCACGTCCGAGCCGAATCGGATCCGTGCTCGGCTCGGTCTCGACGGTCACGTGATCACCGACGACGAGGTCGTGGTCCGGATAGACGACCTTCACGCCGATGTCGTCGATCTCCGCGAAGAGCGAGAGGCCGACGACGCGTGTTTCGTCGACCACTACGTCGACCGGGTCCCACGCGACTCCCTGGTCGGTTCGCGTCCCGATTCGCGTCTCCCACAGCGACACCGCGGCTGGGGCGGACTCCTCACGAAACGTTCCACCGTCGACGTAGTGACACAGGCCGCCGTCGAGCGGGACGCCCTCGTCGCTCGCGAGCGCCCCGAACCGATCGCCCGAATCGGGGTGGTCCGGCCCGTCGAGGACGACGTGTGTCGGTCCCGTCTCGACGACGGTTCCGGTGCCGTCCCACGCGACACCCACCACGTCGACGTCGACGTCGACGGAGAGCGACCCGCTCGCGCGCACGGCATCTGCCCCTGGTGGTCGAAACCCGAGGTGGAGGTGGTTCCCGACCCATTGACCGAAGAAGCCAGACCGCGTCAGCCGTCCCAGCGTGTCGCCGACGGCGATCCGATCGCCCGCGCTCACTGCCGGGTCGACGTGGAGGATCCGCGCGACGGTACCGGCCGCGACACCAGCCGTCACGCACCACTCGTCGGCGAGGTCGACGACGATCAGGTGATCGGTAGACGCGGCGTACGCTCGGTTCGGACACCCCACGGTGTGTGTCTCACGCACCACGCCGGCCACCGGCGAAACGGCCGTCTCACCAGCCGGGTACAGATCGACCGCACAGCCGGCGTCGTGTGCCGGATACGGCGAGTTGTACCGCGAGAACCGCTCGTACTGATCGACGACAGACGACGGCAGGCGGACAGGCATACTCGACCGTGGCGTGGGAGGGTAAAGTTCTCACCGGGATTCGGGCGAAACGCGTTTGCCAGACGGGGGACGAACGACTACCGTGCACCTCGTTCGCGGCCGAGCACCTGACCCCGTCCAGGACCGTGAGCCGACGGCACGGCTACTCGAGAACGCCACCGAGGGAGTCCCGGGCGTTCGCGTCTGGGCACCACCGAGACACGTCGCGTTTGGCCGACGGGACGCCAGAGCGTCGGGGTACGAACGGGCCCGTCGCGCCGCCGAGCGAGCCGGTTTCGTCCCGGTCGAGCGCTCCGTTGGCGGCCGTGCGGTCGCGTACTCTGGGGAGACGCTCGCGTTCGCGGTAGCCACGCCCCGCGACGACCGTGGGGACTCGATCGACGACCGCTACACGACGGTTGGCCGGGTCGTTCGGCGAGCGCTCCGAGACCTCGGGGCGGTCGTGGCCCCCGGTGAGCCGCCGGCGTCGTTCTGTCCCGGGGACCACTCCGTTCGCGTCAACGAGGGCGGAAAGCTGACCGGCCTCGCTCAACGCGTCCGCGCCGACGCGGCACTCGTCGCGGGGTGTCTAGTCCCGACGGTTGCGGATGCGGCGGTCCTCGGTCGAGTGCTCACGCCCACCTACGATGCGCTCGAGGTCGACTTCGACCCCGCGACGGTTGGGAGCGTCGAGGCAGCCGGTGGACCGACAGACACCACCACGATACAGCGGGCAGTCGAGCTCGCGCTGTGTGCCTCGATGCGTGCGAACGACGAGCACACCGAGGCACACAGCGCACGTCGGTCGACGAACGATGGCCGCGCCGACCCCCTCCTCAACGTCGATGCAGCCACCAACACCACGGTACGCGAGCTGTTTCCGGCGATCACCGTCACGCGGGTTGCTGATGAACCCTCGGGGGAAGGCGGCCGACCGTGAGCGTAGGGCCTTTCGACGTGCTTTTTATTCGCGGGCGTCTCAGTCGTCTCATGGCTGAATTCAACGTCGTCGTCGCCGACCCCGACTCCGGCGAGACGGTCCAGCGAACGGTTGACGGACAGGATGCGAACCGGTTCCTCGGTCGAAGCATCGGCGAGGAGGTCGACGGCGACGCCGTGGGGCTCTCCGAGTATACCGTCGAGATCACCGGCGGCTCCGACGAGACGGGCCGCCCGATGCGCAGTGACGTCTCTGGGACCCGGCTGAAAGAACTCCTCTTAGAGGGCGGTGTCGGCTTCAAGCCGTCCCGTGAAGGCGAGCGAAAACGCATCACGGTCCGCGGTAGCGAGGTCGCTGACGACGTGGCACAGATCAACGTCGCGGTCGTCGACGGCGACGGCGACGTCGCCGACGCGTTCACGGCCGACGAGTAATCGACATCGATGCCGCGCGTCGCCTCAGACGACGAGAGCGTCGCTGCCGTCCGCGTGTCGCTCGCCCGGAGTGGTGGCACGCGCCGCCTCTGCGTGCGCCTGCCGGCGGACACGGCCCTCGACGGCCGAGTCGAGTCCGGCTCGTGTGACACACTCTCACTCGCTGACGGCGACCTGATCCGACTCGTGATCGACCGGTCGACGTACCACGCTCGGGTGGTCACCGACACGGAGGGGCGGCTGCTACGCGGGGCGTTCGACGACCGTCGGCGGGCACGCACGCCCGGCGAGGGACAGAATCGGCTGCCCGAGTGGCTCGCCGCGAGCGACCGCGAACCAGGAGACAGCGTGGTGCTCGACGTCGTCGTCCCGGGCGAGCAGTACGGGCTCCGACTTCCGGGCGAGAGAGCGGTGTACGACGCCGTGCGTGGACCACGGTCCTCGCTCGCGGACATCGCCGACCGTCTCGACGAGTGACCGTCGCCGACGTCCGTGCGTCGACCGCCGTCGGTGTCGACCAGCCGCGGGCCGGATCGCTTATTCTCTCGCATCTCCGAACGATAGGTATGAGAGAGGTCGACGCAGATCTGTCGGCGCTCGACCGGGCGATCATCAACGCCTTCCAGGGCGGGTTTCCGGTGACTCGGCGGCCGTTCGATCCCGCCGCAGCCGCACTCGGAGACCACGGCGTCGAGGTGACGGGTAGCGAGCTCTGTGAGCGCGTCCGTGAGCTGGACGACACGGGCGTACTCTCGCGGTTCGGTGCGCTCGTCAACGCAGAAGCGATCGGGGGTGCCGCGTCGCTCGTCGCCATGCACGCGCCACCAGAGCGGTTCGACGAGGTCGTCGAGACGGTGAACGACTTCACCGAGGTCGCACACAACTACGAGCGGGAACATCCACACCTCAACGTGTGGTTCGTGGTGA
>Ga0209946_1000236_pt1 | contig 23398 bp, 18 predicted proteins | sample SalPon2_A_H2O_MG_FD_185704 | JGI IMG/M metagenome (GOLD analysis project Ga0209946, IMG submission 185704) | Salt pond water microbial communities from South San Francisco under conditions of wetland restoration - Salt Pond MetaG R2_A_H2O_MG... | ecosystem: Environmental > Aquatic > Non-marine... | reverse complement strand
GAGGCAGCGAGGCCGACCGAAGGGAGGCCTCGGAACGGCGAACGGCTTGGACGCACACCGGCTCGAGTCCGGGACGCACACGCACGGGGCGCGAACGCCGAACGAATGGCCTAAGTTGGGGGCACCTGAAGCGACTGGCAATGACAGCAGACGGGACAGACAGTCTCGAGGAACCCGTGCTCTGGCTGGACGAGATTCGCTCCGACGACATCGGATTGGTCGGCGGCAAGGGTGCCTCTCTCGGTGAGATGACGGACGCGGGGTTGCCGGTCCCGCCGGGCTTCGTCGTCACCGCCGGGACGTACCGCGCGTTCATCGAAGGGACGGGGATCGACGAGGAACTGTTCGACGCCGTCGACGTCGACTCCGACGACTCCGAGGCGCTCGCGGCCGCCGAGGAGCGGGCGAAGGAACTCATCCTCGGGACCGAGATGCCCGAGGACGTCCGCGAGGACATCCTCGCGGCCTACGACGACCTCGACGACGGCGAGGCGTTCGTCGCGGTCCGCTCGTCGGCCACGGCGGAGGACCTCCCGAGCATCGCGGCGGACGAACCCGCCCTCCTGAAGGTGGACGGTGAGCCCGTCTTCGGCCGGATGGACGAGATCGCGCCGCTCGATTGTGGCCGACGGACCGTCGAGGTACCGTCGCTGACGGACGACGGGATCGAGTGGCACGAGGTCGACAGGCTGTACAAACACGCCGCGGAGGACGAACAGCTCCACCGGATTACGACGAGTACCGGCCGCCAGATCACCGTTACGCCCGACCACTCCCTCGTCGTGTTGGACGAGGAGACGCTGGAGCCGGAAACGACGACGATCGAGGAACTCGACGGCGGCGAGAAGGTTCCCGTTGCTCGGGAGCTCGAACCGATGGACGCCGGGGCGGACACGATCGACGTAACCGACTACATCTACGGCGAGGACGTGCTCCGGGCCGACGGCGGCGTCATGATCGACAACGCCTCCTCGAACGAGACGATACAGCACTCGCTCCCGTCGACTATCGAGGCCGACGAGGCGTTTGCGTACTTCCTCGGCCTCTACGTCGCCGAGGGAAGCACCTACGGGACGAACGAGGTATCGATCACGAACACCGACGACGAGGTGCTGGATCGGGCTGTCGACGTCATGGATCGGCTCGGTCTCTGGGACGGACAGGCGAAGAACGACCACTCCTACCGATTCCACTGTAAGTCCCTCGTCCGGTTTCTCCACGCCGTCGCGGGGCGACCCGACGACACCGAGGGGAAAGGACGGCTCGCCGGCAACAAGCGGGTTCCGGAGTTCGTGTTCGGGTGGGATCGCGATCGGATCGGACAGTTCCTGCGTGGCTGTTTCGACGGCGACGGGACGGTCGGCGACGAGATCTCGTACGCGACGACCTCCGAGCGGCTCGTGGAGGGCCTCGTTCGCCTGCTCGAACTGATCGGTATCGACTACCGGATCGGCGAACGGGACGGCGACGGCGACTGGAGCGACTCCTATCGCATTTTCGTTCCGGCACGCGAGGCCGAAGCCTTCCGCGAGCGCGTCGGGTTCGAGTCCGAACGAAAGCGGGAGCAACTCGACGATTTGATCGACGCCCACGCCGAGAAGGGCAACTACCCCGAATTCGCGAGAACGATCACGGTTTCCGAGGAGCTCTCCGCGCGCGTCCGCGATCGGTTCGAGTCGACGCTTCCGGCGGAGGAGACGACGGTTTCGCTGTGTCCGGACTGCGGCAACGAAATCAACAAATCCAGCCCCTACGACGGCCGCGATCGGTGGTACTGTCCCGACTGCGGTTCGGCGTACTACGAATCCGACGTGACCTTCGAGACCGACGATCGATACTCCGGCCGGGACGACCGCGGCCGGTTCGAGTCCGGCCAAGCGCCCTGGAACAAAGCGCAGATAACCGGAACCTACAGCCAAACCAAATTCGACGAACTCGTCTCGGAGCTGGGCGTCGAGTCGCTCTCGTTCGACGATTCGGTCGCGTGGGAGGACATCGAGACGGTCGAGACGGTCGACTACGACGGCCCGGTCTACGACTTCTGTGTCCCGGGGGCGGAAAACTTCGCGGCGGGCCGGGGCAGCGTCATCACCCACAATACGGCCTCGTTTGCGGGTCAGCAGGACACCTACCTCAACATTACCCGCGAAGGGCTGATCGACCGCATCAAACACTGCTGGGCGTCGCTTTTCACCCAGCGGGCGATCTACTACCGGAACGAGCAGGGCTTCGACCACGACATCGTCGACATCGCCGTCGTCGTCCAGCGAATGGTCGCCGCGGACAAATCGGGCGTGATGTTCACCTCCCACCCCTCCAGCGGCGAACCGAAGATCATCGTCGAGGCCGCCTGGGGGCTCGGCGAGGCGGTCGTCTCCGGGTCGGTGTCGCCGGACAACTACGTCATCGACCGCGAGGCCGACAAGGTGATCGAGGCGACGGTCGCCGACAAGAAGGTGATGATGCTGAAGGACGAAGAGACGGGCGAGACGGTCGAGCGCGCGGTGCCGGAGGACAAGCGGAACGCCCGTGTGCTCGACGACGACGAACTCGACCGGCTCGCGGAACTCGGCGAGCGCGCCGAGGCCCACTACGGGGAGCCCCAGGACGTCGAGTGGGCGATCGTCGGCGACGACGTGTTCATGCTGCAGTCCCGTCCGATCACGACGATCTCGGAAGACTCCGCGTCCGAGTCGGACGACGAAAACGACGGCGACCTCCTGGTCCAGGGGCTGGGGGCTTCGCCCGGCATCGCCTCCGGACCCGTCAGGACCGTCGGCAAGCTCGATCAACTCGACAAGGTCGGCGAGGGCGACATCATCGTCACCGAGATGACGACCCCCGATATGGTGCCGGCGATGAAGCGCGCCAGCGGGATCATCACCGACGAGGGCGGGATGACGAGCCACGCCGCGATCGTCGCCCGCGAACTCGGCGCGCCGGCCATCGTCGGCGCCGGCACGGCGACCGAACAGCTCGAAGACGGCCAACTCGTCACCATCGACGGCGAGAAGGGCAGCGTCACCGAGGGGACCGTAGAGCCCGACGAACAGACCGACGCCGTCGAGACGGTCCGTCCCGAGAACCCGGTCAAACCGATGACGGCGACGGAAGTCAAGGTGAACGTCTCTATTCCGGAGGCGGGCGAGCGCGCCGCGGCTACTGGGGCCGACGGCGTCGGCCTGCTCCGGATGGAGCACATGATCCTCTCGACGAACAAGACGCCGGAGCGCTACATCGAGGACCACGGCGAGGACGCCTACGTCGAGGAGATCGTCGACGGCGTCCGCGGCGTCGCCGACGAGTTCTACCCGCGCCCGGTTCGGGTCCGGACGCTCGACGCGCCGACGGACGAGTTCCGACAGATGGAGGGCGGCGAGAGCGAACCCCACGAGCACAACCCGATGCTGGGTTACCGGGGCATCAGACGGAGCCTCGACCGACCGGAGTTCTTCAAACACGAACTCGAGGCGTTCCGGCGGCTCTTCGAGATGGGCTACGACAACGTCGAGGTCATGTTCCCCCTGGTCAACGACGCCGAGGACGTCGTCCGGGCGCGAAACCTGATGGAAGAGGCGGGCGTCGACCCCGAGGTGCGCTCGTGGGGCGTGATGATCGAGACCCCCTCGGCGGCGCTGTCGATCGAGGAGATGGCCGAGGCCGGGATCGACTTCGCCTCCTTCGGCACGAACGACCTCACCCAGTACACGCTCGCGGTCGATCGGAACAACGAACACGTCGCCGACCGCTTCGACGAGTTGCACCCGTCGGTGTTGCGGCTGATCGGCAACACGATCGAGACCTGCCGCGAGCACGACGTCGCGACGAGCATCTGCGGACAGGCCGGCTCGAAGCCGGAGATGGTCCGGTTCCTCGTCAACGAGGGCGTCTCGTCGATCTCGGCGAACATCGACGCCGTCCGGGACGTCCAACACGAGGTCAAACGGAAAGAGCAGAAGCTGCTGCTCGACTCGATCCGGTGATCGGGGCCGACGACCGTCGAAAACGCAACCGATAAACCCCACGCGCCGCTGCAAGGAGTATGCAGCGGGCCGAACCGCAGGAGTTCTCCCGAGTGCTGTCGTCGATGTGTACCGAACCGCATCCGACGGCCCGCGAGGCGGCCGAGCGCTTTCTGGCGAGCAACCCCGGCGACCCCGGCACCTACGGGGCGGTCTCGACGCTCGAACGCGAGGCCGTCGACCGGCTCGGGACCGTCGCTGGACTCGCTGACGCGGCCGGCTACATCGCCTCGGGCGGGACGGAGTCGAACGTCCAGGCGATCCGGCTGGCCCGCAACCGGGCCGACACCCGAACGCCGAACTTCGTCGCCCCCGAGTCCGCGCACTTCTCGTTCCGCAAGGCCGCCGACGTGTTGGGGGTCGAACTCCGGACGGCACCCCTCTCCGATTACCGGGCGAACCTCGACGCCGTCGCGGAGCTGATCGACTCCGATACCGTCTGCGTCGTCGGCGTCGCCGGGACGACCGAGTACGGCCGCGTCGACCCGATCCCCGCGCTCGCGGACATGGCGGCCGACGCCGGCGCGCTCTGCCACGTCGACGCTGCCTGGGGCGGGTTCGTCCTCCCCTTCACCGAGCACGCCTGGAACTTCGCCGACGCCGACATCCACACGATGACGATCGACCCGCACAAGATGGGTCGGGCGGCGGTGCCGGCGGGCGGCCTGCTGGCCCGCGGCCCCGAGTTGCTCGACGAACTCGCGATCGACACGCCGTATCTGGAGTCGACCTCCCAGATGACGCTGACGGGGACCCGAAGCGGGGCCGGCGTCGCCAGCGCCGCCGCGGTGATGGACGAACTGTGGCGGGAGGGCTACGAGCGCCAGTACCGTCGCGCCCGCTCGAACGCCGACTGGCTCGCCGCGGAGCTCGGCGACCGGGAGTTCGAGGTCGTCGAGCCCGCGTTGCCGATCGTGACGGTCGACCTCCCGAGACGGCTGATCGACGACCTCCGGGACGCCGGGTGGCGGCTCTCCCGGACCGAGGCCGGCGAGGCGCGGATCGTCTGTATGCCCCACGTCACCCGGTCGATGCTGACCGAGTTCCTCGAGGACGTCGATCGGCTGGCCGAGTGAGGCGTCGCCCGCCCCGAGAGCGGGACTGTTTTACCCCCCTGGCCCGGCGTGTCGTGTATGCACGAGGAGTTCCCGACGGATTCCCCGGCGGTGGTCACCTGCGGGTTGCCCTACGCCAACGGCGACCTCCACGTCGGCCACCTGCGGACGTACGTCAGCGGCGACGCCTACGCGCGGGCGCTCGACCGCCTCGGCCAGTCGGTCGCGTTCGTCTGCGGATCGGACATGCACGGGACGCCGATCGCGGTCAACGCCGCCGAGGCGGGCGTCGACCCCGAGTCGTTCGCCCTCGAGTACCACGAGCAATACGAGGAGACGTTCCCGGAGTTCAACGTCGAGTTCGACAACTACGGCCACACCCACGACGCGACGAACGCGGAGATGACCCAGTCGTTCGTCCGGTCGTGGATCGACGGCGACCACGTCTTCGAGAAGGAGATCGAGGTCGCGTGGGACGAGGAGACCGACCAACCGCTGCCGGATCGGTTCGTCGAGGGGACCTGCCCGTACTGCGGCGAGCGGGCCCGCGGCGACGAGTGCGACGAGGGCTGTCAGCGACACCTCGAACCGGGCGAGATCGAGGCGCCGGTCTCGACGATCACGGGCAACCCCGCGGAGTACCGCACCCGCCCGCACAAGTTCCTCCGGCTCTCGGACTTCCAGGAGTACCTGCAGGGGTTCATCGACCGACTCGAGGGGACGGACAACGCGAAGAACCAACCCCGAGAGTGGATCGAGGGCGAGTTACAGGATCTGTGTATCACCCGCGACATGGACTGGGGAATCGACTACCCCGGCGAGGACGGCGAGGATCTCGTCCTCTACGTGTGGGTCGACGCCCCGATCGAGTACGCCTCCGCCACGAAGCAGTACTCCGAACGGGTCGGCTCGGAGACCTACGACTGGGAGGCCGTCTGGAAGGACCGCTCGGACTCGGACTCGGAGACCCCAGAGGGCGGCGAAATAATCCACGTCATCGGTCACGACATCATCCAACACCACACGGTGTTTTGGCCCGCGATGTTGCGCGGGGCTGGATTCAACGAACCTCGGGCGGTGATGGCGTGCGGGTTCGTCAACCTCGACGGGGAGGCCTTCTCGACCTCGCGGAACCGGGCGGTCTGGGCCGACGACTACGTCGAGTCGGGGCTGGACCCGGATCTCTACCGGTACCACATCGTCACCGGCAGCGAGTTCACCGCCGACGTCGACTTCTCGTGGGACGGCCTTCAGGAGCGCGTCAACAACGAGTTGGTCGGCACGCTCGGGAACTTCCTGTATCGCTCGCTTTTGTTCGCCGAGCGCAACTACGACGGGACCCCCGACGCCGCGGTGAGCGACGAGGTCGAAGCCGAAATCGAGTCGGCGATCGAGTCGTTCCGGGGGGCGGTCGACGACTACCGCGTCCGCGGGCTGGGGCGGGCCCCCGTCGAACTCGCGAAGTTCGGCAACGAGTACATCCAGCGGCACGAACCCTGGAAGCTCACCGACGAGGACCCCGAGAGGGCGGCGCAGGTCATCCGCGATTGCGTCCAGCTCTCGAAGGCCATCGCGGTGCTCATGGAGCCGGTGTTGCCGGGGAAGGCCGAGGCGCTTTGGACCCAACTCGGCGAGGAGGGCTCGGTCGGCGACGTCGCGCTCGACGCGGCGCTGTCGAGTCCGCCCGAGGCGTTCGACGCGCCCGCGGAGCTCTTCGAGAAGATCGAGGACGACCGCGTCGAGGAGCTCAACCGGCAACTGGCCGAGCGGGTCGAGGCCGCCGGCGGCGACGGCGAGGGCGCGGACGACGACGGAGCGGAGGCAGACGACGGGGACGGCGAGCCGGCCGATCTCGAACCGATCGCCGACGATCGGGTGAGCTTCGAGGAATTCAAAGACCTCGACCTCCGCGTCGGGGAGATCACGAGCGCCGACCCGATCGAGGGCGCGGACAAACTCGCGAAGCTCGAGGTCGACATCGGCGTCGAGACGAGACAGATCGTCGCCGGGATCAAACAGCTCCACGACCTCGAGGAGCTGCCGGGAACGCGGATCGTGATCGTCGCCAACCTCGAACGGAGCGAGCTGTTCGGCGTGGAGTCCGACGGGATGTTGCTCGCCGCCGGCGAGGAGGCGGATCTGCTGACGACCCACGGCGACGCACTCCCGGGGACCAAGATACAGTGATCCCCGCCGACAGCCACTTCAGCGCGCGACGGGTAGCCGGGACATGAGCGACCGCGAGACGGACGGGCGGTCCGGGGAGCCCTCGGGCGGCGTCCGGGACGGTGGCCCGGACGGTTCGGGCGAAGAACCGGCCGAGGACGATGAACCGTCGGAGACGGAATGGCAGTTCTCCCTGGAGGACATCGACGACCGCGAGGCGGCCGCTGCCGCCGCTGCCGAGGCCGACGCCGACCGGGCCGAGCCGATCGAGCCCGGCACCCCGTCGCCCGAGAACGTCGCGTTCGTTCTGCTCGGGGTGCTCCTCGCGCTGTTTATTCTGTCGCGGTTGGTGTAGAGGTAGCGAGGATCGAGCGCAGCGAGATCCTCGAAAAAGGGCGAGCGGGAAGCAGAGCGACCCGCGAGTAGCGAGGTCGACCGAAGGGAGGCCTCGAAGAGGCGAGCGGGAAGCAGAGCGACCCGCGAGTAGCGAGGATCGAGCGTAGCGAGCCCTCGATGACAGCGACCCCCCTATCGGGGCGTCCGAAGCGTTAACCACCGGGCGGCCGTACACTGGATATGGCGGAACTGTTCGGGCTGTCAGTGCCGTTCACCCTCGTCATCCTCGGGGCGGCGCTGATGATCATGGAGGCGTTCGCCCCGGGTGCCCACTTCGTCGTGGTCGGGATCGCGCTGCTTGCGGCGGGGCTCGCCGGCCTTCTGCTCGGCGGCCTCCTGCCCGCGGCGGCGCTCCCGCTCGTGCTCGCCGCGGTCGTCCTCGTGGCTGGCGGGGCGGCGCTGTACGGCTACCGGCAGTTCGACGTCTACGGCGGCAAGGGTTCCGGCCAGACCAGCGACTCGGCGTCGCTTCGGGGCAAGACGGGCCGCGTCACCCAGCGCGTCACGCGAAGCGACGGCGAAATAAAGCTCGAGAGCGGCGGCTTCAACCCCTACTATCAGGCCCGGGCGCTCGACGGCGAGATAGCGGAGGGCGAGGAGGTGATGGTCGTCGACCCCGGCGGGGGCAACGTCGTGACCGTCGAGTCGGTGTCGGCCTTCGAGGACGACATCGACCGCGAACTCGCGGCCGAGCGGGCGCGCCGCGACGACGAGGCGGGCGAGTCCGACGGGCGCGACCAGGACCGGGGGGACGACGACCGCGAACGCGACGGCGAACCGGCCTAGCCGAGCCGCGTCTCCCACTCGTCGGCCGGCATCGACTCGCCCGTGACGCCGCCCGGATCCTGTGCCAGAAGCGCGACGGCGGCGTCGTCCATCACGTCCGGATCGGGAATCGACTCGCGCTCCGCGGCGTCGAGGTGGTCCCAAAACCCCGTCTCGACGCGCCCGCCCGGATCGAGACAGTTGACGTTGACCTCCGGTTCCAGTTCGAGCGCGAGCGTTCGCGAGAAGCCCTCCAGGGCCCACTTCGAGGCGACGTACGGTCCCCAGCCGGCCGACCCCCGGCGGCCGAGCCCCGAGGAGACGTTGATCACGTTGCCCGATGCCATGTTCCGGGCGGCGTGTTTCGCACAGAGGAACGCGCCCGTGACGTTCACGTCTAGGATTCGCCGCCAGTCGTCGGCGTCGATCTCCGCGACGTCGCGTAACTCGTCGTAGAGGCTCAACATCCCGATCGCCGCGTTGTTGACGAGGCCGGTGAGCCCGCCGTAGGTCTCGAGCGCCGCGTCGACGAGCGCCTCGACCTCGGCCTCGTCGGTCACGTCCGCGGGAACGACGAGCGTCTCGCCGTCGGCGGCCGCGGCGACCGCCTCGAGGTCCGATCGGCTCCGTGCGGCCAGGACGGTGTTCGCCCCCTCGCGGGCGAACCGCCCGGCCATCGACGCCCCCAGTCCCCGGCTCGCGCCGGTCACGATCACCGTCTCGCCGTCGAGTCGTTCCATGCCTTCACGTCGGTCGACGGCGACAAAAGCGCGGTGGACCGCCGGGACCTCTCAGTTCCCGGCTCCGTTCGGGCCGTCTCCGCCCGTCTCGTTCCCGGTCGCCGCGTCGTCGTCCGTGCTTCCGTCGTCCGTGCTTTCGTTCTCGTCCGTACTCTCGTCGTCCACGTCTCCGTCCTCCGTGGCGTCACCGCCTTCCCCGTCGTCGCTCTCGGCCGTGCCGTCGGGATCATCGCCGTAGCGGACTTCGGTCCCGCTCGCCACCGGCCGGATGAGGTACGCCCCGTTCCCGCGTCGGAACGGTGCGAAGTCGGCGACGAAGTGCGTCGTCTCGCCGGACCGGATCTCGAACGCCTGCTGGAACTTCAGCGGGGCGTTGCCGGGCGTCTCGACGGTCGCCTCCTCGCCGCTTTCCGCGAGGACGCCGGTCGTCCCGCTCACGTCCAACTGGAGGAACTCGTACTCGCCGACCGCGAGTTCAGTCTCGTCGACGAGTTGGGTCTCGCCGTTCTGGAGTTCGACGAGGTCCGCCTCCTGGGGTTCCTCGAACTCGATGTACTCGCGTCCGGCGCCTTCGTCGTCTTCGTCGTCTTCGTCCTCGCCGTCTTCGTCGTCCTCATCGCTGTCGGTTCCGTCCGCCGGCATCTCCGTTTCGTCTTCGGGGGTGCTGTCGTCCTCGGCGTCCGGGGTCCCGCCCCCGTCGTCCTCGGCGTCCGGAGTCTCGTCTCCCTCGTCCGTGCCGGCGGATTTGACCCAAATCCCCTCGAGCGTCACGACGAGGGACTCGAAGTCGCCGATGTCGTTCGGCTGGTCGGTGACGCTCGTCGAGAGGAACCCGTACGCGTCGGCCTCGTCGCCGCCCGTACCGCCGCCGTCGTCGTCGCTCGATCCGTTCCCGTCCCCATCCCCGTTCCCGCTCCCCGCACAACCGGCCAACGCGCCGGTTGCGACCACCGTGCAGAACCCTTCGAGATACCGTCGTCGGTCCATACCGTACGAATCGGACCTGGTTGTATATCCCTTCTGGCCGATCGAACGCCCGCGGTGCCCGCCGGCAACCCCCCGCGATCCGACGGGTTCCCGACCGACATCCGAGGCGACGGCACGTTCGGCCGGGACGGAGTGCGGCCCGCCGGATCTCGGCGTCGCGCGAACTGCCTCGGGCTCGATGGGCCGGCGGATCGCCGCTCTGTATGGCGATTCTGGTCGATTCCCTCGGCGTTAGCGCACGCGATCGATGAAAAACTATTCATCGAGGGACGTAGACGAATACGTTGGGAGCAGTCGGTGTCGGCGCGCTCTGGGTGCGGGTGACACCCGCAGATCGTACTGCCACCGCCACGCGGCTCCGCCATCCCAACGCGCCCACGAAAGTTGAGTCGCTGTTCCCACATTCGCCGTCCGCTCCACCGTCCTCCTCGTTCGGCGGTACGGGTCGGCGCGGCAACGACCGGGCGCCCCCTCGACCCGACCGTTCGACACGCGGCGTAGACGGACGTCCGAACCGACGCCGATCCCGGAACGTGGGATTCAGCACAAAGGCCCTATACGGACCCGCGGTACGTTCGGCCGGGACCGAGGGAGACACACGATCATTGACCGTGGTCACCTACGCTCGGTTTCCCTCGGCCCCTCGTCGATCGCCCGACAGCACCGGCTATTCCGTGGCGAAATACGTCCGACAGTACCGAAGCGGTCGCTCCACACCTACGGGGGCCGGTCGTCGTCTCACGATCCACCGCACGGTGTCGTCGTGTCGGCGGGGCCGTTTTATAAAAAAGGTCGCGTCGGAGTTATTCGGCGGAGATGACGTCGTCGATGCGGGCGATCATCGTCGCCGCCTCGGTCGCGGACTCGACGGCCTCGCGTTTGACCGCCGCGGGATCGAGGATCCCGTGCTCGATGGGGTCTCCGACGTTGCCGGACTGCCCCTCGCTGATCAGGCCCGCACGACCCTCGGCGTCGTGGGTCGAGCGGAGCTCGACCAGGGCGTCGATGGGATCCATGCCGGTGTTCTCCGCGAGCGTCCGCGGCAGGACGTCGACGGCGTCAGCGAACGCCTCGATGGCGAGCTGTTTGCGCCCCTCGACGCTCGCCACGCTGGTCCGGATGTGGTCGGCGATCGCGATCTCCGTCGCGCCGGCACCGGGGACGACGCCGCCGGCGTCGAGCGCGGCCGTGACGACGTCCAGCGCGTCGCGGAGCGCGCGCTCGAGCTCGTCGGCGACGTGTTCGGTGCCGCCCCGGGCGAAGACCGTGACGGTCTCGGCGGCGGCGCCGCCCTCGACGAACGCGAGGTCGTCGTCGCCGAAGGACTCGACGCGGACGGTCTCGGCGCTGCCGAGGTCGTCGCTCTCGAAGTCGTTCAGCGTGCCGACGGTCGAGGCACCGGTCGCGCGGGCGATCGAGCGGGCCTCGTCGTCGTCGACGGAGTCGAACGCGAGGACGCCCTCCTTGGCGAGGTACGAGGCGACGAGGTCGTCGACGTCGCCCGTGACGAACGCGACGTCGACGCCGGCGTCCGCGACGGCCTCGGCGTAGCCGCGGAGTTCGGACTCCTCGGCCTCGATGGCGGCGTTGAGCTGATCGACGTCGGTGATGTCGTACTCGGCGTCGATCTCGGCCTCGCGGACCTCGAGATCGAGGTCGAAGACGCCGATCGAGGCGTCTTCGACGGCCGTCGGCATATCGTCGTGGAGCGGCTCCTCTTCGCTGATGACGCCCTGGACGAGTTCGGTGGCCGACGCGCCGGCCCCCGTCTGCGTCCGGATCGTGATGGCGTCGCGGTCGACGCCCGCCTCGGCTCGGACCTGCTGGACCGCGGCGACGACCGTCTCGGCGAGGGACGCGGCGTCCATGTCGCCGGTCCCCTTCCCGGTCATGGACGACTCGGCGACCGACGCGAGGCTCTCCTCGTCGAGGTCGTCGGCCAGCGTGACGTCCTCGATGGCTTCGACGGCGAGGTTTGCGGCCTCCCGATACCCCTCGACGATCGTCGTCGGATGGATGTCGTCGTCGATGAGGTCCTCGGCCTGGGCGAGGAGCTGTCCCGCGAGCACGGAGGCGGTCGTCGTCCCGTCGCCGACCTCTTCCTCTTGGGTCTCGGCGACCTCGACGATCATCTGGGCCGCGGGGTGTTCGATGTCCATCTCCTGGAGGATCGTCGCGCCGTCGTTCGTGATGACGACGTCCCCGGAATCGGAGACGAGCATCTTGTCCATCCCGCGCGGGCCGAGCGTCGTGCGTACCGACTCGCTGACGGCCTTCCCGGCCGTGATGTTCGACGACTGGGCGTCCTTGCCCCGAGTGCGTTCGGTGTCCTCGTTGAGAATGAAAAGCGGCTGTCCGCGTCGCTGGCGCATCTGCTGTGACATGTTCAGTTGATATGTCGTCAGCGGTTCTATATAAAACCTTCGTAACGACCGGAGTACGGTGGGGGACTCCGGGGGCCGGATTCCGGTGGGTTTTTATCGGCGGTCGTGGACGGCGACCGCCCGGTCGGCGCGCGCCGAGAGCCCCCGGGGGTTCCGGCTGGGACTCCGGTCGGCGTAGCGGGCCCGAAGCCCCTCGGCGTATCCGCGCCCCCCGCCGAGCACGACGTCCCGGCCGTTTCCGAGCCACGACGTCGGCCTGGCCTCCCCGCGGAGGACGTCCCGAAGCGCCCCGCCCGCGTCCGTCGCGGCGTGCCGAAGCGTCCGGAACGGGACCGTCGGGTGGAGGCCGTAGTTTTTCGCCAATCGATAGGCGAGCGAGCGGTACCGCGCTCGCCAGTCCCGCTCGGCCGTCCCGCCGTCCGTGGCGGCCCAGGAGACACACATCCCGGCCGACCAGTCGACCTCGGAGCCGACCCCGGCGATCCGGTGGGCCGCATCGCGGGCACCGCCCACCTCGAGGTGCTCGTCGAACCCGTCGAGTTCCGCCAGGAGTTCCCGGGTGAACGCGACGTTGCCGCCGTTGAAGTAGGTGACCTGCCGGCCACGGATCCGCCTGGACTCGATCGTGTCGGTCGCGACGCCGGCGTCGAGCCGTTCGTGCGTCGGGCCGGTTGCGGCGTCGGCTCCCGAAAGCGCTCCCCGAACCGCGTCGAGCCACCCCGGTTCGACCGCCATCGTCGGCGCGAGGAACCCGACGGCGTCGCCTCGGGACCGGTCCACCCCGGCGTTTCTGGCGACGTTGACGTTTCGCTCGTCGATCTCGACCAGGACGTCGACGTCGGGTCGCTCGCGCACCATCCCGCTCGTGCCGTCGGTAGAGGGCCCGTTGACCACGACGACCTCGTGGGGCTCCTCGTCGGCGAGCGACTCGAGACAGCCCCGCAACTGGTCGCGGTCGTTCAGCGTCGGGACCACTACCGAGACATCCATACCCGACGTAGCGGCGGCGACCGTCAAAAGCCCCGTGTTTGTGTGTCGCCCCGGCGGCGGTCACTCGGGAACGCGCGCGTCCCAATAGGAGACGGTGGCGATCCGCTCGCCGAGGCCGGTCCCGCGGATCGCCGTATCCGCGGCCCGGAACGGGCGGGCGGCCCACCCCGGTATCGCCCGGTAGAACCCGTACGGGAGGACGAAATCGTGATCGGCGCCGGCGAGTTCGAGGCCGGCCCCGACGACGAGTTCCTTCGCCTCCCGTTCGGAGTACAGCCGCGAGCCCATCGGGAGCGCCCAGTTGTACGTCGATCGAGCGGAGTAGCGCTTGAACGTGTCGAAAAACACCTGTTCGGTCGCGACGCGGCGCATCTCCGCGATGAACCCCTCGGGGTCGGGAGCGAGGTGAAAAAACCGCATCGCGAACACGGCGTCGAAGTGGTCGTCCGGGAACGGCAACCGCCCGGCGTCGCCCTGCATGAACGACAGCGATCCGTCGACGCCGGCGGAACGGGCCTTCCGCCGGCCCTGTTCGAGCATCGCCTCGGAGATGTCCATCCCGACGATGTCGGCGCCGCGGTCGGCGAGCATGACGGTAAACCGTCCGGTCCCGCAGGCTACCTCGAGGATCCGCTTGTCCTCGACCGGGCCGAGAGCATCCAAGACGGCCTCCTTCTCGCGGCGGTCGATGAAGCGTCCGCCGCCGGAGAACCGCTTGTCCTCGTAGGACTCCGCGACGTCGCTCTCCTGGTACCACTCCTGTCCCTTCACACTATCCGGATCGATCCGCCTCGAATATAAAAGGATGTGGATGCGCGGTGGGCTGCCGCCGGCGCTCGCCGAATATATAAGGAGTCATTATACACACTTGATTCTCCCTATTGTTTTGTCATACATATAGCGAACGTTTACGGGCGTGTTCCCTGCATACGGTAGTATGAGCACCACCACGGAGGACCGCTCACGCCAGGCCGAATCGCCACTCTCGGATCCGGAGTTCCGAGAAACGCTCCGGGAGCTCCCGCCCAGCGCGAAGCTGGTCGCGAAGGTACTCGAGGACGCGAGACCCCTCTCGCAGGGGCAACTCGCCGAGGAGTCGCTGCTGCCGGACCGAACCGTCCGCTACGCGCTCAACCGTCTCGAGGAGGAGTCGCTCGTCGAGTCGCGGTACTCCTTCCACGACGCGCGAAAACAGGTCTACTTCCTCGTCGCGTAGCCGTCCCGAGGCTCCGCGACCGTCACTCCGCGCCACCGAACCCGACCCGCCGAGCGTCGGCGCTGGCCCGCTTGGCAGCCACCTCGACGTCGAACGTCGCGACGACCTCGCCGTCGCGGACGAGCGGTTCGAGCAGCGACTCGGCGTCCGGCGGCGCGTCGGCGTCGGCCGCCGCGACGTGGTGGCCGCCCTCCGGCGTCCGATAGACCGCCTTCCGCCCCGGGAGCTTTCCCCGCTTGGCGGTCGGTTCGCCGTCGACCTCGACGATGTCGAGGGCGAAGTCGACGGGGTCGGCGTTCGTGATGTGGCTCCCGACGCCGAAGCCGTCGGCGACGTCGCGGAGTTCGCGGATCGTCGCCGGGGTGATCCCGCCGCTGACGAAGATGTCGACGTCGTCGTGGCCGGCCGCATCGAGTTTCCAGCGGGTCTCCCGGACGATGTGTCTGAAGTCGCCGCGGCGAGAGCCCGTGGTGTCGAGGCGGACGCTGTCGAAGCCCAACTCCGCCGCCCGGACCGCCTCGTCGACCTCGTCGTCGAAGGTGTCACACAGCGCGATGCGCGGCACGTCGGGGTCGACGGCCTCGTCGAAGGCGCGCCAGGCGTCCTCCTGGTTGCCCGGCCCGAAACAGAGCATCAACGCGTGCGGCATCGTTCCGGCGGCGTCCCGACCCATCAGGTCGCCGGCGGCGACGTGCGAGAAGCCGTCGAAGCCCCCGACGAGGGCGCTTCTGTCGACCGTCCCCGCGATGGAGGGGTGGACGTGGCGAGCCCCGAAGCTCAGAAGCGACGTGTCGGGGGCCGCCCGGCGGGCCGCGAGCGCGGCCGTCGCCATGGCGGAGGGCTTCGAGAGGAAGCCAAGCAGCGACGTTTCGAGCCGCGCGAACTCGAGGTACGGACCCTCGATCCGCAGGACGGGGCCGCCGTCGAACAGCGTCCCCTCGGGGAGGGCGTCGGCGTCGACGTCTCTTCCCTCGAGGAGTCGGGCGGCGTCGACCACCCCGGCGAACAGCTCGAACTCCCCCGTGGGGAACTGGTCGGCGGTCACCTCGACGACGACGTGGGGGTTCCGGTCGGCGTGTTCTAGGGCCTCCTCCGTCCGCAGAAAGTACGCGTCCGTCGCCCGCCCCTCCGCGATGGCGGCCTCCGGAACGATGTCGAACATACCGGTACGTCTCTTCGGATGCTCGAAAAAGCTACCCTTCCGGGTCTCCGTCCCCGGACGGGTCGGGGCTCGGCTCGGTGACCCACTCGAGGAGGGCGTCCTCGTCGACCGCGAACCCCTGCCGACCGAAGAAGGCGGCGACGTTGTGGCAGTCGCGCTCGAGGAACTCCCGGCTGTTCGGGTGGTGGATCGTGACCGCCTGGCCCAAATCGAGCAGGCAGAGTTCGCCCCCGTGGACGACGAGGTTGTACTCCGAGAGGTCGCCGTGGATCAACCCGGCGGCGTAGAGCCGGCGCATGTACTCGCGGACGACCTCGAAGGCCGTCTCGGGGTTCTCGACGTCGACCTCGCTGAGCCGCTTTGCGCGCTGGGTCTCCCCGCCGAGGTACTCCATCACGAGGACGTTCCGCTCGATCGCGATCGGCGTCGGGACCCGGACGCCGGCCGTCCGCGCCCGCTCGAGGTTCGCGAACTCCTTTTTCGTCCACGCGACGACGACCTTCTTTTTGTCCGAGCCGATCCCCTCGAATCGGGGATCCCCGTCGAGGTACTCCCGCATGTGCCGAAAGTCGGAGGCGTTGATCCGGTACACCTTCACCGCGACCTCGCCGTCGGGGGCCAACGCCGTGTAGACGTTCGCCTCCTTGCCGGTCGATATCGGGCCCCCGAACGCGTCGATGTGGCCGTCCTGGACGAGTTTGTACAGCGCCCCCAGCGTCGCGTCGTCGAAGACCGACGCCTCGACTTTGAACTGCTCGGTGTCTTTGATCCGTTTTCGGAACTCGAGGAACTCCCGGTCCTGTCGGCGGGCGATGCGGTCGGCGTCCGTGTCGGCGACGTCGATGTCGTCCCACTCGTCGCCGTCGACCCCCTCGCCGGGTTCGAGCAGGCCGTACTCCTCGCTCATTCGTCGTCGCTACGTCCCGGCGACTCAAAGGGCCACCGGTCGATGGGACCCCGGACGGCGCTCTATCGCTCGTCGATCGGCTCGACCGACAGGTCCTTCGGGCCGACGTAGCGGGCTCGCGGCCGGATGAGTCGGTTGTCGTCGTACTGCTCGAGGACGTGGGCGATCCAGCCGCCGACGCGGCTCATCGCGAAGATGGGCGTGTAGATGTCGACCGGGATGCCCATCTGGTAGTACGTCGACGCCGAGTAGAAGTCGACGTTGGGCGCGAGGCCGTTCTTTTCGGTGAGGTACTCCTCGATCGCGACCGAGTAGTCGTGCCAGTGTGGGGTTCCCGCGGCCTCGCCGAGCGCCTCCGACTCGGCGGAGAGGATCCTCGCACGCGGATCCTTGACGTTGTAGACGCGGTGGCCGAAGCCGGGAACGCGGTCGCCCGCGTCGAGGCGGTCCTCGACCCACTCGATCGGATCCTTTCCGGAGTCGTCGAGTTCGAGGAGCGCCTCCATCACGTCCTGGTTCGCGCCGCCGTGGAGGCTCCCCGAGAGCGTCCCGACCGCCGAGGTGACCGAGGCGTGGAGGTCCGAAAGCGTCGAGGCGGTCACCGTCGCCGAGAACGTCGAGGCGTTCAGCCCGTGGTCGGCGTGGAGCACGAGCGCCATGTCGAACGTCTCCGCGAGGACGTCGTCCGGCTCCTCGCCGTTGAGCATGTACAGGAAGTTGCTCGCGTGATCGAGGTCCTCGCGCGGGGCGATCGGGTCGTCGCCGTCGCGGATCCGCGAGAAAGCCGCCAGCGCGGTCGGAATCTTGGCCGTGATCCGGCGGCCCTTCCGGAGGTTCGCCGCCTCGTCGGTCGGCTCCGATCCGACGTCGGGGTCGTACGCCGAGAGATTCGAGACGATGGTCCGAAGCGCCGCCATCGGTTCCTCGTCGGCCTCGGCGAGTTCGCGGACGAGCCGGTGGACGCCGTCCTCGAGGCCGCGCTCCTCGGCCATCGACGACTCGAACGTCGAGAGTTCCTCTGCGGTCGGCAACTCGCCGTGCCACAGCAGGTACAGGACCTCCTCGAAGCTCGCGTTCCGGGCGAGGTCGTCGATCGTGTATCCGCGATACACCAGCTCTCCGGCGTCGCCGTCGATGAAGCTCAACGACGATTCCGCGACTAAAACACCCTCCAACCCTTTTTTTAGCTCCTCGGTCATGTGCTGTCGATTCCGATGCACGGAAGAAAAGGGTTACCGTTTACATGAACGATTGTTACTGTTTCCGCCGGCCGAGCACGGGACCGGTGGCGGAAACCCCGACGGTTATCAGTAGTCCTAATAACGGCCACGATACGATTTCTGGTAATGACGACCCTCGGTACCGCGAGCGCATCGCCCGGTGAGATGGACATCGGGCGTCTTCCGGTAGGCGAAGCACGCGACGGCTCCGACGTCGGACTTCCAGTTGCGGTTATCAACGGCCGCCGCGACGGCAAGACGCTGTTCGTACAAGCGGTCTCGGACGGCGATGAGCTCAACGGATTGGGGGTCATCCGCCGCGTCGTGCCGCAGCTCGATCCCGGCGAGATCGCCGGGGAGATCCTGATCGTCGGCATCGCCAACTACTACGGCTTCCTCGTCGGCGAGCACCGGAACCCGATCGACGATACCAAGCTCAACCGGACGTTCCCGGGCAACGAGTCGGGGACGGCCTCCGAGCGGATCGCCGCCGCGATCTTCGGGGCCGTGACGCGATCGGACCTCGCGCTCGACCTCCATCAGGGATCGACGTCGTGTATGATCAACGAGACCCGGGTCCGGTGTGGCAGCAGACACCGGCTCCACCGCGACTGTCTCGAGCTCGCGAAGGTGTTCGGCTGCGGGTACATTCTCGACCTGAAGGGTCCGGACGGGCAGCTCGCGCGCGCCGGCCCCGACGAGGGCGTCCCGACGATCGATCCCGAACTCGGCGGCGCGGTCGGGTGGGACGAGACCTCCATTCGGAAGGGGGTCAAGGGCGTGTTCAACGTCCTCTATCACTACGGCTTCCTCGACGGCGAGATCACGATCGCTCCACAGACCCGCGCGTCCAACTTCGAGCAGTACGGCTCCCCTGCCGGTGGCCTCGTGAGCTTCGAGTTCGACCTCGGCGAGGAGGTCGAACGCGGCGACACGATCTTCACCGTCACCGACCCGTTCGGCACGGTCAAAGCGGAGGTGACTGCCGACTCGGACGGCATTTTGTGGCGCCACCGACGGCTTCCGCAGGTCGCGACCGGCGAGTACGTCTGCTCGGTCGGAACGAGCATCGACGAGTACTGACCGAACCGAACGGTCGGTTCTCCCACCCGACGGTTTATATATCCGAACGCGGCCAGACCGTCGCGTGACGTGAGAAACGGCCGGCGGCCGATCGAGGCCGTAGCGCGAGGCATCGCCGCCGACTCCGCGGACTCGCCTGCTCGCCCCGTCCTACGGGATGCCCGGAGCCGCCCCGGCTACCGCTCCGGGTGTACCGCCCCGTCGAACCCGCCCCTGACGAGCGGTTTGGCGATGTGTCGCCGCGCCCGCGGGGGGACCTCGTACCAGCCGGTCTCGAGGCCGCGCTCGATCGGCCGATCGATCTTCCCCGCCGACGAGGTCCCACAGTCCCGACAGCGATAGCCCTGCCCGCTGCCCGCCGACTCCATCGTCCGACCGCACCCGGGACAGGTCGGTGTCGTCCGCTCAGTCGTAACGAGCTCCCGAACCGCGAACTTCTCGAGTTTCACCGTCCCGTCGCTCACCTCGCCGCAGACGGTGAGTTCGTCCCCGACGCGGAGGTCGCGGACGCGATCGCGGAACCGCTTGGTCGGCTCGAAGGCGACGCAGTCGATCGCCCCGCAGTCGTCGCCGAGCGAAACAAAGACGTGCCCGCCGCGGCGCGTTTCGGGGGCGTCGAGAACGCGCCCGTCGAGCCGGTAGGCGTACCCGTCGCGGACGCTGTCGATCGTCCCATCCCGCAGGTGACCGTCGGTCCCCTGGTTCGTGTGAAACGTTCTGGCGCGGTCGACCGGTTCGCTCTCGATGCTGCCGGCGACGGCCCGGCACGCCGCGGGGTCGTCCCCGCGGATACCGTACAGGATCGGTCCCGGCGTCCGCGGGACACAGACGACCTCGCCGGTGCCGCGGTCGACGGTGTCCCAGACCGTCGGATAGCGGGCGTCGGCGGCCTCGAAGACGCTGTCGGGATCGACCGCCCGATCGGTCCCCCACCGCGACGGCTCGCGATAGGCGATCCGCTCGTAGGTCCACTCCCCGAGCGCTCGCCACGCTCCGACGGCGGCGAGCGCGCCAACGACCCCGCGCCCGTTCTTCCAGCCGTGGCGTCGGTACCCGACCCGATCGACCAGCGCCCGCGCGGCCCCCCGGGTGAGGTGGTCCTCGACCGCGTCGCGGGCGAACTCGGCGACCGCCTCCGGAACGCGATCCGGATCGCCCGGAGCGACGACCAGGCCCGGATTGGTCCGGTCGTCACCGGTCTCGGCAGCCTCCTCGACAGCGCCGTGTGCGGTCTCGAACGCCGTCTCGACCGACGCGTCGGTGTGAATCGCGAGCGCCGCGTTCCCCCGGGTCTTGTGCTCGACGGCGGGGTTACATCGGACCAACAGGACCCGGTCGACGGTCGCGCCGCGGCGCTCGAGGCGCCGCGCGACCGTGTCGGCAGCGTACGTCGTGCACATCCCCCGTTCGCGGGAATCCGTGTCGTCGATCCCGAGGATCGTCACGTCCGCCGGTAGGCCCTCCGCGGTCAACCGCGTTTCGATGTCGAGCGTCCGCCGATCCCAACCACGCGGACACGAACGGTCCGCCCGCGGGGAAACTGATTTAAGTCGGAACACGACTATGTACCTCTATGTCCCGATCCGCACTGGTCGGCAACATCACCGCGATGCTTGAGGACGCCGGGTTTACGGTGAGTGACCGGTGTGCGATTCGACCGAAAAGCTTCGACATCGCGGCGCGGCGCGGCGACGACGTGCTCCTGTTGAAAGTGCTCGCGAACATCGACGCCTTCGACGGCTACACCGGAGCCGAGATGCGCCGCCTCGGGGAGTACCTCGAGGCGACGCCGCTCGTCATCGGCCTCCGGACGCGCGACGAGGAGTTGGACCCCGGCGTCGTCTACTTCAGACACGGGGTCCCGGTGTTCTCGCCCGACACGGCCATGGACCTGTTCGTCGAGGAGGTGCCGCCGTTGATCTACGCAGCGCCGGGCGGGCTATACGTCAACATCGACGGCGACTTGCTCTCGGAGATCCGTTCGAAACAGGAGATGTCGCTCGGTAAGCTGGCGAACGAACTCGGCGTCTCGCGCCGGACCGTCTCGAAGTACGAGGACGGTATGAACGCGAGCGTCGAGGTCGCGGCCGAACTCGAGGACATCTTCGATCGGCCGCTCGCGAGCCCCGTGGAGGTGTTGGACGGTGCCGAGGACGTCCACGACCGCGGCGACGACCCGGAGGAACCGGACGCCGATCCCGACGACGCCCACATCGTGACGGTGCTCACCCGCGTCGGGTTCGAGGTCCATCCCACGTCGCGGGCCCCGTTCAAAACGGTCAGCGAGGACGAGTCCCGCGAACGACGGATGCTCACGGGCCACTCGGAGTTCACCCGAACGGCCGAGAAGCGCGCGCGGATCATGTCGTCGGTCGGACGGGTCACGGAAACCCGTTCGGTGTACGTCGTCGACCGTGCCAAGCGCGACTCAGTCGACGGGACCGCGCTCATCGAGCGCGAGGAGTTCGAACGCATCGACGACCCCGAGGAACTCGAGAACCTGATCCGCGACCGCGGCGAACTCGAGGCCTGACCCTCGACGACTACCCGATCCACGCCCGCTCGAAGGCCTCGTAGAACGGCTCGTCGGTGGTGGCTCGGACGTACTCGCCGCCCTGGGCGACCGTCGCCGATTCGACGGCGTCCCAGTGAGACGCCAGTCGATCCTCGTACTGTCGCTGTTTTCGCGGACTGAAATACGTTCGGAGGCTCCGATCCGTTTCGAGCCCCTCGAAGATCGTCTCCCCGTCGACCGGCGGCGACCGTTCCTCGGGGGCGACGGCGTGGACGACGACGACGTCGTGGTCGGAAAGCGCCGCAAGCCCCGCCTCGAACGCCTCGGGGTCGAGGAGACAGTCGCTTGCGATCACCACGAGCGACCTGGAGGCGATCGTTCCGGCGTACTCGGAGAGTGCCGCCTCGACGTCGGCCTGCCCGCGCAACTCCACTTCGTTCAGCCGGTCGATCACCGGAAGCAACGCCCCGGTCGTCGACGCCCCCGAGTCGAGACGCTCGTGGCGGGTACCGAACGTCGACAGCCTGAACTCGTTGTGCTCGGCGGCGAACAGATAGCAGTAGCCGAGGCCGACTTTCGCCGCGAACTCGAACTTCGATCGGTCGGCGAACGCCATCGACTCGCTTCGGTCGAGGAGGACGTGGACGGTGAGGTTTCGCTCGGTCTCGAACTGCCTGACGTACAGTTCGTCGCTCCGGGCGTACACCGTCCAGTCGATCAGCCGCGTGTCGTCGCCGGGGACGTACTGCCGGTGGTCGCTGAAGACGAGCCCCTCGCCGATCTCCGTCGAACGCTGCTCGCCGCGCTGGAGCGCCGAACTCCGGCGGTCGATCGACGCGTCGAAGCGATCCAGCGTCGCCAGGAAGTCGGGATCGATCGCCATCGGATCAGAGCAACTCCGCGATCACGTCGTCCGGCGTTACGCCGTCGCGCTCGGCGCGGAAGCCGACGACGACGCGGTGGCGCAACACGGGCCGGGCGACGGCCTCGACGTCGGCCTCGCTGACGTAGGCTCGCCCGTCGAGCAGCGCCCGTGCCTTCGCGCCGACGACGAGCGCCATGCTCGCCCGCGGACTGGCGCCGTACTCGAGTCGGTCGGCGGATCTGGTGTCGGCGACGAGCCTGACCGCACGCTCCGTGATGTCGTCGGCGATCGGTACCTGCCTGACGAGCGTCTGGATCGCCCGCAGTTCGTCGCCGGTCATGACCGTCTCGACCGGCGGCGCGGACTCGATCGTCCCCGTGTAGCGGTCGACGATCGTCAGCTCCTCCTCGAAGGCCGGCGGTTCGATCGTGATCTTCATCGTGAACCGGTCCCGCTGGGCCTCCGGCAGCGGGTAGGTGCCCTCCTGATCGATCGGGTTCTGCGTGGCGAGGACGAAGAACGGCTCCGGAAGCGCCCGCGTCTCCCCGCCCGCGGTGACCTGTCCTTCCTCCATCGCCTCCAGGAGGGCGGCCTGTGTCTTCGGCGTCGCCCGGTTGATCTCGTCGGCCAACACCACGTTCGCGAACACCGGTCCCTCCTCGAAGACGAAGACGCGGTCGTCGCCCGACTCGCGGATCACCTCGGTCCCGGTGATGTCGGAGGGCATCAGGTCGGGGGTGTTCTGGATGCGCGAAAAGGAGAGGTCGACGGTCTCGGCGAGCGTCCGGATCAGGAGCGTCTTGCCGAGCCCCGGCGCGCCCTCGAGCAGGGCGTTGCCGTCCGTCAGAAGGCAGACGAGTAGCTGTCTGACGACCGCGTCCTGCCCGACGATCCGCTCGTCGATCTCCCGCTCGACGCGCTGTAC
>Ga0209946_1000232_pt1 | contig 23483 bp, 24 predicted proteins | sample SalPon2_A_H2O_MG_FD_185704 | JGI IMG/M metagenome (GOLD analysis project Ga0209946, IMG submission 185704) | Salt pond water microbial communities from South San Francisco under conditions of wetland restoration - Salt Pond MetaG R2_A_H2O_MG... | ecosystem: Environmental > Aquatic > Non-marine... | reverse complement strand
GCCGCGGTCGGCCGCGGCCGCGAGACCGACGTTGTCGGCGACGCGAAGGTCGCGTCGGTGCCAGAATAGCTCCATATCTGTCCAACGTGTCGGACGCTCCTGAACCCTCCGCCGAAGCCGGAGCGACTGGTCAGGAGACGGCGACTCGACGATTCGACCGCCGTGACGGCTGGTGCTGTTCAGTCGTCGGTCGGCGCGCCACGCGACGCGTCGGTGCCGGTCAGTCGCTCGAGCAGGTGGACCGCCGGCGCCTTCGCGAGCGGATCGTTGGCGTTGCCACAGTGGGGGGACTGAACACAGGCGGGACAGCCGTCTGCACAGTCACAGCCCGCGATGAGGCGGGCCGTCCGGGTGAACAACTCCCCGGCGCGCTGGTGGCCGCGCTTCGTCAGCCCGACGCCGCCCGGGTGGCCGTCGTAGACGAACACCGCGGGCCCGCCGACGTGGGGATGGTGTGGCGTCGAGATGCCGCCGACATCGGCGCGATCACACAGCAGGTGAAACGGGAACAACGAGATGACGCCGTGTTCAGCGGCGTGGATCCCGCCGTTGAACGCGTGTTCGCCGCCGGGGGAATCACCCGCGTCGTCGCCACCCATGGTCCGCATTTCGGCTTCGACGTCGCGTGGGACGGGAAAGTACAGTGCCTTGGTCTGCAGGGTCGTCTCTGGCAGGTCGAGCGGTGTGTCGCCTAACGACTCGCCGGTGGTCGCGTCCTTGCGGACGAACCCGGTGACCTGCTCGGAGACGGTAACCGACGCGAACCGCACGGGCACGTCGGGGCGGGCGTCGAGTCGCCGCTCGTCGAGGTCCGCGTTTACGACGATGTCTTTGTCCGTAAGCGGTTGGGTGTAGTAGTCCGCCCACGACGACTGCAACTCGGCGACGTTGCGATCGAGGTCGAGCTCGACGACCTCGTAGGTGCGTCCTTGCTGGTGGTAGATCGCGCCGGGGTGGGCGTCGCGGAGCGCGTCGGCAAATCCCAACGAGGCGATCGACTCGCCGTTCGACCGGTCGACGAGCTCGATCGACCGGTCCGTGGCCGTCCGGAGGTTCATCGCGTGCTGTGGGCTCTCGTCGCCCGCGTACGTCCACCGGGTGCCGTCGGCGACGTCGCGGCGCGCGAGCGTCCCCGCCTCGGTGAGTTCACCCACCGTCTCCGGAAACGCGTCACCGAAGACGGCCTCGTCGCCCGGTGAGAGCCACGACTCGTCGGCCGCACAGGCGACGTGTCGCGAGAGCAGCTGCTCGTTCGCCGGATCACAGATCGCGTCCTCCGGTGGCGCCTCGAAGAAGTCGGCCGGGTGGGTCAACAAGTACTGGTCGAGCTGGTCTTCGCCGCCGACCATCACCACGAGCGCCGGGTCGTCTCCCCGGCCGGCGCGGCCGGCCTGCTGGTACGCCGACATCCGGGTCCCAGGGTACCCGTCGAGGATCACCGCGTCTAAGCCGCCGACGTCGACGCCGAGTTCGAGCGCGTTCGTCGACCAGACGCCACGGAGGGCGCCGCTGTGGAGGTCGGCCTCGAGCTCTCTGCGTCGGTCGTCCGTCAGCGCGGCCTGATACGCGCCGATCTTCGCGGCGAGGTCGTGATCGCCGCGGCTTCGCAGCTCGCTCGCGCTGTCCGTCGCGTACTGCTCTGCGGTCTGTCGCGCGCGGGTGAACGTCAGCGTCTGTCGACCGCTCTGGACGAGGTCGACGAACAGGCGTTTGCTCTCCGTGTGACTCGACCGGCGGCGGCCGTGTCCCCGGTCGGCCCACTCGTCGTCGTACGTCGGCGGGTTCCACAACACCCAGTCGCGCGGCCCGCGCCCCGAGGTGTCCTCGTCGACGAGGGTGATTCCGTCCGGGTCGCGGCCGGTGACCCGGGCCGCGTGTTCGACCGGGTTGCCGATCGTCGCCGAACAACAAACGAACGTCGGGTCGGTCCCGAATCGGGCACACGTTCGAGCAAGCCGGCGCATCGTGAGCGCCACGCCCGTGCCGAACACCCCGCGGTAGCCGTGTACCTCGTCGATCACGACGTACTCGAGCGAGGAAAAGAACCACTCCCAGAGCCGACCGGCGTACGGGAGCAGCGCGTAGTGGAGCATGTCCGGATTCGAAAGCAACACAGTCGGGCGAGCGTCGCGGACGTCGCGCTTTTCGGACCGCGAGAGTCGACCGGTGTACGACTCGACCGAGACCCGGCTCCCGAAGCCGAGGCTGTGTGCGAGCGACGAGAGCGACGACTCCTGGTCGGCAACGAGCGCGTTTTGTGGGCCGACGTACAGCGTCCGCCCGCCGTGGTCCATCGCGGCCTCGAACGCCGGGACGGTGTACGCGAGCGACTTTCCGCTCGCGGTCTCGGTGGCGATGACGACGTCGTCGCCGTCGCGGATCGCGGCGATCGCCTCCGCCTGGTGTCGGTAGAGCCGGTCGACGCCGTCGTCGGCGAGCGCGCTCTCGAGTCGCGGCTCGAGATCTACGTCGGCGTACGTCGGTTCGCGCGCCGGGAGCCGGCGGTGCTCGGCGATCTGTCCCGCGTAGTAGGGGCGGTTCCGGAGCCACTCGATGGCGTCTGCCACGTCGACCGTCCTCCGGGCTCCGCAGTCCTAATCGTTGTGGTCGGCGCGGTCGTCGCCGACGCTGTACTCGGCCGTGTACACCCCGCGGCGGCACCGCGGAGGCTTTACCGGCCGGCCGCCTCACGACGAGACGACCATGGCGACGCGCGACGCCCTGTGGCGCTACCGCGACGAGTTCGGCGACGCCTTCGGGCGGACGTACTTCAGACGGTTCGGTCCCGGCGTGGCCTCGAGCGTGGGGCTCGGCACGTACCGCGGCGCACCGACCTCGGCCGTCGACGACGCGGCGGGCGAGGTCCTCCGGCTCGGACTCGAATCCGGGGTGAACCACGTCGACACCGCGGTGAACTACCGGTGCGGGCGCGCCGAGCGCGTCGTCGGTGCGGCACTACGTAACGCAGCTATCGACCGCGAGGCGGTCGTCCTCGCGAGTAAGGGCGGATTCCTCCCGTTCGCAGGCGAGCGGCCGACGGATCCCGCAGCGTACGTTCGCGAGCGCTTCGTCGACGCCGGGATCGTCGAGCCCGCCGACCTCGCCGGCGCTCACGCCCTCGCGCCGCGCGCCATCGAGTGGTCACTCGATCGCTCGCTCGAGCGGCTCGGCGTCGAGACGATCGACACGTACTACGTGCACGCCCCCGAGACCCAGCTTCGCGTCCGGGATCGTGGAGCGGTGTACGATCGGCTCGAAGCCGTCTTCGAGGCGCTCGAGCGCCGACGGCTGGCCGGCGACATCGGCCAGTACGGGGTGGCGACGTGGGACGCGTTTCGGGTCGACCCTACCGCTGATGCGTACCTCTCGCTGCGGGAGATCCTCGCGCGGGCCAAAAACGCGGGCGAGGCGGTCGGTCCCGACGACGACCACGGATTTCGTGCCCTCCAGCTGCCGTTCACCGTCACCATGGCTGACGCGTTCACGCGGACGTCACAGCGGCTACCGAACGACCCGGACGGAGAGCGAACGTCGACGCTGCAGGTCGCCCACGAGGCGGACCTCTCGGTCGTAACGAGCGCGAGCCTCGGCGGGGGAGACCTGACCGCAGCCGGGTCGATTCCTGCGGGCGTCGACGCGACGCTGGCGGGTGATACGTCGGCACAGCGGGCGCTCAACTTCGCCAGGAGTGCACCGGCGGTGTGCTGTTCGCTCGTCGGGACGACAGACACAGATCACCTGCGAGAGAACGTCGCGGCCGGCACGTTCGACCCGTTAGGCGCGGCGGCCTTCGATGCCGTGTTCGCGTGAAGAGACGGCTCTTACCGCAGCTCTTTGTAGCGTTCGCCGCACTCTGGACAGATCCGCACCGCGTACACCTCGTCGGGGTCGTTCCGCTTTTTTAATACCTGCTCGCAGGTCGCACAGGTGAGCCGCTCGTAGGTGTCTTTGTAGAGGTCTCCGTCTCGGAGCGCCTTTCGGGTCGATTTCATGCCTCGGAGTTCGTCGTGCCGTGGCATAAAAACCCCGCCCGACGGCGGAGCGACCGACGGCGGGCGAGCAGCCTCACTCGTCGAGCCGACCGAACGGGTTCGCGAGCTCGACCGTCGCCGACCGGTCTGGTCCAACACCGACCGCATACAGGTCGGCCTCGACCGCGTTGGCGACGAACTCGACGTAGGTCTGAGCAGCCTCGGGGAGTGCGTCATAACCCGCGTCAGCCACGGCAGCCCCGTCGAACTCGTCCCAGGTGTCAAACTCGCGATAGACCGGCGTACAGCGCTCCCAGCGGCCGGTCGTCGTCGGGACGGTGTCGATCTCCTCGCCGTCGAGTTCGTAGCCGACACAGACGTTGAGCTCCGGGAGGTCGGCAAGGACGTCGACGTGGTTGATCGCGACGCCGGTGAACCCGGAGACGCGGGAGGCGTGGCGGACCATCGGGAGGTCGAGCCAGCCAATCCGTCGCGGGCGACCGGTGACCGTGCCGAACTCGCCCCCGCGCTCGCGGATGTCGTCGGCGAGCGCCGCTTCGTGGTCGTCTCCATCGAGCTCGGTCGGGAGCGGTCCCGACCCGACCCGCGAGAGATACGCCTTGACGATGCCAACGACCTCGCCGCTGCCGACGGCCGTGACACCGACGCCAGACCCGACCGCGGCGGCGCCGGCTGTCGGATTCGACGACGTCACGAATGGGTAGTTCCCGTGGTCGACGTCGATAGAGGTGCCCTGTGCCCCCTCGAACAGTACGCGGTCGCCGGCCTCTCGGCGTCGGTGGAGGAAGTCACTGCAGTTGACCGTCATCTCGTCTTCGAGCAGTCGATCGCGGACCGTGAGCAGGTCCTCGTAGAGCGCGTCGACGTCGAAGGCGTCGGCGTGTTCGGAGTCGTCGACGTCGAGGCCGTACACCCCGGTGGCGACGGCACGGTTGTGTGAGACCGCGTACGACAGTCGCTCGCGCAACACCTCGCGATCGAGCAGGTCACCGACGCGAATCCCGCGTCGACCGGCTTTGTCCTCGTACGTGGGCCCGATTCCCCGCCCGGTGGTCCCGACCTCGACGCCGTCGTCGTCGTCGGCCTTACCCGCTTCCTCGATGCTGTCGAGGACCCGGTGATACGGGAGGATGAGGTGTGCACGGCGGGCGACCCGGACGTCGGGGTCGAGCCCGCGGTCGCGGAGGGCGTCGATCTCAGACAGCAGGGTGGTCGGGTTCACCACACAGCCGTTGCCTAAGACGCCGATCGTTCCGCGAACCGCGCCGCTCGGAACCAACGAGAGTTTGTACTCCGCGCCGTCTTCGACGACGGTGTGGCCGGCGTTGTCCCCGCCCTGATAACGGACTACGACGTCCGCGTCCCCTCCCCACCGGTCGACGAGTGCGCCCTTGCCCTCGTCGCCGAGTTGGGAGCCGACGATGGTGACAGTCATACCGCTCGTCCGTTCCGAGCGGGTGGTAAAACCGATTACGGTCCGTCGGCGTCGGACAGCGTACAGATCGGCGCTGCACCCGGAGCCGGCCATCGACGGCCCCGATCCGAACCGTTAACTACTCGCACACTAACCTAGCGAGCGACGGACGTTCCCCGCCCCCGACAGCAACGTTTAAAACGGGCGAAGACGAGTTAACACATGGCATGATAGATCGACTCGCGACGGACGTTCCTCGCCCCGACAGCAACGTTTAAAACGGGCGAAGACGAGTTAACACATGGCATGATAGATCGACTCGAGAAAGAGGTGGACATGCTCGAACGGCACCTCCAAGTGTTACGAATGGTCATCGAGAACGAACCGATCGGGATCGTCAAGATGTCGAACGAGACCGGGTACCCGCACCACAAGGTCCGGTACTCGCTGCGGGTCCTCGAAGAAGAGAACCTGATCGAACCCTCGAGCCAGGGTGCGATAACGACCGACCGAACCCACGAGTTCGTCGACGAGCTGGACGACAAGCTGGACGACACGGTCGAGAAGCTCGGGTCGATGCGTATCGACGAGGCCGCAGAGGTCGAACCCTAAGACGCGCGACGACAGCACCCACAGCGGCGATACTGCGGCGTGGACGGCCGGCTTTTCGGATATCTATCACAGGTCCGGCAGCGTCAGGTGGAACTCGCCGTCGCGCGACTCGACGAGACAGAGGTGGTAGCCGCGCTTGCGTGAGAGCTTCACGAAGGCCTTCTGATTCGACCGACTGAACAGTCCGCCACCGACGGCGTCGCCGGCGACCTCGAGTGCGTCCGGCTCGAAGAAACTCGCCGTCACCGCGAAGGCGCCGGCGAAGGAGTCGTTCGACGCGGCGAGCGCTCCGCCGTTCGCCACGAGCGACTCGAGGCTTCCGCGGCCGGTCGGCGAGCGCGAGTCGTTCAGCTCGGCGACGAACAGCGGATTGCCCATCCGGTCGCGGAACACGAGGTCGAAGGCGCGTTCTTCGTGCACCTCTTCGCCGTCCTCGCGGTGGACGACCGACACCGACCCCCCGATCTCGGCCCGGTCGAGCTCGGGGAGCGCGTCGAAGAGTTCGCGCAGGGCGCCACCGTTTCCGGTCGCCGCGATCTCGAAGAGGAGGTCCTCTGTGAGCCACCGGGTGAATCGGTACGCGATGGTCCCGTGGAGGAACGACTCGTACGGCTCGCCGTCGACCGTGAGTCCGTCGGTCTCGAAGGCGGTGTGGTGTTCTATCTGGAGGTTCTCGCGCAGTTCGGACCGGCCGCGCTCGCCGTCGTGTGCCGCCTCCAGCGTCGCACCCGTTCGGGACCCGTACCTGACGAAGAGGTTCGTTCCTTCGAGTGCTGCTGCCGGCGACAACGCGTCGTCGCCGCCGGGAAGCTGATCACGCGCCGTGGCAAGTTCAGTACGCAGGCGTTCGACCTCCGAGCGAAGGTCGTCGACGGTCGCGCGCAGTTCGTCTCGTTCGTCGACGAGCGCGTCGCGTTCGGCCGCTATCTGTTCGTACCGTGTACGGAACGCGTCGCGACGGGCGATGGCGTCGTCCCGCTCCGAAGTGACCGACGCCAGCGCCGACCGCAGCTCGCGGAGCCGCTCGTCGGGCTCCGACTCGCCGACGTTCGGACCGCCCGGCGACGACTCCACGGTCGCGGGCGGCTCGTCGTCGCCCGAGACGGACGCGCCCGCGGAGCTATCCGTGACCTCACCGGGACCGTCGACCGGTTCGTGGGGCTCATCGGCCGGCCCATCGAGGTCGTCCGAATCGGTCGGCGGCGCCGTCTCGTCGCCGACGTTCGGCGACCCCGTCGCCTCGGCTACGTCGGTTTCGGTCGCCCCGTCGGTCACAGACGACTCCAGTGAGGGGGTCGAGGCCGTCTCACGCCACGCGGCCTCCTCCGAGAAGACGTCGTGCTCTTCGATCGGGTGTGCCGGCTCCGACGCCGACCCGTCGTGGCCGGCGACGTCGTCCATCCCCTCGTGAGCGGCCACACCGTCGGACGTCGAGCGACCGCCCTCCCCGGTGTCGGACGAATCGGTGTCGGCGGCGGACTCGATCGGGTCGGCGGGTTCGGGAGATGTACCGTCCTCGCGCACCGGCTCGGCAGGTGCGTCGTCTTCTGCCGGCTCGTCCGGCTCTTCGGCGTCAGCCACCGATCTCGGGTCTGCGACCGCGTCTGGATCGGTCGTCCAGTCGGCGTCGAGCGGGATGTCGTATCGACCCGACCCGCTCGCCGTGGACCCAGCTTCCAAAGCCGACCCCTCGGCCCCAGACCGGCCAGTGTCGGCGTCTCCCGACGAGTCGTCCGTCACGACGTGTGATGGCTCCTCGGCGGCACCGGTTCCGGTAGGAGAATCTGGCGTCGTCTCGCTCGCCGTCGTCTCGTCTGCCGACACCTCACCTGCCATCGTCTCGTCTGTGGTCGATACACCGTCGGTCGAGGGCGAGTCACTCGTCACGTCGTCCGTCGTGCGTTCGTCGTCCGCTCCAGCGACGGGGTCGTCGTTCCTCACACCGGGCTCGTCTCTATTGGTGGCAGTCGCCGACGGTTCGTCACTCGTCGCCCCCGCCGGCCGCGGGATCGGTCGAACGTCGAGGTCGACCTCGTACACGGTGTAGATCCCGACCTCGTCGTCGGCGAGTGCGAAGGCGTCCTCGCCGGTTTCGAGTCGCCGGGCGTTTCCGACGAACGCGGCCGCCATCGACTCGCCGGCCGCGTAGACGACGTAGTAGTCGCCGGACAGCACGTGCTCAGAGAGCTCGACGTAGCCGGTAAAGCCCCCGTCGGAGAGCGTCTGGTCGGCGTCGGCGAGTGGCGTGTCTTCGGTGTAGTACTGCGCCCGCTCGCGACCACCGCGCTCACGCATCGCGAACAACACCGGAAGCGATCGGTCCGGCGCCTCGTACACCGTCCCGTCGGCGTCGGCGAACGACTCGAGGTCCGCGTCGACGGTCCCGACGACGCGCCCGTCGAGGAGAAAGAGCCAGCCACTGCCGTCGGTGACCGCGCCGGAGACGCCACGGTCGGCGAGCCGGCGGAGGCCGGCGAAGCCGTCTGTGAACTCCCGCGCCGACCACTCGGTGATGGCCTCTCGTCGCTGTGCGTCCATGATGCCGGTAGTTCCCCAGCAGCGACTCAAATAGCTTCCGGAGCGTCAGACGCCGTCGCTGTCGATCTCACTCACGCGCGCGATAGCCTCTTGGCCGAGACTGACGACGTCCGCGTCGAAGGGGCCGTCGGCGAGCTCCGCCGGGGTGTACCACGCCCACGCGTCGCCGTCCGCTTCGTCGCGGCCGAGCGGGTCGATCCGTCGATCCGGGGTGTGTGCGTAGTAGAGGTGGTCGATGTGTTGATGCCCGACCGAGCCGTCCGGGTAGACGTCGATGTCGTGGAGCATCTGGTGTGCCGGCTCGGGGAGCGGCCGGCCGTTCGGCGCGTCTACGTCGGCGCGGTCTGCGACGAGCGTCGCCTCCAATCCGGTCTCCTCGCGGACCTCACGAAGGGCCGCCTCGTGCGGGAGCTCGTCGCGTTCGATGTGGCCGCCCGGCGGCAGGTGGATGCCGAGCCGTTCGTGCTCGTGTAAGACCGTCGCGCCGTCGTTGACGACGTAGACCGTCGCGGTGAAGTGGCGGGTCGTCTCCATGTGGAGTGATCACGCCGGAGCGGCTAGTGCGTTCGGAGTCGACCGCACTCAGTTCATCGCGATGCCGTCTTCGGCCTCGAGCAGCTCGTGGTAGCGGTTGCGAATGGTGACCTCCGAGATGTTGGCGACTTCGCTCACCTCGCTCTGGGTGACCTTCTCGTTGGTGAGCAGCGAGGCCGCGTAGACGGCGGCGGCCGCGAGGCCCACGGGCGACTTCCCCGAGTGGATCCCCTGTGATTTGGCGGTCTCGAGCAGCTCTCGGGCGCGCCGCTCCGACTCGTCGGAGAGTTCGAGGTCCGAGGCGAACCGCGGGACGTAGCTCTCGGGGTCGGCCGGCTGGATCTCGAGTTTGAGCTCTCTGACGACGTACCGGTACGTCCGGGCGATCTCGTCTTTTTCGACCCTGGATACGCCGGCGATCTCGTCGAGGCTGCGGGGGGTGCCCGCCTGGCGAGCAGCCGCGTACAGCGCCGCAGTCGAGACGCCTTCGATAGAGCGCCCCGGCAACAGGTCCTCGTCGAGCGCGCGCCGGTAAATCACGGAGGCGGTCTCGCGGACGTTGTCCGGCAGGCCGAGCGCGCTCGCCATGCGGTCGATCTCGCCGAGCGCCTGCTTTAGGTTGCGTTCTTTGGAGTCGCGCGTGCGGAATCGCTCGTTCCACGTGCGCAGCCGCTGCATCTTCTCGCGCTGTCTGCTCGACAGCGACTTGCCGTAGGCGTCTTTATCCTGCCAGCCGATATTCGTCGAGAGCCCCTTGTCGTGCATCATGTTCGTCGTGGGGGCGCCGACGCGCGACTTTTGATCTTTCTCGCGGGAGTCGAACGCGCGCCACTCCGGCCCGCGGTCGATCTCGTCGGACTCGACGACCAGGCCACAGTCGACACAGACCGTCTCGCCGTGTTCGGTGTCCGTCGCGAGCTGGCCGCCGCACTCGGGACACGTTAGTTCCTCGTCCGCCGACGACTCGGTCTCCTGCTCGTCGTCGACGTGCTCCGTCGTGTACGTTCGAACGTTGTCGCTCATTGTGTAATTCGGGTGGAGAGGCGCGGAACCGAAAGATGGATCTCGGTTTTGTGTTCCTCACTAATGCAAAGGGTACGAAGATACATAAATATACCGGCGTCGCGGCGGTCGAAAGATCGTTCCGTACTCGGGTCGACGACCCGATTTCGTCGCATCTGCTCGGCCGACGACCAACCGACACGAGCCCGATCGATCGGGGACAGAGTCGGACCGTCGCTAATATTTATACGTTACGTGGAACGGAGGCGGTCCGACTAGGCTGTGTCCGTCGACGCCACCCGCGAGGACAACCACTTTGCTCGTCGGGCCGACAGTACCGTCATGGACCGCACACGACTCGAGTCGGCGCTCGACTCGCTCGAACCGGACGGCTTCCTGATCGACGCCGCCTCCGACGACGCGAACCAGCTGTACCTCTCGGGATTCACCGGCCCCGATCCGTTCCTCACGCTGTACGCGGACGGCGAGGTACACACCCTCGTCTCGGGGCTCGAGTACGGACGGGCGACGCGTGAGGCGGCCGCAGACTCCGTCGAACGCCACGCCGACTACGACTACGAGTACGGCGGCCGGGAGGACCGGTACGACATGTACGCTGCATTCGTCGCCGACAAGGGCATCGAGTCGGTCGCCGTGCCGCCGCGGGGGCCGGTCGGAACCGCGGACGCGCTCCGAGCGCGAGGCATCGACGTCGCCGTCGACGACGACGACACGCTCCAAGACGTCAGAGCGGTGAAGACGGACGACGAGATCGATGCCATCCGAACGGCACAGCGGGCGAACGAGGCGGCGATGCAGACGGCTGCGGCGCTGTTCGCGGCCGCGGAGCCGGCCGGTGTAGACGACACGGGCGAGGTCGTCGACGCGGCCGGCGAGCCGCTTCCATCAGAGACGCTGGTGTACGAAGGCGAGCCACTCACGAGCGAGCGGGTCGCCACCGCCATCGAGACCACGCTGCTCGAACGCGGCTGCGCACTCGACGAGACCATCGTCGCGGGCGGCACGCAGGCGGCCGACCCCCACGACCGCGGATCGGGACCGCTCCGAGCGAACGAGCCGATCATCGTCGACATCTTCCCTCGCTCGAAAGCGACACACTATCACGCGGACATGACGCGAACGTTCTGCGTTGGCGAACCCGAACCGGTGGCCCGCGAGTGGTACGACCTGACCGCGGAGGCCCTCGATGCGGCCGTCGAGGCCGTCGAGCCCGGGGCCACCGGCGAGGACGTACACGCCGCCGCCTGTGCGGTGTACGAGGACGCCGGCGAGCCGACGTTCCGGACCGACCCAGAGACCGAGACCGGCTTCATCCACTCGACCGGTCACGGGATCGGCCTCGACGTCCACGAACTCCCCCGCCTGGCGAGCGGCGGTCCCGAACTCGAACCCGGAAACGTCGTCACCGTCGAGCCCGGACTCTACGACCCCGCCGTCGGCGGCGTGCGGCTCGAAGACCTCGTGGTTGTCACCGAAGACGGTGCCGAGACCATCACCGACTACCCACTGTCGTTCCAGGTGGCGTGACCAACAGACACGGGCGCGTTCGGGCACCGACACCCGTACCGACCCAGTGCCCGCCGTCGAACCGACACCCATCGCCGGCCTCGCGACCGTCGCCGGCCGGCAACCGTCGTCGAACCGGCCCATCGCCGGCCTCGCGACCGTAGCCGGCCGGCAACCGTCGTCGAACCGGCGACCGCAGCCGAGATCGGAACCCGCTTTGACCCCGGTCGGATACGACGCCCGTGAACTGGCGGTACGCCCACACCGCGCTTGCGCTCTGTACGCTCGCGTTCACCGCGACGATGGTCGCTCGACTGGCCATCAGCCCGCTCGTACCGGAGATAACGGCGACGTTCGAGGTGAGTAACGCGACGGTCGGGCTCGCGCTCTCTGGAATGTGGCTCGCGTACGCGCTGTCGCAGTTTCCGTCGGGTATCCTCGGCGACCGCTACGGCGAGCGAACCGTGATCCTGGTCGCGGTCGGGTCGACCGCGATCGCCTCGGTGTTCATCGCCGTCTCGCCGTCGATCCTCGGATTCGCCGCGTTCACCGTCCTCCTCGGAACGGGTGCTGGTCTCCACTATTCGGTGGCGACGACGTTTCTGACCCGGCAGTTCGACGACATCGGCCGGGCGATCGGCGTCCACGTCGCCGGCGGACCGCTCGCCGGACTCGCCGCACCGCCGGTGGCCGCACTGATCGGAGCACGCTACGGCTGGCGGGTCGGCATCCTCCTCGGGACGATAGTCGCCATGCCGGTGTTCGCGCTGTTCGCCTGGAAAATTCGGCCGACGGAACCGATGCGTCCCGACCAGCCGATGCGGGAGCGAGTCGCGTTTGGCCCCCTGAGCGCGCTGCTCTCGCGTCCGTCGATCCTCTACACGACCGCATTGGCGACGCTCGGGGCGTTCACGTGGCAGGCGACCGCCTCGTTTCTCCCGACGTTCCTGGAGATCGGACGTGGACTCTCGAGTACGCTGTCTGCGCTGTTGTTTTCGCTGTACTTCGTCGTCCACGGGGGAACCCAGCCGGTGACGGGGTCGATTTCGGACCGTATCGGGCGCGACGAAACGGTCGTGCTCACGATGGCGGCCGGCGTCGTCGGGTACGGGTCACTGGTTGCCGTTGCTCGTGGGGGCTTCGGGCTCGGTCCCACTGCCGGTGCCGTACTCCTCGTCGGCGTGGCGATGTCTTGGGGTGCACCGGTCCAGTCGCGGTTCATGGACCTCCTATCGGACGCAGAACGAGGCGCCGGCTTCGGACTCGTCCGAACCGTCTACATGGTGTTTGGCGCCTCGGGCAGTGTCGTCGTCGGCGCGGTCTCTGACGTGGCAGGATGGGAGGTCGCGTTCGGACTCCTCGCGGGCGTGATGGGACTCGGGCTCACGATCGTCTTCGCGAACCGAGCGCTGGGGCTCGGCTACTGAGTTGACGTCTCGAAAACGGGCCAGAACCGCGCTACAACCGGTCGTCCTCCAAGCTTCCAGGGTCTTGTGCGGTGTCGAACATGTTGTTCTCCGCGCCATCGAGCATCTCGTCGCGCGGGTCGTCGTCGACGACCGAGACGTTGTACGCCTCGATACCGGAGGCGATCAGTTCCTCGACGGCCTGTTCTTCGGTGACGAACTCGGTGTCCGCGAGCTGCTGAAACTCGGCGTACACGTCGTCCGAGAGGTTGAGTTCGAACGTCGGCATACCCCCTCTTTTGGGCCAAGTGTTTTAAACCCGGTGGCAGCGGCGGGCAGATCGTCGTGAACCGACGATGGTCGTTCGTCACGGCACCGAGAGACGCCGACCCAGAGACTCACAGCCCCCGCCACGCGCCAAGGAACCGCTGGAGGGCAGTGAGGTGACCGACGACCGCAAACAGTCCGAGCAGCAGCTCGACGACGCCGATGCTGGCGACGAGCGGTCCGGTGACGACCGCGGCAGCGACTGCCACGATTCCCATGAGCGCGAGTCGGTCGGCACGCCCGAGCAGCCCGCCGTACTCGCGGCCGATCCCCACCGCCTGGATCTGGGTCCCGAGGTACGACGTCATCAAGACGCCCGTCACCGCGAGGAGGCCCAGTCCATACGCGTCGACACCGGCGGTGAATCCGGCGATGAGCGCGAGGTCTGCGTACCGGTCAAGCACGTGATCGAGGAGGTCTCCGGCGGCCGACGACGCTCCCTGCTCGCGGGCAAGTGCGCCGTCGACGAGGTCCAACCAGCCGTTGAGAAAGACGAGTACGCCGCCGAGCACGTACAACGCTGGAGTCGCAACGGCAAAGGCACCAGCAGCGACGACCGCGGCGCCGAAGGCGACGAGACTCACCTGGTCGGGGCTGAGCCCGAGCCGGACGGCGGCGGCCACCCACGGCCCGAGCAGTCGGTCCGCGACCGGGCGGAGCCGGTCCAGCGTCACCGGGAGTCACCTCCGGACGTCGGTCGACCGACGTCCGACACCACGCAGGCACACCGGATCATAAGTACGCGGTGAAGTCGACGGTCCCAGCCCGTGGCGTCGCCTCGTCGTGGGCGATCGTCCGGAGTTCTTTTGCGACCGCCTCTGGAGAGCGGTCGGTCGTGTCGACCTCGTAGACACGGTCCGTGCCGTGTTCGGCGACGGCCTCCGAGAGAATCACGTCGAGCGCCTCGGCCTCGGCGTTCTCGTCGATGGACGCTGACGACTCTCCACGCGTCTGCAGCCGTTTCACGAGCGTCTCGGGGTGACACCGCAGGACGACGACTCGGTCGGCCGCAAAGTGGTGTGCGAGGTGCGACTCGAGTATCCCTGACCAGTCGCCGAGACGCTCGCGGATGGCCTCGAGGTCGGCGGTGAGCGTGTCACGCGTCGCGTCGCGGTCGGTCCAGAGTGTGGGATCGTCTTCGATCAGCTCGTTGAGGTGGATCACGTCGAATGCGTCGGCGAGCAGCGCCGTCGCCGTCGACTTGCCGGTTCCCGGCGTGCCGGTGACGACGACGCGGTCGGACGTTCCCGTCACGCCTCGACTCCGCGGTCGAGCGCGGCGAGCACCTCGTTCAACCGAGAGACGGCCTCGCGGGTTTCCTCGCGGGTTCCCGTCGAGATTCGAACACAGTTCGGGAGCCCGAACGAGGTGCAGTCGCGGATGATGACCCCGCGCTCTTTTGCGGCCTCTGCGACGGCGGTTCCGTCGCCGACCCGGGCAAGCACGAAGTTGCCGGCCGAGTCGAACGTCGGGGCGTCGAGCGCGCTCTCGATGTGGTCTCTGGCCCACGCAGCCGTTTCGACCGTCTTGTGAACGTGTTCTTCGTCGTCGATCGCCGCGAGCGCGGCCCGACAGGCCAGCTCGTTCGCCGCGAACGGGGTGTTGATTCGGGCGTACGCCCCACCCCACGCCTCGGGAACGACTCCGTATCCGATCCGGAGTCCTGCGAGCCCGTACGCCTTCGAGAAGGTCCGCAACACGGCGACGTCGTCGCGCCCGTCGAGCAGGCCGATCGCGCTGTCGACCGGAGAGAACTCGCCGTACGCCTCGTCGACGACGACGAGCGTCTCCTCGTCGGTGCCGTCTGCGATCGCTTCGACGGTGTCGAGCGGCACCACGGATCCGGACGGATTGTGCGGCGAGGTGAGGTACACTACGCGCTCGCCGTCGTACGCGTCGAGGACGGTCTCTGCCGTCTGCTCGAATTCGTCAGCCGGTGAGAGCTCGTACGTCTCGACGCCTGCGTGGTGGTACCGCGCCGACATCTCGTAGTAGGCAAATCCCGGATCGGGGACGAGGACCTGGTCGCCCGGCTCGAGTGCGGCACGGGAGAGGTAGTCGATCGAGCCGTCCGCGCCCGGCGAGACCCACACCTGTGTCGGGGAGACGTCCCACAGCTCGGCGATCCGTTCCGTGAGGTCCGTGTGTGAGGACTTCGGGTAGACGTTCACGTTCGAGGCGTGCTCGCGAATCGTCTCCACCGCGGCCGGACTCGGGCCGTGTGGGTTCTCGTTCGAAGAAAGTTTGATGAGCGACGACCGGTCGACCCCAAGCTCGCGGGCGACCTCCTCGACGCCCCGACCGGGGACGTACGGAGAGTGGTCAGAGAGATCCCGTGGTTGCATACCCTATCAAGCTCGCGGGCGACCTCCTCGACGCCCCGACCGGGGACGTACGGAGAGTGGTCAGAGAGATCCCGTGGTTCCATACCCTATTGTCCGGCGGCGTCGGCCTTAATACTGACCGAACTGGTCCACCGGAGACAGAGCACGGAGAGCGGTGATCGGCGGTCGGGCGGGAGTCGAGGGACGGTCGGGCGGGAGTCGGGATCGAAGACCGGATCACTGCTCGAAGCGACGAACCGCGGCTGCGACCGATTCCGGTCGGCCGGCGAGTGAGACTTCGATCCCGTCTTGGTCGTACGACACGTCGGCGACGAGATCGCGGTCGTACGCCCACGAGAGCGTCGCCTGCACGTCACCACCGTACGCGACGGTCAGGGTCTCCGTTGCCGTCGGGAGGGCGCCGACGACCCCCGAGACGACCGCGTCGACTCCAGTTCCGCCGAGTGCATCGAGGGGGATTGGGTCACACTGGGGCTTTAGCCGCGACGCAGCGAGTTCGTCGGCAATTGCGGTCGTGCGAGACACAACGTGGCTGGCGGTGTCGAACTCGGTCGCGCCGCTGTCGGTCGGCGCGACGTCAGTCGCTCCGTTGTCGGTCGGCGCGACGTCAGTCGCTCCGTTGTCGGTCGGCGCGACGTCAGTCGCTCCGCTGTCGGTCGGCGCAGTCGACTCGTCGACGCCGCGCTGTGAGACCAGCGCGTCGACGTGTGTCGCGACCGGGATGACATCGAGATGATCGTTGTCGAGCACGTCGACGACGGCCGTGAGCCGGCGACCGAGGTCCGATAGATCCCTGCCGGCGTCGATCACCAGCAGCGCGACCGCCGCCTCGCGAGCCACCGCGCGCGTTCGATCGAAGGCCGCGAGCGCCTCTGCGGGGAGCCCGGCGACGATGCCGGTCGTGTCCGTCAGTCGAAGCCGACGCCCGGCCAGCGTGATCGACGTCGTCGATGTCCCTGCAGTGGCAAGGGGCCGGTCCGCGACCGCGTCGGCGTGTGTTCCCGCGTCGTCATCGAACTCGACCGGAGCCGACGGATCGTCGGGTCCGGTTGCAGTCTCCGGACGGTCGGGTGGAGTCGTGCTCGAGAGCGCATCGCTCCACGTGGCAAGTCGGTCACAAATGAGCGACTTCCCCGTATTGACGTATCCGACGACGGCGACGCGGCTTGGACCGGGGTCACCACCGGACGCAGCTTCTCGCCCGTGACCGTCGGTCGTCGCTGTGCTCGACGTGCACGCTTCGAGGTCGGCCTCCAGCCGCTCGATCTGCCGTTCGAGGTCCCGTACTCGGCCGGCACCCTCCGGTCGGAGTCGTCTCGCGCGGCCGTCTCGACCGAGGACCTCTCGGAGGCGTGGAAGCTCGTATCGGCGCGTCGCGAGCTCGAACCGGAGCGTCGTCGCTCGGGAATCGCTCGCCGCTGCGATCAGCCCGAGCACGAGTCGAGGCCTGTCGACCACGGTCACGCCGTCGGGGAGTAGGTCGCCGAGCGAGAACGTCTGGCCCGGCGAGAGCGACCCGTCGTAGACGAGCGCATCGGCGTCGACGGCCGTCGCACGTCGGGCGACCGTCTCGGCCGCTCCCCGGCCGACGCCGTAGGTCGGATCCTCTCGCCGGCGCTGGGTGACCGCCTCGACCACGTCGTATCCGGCGGCGGCCGCGAGGGTGCGAATCTCGGTCGTATCCGGGTCCCGGTCCGCAGCCCGTCCGAGGAGGACGGTTTGCGGGGCTTGGCCGTCACGATCCTGGGGAGTGGCAGGCGTCACGAGCGTCTCGATGAGACACTCGTCTTCGAGGGGTGAAACCGCATCGGTTCACCGGAAACGTGGTGTGGTACCCGGCAGCATCCAAGCGGGGTAGACGAGAGCGTCGATCGGCAGGCTACGGTATGCGCACGTCGTGTTCGAGCGTGCCGACGCCCTCGACAGAGACGGCGACGGTATCGCCGTCGGAAAGCGGTCCCACGCCGTCCGGCGTCCCCGTCGCGATCACGTCGCCCGCCTCGAGCGTGAGGTACGCGGTTATCTCTTCGATAAGCGTCGGGACGTCGAACACGAGCTGTGACCGGTCCCCCGACTGTTTCGTCTCACCGCCGACGCGGAGCTCGACGGCCGCGTCGGCAGGCACCTCGTCGGGCGTCGCGACCACCGGACCGAGTGGGGCTGCGTTGTCGAAGGCCTTTCCACGCACCCAGTTCTGCTCGCGGTTCTGGTCGTCACGATTCGAGACGTCGTTCATGCAGGTGAAGCCCGCGACGACGTCCATCGCGTCCGCGGCGTCGACGTGCTTGCACGACTCGCCGATCACGACCGCGAGCTCGGCCTCCCAGTCGACGCGGTCTTTGCCGGCCGGGACGGTGACGGTGTCGCCGTGGCCGGCAAGCGTGTTCGGGGGCTTCAAAAACAGTAGCGGGCGATCCGGGACTTCGTTGTCCATCTCTGCGGCGTGATCGGCGTAATTGCGGCCGACACAGACGATCTTCGAGGGCTCCGCCGGCGGGAGCACGTCGATGGCCGAGTCGTCGAACGCGTACTCGTCGCCGCCGAACGAGACCGTCTCGGTCTCGGGGTCGTACCGTCCCTCGCGAACTGAACCGGCCGGGTCGCGGAACCGTGCGTAGTGCATAACGGGGCGATCGAAGGGTGGGTATAAATGGCCGCCGGCCGAGGCAGGCGCTGATCGGTCGGGAGGTGCCACCGGCTCGGTTAGACGGGGGTTTTTCACCCGTGCCGCGGACCTGATCGATATGTCACAAAGACGCGGTGCAGGGCTCCTCTCGGCGGCCGCCGTGGTCGGCGTCGTCGGTACCGTATTGGCGACGATCACCCCGCTTGTCGGCGGCGCGCCGCAGGCGTTCGTCGGCAGCGTCGTCACGAGTGGACTCGTCGGACTCGTCTTCGCGGGGCAGAACGCACTCACGTACGTGCGCCACGATGTGGTGAGCCTGCCGGCGGCGACGCTGACGACGATCTTCGGCGGGTGGTTCATGATCGCACCGCTCGTGTACGACGTCGGCTTCGTCGCGACCGCGGGCACGCAGCTCGCCGGACTGCTCGTGGCCGCGTTCGCGCTCTACATGGTCGTCGCCGATCTCGCGGGCGAGGTGTGAGCGCGATGTGCCTGCCGGCACATCGTCGATAGTGGCAGACAACAGCGTCGTCGCGCTGCCGACATTTATTACGTTTCGCGGTGACGTGTCGGGCGTACCATGGAGCTCACCTGGCACGGCCACTCCACGTGGCACGTCGTCGTCGGCGACACAGAGCTGCTCATCGACCCGTTCTTCGACAACCCGAAGACCGACGTCGACCCCGCGTCGCTCAATCCCGACTACCTGTTGTTGACGCACGGTCACGCCGACCACATCGGCGACGCCGGTCACTTCCAGGACGCGGTCGTGGTCGCTACACCCGAGCTGGCGTCGTACGTACAGGAGCACGTCGGCCACGAGACAGCCGTCGGTGGCATGGGAATGAACATCGGCGGGACCGTCCAGTGTGGGGACGCGTGGGTGACGATGGTTCGGGCCGACCACTCGAACGGAATCGAGACGGGGTACGAGCGCTCCGCCGGTATGCCGACGGGCTTCGTCGTTGGCGACGCGAAGCCGACACAGGCGTCGAACCGCGACTGCACCGCGTTCTACCACGCGGGCGACACCGGGTTGATGACCGAGATGGTCGACGTGATCGCCCCGTACCTCGAGCCGACCGCTGCCGCGCTCCCTGCGGGCGACCACTTCACCATGGGGCCGGCCGGTGCGGGAATCGCCGCCGACTGGGTCGGCGCCGAGGTGGTGTTCCCTATGCACTACGACACCTTCCCGCCCATCGAGATCGACACCCAGGAATTCGTCGACGAGGTCGAGGCAGCCGGCGCGGCAGCCGAACCTGTCGTCCTCGAGGGCGACGAGACCTACGTCATCGGCGAGTGAGCCCACAGCGTCACGACGCCTGCAGCGGTTCGTGACGCTCGACGCGAGAAGTAGGAAGATTTACGCACAAACGACTCATCCTTCGACCCGTCATGTCTGACATCGAAACCTCGACGCTTTGTGAATCGGGCTACGCGTGTACGAGTCAGGTCGGCGACTTCGACCTCCAGGTCGACGCGACCGACGAGACCGGCCCCAACCCGAACGCGACGCTCGTCGCGACGTACGCCTCCTGTTTCATCCCCGCGTTCCGCGTCGGCGCCAGTCAGGCCGGCGAGGACGACCTCGGCCAGCTTCAGATCGACGCGAGCGCGAGCCTCGACGACGAGGACGACCTCTCGTCGGTCGCGTTCGACCTCTTCGTCGAGGCCGACCTCGACGACGACGTCGCCGACGACCTCGTCGAGCGTGCAGAAGGGATCTGTCACGTCCACGCCGCACTCAAAGACGACCTCCAGGCCGCCGTCACGGTCCACGCCGACGCCTTCTAGATCGCACCCCTCGTGTCCGATACCGGTCCTATTTCACCGGCAACCCGGTGTCGCTGTAGGCCGGCCGACGTCGACACGTGCCGGTCGACAGCGGGCGCGTTTCGGCCGAGTGTGGGCGTCGGTCGGCCTCGAAGAAGCGATCGCCCCCCGAGGATACGCAGACCGTGTCCCCCCAGAACGATTTTGTCTGCGGCTGCGGTACGGTGCAGTATGGTCCTAACAGAGTCCGACTCCGAGCTCGACCGCGGCGACGTCGCCCCGTCGTTCGACCTCCCCGGCGTCGACGGCGACCTCGCGCTCGCGGACGTCGACGCCGAGGCGTTGTTGGTCGTGTTTACCTGTAACCACTGTCCGTACGCGAAAGCGAAGTTCGACCTCCTCAACGAGCTGGCCGCGACGTACGACGACCTCGCGGTCGTCGGGATCAATCCGAACGACGCGGCGGAGTACCCGGAGGACTCCCTCGAGGCGATGCGTGACCGCGTCGCCGAGGGGACGATCGCGTACGACGCGTACCTTCGCGACGAGACCGGGGCGGTGGCCGCGGCGTACGGCGCGGTGTGTACCCCCGATCCGTTCCTGTTCGGGCGAGAAGACGGCGAGTGGCGACTCCGATATCACGGTCGGCTCGACGACGCTCTGGGGCCCGACGAGGAGCCGACGACGAACTACGTGAGCGATGCCGTCGAGTCCGTGCTCGCCGGCGAATCCGTCTCGATCCCGGACCGCCCCTCGCGTGGGTGTTCGATCAAGTGGCCGGACGAGTGAGGGGGCGCCCCCACCGGTGACCGCAAGCGGCCGCGTGCCTCGGGCAACGAGGACCACACACGGGGGTTGAAATGGATCCCACACGACGTATCCGTATGAAGATGAAAGCCATCGGCGACCCCGAACTCCACGAGGTCGACCGATTCGACCACGGCGTGGGGTGGATCACCTACCCGAACGAGACGATGGAGCGGGCGAGTCACGCGCTCGCGGTCCCGCCCGGAGACGCCGCAGACGCCGAGGCGTCACCCGACGTGTGGGTGCTCGATCCGGTCGACGCCCCGGAACTCGACGATCTGCTCGACGAACTCGGGCGCGTCGCGGGCGTCGTCGTCGCGTTGGACAGACACAAACGAGACGCGGCCGCCGTGGCGAACCGTCACGACGTCCCGGTGTACGTCCCCGCGTGGATGACGGGCGTAGCTGACGCGCTCGAAGCTCCTGTCCGCCGGTTCGATCGAACGCTCGCCGACACCGGCTTCGAGACGATACGGATACGGGACTCGACGGTGCCGCCGTGGCAGGAAGTCGGACTCTTCGACGGGTCGACCCTCTACGTTCCCGAGTCGCTCGGGACGGCGTCGTACTTCCGTGGGAGCCGTGAGCGCCTCGGCGTTCACCCGATGCTGCGGTTCACCCCGCCACGCGGGGCACTGGGCGGCCTTGATCCGGACCGTGTCCTCGTTGGCCACGGCGTCGGCGTCCACGACGACGCGGGCGCCGCCATCGCCGACGCGCTCGCGAACGCGCGCCGGAAGGCTCCCGGGCTCTACGCGAAGACACTCCGTGATGCGATCAGCGTCTGAGCGGACCGTGTCGCCCGTCTACTGCACACGCGACCTCCTGACGGTATTGCTCGAAGACGCCGACGAGCGAGATCCGGCCGCGATCAATCGCCGGCTCTCGACGACGCCCGCGGGCGAGTTCGACGACGCCGTCGACCTCCCACCCGAGACGCCGATATTCACCCACTACACGCTCGGTGCGGCCGGCGAGTCGGTAAACGCCGTGTTCGGTGTCGACCTCGGAACGCCGGTCCAGGGCGGGCGAGGACGGTTCCTCTCACACCCGACGGGCCGACTGACGCTGTCGAAGACCGACGACCTCGCGGCCGTCGTCGTGGTCGCCGTGCCACCGTACGAGAGGGATCACGTGGCCGCGTTCGATCGGGCCGGGCGCGAGCGTGAGTTCGTCACCGTGGACGCGGTCCCACCAGCGGAGTCGGTCCCACGGTAGCGGCGGACGTCGTCCCGGCAAAACCCGAAATTAAAGACGGCGGGGCAGTAACGAGGGAGCGATGGCAGCACGGCCACCTGGTGGCGGCGGGTCCGCGGAACCGGAGGCGATAGAGTTCGGCATCGCGGCGCTGAGCGCGCGGCTCGACGAGTCGGACCTCTCGTATCCGGCGACGAGCCAGGAGGTGGTCCACGCACTTGGGGATCCGGCGATCCCGTACGACTCGAAGGGCCGAACCATGGAGCTCGCGTCGGCACTGGAGACCGTCCCAAAGTCGCGGTTCGAGACCGAGACTGAACTCCTCGAGACGCTGTATCCAGTGTTCGACGACGCCAGGCGACGCCGCGGGGGATTTTTCGACGGCCTCCGCGACGCCCTCCCGTTCTGACCGCAGCAGTGAGTGCCTCAGAGAGCGGTCACGCCGCTCGAGAGACGCTTATGTTACGAGAGGGGCGGTCACGCCGCCTGGCCGTCAGGGTCGCCTTCGGCGTCTGCGTCGTCGGTATCGAGTCGCTCGATGACGTCCGTCACGAGCACGACGTCGCCGACGGCCCGAACCCAGCGGTACGGGACGATAACCCCAGTCGACCGGTCGACGCGGCCGGCGAAGAGTTCGTGGTTCAACTCGGCGAGTGCGAGGCCGGTCACCGCCTGTGCGTCCAAGTCGAGACGGACGTCCTCGATCTCGCCGACGAAGACGCCGTTTTTCGAGTACACCTCTCTGCCCCGACGAAGACGCCGTTTTTCGAGTACACCTCTCTGCCGACCAGTGACGTGATCTCCTCCGGTGTCGGGGGCATGTTCCGTACGGTCACGAGCACGCCTATTAAGGATTCGTTGTCGGATGCCGGCCGTCTGACGCCGGGGGCGTATCGACCCGCGACCGCCTCACCCCCCGCGGAGGAGGCTGGTTACGCCGGCCGTCTCGGCGACGACCCAGGCCACGAACAACACGTACGCACCGGCGAGGGCGTACGACTCGACGGCCGTGAGCGTCAGGTCGGTTCGAAGCATGCCGAACAGGAGGACCGTCGCGAGCGTGAGGACGGCGAGCATCGGCACGGCCACGGCGAAGTTCACCGGCACGGCCCCGACGAGGAGCACGCCGACGGGGATGACGACGAGGAGGTCGAACGTGTTCGACCCGAAGACGTTGCCGAGACTGGTCGCGCTATTATCATCGCGCGCAGATCGCACACTCACGAGCGTATCGGGTAGGCTCGTCGCCGCGGCGATGATCGTCATGCCGGCGAGAAACTCAGAGATGCCGACCGCAGCCGCGAGCGACTCAATCGCACCGACAAGTAACTCGACGCTCACGAGGATGACTGCGAGACCGGCAAGGAGCGTCGCCCACTC
>Ga0209946_1000230_pt1 | contig 23603 bp, 16 predicted proteins | sample SalPon2_A_H2O_MG_FD_185704 | JGI IMG/M metagenome (GOLD analysis project Ga0209946, IMG submission 185704) | Salt pond water microbial communities from South San Francisco under conditions of wetland restoration - Salt Pond MetaG R2_A_H2O_MG... | ecosystem: Environmental > Aquatic > Non-marine... | reverse complement strand
TACCGCCGTCCGCGCCGGTGTCGGCGTGGACGGTGTCGATCTCGGGGATCTCCTGGGTCATGCGGCTCTTGATGGCCTGGATCGTCATCGGGGAGATGCCGCAACCGGAACACGCGCCGCCGAGCATAATTGTCACTTCGCCGGCCTCGCGGTCGAGGTTCTGGATCGCCGCGCTGCCGCCGTGCATCTGGATCTGCGGGAAGTTGCGGCGCAGGAAGTTACTGATTCGCTCGCGGAGTTCGTCGTCGGTGTCGGCCGTCTCGGTGCTCATGGATTCCGGTACGTAGCGCAGCCGTATGAAGATTTGCCTCCGGAGCGTACGCCGCTGCCGCGTCGCCTCAGATCACGTCCCGTGCTGCCAACTGTCCATGTACTCGCGTTGCTCGTCGCTCAGCGCGTCGATCCCGATCCCCTCGGCGTCGAGTTTGATCTCGGCGACCTCCCGGTCGAGTTCGTCCGGGACCTCGTGGACGCCGGCGTCGTACGAGTCGGCGTTCTCGACCATCTCCCGCACGCAGACCGCCTGGATGCCGAAGCTCTGGTCCATCACTTCGACGGGATGGCCCATCGCGACCGGCGAGGCGAGGTTGACGAGGCGGCCCTCCGCGAGGACGTTGATCCGGCGGCCGTCGGCCATCTCGAACTCCTCGATGCCGTCGCGGACCTCGCGGCGGGCGACGGCCTGGTCGTCGAGCGAATCGAGGTCGATCTCGACGTTGAAGTGGCCGGCGTTCGCGAGGACGGCGCCGTCGGCCATCCGCTCGAAGTGCTCGCCGACGATCACGTCGCGGTTGCCCGTCGTCGTCACGAAGACGTCGCCCTTTCCGGCGGCTTCGGCCATCGGGCAGACCTCGTAGCCCTCCATGTGGGCCTCGAGCGCGCGGCGGGGCTCGACCTCCGTGACGATCACGTGGGCGTTCTGCCCCTTCGCCTTCTTCGCGACGCCCTTCCCGCAGTAGCCGTAGCCGGCGACGACGACGGTCTTACCGGCAAAGGAGAGGTTCGTCGTCATCGCGATGTTCGACAGCGAGGCCTCGCCGGTGCCGTGGACGTTGTCGAAGAGCCGCTTCATCGGCGTGTCGTTGACGGCGAACATCGGATAGTGCAACTCGCCGTCGCCGTCCATCGCGCGCAGGCGGTGGACGCCCGTCGTCGTCTCCTCGCAGCCCCCGAGGATCGAGTCGATCAACTCGGGGTACTCGTCGTGGATCGCCATCACGAGGTCGCCGCCGTCGTCGACGGTGACCGTCGGCCCGTGATCCAGCGTGGCCTCGATGGCGGCGTAGTACGCCTCGTCGTCGACCTCCCGTTCGGCGTAGGAGGTGATCGCGTCGTTGGCGTCGAGGGCCGCCGAGACGTCGTCGTGGGTCGACAGCGGGTTACAGCCGGTGATGGCGACCTCCGCGCCGGCCTCCGCGAGGACCTCCGTCAGGACCGCGGTCTTCGCCTCGACGTGCATCGCCATCGCGACCGTCTGGCCCTCGAGGGGCCGTTCGTCGCCGAACGTCTCGGCGATCGAGGTCATGATCGGCATGTGCTGGCGGGCCCACTCGATCTTCTTCCGCCCGGATTCGCGCGCCCCGGACGGGTCGTCGAGTCGGTCGGTGATCGTCGGATGACTCATACCCGTTGTGAGGGGCGAGCGCCGGAAAACGCTACCGAACGGCGGACGGCGCGCCCGGTTCGGCCGGGGGGTCCCGCGTCGGTCAGCGACCCGGCGGACCGTTCCCCGGACCGTCGTCGCCGTTTCCGGGGGCGTTGCCGCTGTGCCCGGGACCGCCCCCTGTCGACCCCTCCTCGTCGTCCCGATCCGTCCCCTCGGCGCGTTCGTCCGCCCCGTCGTCGCCGTCGGCTTCGCCGGCGTCGTCGTCCCGATCGGCGTCGGTATCCTCGTCGCCATCGGCGTCGTCGCTTCCGGGTCCGGCGTGCTCCGGTGGTCCGGCGTGCGCCGGCGGTCCGCCGTCGCCGTCGGGTCCGGCGTGTGCCGGCGGTCCGACTCGGCCGTCCGTCCCGGTCCCGTTCGCCGAACCGGTTCGGTTCCCGGCGGTCGCGTTCCCCGGACCCGCGTGTGCCGGCGGATCGCCGGGGTTGTTCGAGGTCGCGAACTCGGCGACGCGCTGGCCGACGGTCCCGTCGCCGACCTCGGAGAGCCCGCGGACGAACGCCGCCACCTGGAACCCGAACGGCTGTTCCGTCCCGCGTTCGGCCATCGGACCGGTGGCGTTCCCGGAGTCGGCCGGCAGCGTCTCCCGCGTCGTCGCGGTCCGGTCGCCGACGGTCGCCCGAATCGTCGCGTTCAGCCGCTCCTCGGGCGTCGGAAGCTCGAGGGTACCGTTTTCGTCGGTGGTGTACGTGCCGGCACCCGCGTACGCGTCGGCCCCGGTATCGACGCTCGCGTTTCGATCGGCGGGTTCGTCGTCGTCTGCCGTCTCGTTGCTGTCCTCGATCGTTTCGTTACCGTCCGCGACGGTTTCGTCGTCGGGCGAGGCGTCTCCGTCGTCGACCGTCACGTTCACCGTGGCGTTCGCCGCGGCCTCGCCGTCGTCGGTCACGGTCACGAGGACGCCGTCGTTCACCGAGGCGTCGACGGTCAGGTTCCCGTTCGGCGATTCCGTGTCGGCGACCGCCAGCCCGGGTCCGATCATCGACAGCGCCAGCAGCGTCGACAGCGCGACGGCGGCCAGCCGTGTGTTTCGCTTCATGTTCGTCCGTCGCTACGCAGAGGACCCGATTAAACCGGGGCGCTCGTTCAGTCGGTTCACGCCGTTCGTCGGACGCTCGAGCCGGACGCAGGACGCGCTATATCGTTTATAACTGCATCTGAGTGTTCAATCGTCCGACTCGGCGCGCTCGATCAACGCCCCGGCGCGCCGTTCGGCCTCGCGCGTCACCGCCGCCTCGTCGAGCGTCAGGAGCTCCCGGTCGCGGACGACGACCTCGCCGTCGACGACGGTGTGTCGGACGTCCGACCCCCGGACGGCGTAGGCGAGGTGGCTGAGGAGGTCGTGAGCGGGCGTGAGGTGCGGCTCCTCGAGGTCGACGACGGCGAGATCAGCGAGCGCGCCCGCCTCGATCCGCCCCGACTCGAAGCCGAGCACGTCCGCCCCGCCCTCGGTCGCCGCCCGGACGACGTCGGGTGCGGCGACCGCCGCCGCGTCGTCGGCTTCGAGTTTCCCGACCATCGCGGCGTCCCGCAGTTCGTCGAAGACGTCGAGGTCGTTGTTCGAGGCCGCGCCGTCGGTGCCGATCCCGACGGTCACGCCCGCCTCGAGCATCGCCTGCACGGGGGCGATCCCGCTGGCGAGCTTCATGTTCGAGGCCGGACAGTGGGCGACGCCGACGCCGCGCTCGGCGAGCAGTTCGATCTCCGCCTCGTCGACGTGGACGCCGTGGGCGATGAAATCCCCGGCCTCGAGCAGCCCGAGATCGTCGGCGTGTTCGAGCGGCCGGACGCCGTGCGCCTCGAGGATGGGATCGACCTCGTCGGCGGTCTCGTTGGCGTGGTAGTGCAGCGGCACCCCGGCCTCGCGGGCCCGCGGGGCGTACTCCTCGAGGAGGTCGGCGTCGACGGTCGTCAGCGAGTGCGGCATCAGCGCGCTCCGTATCCGACCCCCCGCCGCGCCGTCGAGTTCGCGGGCGACCGAGAGCCCCTCCTCGAAGTCCGCTCGCGCCTCGGCCTCGTCCTTGCCCACGGTCACGATCCCGTGGCCGACGCGCGCCCGGAGTCCGGCCTCGGCGAGGGCCTCCGCGACCGCCGGCACCTCGAAGTACATGTCCCCGAGGGCGGTCACGCCGTTCTTCAGGAGTTCGACCGCGCCCAGACGGGTCCCGGCGACGACGTCCGCCGGTTCGAGGGCGGCCTCGACCGGCCAGATGTCCTCCCGGAGCCACGCGTCGAGGGGCTTGTCGTCGGCGTACCCGCGAAGCAGCGTCATCGCGGCGTGGCAGTGGGCGTTGACGAGGCCGGGGACGACGAGACACCCATCGGCGTCCAGCGTCTCGTCGCCGCCTGCGGTGTCGCCGGTCTCGAGGATCCGTCCGCGCTCGCGGTCGGCGAGGACGTCCGCCTCCCGAACCGTCATGTCGGGGAACAACACCCGTCCGCCGGCGATCTGTAGCGTGCTCATGCGACCGCGTTCGGCGGGGATCGGGTTGAAACCCCCGGACGCGCCGCCCCGGCTCCGGTGATCGGGGGCTTCGGCCGCCCGACCGAAGCTACTTGATCGAGCCGGGCGAGGCCGCGGTATGGCGACGGCGTCGCTCCCGGAACCGACGGTTCTGGCCCACGCGAAGGAACGCCTCTTCGACGACCCCGACGGGGCGGACACCTACGCGGTCTGTGACACCCAGTTCGCGGCCGAGGAGTGGCTGTCCGGTCGACCGATCCCCGAGGCGGTTCGCGAACGGCTCGCACCGTTCAACCACGTTCGCGTCGGCTCCGGCTACCCGGACCTCGTCGGGGCCGGGGTTCCGGACGCGGACCTGCTGGCCGTCGAGCGTCTCGACGACCGGCCACCGCTCGTCGTCGTCGAGGCGAAGGGCCACACCGACGGCGGCACCGTCGACGTCGAGCGCGGGATCGTTCAGGCCCACGACCGCCTCGGCGGCGCGAACGCCGCCTACGTCGCGGCTCCCGCGGCGTCTGTCTCCCCGTCCGCGCGGACGCTCGCGAGCGAACTCAACGTCGGGGTGTTGGGCGTCGCGGCCGACGGCCGGGTCGAGCCGATCGAGCGACCCCGCGTCGTCGGCCACCGCACGGACGACGACGCGGCTGCGATCCGGTTTCAGGCGAGCGCCCAGGGCGTCACCGACGACTCCTTCGGACTCAACCACCCGAAGAACTACCTCGGGTATCCGATCGCGCTCGCCGACGCGGGCGACACACAAGCCGCGATGGAGTCACACGTCGTCGGTGCCGTCGACGACGCCCGTCGCGGCGCGGCCGCGCTCGGATTGATCGACGAGCGCCCACACCGGACCGACCTCGCGCCGCTGGGCGAGGAAGTCGTCCGCTTTGCACTGTCGCGGCACGGTTCGACCGGGGCGGCGCTCGAGGCGCTCGAGGCGTTTCGTCGGTCCCGGGCCCGCTTTTGCGAACTCGCGCCCGAGTGGGGACTCCTGGCCCGTCGCGTTCTCTGGGCCTATCCCGCGGCCCGGCTGCTCGTCACGGAGCTCCAGACGATGTTCGACGACGGGATCGAATCGCCCTCCCTCGTCGAATTCGTCGAGTGGCTCTTCGTCCAGCACCCGACGTTCGCGGTCGAGTTGTTCGTCCGGGGGACGGGCGACGCACGCGGGCGTGTGCTCGACGGGTCCGGCGAACTCCGGACCGACGCGCTCGAGGGCGGTGACGTCTACCACGCCCCAACTGTCTTCCAGTTGAAGGCGATGCTGTACCACGCGGGGCTCGTGACCGAACGCGGCGCCGAGCCGAGCCGTCTCGACCCGACGACGGACCGGTGGGCGCTTCGGGAGCCGGTGTCGGTGGGGAACGACAGGGGCCGCGGGACGGGCACGTCGACAGACTGGAGCTGACCGAGGCGGTGTGGAAACGCACCCGGCGCATCGACCGCCCCGTTTTTTGTCGCCCTCGACGTGGGGCCGGGCATGGACGAGGAACTGCCGGAGCCGGGGATCACCGCCGAGCGGACGTTCCGGGTCGAACCGCGACACGCGACGGTTCTGTTCGGCGAGCAGGACGAACCGCCGGGACTGCCCGCGGCCGCCGACGCCGATTCGGACGAATCCATCGGGGTGTTGGGGACGCCGCAGTTGCTCGCCGAGGTGGAGTTCCTCGGCCGGGAGTCGCTGCGCGGACACCTCCCCGAGGGCACCGGCGTCGTCGGCGTCGACGCCGAGGTGACACACCGCCGAGCCGTCCCCGTCGGCGAGTCGGTCTCGGTGCGAACCGAGGTCACCGACGTGACCGACCGGACGATCACCGTCGCGGGCGACCTCTCGCTCGCCGATTCGGGGGCGTCAGTCGGCGACGTCCGCAACCGCCTCCGGGTCGTGCGCCGGGCGGCGTTCGCGGATCGGATCCCCTCGCGGTGAGAGGCGGCCCCGCCCACGCACCGTCCCGGAAGCCGAAAGGGTTGTACCGCGTCGCCGAGACGTTCCCCCGTGGTCCCCTGGCCCGTCCGCGCCGTCCTGATCCCCCCGCCGATCCGCCGATCCATCGAGACCCACGTCGCCGCCGCCCACCCCCACGAGGCCGGCGGCTTTTTGCGGTGCGTTCGTCGCGGTGACCGACTCCGCGCCACCGGGAACGTGCCGGTCCCCAACGACTCTTCGACCCCGAAGCGCCGCTTCGAGACGACCGTCGACGACCGCGCGCCGCCGCCGCCGCGCGTCTTCTATCACTCCCACACGAGTCCCGCGTCCATCTCCGGGCTGACGCCGGTCGACAGGCGCTCCATCCCCGAACCGTTCGCCCTCGTCGTCTTCGCGCCGCGGGAAACCGCCTTGAGCTACCGGGCGTTCAAGCGCGGCCTGCTCAAGTGGCGCGAACTCCGCGTCGAGGCGAGTTCGTCGCGGTCGCGACTCCCCCGCCTCTAGTCGGGGCCTCGTCCGTTCGGCGCCCAGTGTACAAACTGTTTATACACGCCCGTACGGACACCGGTACTTCGTACGTACACCCCCGCTACACAAGTAAATATACAAATACAGGCCAGAGTTTTTCATTGATGAACGTATTTCCATCTCTGTCGACAATATGCACGCGAAAAAACGGAGCGAGCCCGATAGAGTAGACGAATACGTATTAAATAGGTCCGAATCGGCGGGGGGACGGCAGCGATGAGCGTCATCCTCTACGGGATCGTCGGCATCATCGTCACGATGCTGGGCATCGGGTTCTACGTCGCCCGGAAGGTCAAAGGCGACAGCGTCAACTACATCGTCGCCGGCCGGGGGCTCGTCCTCCCGCTGGCGGCGGCGACGCTCATGGCCCAGTCGCTGGACTCGAACGCGACGCTCGGCAACACCGATCTCGTCGCCTCCTTCGGCTTTTGGGCCGGGGCCGCGCTGCCGGTCGGGTTGGCGCTGTGTCTGTTCCTGACCGGCCTCTTTTTCGCCAAGCCCATGAACCGGATGAACCTCACGACGCTGCCGGACTTCTACCGCCGCAAGTACGGCCGGACAGCCGAGATCCTCGCCAGCGTCATCATGTCGGTCGCCTACGCGTTCCTCCTGGCCGGGAACCTCGTCGCCGGGGGGTTCCTCTTCGAGATCTTCGTCGGGACGAGCTTCCAGGTCGGCGTGTTCCTCATCGCCGCGCTCGTCCTCGCCTACACGGTCGCCGGAGGTCTGTTCTCGGTCGCCTACACCGACTTCCTGCAGGCCGGCGTGGCGTTCGTCGGATCGATCGCGCTCATCGTCTTCGTCGCGACCCAGTACGGGATCACCATCCCAGACGGGATGGGGCCGACGAACGTCGGCCAGTTGACCGATCCGAGCCAGGGGGCCTACATCAACCTCGCGACGATCGTCGCCCTCGGGTTGGGCGACATCGTCGCCATCGACTTCATGGAGCGGGTCTTCGCGGCCGACAGCCCCGAGACCGCCCGCAAGGCGTGTTTCATCGGCGCCGCCGGCACGCTCGTCATCGGCGTTCCCTTCTCCGTCGTCGCGCTGTCGGCCAACCCCATCCTCTCCTCGCTCGGCGTCGAGGCCGGCAACCAGGCCGTCCTCTACGCGCTGTTGCAGAACGCGGTGCCGCCGTGGCTCGGCGCGCTCGTCATCGCCGGCATCCTCGCCGCGTCGTTCTCGACGAGCGACGGCGCGATCTTGGGTACCTCCGCGGTCATCGCCCGCAACATCGGGAACATCCGCGTCGATGAGAGCACGGCCGTTGCGACCGACGGCGGCTCCGACGAGGAGCTACTCGGCACCGACAGCGACCGGCTGCTCACGGTCACCCGCCTGATGTCGATCCCGATCACGCTGCTCGGCATCTTCTTTGCGATCCGGGTCTCGGCCACCGGGATGTTGCTCGTGTTGGCCTTCGACATCATGCTCGCCGGGGCGTTCGTCCCGCTGGTGTTGGGGCTCTACTGGTCGGAGATGGCCAACACCCCCGCCGCGCTCGCGTCGATGGTCGGCGGCTCCGTGACGCGGCTGGTCCTGTTCGTGCTCGTTCCGACGACGTACGCCTACGAGAACACGCTGTTGTACATCGAGAACGACATCTTCACCGCGTCGTTCGACGGGCTGCCGACGTTCATCGCCGCGGCAGTCAGCCTCGTCGCCTTCGTCGTCGTCGCCTACGCGACGAAGGACAGCTACGGCGCCCGCGAACTCGACCGAGGCGGACGGCGCACCGTCGTCGCCAGCGGCGAGAACGACGACGAGTGACCGCCCGGGCACAGTTCGTTTATATCGCATATAGTTGTCCGAACATCCACCAAGAGATTTAAACAGACAAAGCTCGTTGATTTCGATGTCGAATGGACCCGCATATCCCAGTTCGATGGTGTCGTCGATGAAAGGTGACGATCTGCGCATCCGCCGGAAGGCCCAGCAGTTGGGCTCCTCGACGCTCGCCGTGACCGTGCCCGCCGAGTGGGCACACCACCACGACCTCGAGAAGGGCGACGAACTCATCGTCCAGCGCGACGAGAACGGCAACTCGCTGCTCGTCACCCCGGAACACCCCGCGCTCACCGAAGCCGAGACCACCATCGCCGCCGGGGAGATGAGCGCCGACGCGCTCTCGCGGGCGGTCGTCACCCAGTACGTGCTCGGCCGGGGGTTCATCCGGATCGAGGCCGAGGACGGCCTCGATGCGGGGCAGTACGACGCCGTCCTCGACGCCGAACGCCGCCTGATGGGACTCGGCGTCGTCGAGGAGTCGGCCACCCACATCACGATCCGCTGTTCGGTCGACCCCGGCGACTTCGATCTGCCGACGCTGTTCGGCCGACTGGGGCGGACCGAGGCGACGATCCGATCGAGCGCCGTCGACGCCCTCCTCGAGGGCGATCCGGCGGCCGCCCGGCGCGCGCGAAACCGGAGCCCGCAACTGGAGAAGCTGTTCTCGTTGTTTCTCAGACTCGTGTTCACCACGTACCGGAACCCAAGGCTCAACCAGGCCGTCGGCGTCGGCACCGGCTTTCCGCTCATCGGCTACCGGTCCGCCGCACAGGACGTCGCCCTGATGGCCGGGATCGCGGACGAGATCGCCTCGATCGCCGCCGACCGGATGGACGAACCCCTGACCGGCGAGGTGGCCGAGGGCATCGAATCGGTTCAGACGGCCCTCGACGGGGCCGCCGAAGCCGTCCGGGAGGCGGTCGTCGACCCGGAGTACGCCCGGGTGACGGCGGCCCGCGAGCGGATCGACCGGTTTCAGGATCGGTCCGCGGCCGCGATCGACCACCTCGAGGCCGAACGGCCGGAACCGCTGCTCGCGCTCCACCGGATCCACCTCCTCTTCGAGCGCAGCGCGTGCCACGCCGAGGACACCCTCGACGTGGCGACTCACCTCGCTTTCAGGGAGAGCCCGGACGTCGTGACGCGGAACGACCGGTGAACGGTCCCGAGCGCGTCCGACTCTCTCGGACGCCAGCAGAGTGTTCGGGTGTCGTTACCAATCGGCTCCAACCGGGGAGCGTCGGGGGAAGCTGCATCCGCCCGCGGTGCCGTCCGTCGACAAAACTCTCCTCGGTAGCCAGCTCGACACTCCGGTTTGCGCGGCGGCGCTGTCCCTCGATCGGTGCACCCACGAACGGACCACTGGGCTCCGTCAGCAGGGCAGCGATACAGGTCTGTCGTGGGCCGTGAGCCTCGTTGACCATGATAATTACATCGGTCGTCGACACAAAAACCGAAGTAGGCTAGCGGGAGTGCACGGACGAACTCCTCGACCGAGTTGTGGCTATCGCGGTCGAACCACACGTCCGAGACTGTCCGAATATCTGATTCCACGTGGCCAGTACAGGGGGACACGTTGTTCAATATGTGCTTTCCTTTCTGTTAAACGAAACACTATGTGCCTTCACGAACAGCACAATGTATGAGTTCAGCTCCATCTCTCACAGAGGTTCGTGAGGTGTTCGAGGCGCTTGGGCCGCCTGGAACGCCGTTTACGACGACTGAGGTCGCCACAACGTTCGACTGTACCGACCGAACAATCTACAACAGACTTGAGACGTTGGTCGAAGGTGGTGTGCTGGAGACAAAGAAAGTCGGTGCCCGCGGTCGTGTCTGGTGGCGACCAGTGGAGGCAGACGGCGAGAACGAACGGAATACCGAGGAAACGCACCTGAAACTGCTTGAGTCGATCAACGAAGGGCTCTGTATTATCGAAGTGTCATTCGACGCTGACGAGCAGCCAGTCGACTACCGATTCCTCGAAACAAATCCCGCGTTCGATGAACTCACTGGCTTACGAGATGCAGCGGGCAAACGGATACGCGAGTTGGACGTAGACCACAATGACCACTGGATCAAAAAATACGGTGCTGTCGCACAGACTGGTGATCCCATTCAGTTCACAGAATATGCGGAGCAGCTCGGTGAGCGGTGGTACGAAATCAATGCATTCCGGATTGGTGATCCAACAGAGCACACCGTTGCCGTCCTCTTTGATGATATCACCGAAAATAAACATGCCGAGAACGCGGTAGATGAGGGTGAAAAACGGCTTGAAGCGTTGCTGGAAGCCACCACACAGGGAGTCTATCGAATAAGCCCAGACTGGTCGGAAATATACCAACTCTCGGGAGAAAATTTCATCGACGACGACCCTCCCAACACGTGGCAAGGGTATATCCCCGAAGACGACCGAGAGCGTGTCGGGGAGGCAATTGACGAAGCGATCGAGACACAGAGCCCGTTCGAATTAGAACACCGCATTACCCGCGCCGACGGGACCATCGGATGGGTAGATTCGAGGGCAGTACCGATAGTAGAGGACGGCGAGACCGTCGAGTGGGTCGGCACGGCGACGGATATCACCGAACGCAAAGAGCGTGAATCGAGGATCGAACGCTACAAACTGTATCTCGAAAGCGCCCCCGATCTCATCACGGTCTTGGACAAGGACGGGGTAATACAGTACGACAGTTCGGGGGTCAGTGACATGCTCGGATACGGCGCTGAAGAACGAATCGGTGATTCAGGATTCGACTATATTCATCCTAATGACCGCGACCGGATCAGAAGACGATTCAATAACCCTGGCGAGGATGTCTCCCGATTGAAGCAGTATCGCGCCCGGACGAAAGACGGAGACTGGATCTGGTTGGAGAGTCGTACCCGTATTCCCGCCGAGGATCACACACTGGACGACATCGTGGTGACCGCACGGGATATCACTAAACGGAAGGAACAAGAACGCAAACGGCAGGAAGTGGTCGATCGGGTTACTGACGGGATTATTGAGCTGGATGCCGACTGGCGTTGCACATTTCTCAACGGGAAGGGTGGAGAGTTGGCGAATACGTCTGAATCTGAACTCCTCGGTCGAACCTTCTGGGAAGTGTTCGAAGACGCACGAGGGACAACATTCGAAAAGAAGTACCGCGAGGTGATGGACACCAGAGAGCCAGTCTCGTTCGTCGAGTATTATCCGAAGCTCGACGGGTGGTTCGACGTGCAGGCGTATCCAAACGATGACGATGGGGTCGCGATCTACTTCCGCGACGTCACCGAGCGAAAGGAGCGAGAACAGGCCCGACAGCGAGCACAAAAACGGTACCAGAAGCTGTTGGAGCTGGCACCAGCCCCGATCTTCGCCGTCGATCCCACGACGGAGGAAATCCTCGAAGCGAACGAGGCTGCCGGAGAACTCATCGGCTGCCAGCCAGACGAGCTCATCGGCCGAACGCGGACATCTGTTCATCCCACTACAAAAACCGACGGGTACAATACGATATTCAAAAAGGCAACGGAACGAGGGGGAACGTGGCGATACCTGCCTGATGGCTCTCCAACCTGTGTCGTCACCGAACACGGTGAGGAAATCCCCGTCGAAATTACTGGGAGAAGGGTCGAACTGGAAGGAGAAGATATCATCTACGGCGTCCTCCTGGATATCAGCGACCAACTCGAATACCAGGATCGGATGCGTGCGCTCAACGGGGTAACACACGAGTTGTTCGAGGCCGAGACCGAACAGGAGGTAAAGCGAATGGCGGTCGAAACGCTGGCAGACGTTCTCGACGTCTCTACTGTCGCCATGTATCAGTTCGACGAAGAGGAGTGGAGACTCTGGCCGACGGTCCATACTAGCTCGACTGAAGCCGCCGAACAGATCGACGATCCGCCAGTGTTTGAACCTGGAGTCGGGGTCGAGTGGAGTGCGTTCACGGACGGACAGACGGAAACCGTCGATGACTTCCGAACGCAGGAGACGCACTACGATTTCGATCGGACAATCAGGAGTGAATTGGCTGTTCCGATCGCCGATCGAGGGGTTCTCCTCGTGGGAGATACCCGACCGGACATGTTCGACGACTGGGACATCAGTCTTACCGAGACACTGGGGGCCACGGTCGAGACGGCACTCGACCGCACCGAACAGAAACGAGAACTCCGAGAACAGCGCCGGGAACTGCAAGAGATGGAGGAATTAAATGAACAGATCCGGGACATAGCTCACACGATCGTTCAGGCGGAAACGCGAGCGGAACTCGAACAGTCGGTTTGTGAGCAACTAGTTGGATCAGATCTAATCGAGTTCGCTTGGACCGGCCGCGTCGACCTCGAATCAAAAGTAGTGGTTCCCCAGACGCGGGCTGGTTCGGGCGATGGCTACCTCGATAGTGCCGCACTCATGCTCGATGAGCATTCAGATCCAGAACCGTCTGTACAGGCTGTACAGTCTCGGGAAGCGTGTAGTTCGGATACCGTATCCGGTGTCCGACACGGTGACTGGCGAGATGCGGCGATCGAACAGGAGTTCCGAGCAGCCCTGAGTATCCCGCTGATATATAGGGAATCGTTCTACGGCGTACTCAGTGTGTACACGCGAACAACATCGGGCTTCCCAGATGCCCTGAAATCAGTCCTGTGTGAGCTCTCCGATTTGGTTGCCCACGCGGCGTTTGCAATCGAGCAAACAGCAGTGCTGCAGACGGAGCAAACGATGGAACTGGAGTTCGAGATTCGAGGCCAAGATCACCTCTTCTGTCGGCTCGCTGCCGTGTTTGACTGCGAACTCAAACTCGAAGGAACCGTTCCGCAGCCGGGGGAGTCGACGACCGTCTTCGTCAGCGTTTCCGATGAAACGCCCGAACAGGTACTCGAAAGGGCCAAAAGAATGGAAGAAATCGAGGGGGCCCGGCTAATTGAGCAAAAGGAAAAAACACTCATCCAGCTGAAGCTTGTCGAACCGTATATTTGGTCAGTTTTGTCCGGTAAAGGCTTTATATTGCGGGAGCTGTGGGCAGACAGTGCTCGGTGTCGAGTAACGGTCGAAGTTCCGAAAGCGACTGGTACTCGACAGGCGGTCAACCTGATCATGTCGCGGTACGAAGACGCACAGTTACTCGCGAAAAAGGAGGCACGCACGTCATCCGATTTGAACGGTTCTGCGGTCGGAGGCGTTCTGGAGGCACTCACCCCTCGACAGCGCGAAGTCGTAGAAACGGCCTATCGGTGCGGATATTTCGACTCGCCTCGGGGTGCTAGTGGCGATGACATGGCGGAGTTGTTCGGATTCTCGAATGCAGCCTTTCACCAGCACGTTCGAAAGGCAGAACAAAGGCTGTTCGAGGAACTCCTAGAGGATGTTGACAGTTCGTTGCCTGCAATGGGGGCTATCAACGAATGAATTCTGCCGACCGACAGTAGTGCTTGTGAAACTTCATATATTAACCTAAGCCAGCGTAGAAGCTTTTCATCTAAATGTATTGTTTTATTACCTAATCACGGTTCGATACCGCCAGGGACAACGAACGAAGCGCAATGTATCACTCAGTCCAAGTGTCGTTTGTTCCAATGAGGGTGGATAACAGCACGGACAGAACAGTCGTGGGAAACGAAGCGCACAACGGACGTAGTATACATGATTGATAAGATCCGGCTGAGTGGGTTCAATCTACGGCCAAAAATAATACTTGCATTCGTCATCGTCGCGTTGTTCGCCGGAATTGTGGGTGGGATCGGCTACTTATCGGTTGGGGCCGTCGACGATGAGACACACAGAGTTGCTGACGATTCCAAGGAACTGGATGCCGCATCTGAAATTATCTACGCAGTCGAAGAACAGCAGAAGGCGATACTCCTTGCGCAGCTAGGACAACAACAAGAAGCGGAAGAGGTCCTAGACGAGGCGAACAAACACTACGACGAGGAGGGGATCGCAGTACTTGAATCCGAGAATATTCACTTGAGCGACGAGGAAGCCGAGCAGCTTACCAAGATTCAGCGACTCAACGAGGACTTTAATACGGCTGCTATCGAGTTCTTCGAGGCACGGGAAGCCGGTAATACCGAACTCGCCGAACGGAAAGCAGCGGAAGCGCTCGCTATCGACGAAGAGTTAAAATCGGCAACACGCGAGTTCGAACGTATAGTCGAGGCGGACGCGGAGCAGGCCGTTCTGTCCGCCGACCAAACGACACAGACGGCTCAACTCGCCGTTGCGGGGATTACCGTGGTCGCCTTCATCAGCGCCATTGCGATCGGGCTCTTCGTGGCACGGCGGATTTCGACTCCGATCAGACAGCTCTCCGAGGCGGCCACCGCCGCCAGCGAGGGCGATCTCGAGAAAGAACTCGACGACCACGTCGAAAACGACGAAATCGGTCGAATGATTGAGGCGTTCAAGGGGATGCGGAGGGATCTTCGTGGAGTCTTCGGGGAGATCGAGGATGTGAGCCAGGGAATCTCGAAAGGGGAGTTCGAGAGCGACGTCAAAACGGACTATCCCGGTACGTACGGTCGACTCATGCGGAACCTCGAGGATGGAACTGTTCAGCTTGATAACAGTTTCGCGGAGATACAACGAGTCAGTAACAACGTTAGCGAGAATACCCTCGATCAGTCGATCCAGACCGATAAACCTGGACAGTACGGCGCGGTATTGCTATCGCTGGAGACGGCAGTCAATCAATTGAACGATCGACTCGTGACCGTTCAACAGACCGCTAATGAGGTCGCAGCGGCCAGCGAGGAGAGCAAAACAACCGCGGTTGAACTTGACGAAGCGAGTGATGAAGTCGCTGCTTCTATCGAAGAACTCCAGCAGGCAAGCGACGATGTTGCACAATCGGTCGAGGAAATCAGTGCTGGGGCCGACGAGCAAAACGACGACCTCCAGCGCGTGGTTGCCGAGATGAACGATCTGTCAGCAACCGTCGAAGAAGTCGCGGCTTCGGCTGATGAAGTCAGCACAACCGCACAGACCGCTGTCGACCGCAGCCAAGAAGGACAGCAGGCCGCTTCCGAGGCGACCGAAGAGATTACCGCCATCGAATCGCAGGCCGACGACGCAGTCACGCAGGTCAAAACGCTGGATAACAAGATCGCCGAAATAAACGACATCATCGAACTCATCACGGAAATCGCAGAGCAGACGAACCTGCTCGCGCTGAACGCCTCGATCGAGGCGGCTCGTGCCGGTGAAGCCGGCGAAGGATTCGCTGTTGTCGCCGAAGAGATCAAAAGCCTTGCTGAGGAGGTCGGAGAAGCCACGTCTGAGATCGAAACCCAGATCAAAGAAATCCAGTCGACGACAAGCGAGACGGTCGAGGGGATGGAAACGATGGCCGAACGTGTCGATCGTGGCTCCGAGACTATCGAAGAGACGATAGAAATGTTTGATGAGATCGCCAAGGTAGTCGATGAGGCCGAATCCGGCGTCGAAGAGATCAGTAGTGCTACCGATGATCAGGCCGCCTCGACCGAGGAGGTCGTTTCGACTATCGAAGGGGTGGCAAGCGTGAGCGACCAGACCGCAACTGAAGCGAGCACTGTTTCGGCGGCCACCGAAGAACAGGCGTCGTCGCTGACAGAAGTCGCCGAGACAGCCGAACACCTCTCGGATCTCTCGGATGCCTCGACTGCGGAGCAGCTCTCGGAGGCGTCAGAGACGCTCCGCGAGCAGGTTGCAGCGTTCGATCTCGATACTACGGAAGCAGCCGGTCCAGCGACGGCTGATGGTCCGAGTACAGCGCAAGTAGCCAGTGCAACGGATGGCGGCGAAAATCGACCATTGACGCCGAGTGACGATGAATAATCAGCGAGTATCCAACTCGTGAGACGAACAACGACGCAGTGCAACGACACATCGGCAAACAACAGACGAAGATGATCAACACAGATCCAGTACTATCCAAGACAAAAAAACACCATCAGGTACAACAGGACGATGCTAAGTCCACCCTGTACACAGGCGCAGCCGACGAAGCTGATCGGATCGACGTGCTTCACGTTGACGATGACAGGAGCCTACTCGACCTGTCCAAGACGTTTCTCGAACAGGAGAGCGATCTGTTGTCGGTCCACACCGAGGTGTCTGGAGAGGACGCACTCGGGTATCTGCAGGCTAATACCGTCGACTGTATCGTTTCCGACCACGATATGCCCGGATACAACGGTATCGAGTTGCTCGAACAGGTACGCGAGACGTATCCGGACCTACCGTTTATCCTCTATACGGGGAAGGGGTCCGAAGAAGTCGCAAGCAAGGCGATCTCCGCCGGTGTAACCGATTACCTCCAGAAAGAGACCGGAACAGAACAGTACAGTATCTTGGCAAATCGGATCACGAACGTGGTCGAGCAGGATCACGCCCAGCGTGCACTCGAAGCGAGTCGGGAACGGCTCTCGCTGCTCATCGAACAATCGCCGCTCGGTATCATCGAACATGATAGCGAAATGAATATTGTTCGTCTGAACGAGACAGGCGAAGACATACTCGGCTACACCGAGGCGGAACTTCGCGGGGAAACGTGGGAGAAAATCGTCACTAAGGACAGTTACGAGAGCGTTGACGAGGTGACGGACGCGCTGGTAGATGGTGGGGGAGGATATCACAGCATCGATGAAAATGTTCGCAAAGACGGGGAACATATCGTCTGTGAGTATCACAACCGAGTCATAACCGACGAGGAGGGTGATGTCGTCTCCGTCCTCTCGCTGTTCAAAGATATCACCGAGCGTAAAGAACGCGAACAGCGACTCCGGGAGTTTCAGCGCGCCGTCGAATCCTCGGGTCACGGGATTTATTGTACGGATCGAGATGGTGTGATCAACCGAGTCAATCCGGCATTCGAGGAGATAAGTGGATACACGGCCGAGGAAGCGATCGGAGAGACCCCAGCTATGCTCCGGTCTGGAGAACACGAACAAGCGTTCTACGAGGATCTGTGGGAGACCATTCTCGACGGCGACGTTTGGCATGGCGAGGTGATCAACGAACGCAAAGACGGCGAACACTATATTATCGATCAGACGATCGCCCCGGTGACCGACGAGTCCGGGGAGACCACCGGGTTCGTCGCGGTCAATGCCGACGTTACCGAGCAACGAGCCACCGAGCGCGAACTGGAGATCCTCCAGACGGCGATCGACAATGCTCACGCGCCACTTACTCTGACTGATCCGCGCAAAGAGGATAATCCGATGGTGTACGTCAACAAGGCGTTCGAAGACTTCACGGGCTATACAGAGGCCGAGGCGCTTGGACGGAACTGTCGGTTCCTACAGGGCGAGGACACCGATCCTGACACCGTAGCTCGGTTGCGGGAGGCGATCGACAACGAAGAGCCGATTACTGTCGAGATTCGCAACTACCGGAAGGACGGCACCCCGTTCTGGAACGAACTGAGCGTCGCGCCGGTGTACGACGCCGATGGCGATCTCATCCGGTATCTTGGCACGCAGCGAGATGTCACCGACTGGAAAGAACGTACTCAAGAATTACAACGCCAGAACGACCGCCTCGACGAGTTCGCAAGCGTCGTCTCCCACGATCTTCGTAATCCACTCAATGTGGCCGACGGACGGCTTCAGATTGCCAAAGACGAGTGCGAGAGTGAGGAGCTAGTGCACGTCGAGGGTGCCATCGATCGAATGGGGGCGCTGGTCGACGATCTTCTGACGCTGGCTCGACAGGGAGAAACGGTCACTGATTTCGAGTCCATCGAGCTTGCGGCACTGGTCGAGAACTGTTGGGCCACTGTCGAGACAACGAGCGCCTCTCTCGTCGTTGAGATCGATAGTGGAACCTCGATCCAGGGGGATCAGAGCCGGTTGAAACAGGTGTTCGAAAACCTGATTGGAAACGCGGTCGAACACGGGGGCTCGGATGTTACGGTGACGGTCGGCGAACTGGACGACGGGTTCTATGCAGCGGATGACGGACCTGGAATCCCCGAAGAGGATCGCGGTCAGATCTTCGACGCCGGGTATTCGACGGCGGACGCAGGGACCGGGTTCGGCTTGAGCATCGTCGACCAGATAATCGGTGCTCACGGGTGGAGCATCCAGGTTACCGAGAGTGAGGCCGGCGGTGCTCGTTTCGAAATCACTGGCGTCAGCGGTGCTGGGTCTGCTAGCCATGAACGAGTTGGCGGAAACAATGGGAGAGATCCAAGAGTATGACCGCAGCACATCTCCCATCCTCGGATCGAAAAATGGTGGTAGAACTCTGCGAAGCACTCGATGAACATGATGTGGACTTGGACAGTACCCCGTTGTACCAGTATGTTGATCCGGAAGCACTGGAAGGAGTTGTTAATTCGCTGGATGACGACTTTGAAATTACTTTTGTAGTCGATGGGATCGGTGTTACTGTGACACCTGATAGTGTTCGCACGCATCGACGTGGGTAACCAGTGCAGCTACGTCGTCGGGCGATCTGCGAAGGCGTTTTTTGCCCGTATGCATATTCTATGTTTGTTCCGGAGCTCGTTTTTATTTGATTGTTCGTCAACAGTTGGGTTCGTAGTATAAGAAAGCTTCAAAATTTCTTGCTGAGAATCACGAGCCGGCGCCACGCTCGGAAATCCTCGGTGAAGACCCTCAGCTCGGCTTCGTTAGTGATCCCAACATCAATAGTCGTCTTCAGTTCGCTCCGGTTCGCACGCTCTTCGAGGACCCCGTGGAGATGTGTATAGAGTTCTGGACGACAGTACGCGATTTTGATGCCAGCTTCGTCTGCGTGTAAATTGCCTCGGAGTCAAGTGGTTCGAGACGCCGAGCGTCTCGTCATCAGAAGCGCGTGGCGTTTCTGATTGGCAGCCAGATTCCTCTGGGATCCGGCGACGCCCGTGCCAGCACCACTCACTCGCGGTGTTGGCGCAGTGTTTGAACTGCTCGACAGTCTCTCGAAGGGAGGCGTCCGCTCCTTCGGGAGTGCCGAGTTTGATGACGGCGGTACGACGGTACTCCACTACGTTTTCACATATACGGACGAAGTTAACTATACGTTGGGGGTCGTCCCGCCATCGTAGCGTGGTTTGTTTTATTTGATGTCGGCTTCCTCCCCAACCTCAAGGGTCGAGGCATCCGCCTCGTACCGCCTGTGAATAGACGTTGGCGACCAACTTATCGAAACTTGTCCCCGGAGAGACAAAAAACTGGATCGGCGACCGGACCGTCCGGACGAGTTCTAGTGTTCGACGGGCCTTTTTGATGTTCCGTTCTGCTGCTCGTTCGATAGCACTGATATTCGAGTCGGTTGTCCCCAGTCGGTCCGCAACTTCCTGCTGTGTCTGCCCTTGCTTTCGGAGTTCGAGCACTTCCACCTGCCGCTCATACTGACGGACAAACAAATGTACACACGACCCACGAGGATCACGCCGTTCGATGGAGCGAACGGCGGATCACTCGTGCGTTGGTGTCATTTGATTCCGTCCACCAGTATCAGTCAATGTCGTCGACTCTGCAGAGGCCATACACAGTCAAACAGATGTGTTTGAGATAAGCTTTTGTTTCAACCGTTTCTCTATGCCGAATGGATGGCTGATGGGTCTTCTACTACGCGACGACGATTTCTCCTGGCTGCTGGCACGACAGCCGTCGCTGGTATTGCGGGCTGTACAAGCGGGAGCAGCCGAGATAGTAGCCAATCGACGACGGTTGCCATCCTCGCGGCTGGCAGTCTCCAGAACGCGCTAGCTAACGGGCTCAAGCCTGCTGTGGACATCCCAATTAAAACCGAGGCGCATGGCTCGGCGACGGTCGCTCGAATGATCGATGAGGGGCAACGCGATCCCGACATCGTCACGGTCGCGGACGTTGCCCTCTTCCAAGAGCCGCTTTCACCTCCGTGGTACTCCGTGTTTACCAGCAACTCCGTTGTCATCGCGTACAATCCGGACACAGATGGCGGGGAACGTCTGGCCGACGCCGGAAGCGAGCGTTGGTACGAACCAATAGTCAACGGGAACGTGAACATCGGCCGAACCGATCCCGATCAAGACCCGCTTGGATATCGTGCACTCTTCATGCTCGAACTCGCCTCACGCTACTACGACGATGTATCGGATCTCAGAGAACAGATCCTCCAACAGGATCAGATTTATCCCGAAACATCGTTGATCAGTCAATTCGAGACTGGTTCCGTCGACGCCGCAATCGCCTACCGCAACATGGCTGTCGAACGCGATTACGAGTACATCGAGTTACCGGATCAGATCAATCTGAGTAATCCACAGTATGCCAAGGATTGGTACGCAACGACCTCGTACACACTGCCGAGCGGCCAGGAAATCCAGGGCGGGCTCATCAGTTACGGCTCGACCATTCGGCACATGAGCGACGCTGCCGTTTCCGTGTTCGACATCCATACGATCGGGAGTTATCTCGAAGAGCACGGATTCCTCCTGCGCGATCAATTCCCTGCCTATACGGGCGACGTGCCCCAGCGTGTCAGACAGGCAACCAACCGATCCAGTGAAACTCAATCCCGACTGGACGGATCAAACAAAACGCTATCCTCGATGGTCTCGGACATCACTGTCCTGATTTGAATGGAGACTGGATCACACGCGAATCGGTCGGGAACGGGCACGTTCGGGTTCGACTGGCTCAGCGTTGCGCTGGTCCTCGGGGGCGTGCTACTCCTGTATTACGTGGTGCCACTAGTCTCGCTGTTTCTCTCGGTGCCGGCCGGAGAGATACTTGATCGGATGAACAATCCGACCGTCGTGGATTCGGCGACGACATCGCTTCTGTCGGCGTCGATTAGCACAGTCATCGCCACCCTGTTTGGCTTGCCGCTCGCGTACTGGCTCGCACGCACCAACGGGGCTGTAACGAAGATAGTCCTCGCAGTCGTTGTCCTCCCGTTGGTGCTCCCCCCAACGGTCGGCGGAATCGTGTTGCTCACTGTCTTCGGCCCCAGCTCGCCGCTCGGTGAAGCCGCGATCGCTGCCGGATTCCCACTCACACGGTCGCTCGCTGGAGTGGTACTGGCCCAGACATTCGTCGCGTCGCCGTTCGTGGTCGTGACAACAAAAGCGGCGTTCGAGAGTGTCGATCAGACGCTCGAATACGCCTCTCGCTCGCTCGGAAAGAGCCGATGGACGACCGCCCGTAACGTGACGCTGCCCCTTGCTGGTCCGGGAATCCTCGCCGGCGTAACGCTTGCCTTCGCACGAGCGATCGGTGAGTTCGGCGCGACGATGATGCTGGCGTACTATCCGCGGACGATGCCGGTTCAGATCTGGGTGGCGTTCATCGAGCTCGGCCTGGATAACGCCTATCCGGTGGCGATACTGTTAGTACTGATCGCTGCCGCGGCCCTGTCGATTCTCAATACCGTTGCCTCGAACCCATGGGAATGACACTCGAATCCTCTCGACTTCGCAAAGCCTACGACCAGTTCGACTTCGGCCCTGTGGATATGACAGTCGAGGAAGAAGTACTCGCCGTCTTGGGACCGTCCGGCAGCGGAAAGACGACGCTCCTTTCGCTAATCGCCGGGATCACCAGCCCCGATTCGGGGTCGATTCAGCTCGATGGGCGAGAACTGGTCGGCTTACCGCCCGAAGATCGAAACGTGGGGATGGTCTTTCAAGAGGGAGCCCTCTTTCCACACATGACCGCCCGCGAAAACATCGCGTACGCGGCCACAGCCAGCGATCGCGTCGACGAACTCGCGACGCTTTTCGAATTGGAGGACGTGCTCGATAGAAAGCCTCCGACTCTCTCCGGTGGAGAACGACAACGAGTGGCCCTCGCACGAACGCTGGCGACTGACCCAGACGTACTCCTCCTCGATGAGCCGTTGTCGAGTCTCGACGCGCCGATTCGGAAACGGCTTCGAGACGAACTGCACAGCCTGTTCGAATCGATTGAAATCCCGATTCTCTACGTCACGCATGACCAGCGGACGGCGACGGCGCTCGGTGATCGAATCGCTATCGTTCGAGACGGTGACCTCGAACAAGTGGGCTCGCCGTCGGCGGTGCTTACTCGACCGACGAGCCGATTCGTCGCCCGCTTTACCGGGAACGAGAACCTCTTTGATGGGACGGTGATCGACCGAACAACAGACGGAGCAACGGTTCGGCTCGGTGATATCCAGTGCCAAACGACCGCGTCAGATATCCATACGTCGACGGTGACGGTCTGTATTCATCCATCGCGGGTGGAAATCGAAGCCCCCTACATTGCCGACGGTGACCGAACGACAAACACGGTCACGGGAACAGTTGTTCGTTGGTTGAACGAGGGGAGCGAATATCGGATCGATATCGAAATTGAAGCGGGACCCATCACTCTCACAGCGAACGTTCGTCCGCCGACGTTCGAACGACTGGCGCTTGAGAATGGCTCAGAGGTACAAGTACTCATTCCACAAGATTCGATACATCTGATACCGGGGGGTGAATAATTTCGAGCCGAATACTCACCGATTCGCGTCTATTCGGGCACCCGTAGAGGAACCATATGCACTAAGAGCGTCGGTCTCAACTTCTGTACGTCGATCAAGAAGCAACCGTCGTGTGCCTGACCACACAGACTGATACTGACGGACAACCGAACGTACACACGACGCAGGAGGCACACGCCGTTCGCTCCGTCGAACGGCGGATCACTCGCAAATCGGTGTCATGTGCGTTCGTCCACCAGTATGAGTGTTCCGAGCCATCAGAAGATGGATATCCAACCGTTCTATGCCACCTTGCACTGCTCGGCCAGAACTCCGGATACCGTGGTGCGGTGTCGTCCGTGATCACCAGTATGCTTATGCGCTACAAGAACGATTACTCGCGCGATGTGACGCGGCTCCCGCACGAGTACGTTGACGGCGTCGAGTTACGAAAGACGAGTTACGTTATGCCGTGGGCGATCTACACGCTTCCACTCTCGTCGATTCGGGATAGTCTCCCGTCTGGCGAGTTGACGCGCGACGGGCTAGGACTCATTGCGGATACGATCGACGGGATGATTCGCTCATAATGTCGGTCCTCGAATCCGGTATCGCTCCGCAATGCACTCGACCGGTAGGGTCGGGGTTGGAGACTCGGTTCCATCTTGATGCCGATACAACTTGGAGCATTCTTTTGACCGGGGTTGTTGATGCAACACGTTCGGCTTCAGAGTAAGTACTGAACCCTGATGGGATCAGTTCACACAGCGGTTCCAGAGTGACAGTGGATCAGTCGAATCAAGAGACGGCGTCTCATCGACAGCCTTCC
>Ga0209946_1000228_pt1 | contig 23639 bp, 18 predicted proteins | sample SalPon2_A_H2O_MG_FD_185704 | JGI IMG/M metagenome (GOLD analysis project Ga0209946, IMG submission 185704) | Salt pond water microbial communities from South San Francisco under conditions of wetland restoration - Salt Pond MetaG R2_A_H2O_MG... | ecosystem: Environmental > Aquatic > Non-marine... | reverse complement strand
GACAATCCATGAGCACATGAAGACGATTCGAGTCTTCATGGACTCGATGGTGTCGATGGAGTACGTAGCTCCTGGTATGGCCGATCGCGTATATGTGCCAGACATCGACGAGGAAGACGAAACGAGCTTGGGTTGGATATTTCGACGTCAACAATCGACTGTTCCAGTCTTGAGGCCGAAGTAGAGCGGCATGTTAGCCGAGTCTCCACGAAAATGGATGATCTGGAGGACCGGCAGACAGAACTCCAGCAGGCGCTTGACGGGCTACAGGATGTCAACGGCGATCTCTCTCAGCTCCGAACGGAGCTTCGCGACCTCAAAGACGAGTTTGAATCCCTCAAGAAACGTCGGGAGCAATTGAAAGAAACGAGAGAGCGGATCGAGGACCTTCGAGAGCAGCGGACAGACGATTTTCACCAGTATCTGCGGCTCTACGACCGGCTTCAGACAGAGTACAGCGAAATGATCTCGCACTTCCAAGACGGAAAATCAGACATCCTCGAAGACGTCGAGTTCAGAGCCGAACTACAGTTACGTGATGGCGTACAGTCATCACTCTTTGAATTGCTTGATGGCCGGTCAGTCAATTATGAGGAACTAACGGACGGTGTGAATGCCCTCGCGACAGCGACTGACATCCCCGATGACGTTCATCAGTACATCAATGACTATATCGATAGTCTCATTGGGTATACCGACCGCTTAAAAAGCGGGTCTTCGCAGGCGGAGTACGAACAACGTGTATTCAGCGACCACGTAGAGCTTGGCGAACGGATTCTGCTGGATGGAACTCCAATGTCCCGATTATCCCTTGGGCAGAAGGGCACGGTCTTGCTGAAAATTCTCCTAGTGGAGGACGACAAGCCACTCATTATTGATCAACCAGAGGAGAACCTTGATAACCGATTCATCTACGACACACTCAGAGACGCCTTCCGAAAAGCTAAGACCGATCGACAGGTGATTATTGCAACCCACAACGCCAATCTCGTCGTCAATACTGACGCGGAACAGGTAGTCGTAGCTACATACGATGACAATGTCATTTCCTTCGAGTCGGGGGCGCTTGAGAATCCAAGTATTCGTACACAGGTGGCACAGATACTCGAGGGCGGTCAAGACGCGTTTATGCGCCGTGAACAAAAGTATAACTTTGAGCCGTGAGCGTATCAAAGCACACTCAGCATCAATAACCAAAGTATCTATTTTTCCGCAACTTTGTGATAAATGTCGCCTAGAGCTTAAATAGTTGATTTACACTCCAATGGTGGAAGAAGTGTATTGAAATCTTCACGAACCGATTATTGCCGCGATTGGTCGAACATCCAGTGCCCCGAGTTCGTGGAAGACGAACAATCTACCTGACTTTGGAATCATCCGTCCATAGTTTCAGCTACGTAGAACCGTGGAAAGAGATTCAGCAATACGATCCACGTTGTCCTCGTTGATTTCCCCAGCTACCCGCGCAGAAAGTGACGGACTATACTGAGTAACTTCTTGTTCGCCGACGCCGTGCCAGAGAGGCAAAATTACTTTTTCCTCATCACCTTCAAGCGACATCAGCCCTTCCAATTCGTTTTCTGGCCATTTCTTTCCGAAGAAAGCCTCAGAAAGGATTATGATTCCGTAATCAGAGTTCTTTAAACCGTCATCGATTGAGCTTCGTAGTTGGTCGCCGATTTGGAGTTCAAACTCATCAAACCAGACCTCAAACCCCCGGTCTCGGAGCTCAGTGGCGAGTGGCCGGGCGACCGAGTCCTTGTCTTCCCCTGCGTGAGAAATGAACACATCGTAGGCAGTGTCCGTAGATTCAGATTCGACGCTTTTCAGACTCTTTTGATCCTCCTCTGTCTTTTCAGGTTTGTCACTACCGACCTCGTTCATTCCAGGGCAGCCACCGGACAATTCATCATACCGCTCGAATCCTGGTACGGTAAGCTGAAATCCAGAATATGTTCCGGATCGCTGCCTGTAGTAGACTAGCCCATCATCTTTGAGCTGTTGCATTCGAGTCGCTACCGCTTGGTCACTGATTTGGAAGTCGTACAGAGTCAGAATATCATGAACCTCGGACACCGGTACAGCGTCAAAGCCGTTACAGGCCGAAATCCAGTAGACTGCAAGCCCTACGAGGTCTTGTTGGCTGTCATAGTCGCTTTGATCGGCAAATTCGGCGAAAGCGTTCATAATGCGGAATAAACATCTGCCAAGATAATGAAACCACGGTCACATCTCTCTCAAGTGGTGAAAATTGTCCTAGGCCCGTAGGACGGTGATGACCGATGATTTATTATTTAGTTGTTCAAAGTGGCTGGAGTATCGAATCTATAGTCACTACCTTTTTGTTCAAAAGAAATACGTCGACCGACAGGAGAATGGCTGTCTACGATAACAACGAGGAAATAGGGGATAGTTGGCTTAGAGCCGATCCAAGTAGTCGCGCCGCTGTTCCATCTTCTCTTTCTCAGTACGCCGGTCGTAATGCTGTTCAATGACTGCAGGGCTCACGTTCGCACGATCGCTGACGACGTTGTCCGGGAGATCGCTGTTGAGCGAGTGCGTGATGCTTCCCCGACGGATGGCGTGAGGGTTGACGTTTGCAGGACACCTGAACGCCTCTTGGTCGTTGACAGCAGCCTCACACTCCTCTGGATCCCGATCTTCGGGACATTCTGCGCCACGGAAGCACGGTCGGGTCGCCTGGTAGACGTACTTCCGTAGCGTGGTCTTATTCGCGCGACCTTGTCTCGACGCGACGAGCGGGTGGCGGCCGAATTCGTCGGTGACGTTCGGTCGCTTCTCTTCGATCCAGTCGTCGAGCAGCATGCAGACGTCGTCCGAGAGCGCAACCAAACGCTCGCCGTCTTTCTTGTTCTTGATCGGGGTGTCGGTCTCGGGGCGATGACGGACCTCGATGTACTGCTCGCTGGGGTTGTAGTCGTCGACGTCAAGCGCGTTGACGCTGCTGACACGCATCATCGTGTGCCACATCAGCGAGACGGTGACGTGCTGGCGGGACGCGTAGTCGTACTTGGCGAGGTACGAGAGGACCGCTTCGGCTTCCTCGGTCTCCAGCATCTCGTCGCGGGTGTTTTGCTCTGGCGTCATTGACGGCGAGCGCACCTTCGTCGAGAGGTCCTGCTCGACGGCGTCGATCGATTCGGCCCAGCGGATGAACACGCGCAGCGTGTCCATCTGGGTCTTCTCGCTGGCGACCGAGAGGTCACCGTCGTCACGTCGCCAGAGACGGTACTGTTGGATTTTGCGACCGGTGAGCTCGTTGAGGTTGTCGATGTCTTCCATCTCGCACCAGCGCAGGAAGTGCTTGAGACGGTACCTGTGCGACTGGATCGAACTCTCTGCGAGTTCGGCTTCCTTGTCCGTGAGGTACAGCTCGAGTGCTGTCTCCGGATCGATTGGTTCGAGACTCATAGTCGTGAGTCGCGAACCGATAACGGGTCGATCTGAACGCCGCGATTTCTCTCCGTTCGTCAAGCCGAACGAGAGGGATTCTAAGGGCGTCTGAGGGTCTGTGAGCCTGCAGCGCCCATCATTCTGCGTGACGGGCAACATCTGCCAGACGGCGATACATCACTCTTTGACCCCTCCCACGAGTAAAGTCGTGGGCTCTCTCCTGCGTTCTCTGTAGGATGATGCCGGTCACGCCTGCGCGAATTCGCTCAACGACTCGCCGACGGTGAAGCCGATCGCGTCATCGGACTCCTCCATGCCGAACGCTATCGCGAGCATCTCCTCGGCCGTGTCGTCGATCGAGATCGACGCTGACGCGGTGGATTCCCCCTGCACCCCCGAATCGCCGTCCAACTCGACACTCGCCTCGTACGCGCCGGACTCAGTCCATACGTCTTCGTAGGCCGTCACGCCGTCTTCGTCGTTTTCCTCGTCGGTACCGTCGTCGGTCCCTGGCGGCAATTCGAACGATTCCGACAACACAGTCTCGTCCGACGGATCGACGATAGTGACAGTACCGGCAAGGACGTCGTCGGTCTCGTTGAACAGGTTGACGTCGCCCAACGCGAGATCGGCGAGGCTGTCCACGATCGCTGTACAGCCGGCCGTGCCGCCGACGAGTCCGACGCCACACGCGGCGAGGAATCGGCGTCTGTTGGTGCTGTCCGAACACCGACTACGTGTCTGGTGGAGGGCCATACTGCGTCATCGAAGAGCAGGCGATATCAATATCCGGAACGTTCAAAACCTGTTTTGAGCCTCGGGAGCCGTACCGAACCTACGCTCGTAGTGTGTACGACGACTGACAGCGTGGGCCCGCCCTCGGCACTCGGCGATGTCCGGGGGATGTGGGCGTACGGAGACGGAGTTCTCACACCACACCGGCGCCAACAGCGAGGGCGACGCCGCCGGCGATGGCCGCCACGACAGCGACGGCGTACCCGTATTTGTACTGACTGAACGAGTCCGCGAGCTCGGCTTCGGATTTGTCGGAGATGATACATTGTCCGTCGTCGGGCGGTCTGACGACGGCGTCGCCGGGTTGTAGCGGATACGTCGCGCGCTCGGCGGCGGTGACTTGCCCGAGGACGTAGATGTCGTCCCCGGGACCGAGCGTCCCCTCGTAGTAGCGCCGCTCACCGTGTTTGGTGCCCACATCGAGGACGTTCGTGATCGAATCGGTCTGTGGGGTGACCTCCGTCTCACCTTCGACGAACGCCGCGATACGCTCGGGCGGTTCGTCGTCCGGCGGGACGCTGATCTCGACGCCGAACCCCTCGAGTGCGGCGAGGACGTTATCGACCGTCACGCCGTTCGAGATCAGTCGGTCGACGTCGATCGGACCCATCTGGACCTCTTGGATCCCCGTGTCCGGCGACGCATCGCTCACGTGGTCGCCGAGTTCCACGCGGACCCGCCCGGTGCCGTCGTCGAGCTCGAACGGAGCCGCGTACACGCCGGCTGCGCGCGTTTCCCACATGTCCGAGCTCCCGCGTTCGTCCCACTCCTCGACTTCCCAGGCCGCTACCGCGCTTCGGTCGCCGCCGATCGGGGCGTCGAACGGCTCGTCGGCGCGGATCGTGCCCTTCAACTCGACCATCGATTCGTCTTTGATATCCCGTACGGCGGTCGTCTCGGTCCCGACGACAGCGGCGTGTCTCCGGTGCTGTCGACGACCGTAGACGCCGGCGAACGCCGCGACGATCAACGACGCGATGCCAGCGACGAGTGATACTGTGGACATTGATAGAGGGCACTAGCCGGCTCATTCCGGATCGACAAAAGTGTGGTCGATACGGAGCCGCCGCTCCCGGGCGATTCCGCTCGGCGAGCGGAGCCGGTTTTGTATCGATATAGGTACGGAGCGGTCGCTCTCCGGTATTAGAGAGACGGGGTAGGTCAGACAACGGCAACTACACGTGGAAACCACGCGAGTTGAAAGGTGGCTGTCCGACCGTGCCGTCTAGTCGTTCCTCCTTGCTACCGCTACAAAACCCCTCCGGTACCAACCGGGGGCGTGTCGGGGAACGACTCGGAGACGTACCGGCCCGAACGCAATCGTCGGATCGTTGGGGCCTTCGCCAGTGTCCGGGGCGTCAGAGATCAGTTCGCGGACCCGAGTCGGTTTCGAATCCGCACGCCGGTCGCGCGGCCATCGATCGGTCGACGCCGGGAAACACTCATGACTCGACGCGGTGTACCCACCGCTGATGTCCGTGGTAAGCTTCGACCTCGACGAGACGCTCGTCACCTGCTCGGAACCACGGGAGCGATCCTTCGAGCACGTTCGTTCCGAACTCGACGCGTCGGTCCCGTTGCCGGCCGTCGAGGCGTACCGAACCGCCTTCCGCGAGGCGCTCGAGGGACGGTTGCCCGACCGGGCCGCCGACGGACCCGTCCGTCGGGCCGCGTTCGAATCCGCCTTCGAGGCCGTCGGGGCGTCCGTCACCGACTCGACGGTCGAAGCGTTCGCGGACGCGTACCGACGACGGCGGCTCGACCGGTTGGCTCCGATGGATGGTGCGCCCGGGCTGTTGGGAGACCTGTCCGGGAAGCGCCGCGTCCTCGTCGTCACGAACGGCCCGGCGGACCTCCAGCGGGAGAAGCTCCGCCGGACCGCGCTCGCTCGCTCCGTCGACGCGATGGCCGTCGCCGGGCGTTGTGGCGTCCGGAAGCCCGATCCGGAGCTCTTCCGTGTCGCTTTCGAGCGGGCCGGGGCCACGACGTCCGGATCGATCCACGTCGGCGATTCGCGTTCCGACGTCGAGGGCGCGCGCGCTGCGGGGCTCGATCCGATCCTCCTCGACACCGAGGGGCGAGCGCCGCCCGAGTGGCTCCCCGACGGAGTGCCCGTGTGCCGGTCCTTGGCGTCCGTTCGCCGGACGATCCGCGATCACGCCCGTGGCGGTCACTCGTTCTCCGAGTAGCGGGCCCGAACCCGATCGACGAGGCCGTGCTCGCGGATGTCCGCCGCGACCGGATCGGGGACGCGATCCGCCCACGGGTCGCCGTCGGCCATCGCCGTGCGGATCTCGGTTCCGCTTATCGTCCGCGTTCCCCGCTTGCTTTCGACGGCCCGCCCGTGTTCCCGAAGCCGCTCGAGTTTGTGTTCGTGCCACTCCTCGAGGACGTTGACGTAGTGGACCGCGTCCGCGGGGGCGTAGGCGTCCCAAAGCTCCGGGCGGTTGATCGGAAAGGGGACGATCGATACCGCACAGTCCAGGTCGGCTTCCGTTCCGCCGAGCGCCGCGTCGATCATTCGCTGGCGTTCGTAGTAGGTAAACGGGTTGTTCCGGGGGCGGTGTCGCTCCGGGTCCGCCTCGGTTCGCGCCGTGTGCGCCGCATCGGCGTTCGTGATCCCGATCACGAGACGGTCGCCCGGATGGTCCGACGCGGCCCACCGGACGTATTCGAGGTGCTCGTCGTGAAACGGTTGGAACCGCCCGTGAACGTGGGCAATCTCCTCGGTCATGGTCGCTGATTTGTCGAAGCGTGTGTATATATCATCGTACCCGAATGCGCTCGATACGACGCCTCCGGCACGGCCGGGGGACGCTGTCCGTCACTTCGGGGGACGTTCGACGCCGTCGAGGTATCGTTCGGCGTGGGAGCGATCAGTCCACCGGAACTCGCCGGGGGCGTCGGTCACCGTGCCGATACGGGTCGGGTCGGCCGAGGGGCAACCGGAGAGCCGGCGCTCGAAGCGATCGAGCGCATCGGCCGTCCCGATCGCTGCGATCGGGCCGTTCGTCTCGACGGTCACGTCGGGGACGATCCACCGTCGGCGGACGGCGTCGAGTCCCCGTCGATCGAGCAGCGGCACCGCTTCGAGCGAGAGTCCACAGCCCGCGCCCGCCGTTACCTCGGCGAGCCCCCCGATTCCGGGACCGGAGACGTCACCCGCCCACTTCAGGTGTCGCCCCGGGTCGAAGGGTTCGCCGGGGCGGGGACACGACGCCTCGATCGCACGGGCGACCGCCGCGTGATCGGCCGTGAGCGCGTCGAGCGCTCGCTTCCGAACGTCCGACTCGACCGGCCGCTCGCTATCGACGCTGCCCGCGTACAGCGCGAGCGACCCGACCGGGCGATGGAGCGACACCGCATCGCCCGCGTCGATCCGGCCCGTATGGATCGGCGGGACGCGCTCGGTCGCGGCGAGGACGGAGGCCCCGAACTGCCACCCTCGGCCGTCGTGGCCGACGAGCGAGGGCTCCCCGACCGTGATCCCCGATCCGGCCGCCTCCGCGTACCACCGATGGACGCGATCCGGATCGATCCCCGATCCCTCCGGGACCCCGACGATCGGGCGGACGTCGCGGTCGGCCGCTGCACCCTGCGTGTAGCAGTCGTTGAGCGCGTGTACGGTAGCGACGGCCGCTTGCGCGACCGGATCGAGGCCGGGGAGCGCGTGGATCACGTCGACGTTGACCGCCCGGTAGCCGTCCCGTCGTGGTCCGGTCGACCGAAACGCCTCGCCCCAGACGGTCGGCTCCGAGTCCGTCTCGAGTTGGATCGAGTGGCCCTTGCGGATCGTCGCCCCGCCGGATCTCCCCGCCCACCGCCGGTAGGTCTCCGAAAGCGCCGCCCGGAACGCCTCGCTGTCGGAACCGCACTCCGGGCCGACGAACGCCGCGGCGACGAAGTCCCTCGCCGTCCCGTCGCCGCCCCCGTCTCCGTCGGCGACCGAGCGCTCGATGCCGGCCGTCTTCGGGAGCAGTCCGGCCTCCAGTCCGTCCACGATCGCGACGTCGGGGACGTTTCGTCGGATGCCGGCGATCGCCGGCCGGACGATCCGATCGAGCGGCGTCTTCCCGGCGCAGCCACACCGCGTCGGGACGGCCTCGATCGGGGGTTCGCTCACGGCGGTTCCTCCTCGAACAGCGGGCGAACGTCGCTCGTCGGGACCGTCCCGCCGCCCGGCGTTCGCCTGAGCCCGTCGAGGAGGACCCGATCGCCGAGGGAACGGGCGATCCGAAGCACGTCGGTGCCGTCGATCCGCCCCAGCCCCCCCGCCGCCGCGTTCCGCTCGCCGGTGGAAGTGACGTCGTCGGTCCGCACCGTCGGTGCGGCTATCGTGACCGGCACGGCCTCCCCCGAGTGGACGACGTTGCCGACGCTGGGGGTCGTGTGATCGGCGGTGACGATCGCGACGAGGTCCCGTTCGAGGACGGCCTCGACCACCCCGGAGAGCGATCGGTCGATCGCTTCCAGTTCGTCTCTCTTGTCGAGGGGCGTGCCCGCGTGTGCGACCTCGTCGGGTTCGGGATAGTGGGCGTAGACGAACTCGGCGGCGTCGAGGGCCTCGCGAACGGCCGCCGCGCGCCCGTCGTATCCGTCGGGCGGATCGATCACGTCCATCCCGAGCGTGTCGGTCAGCCCGGCCACCACCGGCTTCGGCGTCAACGAGACGGCCGCCATCCCGTGGCGCTCGGCGAACGGCTCGGGTCGGGTCGGCGTGCCGGCCCACTTCGAGAGGACGACGTCGCTCGCGCCGTCACGGAGCCGTTCGACGCTCCAGCGGGTGTACGCCGCCAGCGCGTCCGCCGTCCGGGCCGCTGCGTCGCTGTCGTCGGCGTTCGCGGTCGCCTCCGGGCGGACGACCGGCAGGCCCGACTCGAACGGATCGGTGTCGGTGACGCCCGGATCGAGGGGGGCCGCCGACTCGAGCGTGAGTATCCCCCGGTTCTTCCAGGTGTACTCGAACGACACGGAGACGCCGGCCGTCTCGAACGCGCCGATCGATTCGGCGTCGTCGCGACAGTGCTCGCGGCTCCCGGACAGCGACCGATCGGTGACCGTCCCCGGAGGGTGGGCTGACGACTCGAGTCGGGCGAAACTCGCGCTACAGGTCACCCCCGTCTCGGGCACCTCGACGTCGAGCCCCCGGGCCTCGAGCACGCCGCGCCGCGGGACGGCCTCCGGATCGTAGCCGAACAGCCGCGCGTGGGCGCGGTCGCTCGGCATCGGCACCCCCGGCGGCCCGATGTCGGAGAGTCCCGAAACCCCGGCGGCCACGAGCCGATCGAGCGCCGGCGTCTCCGCGGCCTCGAGCGGCGTCTTCCCGTCGAGTTCCGAGGCGGGTCGGTCGGCGGCACCGTCCAGGAGGACGAGCAGGACGCGACGGCCGTCGCCCCGCATCTCACTCCCCGAGCCCGAGCGTCTTTGCGATGGTCGATTTCTGTATCTCCGTCGCCCCGGCCGGAATCCGGAGGTTCCGGGCGACCCGGAACACCCGCTCGACGCCGCCGGCGCGCATGAGTCCCAGCCCCCCGAGGACCTGGATCGCCCTGTCGGACCACTCGAAGAGCCGCTCCTCGGGGTAGTACTTCAACATCGAGAGCAGCTGTCTCGCCTCCCGGGGCTGGTGGAGGTCCTCGAGGCTCGCGAGCGACTCGTACTCGGAGATGAGTTGCGTCGCGAACGCCCGGGTCGCCTTCAGTTCGGTCGCCGTCTCGACGATCGGCCACTGGACGGCCTGGTTGGCACCGATCGGCTGCCCGAACGCCTCCCGTTCGTTGACGTGGGAGAGCATCCGATCGAGGAGGTACTCGCCCATGCCGACGCACATCCCGCCGCGGTCGATCCGCCGCCAGTTGATCCACGACAGCGCGAGCTGAAGCCCCTCTCCGACCTCGCCGACCATCTGGTGGTCCTCGACGCGGCAGTCGTCGAGGTGGAGATCAGAGGTGATCCCGTCCATCATGAGGTTGGTGTTGATCGTTCCCGGTCGAATCCCCGGATTCTCGTTCATGTCGACGAGGAACATCGCCATTCCCGCCGGGCCCTCGGCCCGATCGGTTTTCGCCAGTATCTGCGCCGTGTCGGCGTAGGGGCCGTTCGTAATGTAGCGTTTGTGTCCGTTGAGTACCCAGCCGTCGCCGTCTCTCTCGGCTATCGTCTCGATCGCTCCGATGTCAGAGCCGGCACCGGGTTCGGTGATCCCGATGCAGGCCGTCTTTCGTCCCTCGACGAGCGGGTCGAGCCACTCGGCGCGTTGCTCCTCGTCGAGGTGTAAAAGCAGTGCCGACGGCCCCTCGGTCCAGGCGAGCACCGACTTCGTCAGTCCCGATCCGTGCCCGGTTCCGTACCGGAACGCCTCCTCGATCACGTAGAAGTGTTCGAGTTGCGAGAGCCCGCCGCCGCCGACTTCCTCCGGCAGGTGGAGCGCGTACAGCCCCTCCTCGGCGGAGCGTCGCCGGACTTTCGATTGGGCCTCGTGGATCTCCGGGATCAGTTTGGCGTCCTCGTCGAGGTGATTCACCGGATCGCCGAAGTACTCCTCGTACTCGTTTTCGATCGCCGCGACGTCGTCCCTGACGAATTCGCGCAGACGCTCGACGGTCGGCCGCACCGACTCCGGCGGCTCGAACTCACCTGCAAGTTGCTCCGGGATCGAAGACATTCGGTACCAATGGTCGAGCGAGAAATAAAAAGCTGCCTATGGGGCGAGCCCCGTTTCGTCGGGTGTGCGCGCGTGCCGACTGGACGGGGGAACGTCTATACGCCCCGGGGGCGACCGTTTCGCCATGCCCCTCCAACCGTTGCAAGTCCCCGGTGGTCCCGAGTTGCTGATCGTGCTCCTGATTCTGTTCGTCGCGTTCGGACTCGTCGGTCGGTGGGTCTACCGGGACGCGAAATCCCGCGGGAGCGACTGGGCGTGGCAGTGGGGGGTGGGCATCGCGCTGCTGTTCTTGGCCGGCCTCGTCCCCGGATTGCTCGGGGTGCTCGTGTACGTGTTACTACGGGGCGAGCGCGTCGAATCGGCGTCGTAGGCATCGCGGACGCGTCGGTGCGCTCGCTGGGATGGGTACCGGCAACCGACGGACTGCGAGGACGGACGACGAACGGACGACGAACGGCGATAACGGACAACGAACGGCGGACGACGCGCGTCTCAGACGTCCGCGGTCCGGCGGATCAGCCCCGCCAACCGGTCGTAGAACCCCGGGTCGTACTTCGCGGCCGAGTCGACTGTCGGCCGGGCGTTCGTCTCGTTGACGACGGCGCGGCCCTCGGCGACGAGGAGGTCGACGCCGAGCCACTCGATGTCGAGCGCCTCGGCCGCCGCTTCGGCGAGCTCGCGGCGCTCGGGCGCGAGGTCGACGCCGACCGCCGTCGCGCCGCGGTGGACGTTGTGCTTCCAGCGGCCCGCCTCCCGCTCGCCGGCCGGCAACCGTCGCTCGACCGCGCCCGCGTACTCGCCGTCGACGACCATCGCCCGGAAGTCGCGGGCCGCGGGGAGGAACTCCTGGACCAGGAACGATTTGTCGTCGACGGCGCGGTAGTCGTGGACCAAGGAGAGATATTCACAGATCCCGAAAAAGGAGTCGAGGTCGTCGGCCTTCGCGATGCCGACCCCGCGGGTCGTCGAGTTGGGCTTGACGACGACGGGCGGGTCGAGCCGCTCGAAGGCCGCCCGGAGCTCGGCGTCGGCGGCGGGGTTCGAGACGTAGACGCTCTCGGGGGTCGGCACGCCCGCCCGTTCCAGACGCGCGAGCGTGTCGGCCTTGTTCCGGCTCCGCAGGACCGCCGCCCGGCCGTTGACCCACGGCACGCCGAGGAGCGCGTCGGCGACGCCGCCCTCCATCACCCGCGAGGGGTAGACGAAGCCGGCGTCGAACCCCTCTTCGACGAGCGGCTCCGAGAGGGGCTGTGCGCGCCCGGTCGTCGGGACGTACCGCGCCTCGATGCCGCGCTCGGCGAGCGGACCCGCGATTCGATCGAGGGTCTCGGCGTCGGTCGCGACCGCGAGCCGAAGCATACCCGATACAGGGGTTCGGGGAACTTGAACGCGCCGGAGGGGGAGGGGGAGGGGACCCGACGGCGGACCCGACTGCCGAGTCGGTCGTCGCCGGCCGCGATCAGTCGTCGCCGGCCTCGGTGCGGGCCTGCCGCCTGGCCGCCCGCTCGAGGAACTCCTCGGGGAGTTCGTCGATCTCGCCGGCCTGGACGCCCCAGAGGTGGGCGTAGAGGCCGCCGTTCTCCAGGAGGTCGCCGTGGGTGCCGCGCTCGACGACGCGGCCGTCCTCCAGGACGGCGATGGTGTCGGCGTCCTTGATCGTCGAGAGCCGGTGGGCGATGGCGAAGGTGGTCCGGTCGGCGGTGAGGCGATCGAGGCTGCGCTGGATCAACATCTCGGTCTCGGTGTCGACGTCGCTCGTCGCCTCGTCGAGGACGAGGATCGCGGGGTCTTTCAGCACCGCGCGGGCGATGGAGACGCGCTGGCGCTGCCCCCCGGAGAGTTTGACGCCGCGCTCGCCGACCATCGTGTCGTAGCCGTCCGGGAGGTTGGTGATGAACTCGTGGGCCTCCGCGGCCTTGGCGGCCTCGACGACGTCGGCCTCGTCGGCGTCGAAGGCGCCGTAGGCGATGTTCTCCCTGACGGTGCCGTAGAACAGGAACGTGTCCTGCCCGACGTAGCCGACGTGTCGACGCAGCGAGGACAGCGTGACGTCGCGGACGTCGGTCCCGTCGATCCGGATCGCCCCCTCGTCGACGTCGTAGAGACGGAGCAGAAGCTTGAGCACGGTCGATTTCCCGGCTCCGGTCGGGCCGACCAGCGCGAGCGTCTCGCCGCCCGCGACCTCGAGGTCGACGTCCTCGACGATCGGCTCCTCGTCGTACCCGAACGTGACCCCGTCGTACCGGACGCGGCCCTCGGCGACCGCGAGCGGTTCGGCGTCGTCGGCCACCTCGAGGCGGTCGGGTTCGTCCATCAGCCCGAAGATGCGCTCGGCGGAGGCGTAGGCGCGCTGGTACATGTTGATTATCTGACCAAACTGGGCCATGGGCCAGATGAACCGCTGGGTCAGGAGGATGAACGTGACGAACTCGCCGGTGTACAGCGGTTCGGTGAGCGGTCCCGGGGCCGCCCCGGTCGTCTCCGTCGACAGCACCCACAGGCCGCCGACGAGGAACGTGAGGACGAACCCGATCCCGGCGATGACCCGCAGTCCGGGGAAGAACTTGATCCGCGTCTCGATGGCGTTCCAGTTGGCGTCGAAGTAGTCCCCGGAGACGTCCTCGACGCGCTCGGACTCGTAGGACTCGGTGTTGGCCGATTTGATGACCTGGATGCCGCCGAGGTTGTTCTCCAGCCTGGAGTTGACGTTGCCGACCGTCGAGCGCACCTCGGCGTACTTCGGCTGGATCGTCCGGATGAACTTGTAGGTAAACAGCGCAATGAGCGGGACCGGCACGAGGGCGATGAGCGCGAGCTGCCAGTTGAGCCAAAAGAGGATGGCCGCGATGCCGAGCACCATCACCGCCAGCCGGAACGTCGAGTTCAGGCCGTCGTTGAGAAAGCGCTCGAGGCGGTTGACGTCGTTCGAGAGGATGCTCATCAACTCGCCGGTCTGCTTGTCGGCGAAGAAGGCCATGTCGAGCCGCTGCATCGTGTCGTAGGTGTCCGTCCGGATCGAGTGTTGGATGTGCTGGGCGAAGGCGTTGAACCCCCAGTTCCGGACCCAGTGAAACAGCGCGCCGAGGCCGAACGCCGCCGCGATGAGCCCGACGATCAAGATGAGTTGGCCGTCCCGCGCGGTGGGCGTCCACACCTCGGGCCACAGCCACGGCGCGAACGCCTTGTCGTCGCGGAAGACCGAATCGATCGCCAACCCCAACAGGACGGGCGGGAGCAGGTCGAGCACCCGCGCGAGGACGCTCGCGAGCACGCCGACGGCGAACGGGCCCCGTTTCGGGCGGCCGTATTCGGTGAAGAGCCGCCGCATCGGGTCCTCCGCGTTCGCCCGCTGGTCCTCGAAAGGGTCGTCTCCGTCGTCCAACGCCGTATCCGCCATTGCCGCTAGTCGGCCTTCGGCGGGCATAACGCTTGGCCCCCGGGCAGTTCGACGCCGCCTCGGGGGCGGTTCGACGCCACGAGGTGGGTAGTTCGACGCCGCCTCGGGGGCGGTTCGACGCCACGAGGTGGGTAGTTCGACGCCGCGCGGCTCAGAGCTCGAACCGGACCTCGTCGCCGGCTTCGATCCCCCGTTCGGCCGTCCACCCGCGATTGACCTCCAGTACGTACTGGCCCCGCCCGGGGTACGCCTGGGCGTTGCCGTCCTCGTCGGGACCCGGTTCGGGGGCCTCGTGGATCGTCGTGATCGTGCCGTCGGGGGCGACGAAGACGATGTCGAGGCCGAACGACATGTCCCGCATCACGTAGCTGTACTCGCCGGGGCTGTCGTGGACGAACAGCATTCCGCCGTCCTCGGGGAGCCTCTCGGTCCCGCTCAAGCCGAGATACCGCTTGACGAACGTGTCGGCCACCGCCGCCTCGACGGTTCCGAGTTCCGCCCCCGTCGACCCGTCGACGACGGTCACGTTCGTCCGCTCGTAGTCGCCCGTCCCGGCCGTCGGGTCGTAGCCGTCGCCGAGCAGCGGGCCGATGATCCCGACCGAGAAGGCGATCAACCCGATCGCACAGACGACGGCGACCGCGAAGAGGCTGAAAACGGCCCACCGGGAGTCCATACCCCGGACGGAGGGGACGGACACGCCTAAACGTTCCGTGAAAAAGTAAGCGTTATGCGCCCCCGGCGGCTCCCTGCGAACGCTGGGTCCGTGGTCTAGTGGTTATGACGCGTCCCTTACAAGGACGAGATCGGTGGTTCGACTCCGCCCGGACCCATCCGCTTTTTACGAGCCAACGAGTGACCGGTATATTGGCCCACAGAGCCTCTACCGCCCTGTTTGAGCCAACCGGACCGGTGGCTAATCGGGGGAGTCCAACCGGAATCTAGGCGGACAGATCGCCGTACCACGGTTTCAATCAAAGGAAGAAGGTCGCTAGGTAAAAGCGTTATGCCACCGCGCGTGAGGTCACATCCGACGATGTTCGCTGGATCGGCATCAGAACCTGCCACGCCGATCAGATCATCAGTCATCACCGTACGCGCAGACGAAGCGAATACTCGGCGCCTGTAATCGACAGGGTGGCCGTGGACTGAGGCGACTAGGTCAAAACATATGATTCCGGCTGGTTGTCTTGAAAACCTAATGTGACTACAAGCAGTTCGATTGACTACTGAAATAGTCTATACGGCTAGATTGTTCATGACGTGCATGCGCTTGGTGTCTGGCAGTTCATACAGCAGGATAACACGGGTGGGGGGATTCAACGTGCTGGTGAGAATAAAATCAGGCTCTTACCTAACTGAGTGAAACAACAATCAGATTAGCGAGATTGTTACTGCCTGGCGTGCAAGATAGAGAGCGCATATCTTGCACGGCACGTCCTAACAGAATTCAGGAAGAACTATTTCGCTATCTTCGGTAAGAGCTACTTGAATTAATTAGAGGACGATGTATGCGTATACTATTATGAGAGGTGCGTTAAGAATTGCTACTATTTTGTATATTATTCTTTGTTTTCCCCCATCTTCTCCAACTTTCTCCTTCAAAAAGTGTTTTGAAGCGTACGAGAGATTCCAACACCCAACAAGCATGGCAAAAATAGAGATCGAGATAGGAATATACAATATAGTAGACTGTACTGTGATGAAGTTTAGAATGAATAGATCCCCAACAATTGGGAATCCGGATACAATATCAGAGATTATTTCAGTATATGGAATATCCGGGAGTTCAGTGAATGAAATAGTTCCATATCTCAACGGAACTTCGCCGAAAAGCGGAATGAAAGCCCCCAGTAAATAACCAGATGGTAAAAACCAAATCCCATACTTTTGAGCACGCTGAATGAGATCGCTTGTTGGCTCTGGCTCGGTGGAAATATTTAGTTCAGAAGTAAATGGAGGTGTATAGCTTCTCCAGAAGTGCAGCAAAGTGGTCTTAGATAGAGATATGGATTTGATTAACACTACAGAAACTAATGATATGAACAGAAGTCCGTGCGGTACTGCAAGACTATAGTATAGAATTGTCCATAGATTTGTAGGACTCCTTGGGAAGAAGAGCACACCAAGCAATTCCAAAATGAGCCCAACTAAAACATATACCAACCAGGGTAAAAAGAATAAATAGAATTCCTTCAGAATAGACACGCTCTTTGGGTATTCGACTTCACTATAATTTGTCATGGTGTTTTATTTCATGGCACAATTAATAAACGACCTCACATGATGAGCAGACAGTGTTTAGCGACTAGCTCACTGGTTTCATCAAATGCTGAACTCGCGCTCTACATCGGTCACGCCGTTACTGACAGACACTGAGTAGTTCGAAACGGTACTGCTCCATATACCGCGCGTATCGATCACTACTGCTTCGACATTTTGAGCGGGAACGGAGTGACAAATGCAGAGAATAATTGTAACGTATCGGTTATCCACTTCTGAGATTAAATGTGCATCCACTCTAGCTTGAGTCCGGGGAATTTGTAGTCTCCATGATCATGTGGCTCTCACGACAGGGAGCCTTTTGTTCTCAAGCAGAGTGTAAACACGTATGTCTGGTGAGAGGTCGTTTGATCACGACGAACTATCGAATGCAGATCTAATCGTGGACGCAGTGTATGAGGGAGGCGAGGCGAACGACCTCTCTGCTGCTCCGCTTCCGGACTTGCTCAACGTGGGAACCGCTGGTGGATTCCGTCCAGTGCGTACCCCCCCGAATAGTACGCAGAAGTACTCGTACGTCGTTCTGTACACAACGTTCAACGAACCAGATTGGCCGGATGCCTTGGACGCACAAACTGGAACGTTCACCTACTATGGAGACAATCGGAATCCCGGGTCAACGATCCACGAAAAGACCGGAAACAAGATTCTCAGGGATGCCTTTCACGATCTTCACAATGGCCAGCAAGAAACAATCCCACCTTTCTTTGTGTTCAGTAAAGGCGACGGGTGGGACAGAACGTTCAGAGGGCTCGCCGTGCCGGGAGACCGACTCGCGAACCAGTCTGAAGACTTGGTGGCACTGTGGAAAATCAGAAACGGCAGTCGTTTCCAGAACTACAAAGCAACGTTCACGATCCTCGACGTCAGCCAAATCCCTCGAGCGTGGATTTCCGATCTTGAGAAGGGAGATTTTCTAACCGAGAACACGCCAGATGTCTGGGCAGAATGGCGAGAACGTGGAAGCTACACGCCACTCCAAGCTGAACAGACGAAGGACCACCGGACGAAAGCAGAGCAGATGCCCACATCCACAGAGAAACAGACCATCCTGGACACGGTGTATTCCTACTGCAAAGACGACTCCGACCAGTCAAGAAAGTTCGAGCATATTGCAAAGGCCATCTTTGAACTCATGGATCCGAATGTTACTCGCTCCAAGGTCACCAGACGATCAAGAGACGGTGGACGGGATGCGATCGGAACGTACCACATCTCCCCAGATATTGGGTCCGAAAGTGACAGTCTTGGTGTTGAGTTCGCACTCGAAGCGAAGTGTTACGGCCCAAATTCATCGGTCGGAGTGCGTGATACGAGTCGACTCATTTCTCGTATCAGACACCGTCAATTCGGTGTCCTGGTCACCACTTCGTACGTCCACGAACAGGCGTACAAAGAAATCAAACAGGACGGTCATCCTGTATTGATTCTCAGTGGTGGTGACATTGCAGAGGTTCTACTTAACAACGGGGTAACCTCTGAGAGCAAAGTGAAGGAGTGGATGAAAAGCCAAATACCGAACTAGGTGGCTCTGTTGAGATCCTCAGTCGCTGATCTTTTGTTGAGGCCGGCTCTGTATCTTGCACAGCTCGATCTCCCAGCTTTGAGATAGATACCGCTGTTTCACTATCTTCGGTAAGAGCCTAAATTCAATGCTGGATTGCCACAACACACAGCCCGGTCTGAGAGTAATACTGACGGACAAAAGAATATAAACACGACGTACGAGGATAACGCCGTTCGACGGAGCGAACGGCGGATCTCTCGCGAATCGGTTTCATTTGATTTCGTCCACCAGTATAAGCCTGCAGTAATTGCTTACCGGTCTACATTTGAATCGTTCCCACGGGCTCTATCAGCGTTGGGTCAACTCCAGAGATGGACAAGACTAACAAGCAGCCTGTTATGCCGACTGTATATGATAAACGCTCTTGCGTAGCACATTGTTGATGTAGAGCTGTCTTGCGGTTCTCGTTTGAGTTTGCTGGGACAAGAATTAGCTTGTCAAACGCTCAAACTGGTGGTTTTTGCTCTGGCCCGCCTGAGGGAAGCAGTATCAACAATCTTCTACGGAAGAGCGATGATAAAACAACGTCGACCGACCGCATTCGACTCTTGATAAGACAACGCGCTCCCGTCACTGTGCCCAATCTATGACGAAGAGGTGCTCATCCTCTGTTAAAAGAATGAACTAACCGAAACGAATCTCGTACGTAATAATGCCACTACATAGGGAGCTGTATCGGGACAAATCCGATTGTTATTCACAATTATTTTATTATAGATAATCTTGATATCAGCAAACAGCGCCAGTATTCGCGCAATATAGATGCTTAGGTGCCCTACTAATGCATTATACCTATGATGGTGTACCCGTATTGCAAAGGCACACACGTAGATCGTCAATTAGACGACGTGTCCAAAACGAGTACGTGCCGTCAATTCCTGCGGACAGTTTTCAGGAGGTCAATCGACCACTGCCCCTCCGATATGGGACGTCTGTCAGGGAGATCGTTCTAGAATGCCTCCCACATACGACGGCAGAACCTTGGAAGTCGGATGCAGTCTACGTACTTGAGTGTCGACGGAACAAGCGAGCAACGCACGACGCAATCAGCGAACTAGGTAAGTACGACACCTACTGGGATAGCGAGGAAGCTGCGACTGCGAGACGACGTCTCTACGTTGGGATGACCGTGGAGCTCGTTCGCCGGCTCCACGACCATCTTAACGACCCTAAAGAGGGAGGAGACTTTCCAACGGTACACCCACCGATTCGTGTACTCGGTGTTTTTTGGTTTCGATCGTATAAGCGGGCAGCCAAGGCGGAAGAATTGATTGCAGATGGGCTGCAGGAACGGTTTGATAATGATTATGTGGTCCAATTATAACGAGAGACGGTGCCTCAGCCGACTCTAGAATCAACGAAAGTCTCTAGGATGTTCGGTACAATGGTGTAATCGTATGAGCGCTAAAACAACAGTCACACTCACGACAGATGGCGCAGCTAAAAATAATCAGAACCCGAGCAAGCGGGAGGCTGGGTTTGGGTACGTGATCGAATATAAGGGTGACACAATTGCAGAAGAGTTCGAGTACATCGGCCAAGATACAGAGTACACGAACAACTTCGCCGAATATCAGGCAGTTATCGTCGCGGTTCGGAATATAAAAAAGCGATTTGCCGACAAACAAATCGACCTCCGTCTCAGGAGTGACAGCGAGCTCGTAATCAAGCAACTTAACGGCGAATATAGTGTTAATAAAATGCGAGAGCAATACGAACTCTGCTTAGATGAGTTAGACTCGCTCGCCAACTGGCAGGCCGAGCACATCTCGGAGGCTCCAGGGAATAACGTTGACCGCGCAGATACGCTCGCATCGAAGTCGTTCGAATAGCATCTCCGACGACAGCGCGTATAGGTGCCTCATACCAGGCAATCGTATGCGTGCGCAGGTCTCGCCCTATACGGATTTCACAGAGCGTGATTTCCATCCCCCAATTCATAGAACCGATGATTTTCGCGAATTGGGTCTCCTACATCCGACAATCCGGCCAGAAGGCGATTTTTAAAAAACAGTAGGATGACTCCGACCCATTTCGGTGTTAGGTAAATAGTAAGCCTGCGACCGCCTTATCGTGCGCTTGTCTGGTTCCAGGTAAGCAAGCTGCGTGTGGATTCACGATGTGTATAACAATTAGTGGTTGGGATTCCAGACAGCGAGACAACACGGTGTGGGGGGAACGATACACCGTACTATCGTAAACTAACTAGCGCCGAGCTATTGCACTGCTGTCTGGTCCCCGAAACACGAGTTGGTGGTTACTCGATAGCTCGCAGTCGATTCTTGATAAACTCTTTCGCCCATGTTTGGAGGTGATCGGTCGCATCGTCACCCGCAACGAGATCGCCAGTCTCATTCAGGCGAACGAGTTGCGGATCATCTTCACTCTCCGACCATCCACAAACAATCCACGGGCGCTCGTTTGTCGCCGTCACCTCTTGCGCAGGAGTATATCCATAGGCATCAGTCGATAGTGTTGAGTCACTACTATCGCCCAATAGTCGGTCCACAAGACTCTCGAGTGTTGGACTCCCCGGTGCGAGGTATCGGAGTGATGGATACTCATCAGCGACCGCTGAAGTGAAGGTGACGCCGAGGCCGTCGTACTGCTCGGCGATCCGTCCAGCGAGCGTTGTCTTGTCAGCACGAGGTTTGATTTCGACGTCATCAGGGATTTGAAGACAGTACACAGCGTCCGGTTCGACCTTGTCATCCAGTCCAATGTCACCCTCTAACGAGGCGAGTGGTGTTAGCGTAACATCAAGCTCGCTGAGTCTTTCATTCCCGACGAGAATGGATTCGATCGTTTCGACTGTGTACACTGGGTCACGAGCCTCCTCGCGGTGGCCGACATCGCCCAAATCTGGATGTGAGTGCGTTTCCCATGCGTCGAGCTGTGCCTCTCGAATCACCTGGTCTCGACGTGCTCCATCGCTATCCAAGCGTGCCAGCGAATCCTTGAGCTCAATCGGGTTGTCCTCCTGCTCTTGGGCATCGATGTCGGACTCTATCTCTCGCTCTAAATCCTCGTACTCCTCTGAACCGGCCTTGACACCTTCTTGCATGGTCGCTTGGCGGATCTTTGACCCCACATCAGAGAGAATCGGCTGCATGTCCCCAACAACGTATTCGAACAGGCCGATCCGATCATCCAGGCGATCGTAGATATCGGACTCAACCGTGTTCTCGTAGCTGTAGTTCAGCACAATCACCTCGTCATAGCGCTGACCGATTCGATCGATACGCCCAATCCGTTGCTCAACGCGCATCGGGTTCCACGGGAGGTCGTAGTTGATCAGTGCCCCGCACTCCTGGAGGTTTAGCCCTTCGCTCGCGGAGTCCGTGCAGACGAGAATCTCGACGTCACCATCATCGGCTGCAAACTCCTGTTTGACACGCTCTTTGCCGACGTTGCGCCACGTATCAGCATCCTCGTCGTACATTTCGCCCCCATCGCCAGAATAGCAGGCGATGCTCCCGGCGTACTTCCATTGGAGCTTCTGGCGGACGAAGTGCATCGTATCCTTGTACTGGGTGAAGACGATGATTCGGTTCCGACCCTCTCGATCAAGCATATCGAGGTCGTCGTAGAGCTGATCCATCTTCGGGTCACTGTCGACCGATTTGACCTCCTGTATGAACGATTCCAGCTCGTCGATTTCCTCTTCGAGCAGATCGATTCCCTCGTCCGTGAGACTGGGTGCGAGCTCGGTCAGATCAATATTCAAAACATCCTCGCCGGCGTCCTCCATCTCTTCGAGTTCCGATTCATCAAGATCACGTAACGTGTTGAGTGCCGTCTGACGGTCCTCATCGGAGCTATCACGAATGCGCTTCCGTCGTTGGAGAGCGTCCCGTTGCGTGCGGAGCTTCTCGAGTCGTGAGGCGAGACTCTGCGAGATCGCGTAGACACTACTCGTCAGTCGCTGCCGGTACGTCGTCATCACAAACCCGATTGCCCGGTTCTCCGTTTCGCTTGACTGCTGGGCCTTCTTGTAGAAGGTCTGGGTGTACTGGTCGATCCGGTCGTAGACCTGCCTCGTTTCGTCGTTGAGTTCGATCCGCCGGCGTTCCGGTTTTCGGGTGGGGATCTTCTCATCGAGTAATCCAACACGCTGGTACTCACGAAGCGTATCGCGTGTGTTGCGGTGGATACAGGCATCGACCGGCGTCGCCCACGAGAAGGCATCTTCGAGGACATCCCATCCATCTTCGCTGAGCTCATCGAGCGCGTCTAACCGATCACTTCGGGACGAAATGATCATCTCCGCATCGAGCACGGATCCCGGATAGAGTAGTCGCTGGAGTTTGGTATCCTCGTTGGCGCTGAATGGGTCGATCCGCTCGTCGATCGCCTCGTCGACCTTCTGGCGGTAATCGTCGTACGTCGCCCCATAGCTTCGTGCTAGATTGCACGCCTCGAGCAGGCGCTGTTTCGCGACGCTTCGTCCCTCGTCTTCGAGTCCGAGCTCGCCGACCAGTCCCTCAAGTACAATATCAGCGTATCCAGGGCTGCTGTTGAATCGATCCTGGAATGAGCCATCGAGTGTCGCCTGTGATCGCTCCGTGTCTCGTCCCGAAAGGTCTGCTCCGCCGGTGAGAACCCCAGAGAGTGCTTGTCGTGTCTCAAAGAACTCGACGAACCGATCACGGCTGTCCCATTCGTCTGGGAGGTCTAACAGCGTCAGGAGGTCATACAACTCGCGGTGGTGTAGCTGCATCGGCGTCGCAGTGAGCAAGTAGTAGCAGTGGGTGTGCGCGCGAAGTCGGTCAAGGAAATTATAGAAATTGCTCCCCTTGCGGGCGTTGTGAGCCTCGTCAACGACGACAGCGTCCCAGACGCCTTCGCGCTTGTCCGGGTCTCTTCCTCGACAGCTGGCGGGGATATGTTCTCTCCGCCGGGGCGTTCCCTCGTCGGCTGGGGCGAGTTGGTCCCATCGATCCGTGAGGCGCGCCGTGTGCCATGACATTACGATAACTGTTGGCCCTGGTTCCTCAATCTGGGTATGGACGAATCGCCAGATGGGACTTGTCGTCCACGCCTCATCACGCCGATCAGCATCGATATTAAGCGCCCCAGCGCCGGGCACGGGGTGTTCTTCACCGAAGACGTCGGTGAATACATACTCGTAGTTACTTCCTCGCTCGTATCGGTATGCGTTGATATTGAATTTCTCCCAGAGTTCTTCTTGCCACTGAATGACGAGACTTGCGGGTGCGAGGACCAGGCTATCATCAAGTTCGCCCGTAAGGCCGAGTCGTGAGAGAGTCAACCCGACCTCAATCGTCTTCCCCAGCCCGACCTCGTCGCACAACAAGAAGGAGTTTGGATATGTATTGACCGCAGTATCCGAGACAACACGCTGGTGAGGCCACGGATCGATTGTACTTGCCTCCTCGGCGAGTTGTAGTCCGCCAGGGGCCTGCGCTCCGTCAGCTAGTATCGTTGCTTTATCAGCGTCTGTAGGCGTTTCAGGGCTCTGTAGTTGTTCGACAATAGTATGGACATCAGTATCCGTG